>OOAF01000219.1_pt1 | contig 82394 bp, 78 predicted proteins | sample 1671251 | NCBI WGS metagenome assembly OOAF01 (sample SAMN06348137, study PRJEB24527) | human gut metagenome | biome: human gut; feature: ankylosing spondylitis patient; material: feces | host: Homo sapiens | place: China | collected 2015-10 | reverse complement strand
CTCAGAAACAGGCTAAACAGTTAGAAGCTCTTGGCTTCGGCAACTGCCCGATCTGTGTAGCTAAGACACAGTACAGCTTAACAGATGACCAGACTAAACTGGGTGCTCCTACAGACTTCGAAGTTACAGTACGTAACCTGAAGATTTCCGCTGGTGCAGGATTCATCGTAGCTCTTACAGGTGAGATCATGACAATGCCAGGTCTTCCTAAAGTTCCGGCTGCTGAGAGAATCGACGTAGACGAGACAGGTAAGATCACAGGTCTGTTCTAATCCAGTTGAAATCAAACGGATAAAATCATCCGTATTCAATCGAATAATTCAAAAATATAAAAATCATATTTATATATGATATATGTCCAGACGATTTTACAGGCGGGAAGATTTTCCCGCCTGTTTTTTTCTTTATTTTTTTATAAGATAATCTTTTCCGGAAATACCAGGTTCCGTCATATGGATCGGATCAAGAATACGATTGAGTTCATCCTCGTCCATAAGCTTTTCTTGCAGAATCAGACTTCTTACAGGTTCGCCTGTCTTAATTGCCTTTTTTGCAATATCTGCAGCCTTCTGATATCCAAGATGAGGACTGATCGCAGTGATAATACCTACACTGTTTTCTACCAGATAACGGCATCTTTCTTCATTTGCTGTAATCCCTACAATACAATTATCTACCAGTGTCTGAACTGCATAGCCAAGAGTATCGATAGACTGGAACATACAATAGAAAATAATCGGCTCAAATGCATTTAATTCCAGCTGACCAGCTTCTGCAGCCATGGTAATCGTAACATCATTACCAATAATATTAAAAGCCACCTGATTAACTACTTCAGGAATAACCGGATTGACTTTACCCGGCATTATAGAGGAGCCATTCTGTTTTGCCGGAAGATTGATCTCTCCAAATCCGGTACGAGGACCAGAAGACATAAGGCGGAGATCATTTGACATTTTGGAAAGAGTTACCGCACATGCTTTCACAGCGCCGGAAACAGCTACAAATGGATCCAGATTCTGAGTGGAATCAATCAGATCAAAAGCCTGTATAAAGTCCATTCCTGATATTTCAGTAAGATTTGGAACAATTCTTCTCAGATAACCCTCATCTGCATTAATTCCTGTTCCAATAGCAGTGCCTCCCATATTAAGAGTCCGCATCTCATCCATTGCTTTATCCATTCTGTGGATATCACGCATGATTGCTACCGAATATGCTTTAAATTCCTGTCCCAGACGAATCGGCACTGCATCCTGCATCTGTGTACGTCCCATTTTGATTACGTGGTCAAACTCTACCGCTTTTTCATTAAGAGCATCGTAGAGACGAAGAAGCTGTTTCTTCAGATTCTGCAGCAGACGAAGAGAAGTCATTTTACCGGCAGTAGGAATAACGTCATTGGTAGACTGTCCACAATTCACATCATCGTTAGGGTTTATAATTGTATAATCACCCTTTTTCCCTCCCAGAATCTCAATGGCGCGATTTGCAATTACTTCATTGGCATTCATATTTAAAGATGTGCCTGCACCTCCCTGAATAGGATCCACAATAAATTCATTGTGGAATTGTCCTGAAATAATTTCATCACATGCCTGGACAATGGCCTGGGCTTTTTTCTTTTCAAGAAGCCCCACTTCACAATTAGTTATCGCTGCTGCTTTTTTTATGTATGCAAGACTGTTAATAATTTCCGGATGCATATTCAACCCCGTAATGTGGAAGTTTTCGGCCGCACGTAAGGATTGAACTCCATAATATACATCTTCCGGAATATCCTTTACACCAATAGAATCTCTTTCTACACGATAGTCTGTTTTTTTCATAGTCTTTCTCCTTTTTCTGTTCATTCTTCCCCGGATAATCATTCCGGTACATTTTCCCACAAAATCGGCGGTTAATATTATCCATTAAACAGTACTGTTATTATCTCTCTCATGTATTTGCCCTCATTATATATCTCTGCTATAATATAATCAAATACATATATTTTTATAAAATATATAGTGTTTAAGTTATGTTACTGTTCACATACCACTATCCCGAGACATACAAGCCAAAATCCCATTTCCGCAGGCAATCTGGAATGAATTTTGGCTACGTTACTGAGAACGGAGTGAACAGTAACTAAGTTATATATCGGAGGAGTTTATATGTTTCAGGGAATGGAATACATCTATGAGGTATACAAGGAAAAAAGCTTTTCCAAAGCTGCTGCTGCTCTTTTCATTTCGCAGCCTTCTTTAAGCGCCAATGTAAAACGTGTAGAAAACCGTATTGGCTATCCTATTTTTGATCGAAGCACCAAACCTTTACAGTTAACCGAAGTTGGAAAACATTACATACAGGCTGTTGAAAAAGTCATGGATATTGAAAATAATCTTGAAAACTTCATACTGGATCTGGGAAATCTCAAAACAGGAACTCTCAATGTAGGTGGCAGTAACTTCTTTTCTTCATGGATTCTGCCTCCCCTTATTGCTGATTTTTCCCAAAAATTTCCACATGTTCAAATTTCTCTTGTAGAAGAAAGTACAGCAAAGCTATCCCAGTTTCTCCAGGCCGGAAAGTTAGATCTGGTGATCGATAACTGTATTCTGGATAACCAGATTTTTGAACATTATATCTACCAGAAAGAACAACTTCTTCTTGCAGTTCCCAAAAATTATTCAATCAATACCAAACTGCAGGAATATCAGATTCCTATTGAGGAAATCCGGAACGGGCAGTTCCGCTCTTCTGATATTCCTTCTGTTCCATTAAACAAATTTGAGAACGAACCATTTATTATTCTTCGTTCAGATAACGATACCGGTAAGCGTGCACTTACCATTTGTCAGGAAAATCACTTTTCACCTTCTGTAATATTTCGCCTGGATCAGCAGATGACTGCCTATAATATTGCATGTTTGGGAATGGGCATCACTTTCATCGGGGATCTTCTGCTCTCCAGAGTTCCAACAAATTCAGAACTTGTTTTTTATAAACTGCCCGGTCAGAGCAGTAAACGCACTGTATTTTTTTACTGGAAGAAAGGCCGCTATATAAGCAGAGCCATGGAAGAATTCCTGAAGCTGCCTTTTTCCTGATATGCCATACATATCAAAAACTGCCGCCTCCACAGATTTTACTTGTGAAGACGGCAGCTTTTCTTTATCAATAGCTTTTTATTCGCATCTCAGGAGATCACAGGAAACCGGAGTATAAAATTCTTTCTGAAAGCTCTCAAAATCATTACACTTTCCAAGAAGCCACATCAACTTTGCAACTATTGCCTCCGTTGTCATATCATATGCCTGAAGGAGATGATATCTGGACATTGCCCTGAATCCAACCTCATACAATTCTACATCACTTCCCTCCAGCATTACCTGTGTAGCAATCACAACAATACAGTTTTTTCTGTTAAGGCATTCCAGTTTTTCCAGAAAATTTCTTTCATCTGCAAACGGAATTCCACCAACCCCATAACTTTCTATAACTACTGCTTCATAATGATCACTGATGTAATCCAATATATCTGGTGTGATTCCCGGAACAAGCTTCAAAAGAAATACTTTAGGCACCAAATGGGAATAAAAGCTGGTTTGACCGGAGTCACCTGATATATCTACATAACGAATTACTCTGTCATTATCTATAAATGCCACAATGGGATAATTGATACTGTCAAAAGCGTTAAAACTCTTGGAACGTACTTTTCTGGCACGTGTTCCCAGTATTACTTCTCCGTTAAATATCAGAAAAACACCATTTACATTCTCTTCACATGCAAAGCGAAAGCTATCTCTTAGATTTTTGCGGGCATCTGTAACCGTTTTAACCAAAGGTTTTTGTGCTCCTGTGATTACAACCGGCTTGTGAGGATTTTGAATCATATATGAAAGAGCTGCTGCTGTATATGCCATCGTATCCGTACCATGGGTGATAACAAATCCATCATAACAATCAAAACGCTTTTCTATCGCCTGAACGATCATTTGCCAGTGTTCCGGTTGAATATTAGTACTGTCTACGTTCAGCAGAGACAGTATTTCTACCTGGCAGAAATCTGTTATGCCAGACAGACTTTCTCTAAGTTCTTTTTCCGAAATTCCCGGACGCAGTCCCTGCTCAGTTTCTACAGATGCAATTGTACCTCCTGTCAATATCAATAAAATACGCTTCATTTTTTCAGTCCTGAAACAAGCTTTTCATCCACGGCTGCATCTGGTGTCATTTTATAAATAGCAATATAAACGATAAAGGAAATTACCATTGCAACCAGACCTGACGGTAAATCTAAAGGAAGAGTTATCTTATACTGAAATACAAATCCTAAGATTGCTCCTACAACAAAAGAGATTACCCCTGCCCAGCGGAAATTTGGATGTTTATTTAATAGTTCCATATTGTATTTGTCTTTATTCTTTCTTCCAATTATAAAATAATCTGCAAGGATCGGTGCACATAATGGCGGAGCCATAGATCCCAGAATATTAATGAAATTTGCGAAAAACAGCTGATAAAATGCAAATGAACCAAGAACAGTTCCTGTAACTCCTGCAATAATAACCAGTTTTTTTCTGGAAAGATTGATTCCGAATGCATTCAGAGACGGTCCTGTATACAGAGCATTGCAATAAAGCTCACTATTGTCTGTTGTCCAGAGAGCCGTTGTCCATACCACAACACCCAAAATCGCAACAATAAAATTCACACCAAGCATCCAAAGTACATAATTAAAGTTACCAATATATACTGTACCAATATATCCTACAATATTTAAAATAGGATTTGTAAGAATAAAGCATGCAGCTGCACATCCCCAGACTGCTTTTGTGCTCTTATTGAAACGGAACATGTCAACGCCCATAACCGCACCTGCAATCCAGCTTCCCACTACTGCAGTAATTGCTTCTCCCATGCCAAGTCCATGAAGTTCATTTGCTTTGTCCAAAAAGCCACCAACGCCGCCACACTGAACCACATAAATAATTCCTACTACAACAGCTACGATCAGAATCAATGGAGCAAAAACATCTGATACTTTTTCTATTGCTCCCATTCCCTTCACTGCTGTAAAAGTGAAAACCAGTCCCCAGAAAACGCAGGCGATTACTACTTCCAGTGTAATAGGTGCTACTCCGGAAAATCCGTATTTTGACGGGTCAAATACAATCACTCCAGTCGGATTTCCGATGAATGCTCCCCATATATCACCAATCATTCCAAGAATACTTGAGAACCACCCTAAAGTCAACAATGCCATTACAGCCATTGGTATAGCACTTCCCTTATATCCATAAGAAAAACGTGCAAGCAGAGAAAGATTTAATCCTGTTTTCTGTGCGACAATCCCAAGAAAACATGTAACCAGATACAATGCTCCCATACCAAGAATAATAGCCATCATTGCCTGTGAAGGTGGCATACCGCCTGTTCCACCATAACCACCTAAAGTTCCGCCAATGATCAGACCTGTTACTGCATATCCAAAACCAATCCATACCATGAACTGGCTTCGGGTCGAACGACGCGCCGACATCGGAACTGGTTCCAGCATAAATTCCCCATCATTTTCCAGCACATCTACAGTAGTGTTGTTTTTTTCTTCCATAGCTTTCTGTTCCTTTCCCTTTTTAATTCATTCATTCTTTACCTTTTCCAAAGGGTCTCCACTTATGCCCGCGCAAACGTATATCAGATGTATATCACAGAAATACATTTGCGTCAATAATTTTCTAAATCTTTCTTCAAAACCGTCGAAAGCAACAATCTTTTTCTGTGATTTTTGTTAGTATTCTGGTGATATACGTAGTTGCAAGTTATTGGTATTACATTTATAATGTGTTTAAATTCATTTATTCCATTCTTTATCTTTTTATTGAGGAGCGTCCATATATGATACCAAACGTTAATAAGAAAAATTTTTCTACTACGGAGGCCATTCTGCAGCAGCTTCGAAATGATATTAATAATCTACACTATAATGATCAATTCATTACAGAAGCAGAAGTCTCATCCCGTTTTCAAGTAAGCAGAACCCCTGCAAGAGAAGCACTGAATATATTGTGTCAGGAGGGTATCCTTGAAAAAATTCCTCGAAAAGGTTATCTGATCCGTAAACTATCTCTTTCAGAGCTTCAGGAGCTATGCCAGTACCGTTCTATTCTTGAATGCGGAGCAGTTGAATATGCAATCCGATTTGCATCTGATTCCGAACTGGAAAAAATTTATCAGATTGCCAGTAAAAAAATTGATTTGAATGATTCTAATTTTTACACTCATTACAATGAGCTTAATCTGGAATTCCATCTTTCCATTGCTCGTATTACGAATAACTCTTATCTGATTTCAGCAATGGAAAATGTTTTTTATCGGCTCCGAAGAGATCTTGTAATTGATGGACGTTCTAATCTTGAAAATTCTCTGGATATGCATATTCAGCTGGCAGCAGCTATGAAAAAACGAGATTTGGAACAGGCTCGCAGAATTACAGCTGATCAGATTGAATTCGTAGAAAAAAGATTATATTTACATTAAATCAAAGGAGAATACGATTATGTTAAATGAATTATGGAAAATGACAGCCCATCAGGTAAAAGAAGCAAACTTTACAAAAGCAATCATTTCAATTGGTTCCTGCGAAGCGCATGGACAGCATATTGCCGAAGGCTGCGATACTTTAGTTGCTTATAAATTGTCTAAACAAATCGCTGACCAGGTTGATGGTATGATGGTCATTCCTCCAATCACTATCGGCTACAGTGCACATTATGACAGTTTTCCATTTTCTCTGACATTAAGCTATGATACAACTATTGCAGTTCTCTACGATACTATTGAATCTGTTCTTCGCAATGGTATTAATCATATTTTTATCATGAACGGACATGATGGAAATATTGCACCAATTGAAATTGCTTCCCGAAAAATTAAAGAGAAATATCCGGAGGCTCAAATCGCTGCTCTTACACAGTGGTGGGTTGCTGCCGGAAATCTTCTTCCTAAAGACACTTTTGAAGTATGGGATGGACTGGGACATGCAGGCGAGGGCGAGACTTCAATTGCTTACTATCTGTTCCCTGACTGGTGTGAACCGGAATATGCAACATGTGTAGTGCCGAATCTCCCATCAGAAGTAGAAATAAAATGGGATTTTTCAGAGCTTACAGATACTGCCCAGACAGGCGATGCTACAAAAGGTACCGCTGAAAAAGGTAAAAAAATGAACGATGTTATCGTTGAACATGTGGTAAAAACCTTAAAAGAGCTTGATGCTACAGACTGGAAATATAAACCTGTAAAATAATTTCAGCTTAGACACGCTCTAATAGTTCTATTGATATCAGCACCCGGTAAATGAGGATTGTGAATATGGACGAACACAAAATCAGAACTGAATATGTAAACAGAGATCGTCAGGTGATATCTGACGTATTAAAAAATCGTTTTTATCCTATGGTATCCAGCAGATCCAAGGATTCATATATTTTCGATGAAGAAGAGTGTAAAGAGGCCGTAAGGATACTTCAACAAGCTATCCTTGACGTAAAATCCGGTATGGTAAGTGATGAAGACATAGCAGAATATATCCTTGGTTCCTGCTAATTTATCCACATATTCTCAATGGGGTTGTTGCACTGAATAATGCAACAACCCCATTTTCTTTTTAACTCATATTTTTCTATTCTGGCCCAATAGTGTATCAAACAGATAAAATCCATCCACTTCGCTACTTTTTATAACCGAATAACTGCTTATTGCTTTTCACAACCGCCGCAGTACTTCCTTGATTCGATTAGAACAGTGGCTTCATAGCCGGATACAGAGTTCTGAACTTCTGATATCTCTCTTCATATTTTGCAACCAATTCAGGATCCGGTTCTACTGTATCAACAACTTTAGCAAATTTCTTACCGATTGTTTCTACATCCGGATAAGCGCCACAGCCTACTGCTGCAAGCATTGCGCCACCCATGGATGGTCCTTCTTCATTTTCCAGAACATCTACTTTCAGGTTCATAACATTAGCAATAATCTTCTTCCAAAGCGGGCTCTTAGCTCCACCACCGCAGATTTTTGTTCTCTCAATCTTGATTCCAAGACTTCTTGCAACTTCCAAAGAATCACGAAGTCCAAATGCAACACCTTCCAGAACAGCCTGTGTCATATCAGCTCTTGTGCTGTCCATGGACATTCCGAAGAATACACCTCTTGCATCCGGGTTATTGTGCGGAGAACGTTCTCCCATCAGGTATGGCAGGAAGAACACATTATTCTCTCCAAGCTTCTGAATCGGAGCCTGCTCTGCTGCGAAATCCTTTGTCTGAAGGATTTCTTCTGCCCACCATTTATTACAGGAAGCAGCACTAAGCATGCATCCCATCAGATGATAACTTCCATCTGCATGGCAGAAAGAATGAAGTGCATTGTTTTCATCCACACCAAAGTTCTTGCTGGAAATAAATACAGTTCCGGATGTTCCAAGAGAAATATTGCACTGTCCGTCACCAACTGTACCTGTTCCAACAGCTGCTGCCGCGTTATCTCCGGCACCTGCAACAACTTTTACATCTTCTGAGAATCCAAGTTCTTTTGCAATTTCAGGTTTCAGAGTTCCTACTACTTCCCAGCTCTCATACAGTTTCGGAAGCTGTTCTTCTGTGATACCGCAGATTTCCAGCATTTCCTTTGACCAGCAACGGTTCTTTACATCAAGCAGAAGCATACCGGAAGCATCGGAAACATCTGTGCAGAAAGAACCAGACAGACGATATGCCAGGTAATCTTTCGGCAGCATAATTTTAACTACTTTCTTGAAATTCTCAGGTTCATTTTTCTGCATCCAGAGAATCTTCGGCGCTGTAAATCCTGCAAAAGCAATATTTGCTGTATATTCAGAGAGTTTCTCTTTTCCGATCACAGTATTCAGATACTCTGTTTCCTCGCCTGTACGACCATCATTCCAGAGAATTGCAGGACGGATTACATTGTCATCTTTGTCCAGAGTTACCAGACCATGCATCTGACCGCCGAAACCAATTCCTGCTACCTGAGTTCTGTCAATATCCTTTGTCAGTTCTTTCATACCTTCCATGCTCTGTGCAAACCAGTCTTCCGGTTTCTGTTCAGACCAGCCTGGATGCGGGAAAAATAACGGGTATTCTTTTGAAACAATATTACAGATTTTTCCTGAATCTTCCATAAGAAGAAGTTTTACAGCGGAAGTACCAAGGTCAATACCGATATAATACATAACTTTATTCTCCTTTTTATCACATTACTATTTGCATTTCATTATTACTGATTTAGTTCCATTCATTATTATCACGATTTGATAACAGGGCATCTGATATGAAATCAGTTACTCTCTATTATTGAATGGATTTCTCACATTCACTTAATCTAATACATCCCAGGGTAAACCCCCGGGATGCCTTATAATTATCGTGTCAGTCTATTATCATTTATAATTCAGATTCAATCTTTATCAAATTCTGATTATCCCCATGGATTCTCTGTTGGGTATCTTACGCCTGCCGGCTGGTTGTATCCGATTTCTTCAACCGGTACACCGATATATTTGAATACTTCAAACAGAGCTTTTCCATAATGTCCGAATGCTACTGCTCCGTGATGTGGGTATCCTCCCTCGATCAGTACATGACGGTAGAAACGTCCCATTTCCGGAATAGCGAATACACCGATAGAACCAAAGGATTTCGTTGCAACAGGAAGAACTTCACCATGTGCAATATATCCACGAAGTTTGTTATCAGCTGTGCTCTGCAGACGATAGAATGTGATATCTCCAGGTACGATATCTCCTTCAAGAGTTCCGTTTGTAACCTCTACCGGAAGAGATCTTGCCATGATCATCTGGTTCTTCATCTCACAGAAGGAAAGCTTGCTGGAAGCTGTATTTCCACAATGGAATCCCATGAATGTATCTTTCAGTGTGTAGTTATATTTGCCTTCGATAGACTCTTTGTACATATCCTTCGGTACAGAGTTGTTGATGTCAAGCAGTGTAACTGTATCCTGGCTTACAACTGTTCCGATGAACTCACTTAATGTACCATAGATATCAACTTCACAGGATACCGGGATGCCCTGAGCTGTCAGACGGCTGTTTACATAGCAAGGAACGAATCCGAACTGTGTCTGGAATGCCGGCCAGCATTTTCCTGTTAATGTTACATATTTACGATATCCTCTGTGAGCCTCTACCCAGTCTTTCAGAGTCAGTTCATACTGAGCAAGTTTCTCAAGAATTTCAGGTTTCTTGTTTCCTGCACCAAGTTCTTCTTCCATTTCTTTAACAACTGCCGGGATTCTCTCATCTCCTGCATGTTTGTTGAATGCTTCGAACAGATCAAGTTCAGAGTTCTCTTCGATTTCAACACCAAGGTTGTAAAGCTGTTTGATCGGAGCGTTACAAGCAAGGAAGTTTGTTGGACGTGGTCCAAAGCTGATGATCTTTAAGTTGCTTAATCCTTCAACTGCTCTTGCGATTGGAAGGAAGTCATGGATCATATCTGCGCAGTCTTCTGCGTCACCAACCGGATATTCCGGAATATATGCTTTTACATTACGAAGCTGTAAGTTGTAGCTTGCATTTAACATACCGCAGTATGCATCCCCACGTCCCTGGATCAGGTCGCCCTGTGTTTCTTCAGCTGCTGCACAGAACATCTTCGGTCCTTCGAAGTGTTTAGCAAGAAGTGTTTCGGAAATTTCCGGTCCGAAGTTTCCAAGATATACGCAAAGTGCGTTACATCCGGCTTTCTTGATATCTTCAAGAGCCTGAACCATATGGATTTCGCTCTCTACGATACAGATTGGACATTCATAAATGTCTTCTGCACCATATTTCTTTGTATAAGCCTCTACAAGTGCTTTTCTTCTGTTTACGGAAAGGCTTTCCGGGAAACAGTCACGGCTTACTGCTACGATTCCGACTTTTACTTTTGGCATGTTATCGATCATGATTAATTCTCCTTTTTTCTTTCTGAAATTCCTTATGTTAAATATTAGGTTTATTAGGTTTCGTTCTGATTATTATTTTCAAAAACCATATCATTCTGATTCTATTGCCGGTTACTGTTTACAATTGCTCTATATTCGTAACCTGCTCACTCTGTCCACAGAGTTCTGACCGGATTATTGAAATCAGTCAATTGTGATATTCTCTCCGCGAAGTCCGTTTACTGCACCTTCAATCGCTGCATCTTCATGTGCGATGAGCCATTTATTCTTAGCTGTCAGTAAGCTGTCCTCGCCTGTTTTTGCAGTTTCAAATGTGAGATCAGTATTCGTTCCTGCCGGAAGTACAACTACACACTGGAATCCGCCATCCTGTACATTGCATGGTGCATAATGAAGTGTTGTTGCATATACTTCAATACCTGTTCCTGCCGGTACAAGGAATGCTTCGATCTTAGAAGTGTCATATGTAAGCTCATCAGTAATATCCTGCTGGCTTCCAATCAGCAGAACCAGATCTGTCACTGCCACATTGATCTCTGAACTGCGATGATACTCTACCGCATTCAATTTCTTGTTATGTCCGTTGCAATATCCAATCTCAATCGGAATTCCGCCGAAACCTTTATTCTGTAATTCCTTTGCTACATCTAATGCTTCCAGTTCTTCTACAGAAGGAACATAAACGACATCATCCGGAACCGGTGTGTGTTTCATTTCTTTAAGAAGAGCACTGAAATCATACCCCTCAAGCACCTTTCCATATTTACGGAAAGAAGCGTCTGCTACATTCTGAATCTTCACCTGTAGACCTCCTTTTTTCTCTGGTGAACCGACAAGTTGATTCTCGAAATAATCTTATTGGCTCACTAAGAACTTTCACGTTATCTTTACTGTGACTTGAGTATAGCAGACAGGCTATCCCTTTTCGCCATTTTTCTTGACTATTCTATAGCGTTTTTTTGACCTTTTTGATTTTCCTGCTTACGCATCTCACTCGGCAGAATCCCGTATCTCTTCTGAAATTCCCCCGAAAAGCCGCGGCTGCTGCAAAATCCGTTATCCAGTGCAATCTGACTAATCGTACGGTCCGTATTCATCAAATCTCTGTACGCATATGCCATACGAATGTCCTGCAAATAAGTTTTATAGTTAATTTTTGCATATTTTTGAAACATTCGCGACAAATACGCATCAGAATAACCAAATGTAGCCGCCAGATCTGAAAGTTTCAGATCTTCTTTATAATGTTCACGCATATAAGTGGTAATTTTTGACAAAGTATCCAATTTCCGGCTATGCCGAATTTCCTTCTCATGTACCTCCGTCAATCGATAATTCTTGACCAGCATATACATAATCTCATAAAACAAAGACATCGTCCTGAATTCATATCCCGTATCCCTTGCTGTATACACCTTATACAACTTCTTAATCAGCGAAGCCAGCTTTCCATCCGCATCCGCATCCTGACTGCGAAACCGAATAAAACGCTGCGCCGTAAAATAATTCTCAAACTGCTTCAGAGGAATCTGCAACACCACAGTCTTGTTTCGCTCTGCCGCATGAATCGAATGAATCTCATTAGAATTAATAATAAGTTGCTCCCCAGCCTTCAGCGGATACTCCTCCTTATTCATAAAAAACTCCAGATGCCCCTCCATAACCGCAAAAATCTCAATCGAAGTATGCCAATGCTTCTCCCTCACATAATTACCATTTCCCCCTTCAAAAAGAAACACCTTAAACGGCAACCCCTCATTCGGAATAATCAGTTCATGCTGAAACTCCATATCCTCTCACCTCTTTCCACTATTACACTAAATTTACACATATCATTAATACCTTATCACTACCAGTAACCAGTGCGAAAAAATAGTTTATTTTGAGTGCATTTGCAGGACACTTAGATATTCTTAGGCATCAAAAATCCGCGTTATGAGAAGAAAAGTCCTTTGTCTGAGCGCCAGCGATTAATCCAGACTTTTCTTCTCATGCTTTTAGCGGATTTTTGATGCCTTAGAATATCTTAGTGTCCGAAACCGCACTCAAAATAAACTATTTTTTCGCACGTCCCATCTCAAACTATAAAAAAAGAACCGCAGTATCTGGCACTTCACACGATACTGCGGTAAATCTCATATCTCACTCTGTTCCACCAGGAATCAGCAGCCTCTTATTTGCAAAGCTCTGCAACCACCTGATTAATCACCTTACCGTCTGCTTTTCCCTTCAGCTCAGCCATAACAGCCTTCATGATCTGTCCCTTATTCTTTGTTGCAAGAACCTCTGCAAACTTCTCTTCCAGATATGCTTTAATCTCTGCAGCATCCATCTGCTTTGGAGCATATTTAGCAATCACATCATATCTTGCCTGATATTCAGCCTTCAGATCCTCACGACTCTCCGGGCAGGTATCCAGCTGTTCTTTTACAGTTTTCAGCTCTTTCAGGATTACTCTGTCGACCAGATCACTCTTGATCTCATCACGACATCCCTCATCAATAGCCACTTTCTTTACTGCCGCAATCAGAGAAGACACCGCTTCCTTTGTCACTTTATCCTTAGCTTTCATAGCTGCAACCATATCTTTTCTTAATACTTCAAGTTCCATTTTATATTCCTCCTCGTTTCCTGTATGATTCTTTATCTCAAATCATCTTTCTATCCATCAGCATACCACTATTTATCTGAAAATCCAATGCTAATTTGCCTGGAAATTAAATTTATGTGGAAGTTTTCCCTCTTTTTTATAGACACTTTTATACAATTCTTTCCAGACTTTCCCCAGGGAATCCTCTCCTTCACGAATATCCTCTGGTATAAGACCGCCTTTACTTTCCAGTAGATCAAGCGCCTTTTTATCTTGTTTCAGCCCATGAAGTGCCTGGACATACCCCAGTTTCAGTCTGCTGTCTTCTTGTTCTTCTTTATCCAATTTCCGATAGAAATGACTTAATTCTTCATATTTCTCTGCCAGCAAAAGAATTCTGAATCCTTCTTTCAGATAGGACAGTTCTTTTCGCTCAAACGCCATTCCCTGAAGGATATATCTGCCAGCCTGATCCTTTTCATTCTGCATCAGTTTTACACAGCTAAGACCATGGAATGCCCATGCACTTTCTCTCAATTTGAGCGAATCCTCAAAAGCTTTCTCTGCCTTCCCGTAGTCTTCTTTTCGATAATATCCCAGCCCAAGCTGATAGTACGCATACCAGTTCTGTGCATTTTCTTCCATATGAGCTTCCAGAAAATCTACATTTGTCTCATCTATCATAAATTCATCTGGTGCTTCCAGTGGTTTCGGACAATGCAAAATTCCTGTTTCAAAAAAATGCTTCCATTTTTCCAAAACTGCCTCTTCTTTTGAATTTTCAGCTTGAGATTCATTTACAGCTTTCATAGAAAATTCCAGATGTTTTGTACTTTCTCCATGCACTGCAAGTGCCCCATATCCGCTTCCTCTATATACTGTCTGCGCTTTTTTTCTTGACATCTCTTTTGATGTTTCCAGTTTCTCTTTCAACTTTTCGTGAAGTCCTGTCTCAAGAATCTTTCCGGTTACCAGAACTGTACGTTCCCTGTATTCTTTCTCCAGCACATCTTCAGAAATCTGAACAGAACCATACTGTTCCATCCACTCCCAGGCTGTGTGAGGTGCCATCGGAATACATCCATACTGTGTCTTTCCAAGTCCTGCCTGAATCTCCAGATAACGTCCTGCCTTATCTGTGAGATACTCCTGCCAGTGATTAGACGCATCCTGATTTCCCCAGGAAAAAAGCTTTCTGCTACGTAAACGATCTGTCGAAATCTGCAATAAACCATAACCGGTTTCATCTATATTTGCTATATATTTCGGACATCCAGCCGGAATATCAAAGAAATAATCTACGGATTTTTTTATAGCAGTATAATCAGAGATATCGATATTCTCTACCATCGGAAGATCTACCTTCGTAACCTGTGTTCCTCTTGATGTAAATGCCTGTACCGCCGGCACAATAACTCTTCCGTTTTTGTATTCCGGAACCGCCATATTACTCCACCAGTACATTGGTACTACTTCTTTTCCCTCGTTTACAATACGCATCCGGCAATTCAAAAAGCTGCTGTCTTTTTCCAGCCAGAAGTCCATCTGATAAGTCACTTTTCGAATACGCTCATATTCATACATACGCAGAACCGGTTCCCCATCTTCATTAACAGTCTGTGCGGTGTAAAGCGGTTCAGTTGTAAAAGGATTATGTCCGATAATACCTATGTTCCATTCCACACCTCCGCTAAACCAGGCGTTACGTACTGCCAGATTGCTAAACTGCAGAACATCATTGGTATACAACAGGTTTCTTCCTGTATATTTATCCCAGAGTTCCCATAACCTGCCTCCGAATTCCGGAAGAAATACAGCCTTTAAATATCTGTTCTCAAGAACTGCTGTATGTATTTCCATCTCCTTAAGCTCTCTTGTATAAGTGTTCCTCTGCCGATATGGATAAGCACTTTTTACGCGTCCATATCCTTCATAGATCTCATCTGTTTCGTCCAGATGAAATTCCAGCTGATTCTGCATAGTCAGTTCTCCAAGGAGATCTGGCACGCAGCTCTCCTTTCCCAGATCAGCCATTCTGATTTTTTTTGTCTCAAATCTTAATTCAGACACCATCCGTAATCCCCCGTTTCATTGTACTTTCCAATTCCTCCATCTGCCCCAGGATCAGTTTCTGTCTATCATCAAACAATAGTCCCTTATTATGACGATAATACTGATCTGAACCATTTTCCCGGATAAACCAGATACTGTAAAAGTTTGCATTCAATTCTGTAATAAATGCTACCATTTCCTGGCTGTCTCCAAAAGCTGCCTCCATAAAATCAAAAACATTCTGCAATGTCTGATCAACCGTTTCTGTCTGCTTTTCCAAGCCATCTGCCTCTCTGGAAAAAGCTTCCTTTACTTTTTCGTAAATATCACTTTCGGCCTGCGTTATTCCTTCCATCTTCAGCCAGATATTTTCCAGAAAAGTATTCACTCTGAGAAACGTTTTCTCCTCATTTCGAGTCAGCAGTTCTGCTTTTCTTGCTGACTCCAAATCATTCTCCGCTTTCTGACAAACTGCCTTCAGAGAAATATTTGCAAGGTTGTCTCTATAATATACCATATATTCATACAGTTTTGTTATATAAGAATCCGTTAAATAACATTCTGTAAATAGCTGACTTAATTTTCCATTTAAAAGTCCCACCAGACTTAGGTGTTCGTCCAAAGATGCATTTCTTATTTTCTGTATGGTAATCTGCGTCCATTTTCCCTGCAGTAATTCTTCAACTGCATAGTCTGTCTTATATTTGTTGTACAATGCCAGATATGCGGCAAAATCCTTCGCAATCATAGGGTGTTGAATATATTGACATACCACTTCCCTGTCCACATCTTTTCCCAGTGTTTCATACACCTGAATCAGCCTGGAAAGATCCTCCCAGCCTCTGGCGGTGGCAAAAATACGACCATCTACCGTATTTTCCATTCTGTAGAAATTCTTTCTGCGAAGCTCCAGATAAGAAATCACTGCCGGATGGATTCCCTGCTCATAAGCATACTCTTTCCATACCTCAAAGTCCGGCTGTACATCAATTCTCTTAATTCTGTCGAGAGTTACCACATCGAATTCGCGGACCGATTTATTATATTCCGGTGGATTTCCTGCCGTCACGATCACCCAGCCTTCCGGTACTTTCTGATTGCCAAAAGTCTTTCCCTGAAGAAACTGGAGCATCATCGGCGCCAACGTTTCCGATACGCAGTTAATCTCATCAATAAACAGAATTCCCTCTTTCAATCCGGTCTTTTCCATCTTTTCATAGACAGATGCAATAATCTCGCTCATCGTATATTCTGTGACGGAAAAACTCTCACTTCCAAAGGTTTTCTCTTTGATAAAGGGTAGTCCTACTGCACTCTGTCTGGTGTGATGGGTGATGGTATAAGATACCAGACCTACCTTACATTCCCTGGCGATCTGTTCCATAATCTGCGTCTTACCGATTCCCGGTGCCCCCATAAGGAGAATCGGTCTCTGGCGTATGGCAGGGATCAGATATTCTCCAAATTCATCCTTCGCAAGGTATGCTTCTATTGAATCTTTTATCTCCTGTTTTGCTCGTTTTATATCCATAATGTAAATCCTTTCCTGCTGAACACTTCTTACTTTTACTCAGTTTTTTATTTCATTACCTGTCCGGCTTCTCAAAATCATCCTCATCCAGGATCAGTTTCATGGCCCATACAGGTACATCCACATCTCTGTAATTATCCTGCATAAACACAAACGCAGTCTTATATGGCGGCATTTTCTTCGGGTAAATTCCGAATCCGTCTGTAAAATAGATCAATCCTTTCAGGTTATGAAATTCATGCTGTTCCAACAGTTTGTCCACCCATTCAAATGCAGGTCTGAAGTCTGTTCCGCCATCCCCATACAGTTCCAGATGTTCCATATAGTCTTTCATTTCTTTCTGAGAAGTAATCTTTTTATCTGTGTGGACTTTCTCATCACACTGAATGATATGCACATTTATTTTTGTAAAAAAGCTCTCACTTTCACTAAGTACACCGTAGGTTTCCTCCAGAAACTTTCTCACCAGTTCTCCCGAACAGGACATGGAGGTATCGATGACGATCACGAACTCCTCTATCTTCTTAACTTCTTTGGATTCCAATGGTTCGATCAGCGGCATATTTCCATAGAGGCGCAGACCATAGGTATAGAAATTGTAATCAAAACTGTCATCATCCACTGCCAGTTCTTCGTGAAAAACTGCAAATTTTCGCAGGAATTCTCTGTAATCGTATCGCCTTCTGTTCTCTGTTTTTATCTGCTCCAGGAAATCTCCATCCCGCTCACCTGCCTCCTGTGAAAATGTTTCCAGATCCGTCTCGATTCCATCATTGATCTCCCCCCATTTGCGGCTGAGCATGGGATTCGGTTTCTGGTCCGGTTTCTTACTTTCCCAGTATCTGTGGTCATCTGTGCGAAATTCCTGTTCCAGATTTGTAAGATCCTTTTCACTCAGATTCCATTCTGACAATATTTTATACACTCTCTGTGCATTAAGAGTTTTGCCCTCTTTTTCAAGGAGACGGTAGGTTTCCCTTCGCAGAAGACTACGTGAGAAACGGATACTCCGATAGTTCATCCCATCTATCATATGCTCCACTGCAATGTCACAACTCAGATCACGCATACGTTCCTGGATTGTGATTCCATCGTCTGCCCTCTTCCTGCCTTCTGTACCTCTCCATGCAAAATGCCGGAAAATACAATGGAATACCATATGCAGATACCCTCTGTTCACCAGAATCCTGTTCTCTCTATATAAACCTCCCAGCATCTGTGGCTGGAAATACATCACTCTTCCGTCTGTTCCAAACCCATGGATCTGACCATCCATATGATAAGAAAAACTGCTCAGTGCCACATCCAGGAACCGCATTCCCAGATACAATTCATCCCGGGCAGCCATAAGAATACTGCTGCCGATTTCCTGCAGACGCTCTGCTCTTTCTGCTATTTCCTGTGTTTTATCCTCTGTCTCCATCCTTATTTTCCTCTATATCTATCACAGTTCAAACCTCTTTCTTCTTATATTTCTTACATTCAAAGATTTTTCTGTATTTTGCCATTGTTCATTTTTTCCCTGCTCTGTTCTGTCAGCTTTCTGATTATTTTGCAGATTATCCACATCTATACGTTCACTTCCTGCCTGATTATCCACCAGATTTGCTCTTTCATTCATCAGAAATGCGGATACTTCCGTTTCTTTTCTCTTAGATGCACAATCCAGCGCAGAATCGATTCCTTCCAGTGTCCAGAGTTTTTGCGAGGATATCATTTCCAATCTGTGCATATCCTCCTGCTTTACCAGATATTCTGCAATATCTTCCAGATTCTTACGAATATATTCCCTGTAATTCTCCCTGGCATTCCCGGTCAGTCCATAGGGAAACTCCAGTCTGCCAAATGACATATCTACCAGAACCTCCAGCTTATCCATGGCCACCGCCATTTCAAAAAGCCTGTCATATTCCTGATAATTCAGCTCCTTATCATAAAAACACTGCCTGTAATTACTGCCTGAGCCATGATATTCCGTATACAGAATACGCGCCGGAGTGTTCTCAACTGCCTCATCATAATGCTCTGGAAACACAAGCCTCGCCTCTTCATGCTCATAGAGAAAGTTCACATCAATCCTCTGCCACATCTCGCCCAGCATTTCCTTAACTCCTGACTTCTTTCCCTGTCTCATATGAACAGTCAGCTTCTCCAATGCATGGCAGCCTGTAAATGCACCACAGCCTATCTGCATCAGGCTGTCAGAAAACTCCAGTTTTCTCAGATTTCCGCAGCCATAAAAAATATATCGTCCAATCTCTTTTAAAGTGTCAGGAAAAACAATCTCCTCCACATCTTTTCCTGCCAGAACATGCTCTTCTCTGCCAAATCCAAGACCATCTGACATTTCCCACAAGCAGGCATTTTTCAGTTCTTCCTTCTCATCCATATGGCTGGAAAATGCATACGGTGCCGCACTGACCACCAATTTATCCTCTATCATTCCCGGAATCTCAACTCTGCCCTCTATTCCAAAACACCGCAGAATCTCAACCCCGCCAGATTTCTCTCTGTAGTAAATCTTCATTTTCTCATTTCTCCCCGAAGATATTTTCTCTCAAAGCACATAAAATCATCCCTGAAAAGTATAATACTTCCCAGGGATTTTTTCCAGACAATATAATTAGCGTAAAACCAGCTCCGGTTTAAAATTCAGATAATCACCTGACACCAGCTTGTACTCTATTCCATCCACATAGCCTTTAAAGCTGTCATCATACCGCTTCTCTCCATGACAGTGAGAATAGATCACCTTCTCAGCACCAAACTCCTGTGCCATCAGGGTAAACGGACTCTCCATTTCTCCAATACTGGTTGGCGGATAATGAAGAAACATGATAAACTTCTCATATCCTGCTGCCTTTGCCGCTTCAAAAGAACAGCGCAGCCGCCCCAGCTCCCGCTCTCGGATCTTCAGGAAATGCTCATAGCTGTCTTTTCCCTCATAGCAGTAACCCTTGGTTCCCACCAGCGCATAATCCTCATATGTATAAAAATTATTCTGCAAGAATTCCAGCTTTCCCCTGAACATCTCATTCAGATCTTCTGTCTTCTTCGCATCCCAGAACATATCGTGATTTCCCCGAAGCAGAATCTTCCTGCCCGGCAGAGCCATAATAAAATCCAGATCCGCCTGACACTCTGCAAGATCTCTCCCCCAGGAATGATCTCCTGTTATTACTACTGTATCATTCTCTGTCACTCTCTTCTTCCAGTACTTCTCAATCTTAACCACATGATTCTTCCATCTTTTATCAAATACATCCATAGGTTTATTGACTGTAAACGAAAGATGAAAATCACCGATTGCGTATAGGCTCATTGTACACTCTCCTGTCTGTTCTGATTGTTAATTATCTTCCAATCTCGATGCTCATGGCATGCCAGGCTTCTCCGCCCCAGGTGGAGTTTGCCTGGCCCAGATCTGTAAAGCCGAATTTCTCATACATCTTTACCTTCTCATCCAGACAGGTGAGGAAAAGTTTCTTTCGTCCTTTTTGTGCTTCTCTCTGGCCATATCTGGATACCAATTCACGTCCCAGACCCTGCATACGATATTCCGGACGGACGTCCAGACCCAGAAGCATAATATTTTTTCCTTCCGGATTACTCAGAGAAATATCTGTGAAGAATTCATCTCTGAAAGCATCCTCATCTGTAGGAACTCCATTAAGAAATGCAGCCAGCTTTCCGGTTTCCTTATCCTCAGCTACCAGAAATGTCTCTGCTGTTGCTTTTATTCTCTCTGTCAGACTTTTCGGGGAACATGCCTCATTTGGCGGGAAGCAGATCTGCTCGATCTCTATCGCCTGCTGTGTCTCCTCCAGTCTGATACTTCTAAATTCAAATCTATTCATATTGTTTGTACTCATTTTATTGTCCTTCTCCTGTTATCTTGTTATTTTCTGCATATTCGGAATCTGTAAGTTTCCCATATAGTTGTTTTATCTACATCGGGCAGCTTCTCTTTGATTTCTCATCCAAATCTTCCCGTATATAATGTACATTAAACTCCATGTTAATATCGCGGATTTCCTTCGTGCCATCAATATATTCCTGATACATCTCAGCCAGTCCCGCCATACAGCCATCACAGCTTGCAGAAATATTTCCAAAAGATTCTTCCACAATCTGTTTTCTTTCCTCTCTGGTTGTATCCTTTATCAGAATACTCTTGCCCTCCATAACATTCACCCCAGCTTTCTTTGGTATTCTTTTGATATTTCTTTCCTCATATCTTTTATTTGATTGTAACATCTGAAAGCATTTTTGTGAAGCTAGGAAACAAGCATAAAAAACAGTCTGATTACGCCCTTTGAAAATATATCAATTTAAAGTGTTAAAGTGCTGGAATTTTAGATAACATCATGTTATACTTGTGAAGAAAAATATGCAGGCAGTCCGGTCAGGTATAAAACATTCCTGAGTTCCGGCATTATCAAGAGCCTGTATGATATTATATGGAGGAAACAAATCATGTCTATGAAAATCAATCACGAGCTTCCTTTGCCGGAGGTTCTGAAATCTCAGTACCCTCTCAGCCAGGAACTCAAAAAAGTAAAAAAACAGAGGGATGAAGAAATACGCCGCATTTTTACCGGTGAATCAGATAAATTTGTGGTTCTTGTAGGACCCTGCTCTGCAGATAACGAAGATACAGTCTGTGAATATGTACACAAATTAAAAACAGTGGCCGATAAGGTTTCTGACAAACTGATGATCATCCCACGGGTTTATACAAACAAGCCCCGTACCACCGGCGACGGCTACAAAGGAATGTTGCATCAGCCAGATCCTGATAAAGCGCCTGACCTTCTTGCCGGAATCATTGCTATCCGCAAGATGCATATGAGAGTTATGCAGGAGACAGGACTCTCTTCCGCAGATGAGATGCTTTATCCTGAAAATCGCAGCTATCTGGATGATATTCTCTCCTACGAAGCTGTAGGTGCTCGTTCCGTAGAGAATCAACAGCATCGTCTCACTGCCAGCGGCATGGATATTCCGGTTGGTATGAAGAATCCTACCAGTGGTGATCTTTCTGTTATGTTGAATTCCGTCACTGCTGCACAGCATCCTCATCATTTTATCTACAGAGGAAATGATGTGGAAACTTCAGGAAACGATCTGGCACATACCATTCTCCGCGGAGGTGTAAACCAGTACGGACAGACTATTCCTAACTACCACTACGAAGATCTGATGCATCTGTCTGCTTTATATGCCAAAAAAGATCTTAAGAACCCTGCCATCATCATAGATGCCAACCACTCTAATTCCAATAAACAATACAAAGAGCAGATCCGAATTGTCTCAGAAGTACTTCACAGTCGTAATTATAATCCGGAGCTTAAAAAGCTGGTAAAAGGTGTTATGATCGAAAGCTACCTTCTCGAGGGCCGTCAGGATATCAGTGATCATATGACTCCTGGCTGTTCCATCACAGATCCTTGCCTCGGATGGGAAGATACAGAACGGCTTATCTATGATATTGCTGAGAAATGCTGATTTTTATGGATAATACAAATAATTCCTGCTGCTGTGGAGAGACAGAACATTTTTCAGGCTGCCTGATCTGTGGAGCACCGGTCACATACAGCGTCCAAAGTTCTGTAAAAACCTGCAGCATCTGCCATAAAGAACAGCTGACAAATGCTGTCTGTGAAAATGGACATTTTGTCTGTGATGCCTGTCACAGCTACGGTACTTATATACCGGTGATCACAGCTCTCAGAGACAGCACAGAGAAGGCTCCCCTGCTGCTCCTGGAAGAGATTATGGATCTTCCTTCTGTCCACATGCATGGACCTGAACATCATGCCATTGTTCCCTGCGTTCTTCTAACTGCACTTCGCAACAATGGAGAGCGTATGGATTACGATACCTCATTATCCGAGATCTGTAAAAGAGCGAAACAGGTTCCCGGCGGTACCTGCGGTTACTGGGGAGTATGTGGTGCAGCAGCAGGTGCCGGAATCTTTATGTCCGTTATGACCGGATCCGGCCCTCTCCACAAAGATGCATGGCCTTTCCCCCAGAAGCTTGTCTCTGTTATTTTATCCAGACTGGCTGATGTTGGTGGTCCGCGCTGCTGTAAACGCACCAGCAGAATTGCCATTGAGGAAACAATCAGGTTTTACAGTCAGTTCAGCTCTGTAAAAATCCCTCTGTCTTCTGTACTATGTAAATATTTTAAAGATAATAAAGAATGTATCAGAGAGGACTGTCCGTATTATCCTGTGAGCAAATAACGATTCATAAAATAAAAAACAGAATGAAATCCGGCCGACAGTCTGTGGATTTCGTTCTGTTTTCTAATAGTTTCTCTATAAAATAATACGTTTCGCAGGATACAATGCCCTATCGCTCCATTCTGCTTTTCTGCAATCCAAAGAAATAATATTCTTCTCTGCACAGACATTTCTGATCAGTTCTTCTCCGTTGTCTGATGTAAAAAGTGCTGTGATTTCTTTCGTCTCTCCAACACTCCTTACACAGCAATCTACCAGTTCCGGAATCTGAAACAGTAATTCATCCATTTCTCTCATACTTTTTGACTGGTCGATGCGCCTTACAAAATCCAGACGCTTTATCTCACTTCCACAGATACATTTTCCGGGGATAATACGTGTATGGTCGCCGGTCCTGTATCTGATCAAAGGCTGTGCCTCCATCCCAATGGTTGTGATCACCAGTTCTCCCCATTGACCGTCAGGCAGAACATTTCCCTCTTTATCTATGATCTCTATGATACAGTGATTCTCTCGCATGTGCATGCCCTCATGAGCCTGACAGCAGATCGCGCCCCCAAGTCCCATCTCTCTGGAACCATAATGAGGCCAGAGAGGTGTTCCCAGAATTTTTTCTATTTCTTTCATTACTGTTTCCGAACAGACATCCCCTGATATCAGTGCTCTCTTTATACTTCCTTTTCCACACATTCTAAGCATGGAAAGCAGTGCTGTCGGCATACCTACATAAGTGTCCGGCTGTTCCTCTTCCAAAATTGTTTTTAACTCACCATAGGTTTTATTGTTCCCGGTTAAAAGGGGGTGTGCACCTATACGTCTGATTGCCTCTGCGATCAGCTCTCCCAGTCCAAAAGGACCGGAAAACGGCATAGCAACCATAGTCCGGCTTCCCGGATAAATAAACTCACCAAGTCCGGCCATAAAAAGTTCTATGGTATGTTCACAATCTCCTTCTGTATAAAATACACGTTTACCTGCACCTGTTGTTCCACTTGTCTGTTCTGAAATGATCCTCTGTATTTCTCCCTGGGAGCACAGTAACATCCTGCCCCCTTTCTGAGCAAGGTCGGATTCCGTTGTAAAGGGAAGGTTTTTCAGATCAGCAAGGCTTTCCAGCCTTTCTGGCAGATCTCTGTAAAACCCCTGCCTTTCTTTTTCTTTTTTCAAAACAGCATTCAGTTTATCCAGCTGTATTTTGTTTATTGCTTCCCTTGTAATATCTGTAATTTCTTCCTGCTTACAGATCATTGCATCTATATTGGATCGTTTCACTTTCTGTATAAATAGGTTCCTTTCAGATTAGTCAGATTATATGCACAGAACGGCACCATTCCATAATCAGGATCCACTTCACAGATATAACAGCGTTTCAGACGGTCAAGATCCAGATTCCAGGCATCCTGAAAGATCATGCCTGATACTGCAAAGGTTTCATTATGTATCCGGGTCAGAAACTCATCCAGCGCATCTGTCTGTGTCATTTCTCCTTCATCATAGTTTTTTGTACTGTAGCTCCACTGATTTTCCACATACTGTCTGGAATCATCACTGGTAGTACAGCAGCATCCTTTTCCTGATTTTTTTTCAAGAAGCTTCAGTTCCCGCTCCCCTTTTCTCAGATAACTTGCATGGAAGGAGCAGTAGGGATTCTCTGCTCCGCCGCCTGCAAAATCCTCAATTTTCATCAGTCCCTCTGTCTGTTCTTCAATAAGTCTCAGCATCTTTGGTATGGTGATGGGATTTGTGGGGCGCTTCTGGGAACATCTGCCAAAATAACTGATAGGCTGAAAATGTACGCCACGGACAAAGGGCATATGATCCAGACCAAATTTCAGGATATCCCCTACCTGCATATCATTTACTCCCGGCGCTATGACCGGCACAAGAGCAATACCAAGCTCTGCTTCTGAGCAGTTTAAGATCGCCTTTTTCTTCAGTTCCATCATAGCCTGCCCACGCAAAGTCTCATAAACCTGATCTGTCACACCGTCAAACTGAAGAAATACTGTATTCAGTCCTGCTTTTTTCAGCTTTCTGGCATATCCATCCTCCCTGGCAAGCCGGATCCCATTGGTATTTAACTGAAAAAATGTAAATCCTTTTTTTCTTCCCATATGTATGATCTCAGGCAGATCATCTCTCATGGTTGGCTCTCCTCCTGAGAGCTGTATATTAAAAGGACCTCCGTGAGCCATCAGAAAATCATACTGTTTTTCTATTTCACTGATAGGAATATCTCCGTTTTCCCCGTCTTCTCCTGCTGAAGCAAAGCAGACAGGGCAGTGCATATTACAGCGTTTTGTGACTTCCAGGATCATACAGCACCCTTTTCTTTCATGTTCCTCACAGAGTCCGCAATTATCCGGACAGGATTTTTCTTTAACCTTCGGATTTACAGGAGTTTCTGCTGAGAGATTTTCTCTTTCCCAGGAAAGATAATCTGTTACATTTCCCTCCCAGATCAGAGTCTGAAATTTCCCATGAGCATTACATTCCTTTACCAGATAAATCCCGTCTTCACCAATACACTTTTTGGCAGGAACTACCTTCATACATTCCGGACAGACACTTTTTGTTTTGCCGATGGTGATCAAAGCTCCAGTACCTCCCGTTCTATCAGTATTTCCATAACTTTTGTATAAGTATCTGCAATAAGTCCGGGACATTTCTCCATAATTATGCCCCATTCCAGATGAGTGATATCCTTACAGTAAAAAGCTCCAAATTCTTCCTCTGTCTTCTGGCGGAACCACTGATATAATTCCTGTACAGCCGGCTTCATCTGTGCATCTTCCTTCTCCTCAGGAGCCAGATTACCGAGAAAATATCCGATTGCACAGGCACTTCCTGTCAGACACCCACAGGTATCTCCACAGTAACCAATTCCTCCTCCAAGGCCTCCCATTGCCTTTACAAGCTGTGGATTTTCCTCTCCTATGGTTTCCAGAGTCATGATCATAATAATCTGTGAACAATGATATCCCATGCTGCCTAATTCCATTATTCTTTCGTAGAGATCCATACATTACTCCTTTCTGCCAACCACCATGGTATAGCCTATTTTTCTGCCTTTGTATTCATTCTGCAAAAGCTTATAATCTTCGCAGCAGAATGAATCATTCCAGATTGCTTCCAGATAATATTCTCTCCAGAGAGCAGTCTGGTCCTCCTGACAGAGAATCGTAAATCCTGTTTCTTTCACAATTTCCAAAAGATTGCCCGGATCCAGATCTGACAGTAAAAGAAATCCTCCCTTTTTCAGTACACGCCAGCATTCAGAAACTGCCTTTTTCTGATTTCTGCTGACAAAAAATGCACACTGGCTGATACAGAGATCCATACTGTCTGCTGCATACTGAAGGTCCAGAAAATCTCCCCTCTGCACCTCACTGCTTCGCGGAGCAAGATCCACCCCCTGCACATTCAGACCAAATGCTTTCATAATCCGCACTGTCTCTCCCTCTCCTGCTCCCAGATCCAGAGCTTTCATTCCTTTTTTCAGTTCTATGCTTTTCAGAAGATGAAGTGTCTGCTCTTCCCCTCCGGGATGTCTGTTCATCTATTTATCCTCCAGTGCACGTTCCACTGCCAGAACCTTTCCAAGAGCCAGTTCTTCCGGAACATAGACAAAACCACATTTGGGACAAACCGGCATCTCAACAGGAAAACCGTTCTCCAGATACATAAATTTTGCTTTTCCTTTTACAAGAGGAACCTTGCATTTCATGCAGGTCAGCTTTCCCTCAGGATCAATGGTATAATATGTTCTCTCTGCTGCCATTACTGTCCCACCCTTTTCATAATATTCATTCTGTGACTGTATGCTCTGCGTACCAGATACCCTTCTTCAGTTTCCACAAATCGCACCCAGAATGTCACATTTCCAAGTCTGCTCCTTGTCACCAGTTCTTTTGTCTCTTCATCAAAAATCGCTTCCTGGTTTTCTCTGTAATCTGATAATACACGCTCCACATCACTTTTCAGTATCATACGTTCATCCATCATACTGATAGCATCTTCTGTATATGCAACGGTATAATCTTTTTTCTCCATCATCAGTTCCTCATTCCATATATTTTTTAAAAGCTTCTCTTTTAGCACAAGCCGGTTGTAGCGTTTTTCACTGATATCCGGCATATTGACGGCATTTGTGCCATACAGAAGTTCAAGGATATGTCTGGATTCCCTGCCTTCCCTGACAAATCGGTCCCTGCATGCCATGCAGTACGTTATATATGGGGCATCGGATCGTTCCAGACACTTTTCTGTCATTTTATCTGCCATCTCTTTATTAGCGTAGGAAGTCAGTCCGCCGTATCCGCAACAGGGAGACAGATCTCTGGAATATTTTGTGTTTACAACAGTGCACCCCATATCTGCAAGAAGCTCTCTTATTGTATCCTGTGTCTGTGTATTTCCCCTGGCGCCGCAGGCATCATGTATTGCAACAGGTATCTCCAGTCCTTTTGCCTGTCCGGGAAGTCCGATCTCCTTTAAGATCTCCCAGATTCCTGTGATTCTGGCACCAAGACTCTCTTTTAACTGTTTCATACAGCTTGGACAGCCTGCTATGATCATAGGATCTCCCAGCTTTGCAAGTTCCTGCTTCAGCTGTTCATTTACCTTTTCTGTCATTTCATAGCGTCCTGCCCATTCACTGATAGCACCACAACATCCCAGCATCAGAGCAACACCGCCCTCTGTCCTCCTGCAAAGATCCTCATATGCCTCTGTGACAACATCCGGCGCTATAGCTCCTGCCTGACATCCCGGGAAAAATACATATCTGCAGGTTTCATATCCCGGCTGAGGTCTGCATAAGAAAGCCTCCGAATTGGAGAACAGCATATCCATCAATGCAAATTCATGAGGTGCCAGAGGCATCTTGTCTGTAGACACCATATTTTCTCTTGCAGATTTGCAGACCTGGCTCATATCAAACCCATTTGGACAGGTTACAGTGCACTGTCCGCAGAGTGAACAGGAATTCATCGGTTTATTCATCTGGTGATCTCCCATAATGATCTGGGTATTATTATAGATTTCACGTGCAAGAAGACCAGGGTGCTTTTTATATTCACTTAAATAGACACAGCTTTTCATACACTCATCACAGTGGCACTGAATGCATCGTTTTGCTTCCTCAACAGCTTCTTCCTTTGAATATCCATCTATGCTGCAGGGAATCTTTTTGGAACCTTTCATCCCTTCCATATTTGTATAGAGTCTGGTGGTAACTGCCCCTTCACTGCCTCTGTTACTGTGGGGTGAAAGGTTCTGAACAAGGAGATCTACAGTCAGGGCAGCTCTTTTTGCAGCAAAAGCCGCATCCATCACAGACTGGGCCGGACCGCTGACGATCCCTGCCTGTTCTCTCAGCATGATCTCTGCGTCTGCTGTTTCTTCAGGAGCCAGCTTTTTGGCCACCTCCTCTGAAGCACAGACCACATCTGCCTCCTTCATTTTCTCTCTGATAAATGGAAGGTCAAGACTGCATCCGAATTCAAAGGAAAGATCCATGGAACTGAGACGTTTTGCTTCATTTCTACAATCTGATTCCGAAAGCTCCGGTGCTGCTGCTGCAATATAGGCTTCATAATCTTTCTCCTGACAGTAAATGGTTGCAGGATACATCTTCTTTTCCAGTTCCCCTGCAAGAAACAGCGGGAATAATCCTGAGCCAAAGATCACAGCCTTTTTTTTCTTTCTGATACGAAATACACTGCTCCGTTTTCCAGGTTCCCCATATCGGACAATGGCACGCTCTACTTCACGTATAGATATGCCATCACCCAGCTCACAGAGTCTGCATTTCTCCTCACAGGGTGCAGTACATCCGTTACAGAGGATCATGGGAAATGGTGTAATCTTCTCATAGATCCCCAGAGCTTTCTTAAAATTTCCTTTTGCAGCATAAAACAGCATTTCTTTTGTATCTGCTTTGAAAGGACAGGCTGCAACACAGTACGCCGGCTGTTCATGAACACAGAGGCCGATCATATGATCCATCTCTTCCTTTGACATTCGATTTACGTGATAAACATGAGTGGAACCTCTCTCCTGTATATATGTCATAACCCGATACTCCTTTCATTTCCAAAGGGGAGACAGTCTCCCGTCTCCCCTTATTATATTACATGATAAAATTATACTGAGAATTATTTCTCAAGTTCCTTTAATGCTGCAAGAACCTTTTCCGGACGGGCAGGAACACGTGTGATACGTGCGCCTGTAGCATTGTAGATTGCATTCAGGATTGCAGGATGAGGAGCATCCAGCGGAGCCTCACCACAGCCGGCAGCACCGTAAGGACCGCTTGGACGATATGTTTCATTGAAATGAAGTTCAATATCATCCGGCGCATCATTTGGATACGGAATGCCACAGTTCTTCAGAGAAGTATCATGGTTCAGATCCTCGAAATCTTCTGTAAGAGCAAGACCAATACCCTGTACAAGACCACCGTAGAAGTTGCCTTCTACAAGAAGTCTGTTCATGATCGTACCTACGTCAGCCACACAGGTGAATTTTTCAACTTTAACTTTACCTGTTTCTGTATTAACAGCAACTTCCGGAAGGAAGATCGTGTACATGTAGGTTGCAAACGGATCACCCTGTGCTGTATCCTGATCGATCGGATGATCTGCACAGAAGGTTGTCACCCAGTTACCTTCATATTTTGTTGCAAGACCTTCAGCTACCATCTCATCATAAGTACGGAAGGTTCCGTCTTCTTTTTTCATGGCTGCCACAAGGTTTTCTGCTGCCAGACGACATGCATTACCTGACATAACCTGTGAACGTGATCCACCTGCAGGACCTGCATTCGGACATGTCTTGGTATCATTCATAACAAGTTTGATCTGTTCCGGTCTGATTCCTGCCTGACGAAGTGTTTCATGGGATGATACAAGAACACCCATATCAGCGCCCTGTCCATGATCTTCCCATGCAGCATACATGGTAACTGTTCCATCCGGATTCAGCTCTGCAAATGCGTTTGATGTATCAACACCGTCAAGGCCACAGCCATATACACCGAGAGATACACCGATGCCATATTTGATCTTGCCATCAGAAGCTGCATTCTTTTCAGCCACACGTTTCTTCGCTGCTTCATACAGTGGACGTGCTGTCTTGAACAGATCTTCTTCACAGTATACTTCAGGCGGATAACCTGTAGGGATCGTACTACCTTCGGATTCTTTGTAACAGTTCATTTCACGGATATCGAATGGGTCGATTCCCATCTTTGCTGCCAGAACATCTATCGCGATCTCAGATCCCATGTAAGACTGCGGAGAACCGTAAGCACGGAATGCGGAACCCCATGCGTGGTTTGTAAATACTGTTGTAGATTTATTGCGGATAGAATTGATTCCATAACCTGCACCTGTAAACTGGGAAAGTCTCATTGTAAGCAGGTCACCGAATTCTGAGTATGGACCATGATCCACATAGTTATTGCCCCAGAGTGCAAGAAGCTTACCGTTTTCATCTGCTGCAAGCTTGATATTCATAAATGCAGGAGATCTCTTTCCTGTATATGTAATATTCTGGAACTGATTAAATACCAGAGATACTGGACGTTCAAGAATCTTAACAGCAGCACCGATCAAAGCCTCATTTGTAGGAGAGAACTTGTAACCAAAGGTTCCTCCTGCATGGTTTTGAACAATTCGTAAGTTCTCCATTGGCACACCGATACCATCAGCGATCATAGGCATATGCAGATGGATACCAATGGATTTGGAATGAACAGTTATCATACCGTCTTCGTCAATGTAACCATAACCGCAGTCCGGCTCAAGATGAAGATGAGGCTGACGTGAACAGTAAGATTCTATCTCAACCTGCTGTGAATCCGGAATGCTATCCCAGTCAAAATCAGGGCCCTTGATACAGTTTGTCTCAAAGAAGGCGTTCGGAGTACCGGGATGGATCTCCGCTGCATCCGGTGCGATGGCATCCATTGCATTCATATATGCAGGAAGCTCTTCAATCTCAACTTTAACTGCTTCTGCTGCTGCACGTGCATGCTCTTCTGTATCAGCAGCTACGATGGCAATCGCATCACCAAACTGGAAGATTTTTTCATCGCAGAGTACAGGACGTTCAAAACCGTCTGTCTTGTTGTGTTTTGGAAGCATTACAAGACCATTGATCTTATTAGTTCCGCCTGCTGCCTTAATATCTTTTGCTGTGATAACTCGAACAACACCAGGCATGCTCTCTGCTTCTGCTGTGTCAATGCTGAGGATATTTGCATGAGAAACCTTTGCCTGTGTAAGAGCAAGACGAAGTGTTCCTGAAGGCATCTTTAACGCATCATCCGCACCAAAGTCCCAGGTACCTGTTACCTTCTGTGCTGCTGACGGACGGATATAGTTTGTTCCAACAATAGAATCCCCTGTCTGTTTGAACACAAGATCTTCCTTTGTCATCTCACCGCGCATAACTGCTGCTGCTGCCATAGTAGCATCGATCAGCGGCTTGTAACCTGTACAACGGCAGAGATTACGCTGTTTGTTAAACCAGTCTCTTACCTCTTCACGGGTAGGGCTTGGATTATTATCCAGAAGCACTTTTGCCGAAATAATAAAGCCCGGTGAACAGAAACCACACTGTGCACATCCATATGCCATCCATGCAACCTGGATCGGATGCATATCAGAAAGTGTTCCCACACCTTCAATGGTTGTGATCTCAGCATGATCGGGAACACGGCTCATCTTGTAGATACAGGATCTTGTAACTTTTCCGTTCATAATAACATTACAGGCTCCACAGTGACCTTCACCGCAGCCGATCTTACATCCTGTAAGAAGAAGGTGATTACGGAGTACCTGCGCCAGTGTCTCATCCTTATCAAGAATAAGTATTCTCTCAACACCATTAATCTTCAATGTCTTTTTAATCATGTCCCATTCCTCCTTTTAAAAATATTCGTTTCCATCTTACTGATCTTCAGGCTTATGCGTTCCGCACGGATCATGGTCAGCTCCTCTGCCTGTCAGATCTTTCAGTCTCTCTATTCCTCTGGCGGAATAGAAAACAATGGAAGAACTGCTTCCGTCCAGATTCTCACCGCTGAGCTTTAAAACATTTGCATTCTCATAATAATCGATGGGAAGCGTCCGGCTGTATACAACCCCTGTACGCTCATCTTTTACCTGTACAGTAACTTCTTTTGCGGTAATCTCAAAAATCTTATCCATAAAAAAGTTCTCCTGTCCACGTTATTTCATATATCCATACTACCATATTTTTGCACAATTATACAAATTACAAATAATTAATAGTTGGCTACTTTATATATTCCAGACAATTTTATTTTGTTTTATTTAAAATTTTAACTATTTTTATTCTTTTATATGTTATAATAATATCAAATTTGTATAATATCATTGAAAGAAGGAGGTATCTGAATGCAGACAGGCGCCCTCATCGTGGCTGCGGGGAAATCATCACGAATGGGAGACTTTAAACCCATGCTTCAGCTTGGCTCCATTTCCATCGCACAGCGCGTGATCAATAATTTCCGGCAGGCCGGAATCTCCAAAGTAGTAGTGGTAACCGGATATCATGCAGATGTTCTGGAATGCCACCTGGCTTCCAATAATGTAGTCTTTCTTCGAAATGAGAACTATGCAAACACTCATATGTTTGATTCTGTCAGGATCGGACTTGAGTATCTGAAAGACAAAGTGGATACGGTACTCTTTACACCTGTTGATGTTCCGCTGTTCACAGCCCAGACAGTCACGCAAATGCTCTCTCTGGGGCGTCCCCTTGTAACTCCGGTCTGTAATGGCAATCCCGGTCATCCCATTCTGATTCGTTCCACACTGATTGATTCCATTCTAAGTGATGACGGAAAATCAGGACTTAAAGGTGCTGTGGATAATTGCGGGGAACCCATGTATTATCTTAATGTAGAGGATCCCGGTATTATTCATGATGCTGATACACCAGAGGATTACGATGAACTCCTCCGCATACACAACCAGAGCCTGATCCGTTCTGAAATCCATATTCAGCTAGCCCGGGAAAAAGTTTTTTTTGATGAAAAGCTCTATTCGCTGCTTACACTGATCCATGAAACAGGATCTGTCCGTGATGCCTGTGAGCGCATGCACATTTCCTATTCTACCAGCTGGAACCTGATCCATACCCTGGAATCACAGCTTCATGAACCTCTGATCATCAGAAGCCAGGGCGGTACAAGGGGAAGCCATAGCGAACTGACACCATACGGCGAAGAATTTCTGAAACGATATGCCCGTTTTTCAGAAGAAACACGTTCCTGTTCAAAAAAAATATTTGAAGAATGTTTCGGAGGATTTTTAAATGCGTAGCCTTTATCTGGTCCGGCATGGAAAACCACAGTATCCGGATGAACATTCTTACTGTGTGGGACAGACAGATTTCTCTCTATCCATGCTTGGACACTTGCAGGCAGTCCTTCTTAATGAAGAATTGTCCGATAAAATATCAAGGATATACTGCAGTCCTTTGTTAAGAGCTGTTGAGACAGCAGGCCATATGGCACCTGAACTTCCACATATAATTGTTTCTGATCTGTCAGAACGAAATCTGGGAGAATGGGATGGCCTTTCTTTTGATAAAATACGCCAGAGATGGCCGGACATTTATAAAGCCCGTGAAAATAACCCTGATCATCCGATCCCGGGAGCAGAAACTCCTGCTGCATCTGGTTTTCGCTTTTCGCAGGCAGTTCATAAGATTCTTTGCGCTTCTGAAGGTGATATTGCAGTGGTAGCTCATACAGATGTAATCTCTTCTTATATATATGCATTACATTCCGGTATGTACAGCAGGCAGCGGTTTCGTCTTCCCTGTGGCTCTTACTATCATCTGGAAGTGAATGAAAGAAATAATATTTCTTTCTCTGATCCCAGTTATATACTGCCTCATCCTGAATTAAATGACGGGCTATGCTTCAGGCTTCGCAATGCGGTTTCTCTGCCCCGTCATGTACAGGCTCACAGTGATGCTGTTACTGAACTTGCCTGTTGTTTATGCAATATGTTGGAATCCAATGGTTATATCTTTGATCAGAAGCTTGTTCGCTCCGGTGCACTTCTGCATGATATTGCCAGACTTCAGAGGCATCACACCAAAACAGGCGGTGAACTTTTCTTACAGTTAGGTTATCCTGAGATCAGCCAGATTATTTCACAGCACCATGGTCTGCTGGAAACCAAGCTGGATGAAGCAGCTATTGTATTTCTGGCTGATAAACTGATTCAGGAAACACAACGTGTAACCATAGAAAAAAGATTTGCCGACAGCATGAGTAAATGCAAAAGTCCGGAAGCCCGCAAAGCTCATGAGCAACAGTTAGAGCAAGCCCGCAAACTGCAGGACATGATACAGTCACTCTGCCATATCACGCTCTAGTCCAGGCAGACATACACAACTGGAGCAGAAAAATCACTTAATTTAGTTAGGAGGTATTTTATTATATGAGAACATTATTTCAGACAATAAAACAACAATTCCTGGATGGAAACGATCTTGTACTTGTTTCCGTTACAGCATCCTCAGGGTCTACACCAAGAGGTGCCGGTTCCCGCATGCTGGTCGGAAAAAACGGCAGAATTTCCGGAACCATCGGAGGTGGAGCTGTAGAATATCGTGCTGAATGTATGGCATTGGATATTCTTGAAAAAAAGGAATCCTGCCAGCATGAATTCCGGCTGAATCATAAAGATGTTGAAAATATTGGCATGATCTGTGGTGGTGATGTTACGGCCTTTTTCCAGTATCTTAATCATAACGATCCGATTATTATGGAAATCACAGAAACTGCGGAAAAATTCTATGAAAAGCGAAAAGATTTCTGGCTGATCTGCGATCTTCTCACCACCTCCGGTGTGAGCCTCTACAGTCCTGCATGCGGTCTCATCGGAACTGCCAATGTTCCTTCTTCTGTGTTATCTTCTTTATCTGCAAAGCCACACCGATATCACAGTGAAGATTATGATCTGTTTTCTGAACAGATTGGAACCTCAGGAACTGTCTATGTATTCGGCGGCGGACATGTCTCACAAAAGCTTGTCCCAATCCTTGCAAGCGTTGATTTTCGCTGTGTTGTCCTGGATGACCGGCCGGAATTTACAGATCCTGCTCTTTTCCCGGGAGCAGTTGAAACAATACTTTGTGATTTCAACCATCTAAAGCAGTATGTTTCTATCACAGCTGCTGATTATTGCTGCGTCATGACACGCGGACATTCCTATGATACCATTGTACAGGCACAGCTTCTCGCTACACCTGCATGCTATATAGGCGTCATTGGAAGCCGCACAAAAAAAGCTGCTGTATTTCGCCGTCTGATTGAAGAATACAACATTAATGAACAAGATTTAAACCGTATCATCTCACCTATAGGACTGGAGATCAAAGCAGAAACACCGGCTGAAATCGCCATTTCCATCACAGGACAGATGATCCAGGTTCGTGCTGACAGAAAGGCTACATCAAAATGATGGCAAAATCAGTATATAAAGCTGTAATATTTGGTGCCGGACAAATTGGACAAATGACAGCAAGACTTCTCAACAGTCCCTGCCAGCTCCTGTGCTTTGCTGATAATGACCCCCATAAACACGGATCCTATATTGGGAATATTCCAGTCTGTTCTCCGGATGCTGCAGTAGCACTTCTCCCGGATCTGGTCATCCTGGGAGTTCTGGATGAAGAACGGCGTAATTCTATGATAAAACAGATGGAAAACCTGGGTTATCACGGACCTTTTCGTGATCCCTCCGTCCTTCGCATGTTTGACGCACGGGTTGCTGTTATGCGTCTTTTATCTGAGCAGATCTATCAATTGGATATTCCGGGAAATGTTGCAGAACTGGGTGTTTTCCGAGGTGAATTTTCTTCCCTGATCAGTGCAGCCTTTCCAGACCGAAAAATCCATCTTTTTGATACTTTTGAGGGCTTTTCAGAAAAGGATATCACAATAGAAGCCTCCGGTAATCTGTCCCGCGCCAAAACAGGTGATTTTTCTTCTACTGATATTGACTCTGTTATTCATGTTATGCCAGATCCTACACGTACTGTGATCCACAAAGGATGGTTTCCAGATACCTTTTCCGATGTTAGAGATGAAACTTTTTGTTTTGTATCTCTGGACGCGGATCTCTATGCTCCAACTGCTGCTGCACTTCCTCTGTTCTATGAACGCCTGGCCACCGGAGGAGTTCTCTTGGTTCACGATGTGTACAGTACACAGTTTTCCGGATGCCGAAAAGCGGTTGGGGAATTCTGTCTGAAAAACCATCTGTTTGCAGATCCTGTATGCGATCTGCATGGAAGCGCAATAATCCGAAAATTATAAAAAGAAACGCCGGAACCGGTATTTACCGGAACCAGCGTTTCTTTTTCGTTTATTTATTGTATAGCTCTTTTTCACGTCCATGCCTAACCTTTATAAAGTTCCTTTCAGAACATTTTCCAACTGTTCATCGGACAGATCAACATGATAAAAAAGATCGAAAAATTTATGTATTTCTTCATTGATATCACATTTAATATATTCCGGATAAATCAATGCTGAGAACCATCGCATACCGATCAGACGATTTGGTCCTGCCGGACGATCCACCCAGCTAAACGGTGCATTCGGAGTTCCATAAACCTTTTGGTCCTGTACTGCTTTTAATGAAGCATAATCAGGATTGCTCAGGATATCTTCTGCTGCAGAACTTCCGCTTTTATCTGCCTTTGGTTCACCATTTACAACAATCACATCCGGATCCCATGCAAGAAGCTGTTCTGCTGAAATCTGAACACGAGATCCATCTCCCAATTCCAGATCTGCAACATTGACTGCATTGATGGCATCAAGAATCTGTGCATGCTGGGATCCCCTGGGTGCAGTTTCCAGTGAATCCTCTCCATTACCGAAGTATACACTGACTTTCTTTTCTTCTGGAATATCTGAAAGTGCATTAATATCAGTAAATACCTGCTCCGCATACTGGGCAAGCTCTTCTGCATGATCTTCTACACCAAGAAGTTCGCCCATAAAACGAAAAGCTTCCACAGAATTATTAAGCTCGTTGTCTACTGCAACAACCGGAATTCCAAGGCTTTCTGATAACGCATCGCAATCAGAAACCATTGCATCATTAATCTTTCCACTATTAATAGCAATTGTAGGATTGGCAGCAATTACTGCTTCATAATTGACAGCATCACCCATTCCAAAATTAGGAAGATCCTGATATTTGTCCAGAATAATAGATTTCTCAACATCATTCAGTTCATAATTCCACCCAAGAAGCTTATCCGGTGCAACCATATACAGAAAAATTGCAGCTACAGGACCCGCTGAAAAAACAGATTCAATATTTTCTGCTGTTGGGACAGTTACTTTTCTTCCTGCCATGTCTGTGATCTCACGGGTTTCAGCAGTTTCCTGCGTGGCATCCTGCTCCGCACTCTGCGTCGGCTCTTCAGTAGCAGCTTTCGTCTCAGAATATCCTGTTAAAAGACTGACTGACATCACCAGACATATAAACAGAGCCAAAAGTTGTCTGTGCTTTTTCATAGACTCTCTCCTTTCTTTTCTCCGCATTACTCATAATTGACGCTTATTGAAATTGACTATACAATTTTTAAGTATTATAATGTATATGCGAATAGTTTTTAAAAACAATTCGGTTTTTCTGAGTATAACACCGTAAATTTGATTAGTCAAGTTACAAGGATGAAGGATTATGAATCTGACAGCTAATGAAAAAAATGCCGCCGCTGCCCGACAAAGACGATATGTTCTGCTGTTGGCGGTTATGCTGGTACTTTTGTTTATCATTATAGTACTCTCATTCTGGGTGGGATATTATCCGCTTACACCAGTGCAGGTACTAAATGCATTTTTATCAAAATTTGGTTTTAAAGGAGATATTTTACCCCAGGCAGTTACCATATTCTGGAATATCCGTCTGCCCCGTATTCTGTCTGCTTTATTTATTGGTGCTTCCCTCTCGGTAGCAGGTGCAACCTATCAGGGAATGTTTCGCAATCCACTGGTATCTCCGGATATCCTTGGAGTTTCTTCCGGTGCAAGTCTCGGAGCTGCTTTTGCAATTTTAAACGGAGCTTCCAACTGGATGATTCAGCTTTCTGCTTTTGCAGGTGGTGTGGCCGCAGTAGCCGCATCCTATCTTATCAGCCGAAAATCCGCACATTCCCAGACCCTCAGTCTTGTTCTGACCGGAACTATGATCATGTCACTCTGCAATGCCGGTGTCACAATGATCAAATATGTGGCAGACCCCAATGATGTTCTCCAGCAAATTACTTTCTGGCTTATGGGCAGCTTAACCAAAACCACAACCAAATCCTTTTGCTGGAGTGTTCTTCCAATGATCATTGGATTAAGTCTGATTTTTATTTTTCGATGGCAGATCAATCTGCTGACTTTGGATGAAGAAGAAGCCAAAAGTTTAGGAATCAATGTGCGTAAATATCGTCTGATTTTTATAGTCGCTTCCACATTACTCAGCGCCGCTGCAGTCTGTCTTGGAGGATTGATCGGATGGGTCGGGCTGATGATCCCCCATCTGGCACGTGCACTGGTTGGTGTTGATTACAGAAGGCTGATACCTGCAAGTGCGATCCTTGGCGGCGGATACCTGATACTTGTTGATGATATTTCCCGTTCCCTTTTGTCCATGGAACTTCCACTTGGCGTTGTCACAAGTATCATGGGCGCCCCCTTCTTTATCTATCTTATCATCAAACGAAAGGAGCGCGCGTAATTATATGCTTCTGGAAATTGAAAATGTTTTTGGCGGTTACGGCAATGGTGATATTTTAAAGGGTATCAGCTGCAGCGCAGACTATGGTGATGTGCTTTGTCTGCTTGGCCCTAATGGTTGTGGAAAGACCACTCTGTTCCGCATGATATTAGGTTCCCTTCCTGTTTCTAATGGAAAAATAAAGATAGCCGGAAAAAATATTAGTGACTTTACAACCAAAACACTGGCAAATATGATTGCATATATTCCCCAATATCATTCCCCTGTATTTGCCTATACAGTTCTTGATATGGTAATTATGGGGCGTGCTTCTCATTTCTCCGCATTTGAAACCCCAAAAGAGCCTGATCAGGAAGCAGCTTTTGCTGCCTTGGAGAAAGTAAATGCCCTGTCTCTTGCCAACAGGAAATATACTTCCTTAAGCGGAGGACAAAGGCAATTGGTTTTAATTGCCCGTGCAATCTGTCAGTCTGCAAAAATCTTCATCATGGACGAGCCAGCCGCCAATCTGGATTATGCCAATCATCAGCTTCTCATGGAAGTAATTTCAGGGCTGGCCAATCAGGGCTATTGCATTATTATGTCAACACATAGTCCAGAGCATCCCTTTTCCGTGGGAAACAAAGTTCTTCTCATGAAATCCGGAAAGGTTATGGGATTCGGCTCTCCCAAAGAAATCATTACATCTGAAACCTTACAATCTGTTTACGATATTGAAATGGATGTGATAACTACACACGACCGCTATGGCCGTGAACGAACTATCTGTTTACCGGTAAATAGCTCAGCAAAAACATTTTAGGAGAAATGATACATGGACTCTATATTGGATTATTTTATTTCTCTACAGGAATCTCAGCCTGCAGAATTACCTGAGCGGGCTATAGAAAGATGGAATAAACGTGCAGACTTTTGGGAAGACGCACGCAAAAAGAAAGAAAAAGGTGACGAACGTGTCATCAGCGCTATAAACTACCTGGATTCCAAAGGACTTCTTGAAAAAAATTATGACGTCGCAGATATTGGATGCGGTCCCGGACGGTTTGCTGCTGCATTTGCCAAATATGTACACAAAGTAGTGGGGCTGGATATTTCTGATAAAATGGTTAAACACGGAATGGAACATATCCAAAATGAAGGCTTAAATAACGCTATACTCTATACATGTAATTTTCAGACATTAGATATTGATAAATCGGGGTATAAGCATGCATTTGATTTGGTATTCAGTTCCATGACACCTGCAATCCACAATATGGACGGACTGATAAAATCTATGGAAATGAGCAGGGCATGGTGCTGTAATATCACGCATCTTGACAGACGAAATTCACTCAGGGAACAGATTTTACAGGAAGTATTTGGCAAACAAACAGCATCCCAATGGAATGGGCGATGGTTTTTCTCTCTTTTCAATATATTATTTCTGCTTGGATATAATCCTGAAACAAGCTATGAAAAACTCCATCGTGAAACCTGGGTAACTCCAGATGAACAATATATTGATTTCCTCATGGAGCACATGCTTCCTTCTGAAGAACATACACAGGAAAACGCAAATAAAATCATGCAACGAATTCAATCTCACTTAAACAAAGATGGGAAGATTAAGGAAATAACTGATTCCACTTATGGAAGAATTCTCTGGGATGTTCGAAACAAAACAATGCGACCTGACTATAGAACTATTATAAAATGAAATGGAACCTTACTATGACTCAACATATATTTTTAACTGGTAAAAAGCACATTGGAAAATCTACATTGATCCAAAAGATATTAGACGATTATAAGAAAAACGCTGATGGATTCCTGACTGTCCGCACAAAAGAATATCTGAAGGATCAGTATTCAGTTCATATGTACCATCTAAAAGAGAAGGAACTCCCAAACGAATCTAATCTTTTGTTTTTATGCGGAAAAACAGATGAACACACTGCCGATACCTTTGATCGCCTTGGATGCAATATTCTTTCCATGTGTTCTGACTGCTCTTTCATTGTTATGGATGAGCTTGGTCCACATGAAGCAGACGCAGCTTTATTTCGGAAAAAAATCCTAAACCTTTTGGATGGGCAGACTCCCATTTTAGGGGTATTGCAGGAACCTGCAGAATCTTTCTGGCCTGAAATCGTAAATCACCCAAAGGTAGAAATCATTACAATTTCTGAAGACAATCGAAATGATTGCTCTTTACTTAATCATATCACCTCGATTTTCAGCGATTTGTATGTGCGTTAGAGGCTGCTGTGCCCGACAGCCCCTTTACAACTTAACATATTTCTATACTATATCCATCTCTGCCCTTTTCCTTAGTCTGGTACAGCGCCTTATCAGCCAGGTTCATAAGAGAAGATAATTCCCTTCCCTCATCCTGGCAAAGTACTGCACCTGCACTGATACTCACTTGTGCGCTGGCATCTTCTTCTCTGTACACCGCACGCATTTCCCTGACCAGAAGTTCCAGCCTGATCCGAAGTTCTTTCTCTGTCACATCTTTGATCAGAAGACAGAATTCATCGCCTCCAAAACGGGAAACGATATCTTCTTCCCCAGAAATTTCCCTTTCATGCGCTCATTTGGGATAAACGCAGAAATCTGGGCGATCAGCATATCTACATCCGGCGCATCCTTCAGGTTTTCTACGTTTCTTGATACTCTATTTGAACTGATCCAGGTGTCCTTCGTCAGATTCAGATGAAAGATTCCCTGTGCTTCCGGAATGGATTTAAACAGAAGCTGCATCTGAGACTCGAAAACTTCCTGCGCACATTTTCCAATTATTTTCTTTATTAACTATTCAGCAGTCTGCTATTTGGGAACATACAAGTCAAAATCTCACAGTTTTCAATAAGTTGAATCTTGTATGTCATTTTTTATCACACACAGTATATCATATTTGGGGAAGATTTCTCGTTATGAGTTTGTGAAAATTGCATTTTTTGCAATCCATAAATTGCGTCTGCGCAGAAAGTATGGCAAGATAGTTTCACTAAAAGAGGGTGCCGCAAAATCATCAAACACAACTGATGAAGCGACACCCTCTATCTTTAAAGTCAACTCTTTTCTATTTTTCTTCCTGTCTGATTTCAAATTGATCCAATGCTTTTTCCAATTTTTTAAAATCGCAACATGTTTTTTTCAAAAAATTAAAATTATGTGATTCTATATCATACCTCTGATTAAAAATCTTTTCCGCTTTTTTCTTAATAGTTTCCCAGTTTTTTCTTAAATATCGTATCTCATTAGATTCATATGTGTCCGTTTCCGGATCAATTTCTAATGCCGTAATAATCTGTTCATTAACTGGAATCATATTATTGTATAAAAGATTTGAAATCTCTTTTCCGGAAGTTTCTGTCACAAATGTAGTTATAAGGGAACTTCTTTTATTTTTTCCTGCATTTTTTCTTTCTTCTGTTGTCTGAGATGTAAGCGGAATAATATATTTCCTGTCTCCTACTAATGTAACAATTCCTGCAAATGGTCTATTATTAAATTTAACACTTACTCTATAATCTTCCTTATGTAGATATTTTAAATATTCCTTGTCTACATAATAAAGAATTGGGCTTTCATTTTCCATATTTCTCCTTTGAAAAAAGCTGTTTGCATTAAACAAACAGCTTTCTGTCCACTAAAGCAGGACCTCTCTCATTTTGAATCGTCCACTAAAGCAGGACCTCTCTCAAAACAAGTTTCCTTGTTTATCTACATTATATGCTGTATCGCAAAAATCAATACAATTCCCAAAAATATATACAAAAATACTTATTGTTTAAGTATCTTTTTTTCTTTTCTTTAATTTTACTCTGACTATACACTGATGTCAACACAATTTCCATGAAGTTTAATTAAATTGGGAAATAAATATACCATCGAAAACAGCCAAAGAGTCAATAACTTTCCAAGAAAAAAACCTCTGGAAATCTTAATCTCCAGAGGTTTAGCGTGCGTTAGAGGATTCGAACCCCCGGCCTTTTGGTCCGTAGCCAAACGCTCTATCCAGCTGAGCTAAACGCACATCCTTGTGAAGTTCTTATCTCGTGTCCCTCACAACAATGAGTATTCTACTCTATACTGAATGATTTGTCAACACTTTTTTTGAATTTTTTTATTTTTTTCTTTTGAACAGTACAATTATGGCAATTGCAACAACTTAATTTCGTCTAAGTGCCTCGATAGGGCTGAGTTTTGCAGCTTTTTTGGCAGGATAGATTCCAAAGAAAACACCCACCGCACAAGAAAATAGTGTTGCCGCCAGAATCGTCTTCAGACTGATTCCAGGGGTGATCGTCATCTCCATACTGCTGCTTATAATTGAGCAAATCGCATACCCTCCAATCACGCCCAGTACAATGCCTATCAGACCACCAATTACAGTCAGGATCGCAGCCTCTGCCAGAAACTGCATCATAATAGAAGAAGTCTTCGCTCCCAATGATTTACGGATACCAATTTCCCTGGTACGTTCTGTTACAGAAACCAGCATGATATTCATAACGCCGATTCCTCCAACCAGCAGTGAAATTCCTGCGACAAAGGAGATAAATGCAGTTACCATATCCAGCATCTGATTCATGGAACTCATAATATCCTGAAAACTCTGCACCTGGAAATAATCCTCACCAGCACACTGATGTCTTTTTTCCAGCAGACTCACTACCTTATCCGCAACTTTCTGACTGTCCAGACTCTTATCTGCCTGTATTGTCGCAGAGTAAAAATAATCCGATACACCGGTAAACTCATTCATTGTCGTATATGGAACATTAACCGTAACCGGCATTCCTTCATATGTATAGCTTACAAAAGTTCCATTCTCCTTCTGCGTTGTCACACCGCAGATACGTAAGCTCTTAGTCAGACCATAGCAGTTAACATCTATGCTCATTCCCACAACATCATCTGTACCAAAGAGCCTTTTCGCATCTGAATCAGAAATAACACAGACATTTTTCCCTTCCTGGACCTCATTTTCCCCAAAATAGACTCCATGCTTCATTGTTGCATTATTTAACAACTTCGCATCAGGTCCTTCTCCGGTCACCATAAGTGTGAAGTTTCCCTTACCGGTAGTTGTTTCTCCGTCAAAAGAATCAGAGACATTTACACCTTCCACTTCGTCCAGCTCTCTGATCGCCTCCACATCATCAGCAGTGATCCACTCTTCCGCTGTCTGGGCGTCACTGCTGACACTGATGGCAATCTGTCCTCCACCGATGTCATCAATCTCACTGTTCATCTGATTCTTAGTTCCCTCACCGATAGACACGATTGCGATTACGGATGCAATACCAATGATAATACCAAGCATAGTCAGAAAAGAACGGCCTTTATTTGCCATAATATTATGGACTGCCATTTTGATATATTCATACAGATTACTCATCGGCATCCTCTCCCGTCTGTTCAGAAACTGCCTGTACTTCCATTCCTTCTGTATAATCTCCCAGATCAGAAATTACCTCTTCGCCTTCCTTGATTCCATCTATAACTTCCACATAGTCCTCTGAGCTGATTCCTGTTGTGATATCTCTTTTCGTCACCAGACCATCCTCTATCACATAACAGAAAGATCCATCTTTTCCGATATTCACCACTTCCACCGGAAGAGTTACAACGTTCTTTGCAGATGCTGCATGAATCTTGACCTTTGCATCTACTCCCAGAAAAATATCATCATCCGGATCATTGACGCTTACCGTCGCAGAAATAACAGGTGTGCCTTTCTCATTCTGCACTGCAATATGACTCATCTTAGTCACCGTACCCTGATAAGTATTATCACCAAGTGTGATTTCTGCAGACTGTCCCTCTTTTACCGTATCATAATCATATTTGGAAAGAGTCACATCCACACTCGCTTTATCTGTATTCTGAATGGTAAAAAGCTCCATTCCCTGGGTAACTGCTGCCCCTTGTTTGATATCTGCCTTGGAAACGATTCCGTTAAATTCCGCTGTGATTCCTTTCTTTCCTTCCTCCACCAGCTCTTTAGCTGATTTTGCATCCAATTCAGAAAGGTTATCGGTTACTTTTAACTTCTCTTTTTCCTCTTTTGTCAGACTCGTGGAATCTGCTTCTGCGATTGCTTTCTCAGAAGCCAGATCCGACTGAAGCTCGGCGAGTTCATCGCTGGCTGATTCCAATGCACTCTCCAACGCAGAAGTATCGGCAGTTACTGCGCTGCTGTCACTTCCACTATAGGCATAATCTCCCGACGCTGTATCTTCCTCTGATGTATCATCTTCTGTACCATCTGTAAACTCTTCTAAAGATCCGGAACTATTTTGAGTAAAATCAGCCAGGTCCGGCATCTGAGGTGTCTGCTGTTTATAATCCTCATATACCTGTTTTGCCTGCTGCATTGCAATCTGTGCCTGAGTTCTGGAAGTTTCTGCGGCATTCAGGGCCTGTATATTTTCATCAGAAGGATCTGCCTGCCATGTGGCAAATGCCATCTGATATGCAGTGTCTGCCTGATTATAGGTACTCTGTGCCTGGTTATACTGCGAATTCAGCTCGGAAAGTTTCTGCTGGTATTGTGGCAGGGTTTCTGTCTTATATGTATTAAGCGCCGCCTGATATTTGCGCTGAATTTCCTGCTGTTTCTTCGCCTCGGCCTGGGCTTTTGCCTGCGCTTCCTGCTGCTGTGCCTGGGCCTGGGCTGCTGCCTGTGCAGACGCCTGAGCTGCTGCTTCCCGCTGAGCCGCAGCTGTTGCCGCCGAAATCTGAGACTTCAAAGACGCCACATAAGCTTTCTTATCCTTTATCTTCTTCTCAAGTTCCTGAACATTCTTTTTCGCATCTTTCTGCTTCTTCTCTGCTTTATCAGATTTATTCCGGGTGTCTTTCGTATCATATTTCGTTGATTTTAAATTCAGTTCAGCCTTCTGATTATCTTTCTCCAGATCCTCTGTGTTAAATTCAATCAGCTTTGTTCCTTTTTTTATCACATCTCCCTGGGAAAAAGAAACTGTTTTTAACTCTGCGTTTACCGGAGAATAATATGTCTTTTCCTCTTCACTTCCTACTGTTCCTGTAGCATCTACGATTTCTTCAACGTCTCCCATCTCAGCCGTTACTACCGGCACCTGCGGAATCTGCGTTTCCTTTGAATTTCTCTGTCCTGCTACCGTAACACCGCCTGCAACAACTAAAACAGCAGCTGCACCTATGATAATTTTCTTTTTACTCTTCTTTTTTTTCATAATTTTACCTGATTCCTCCTCGCATCTATAGCAATTTCAGAAAATAATGCAGTTAATGCAATCATTCTGTTATTTATCTCACTCCAATAATATAGCTTTCCGTATGCAGCTTAATACATCTGCTATTTACAAAACATCATTCAGGCATCCAGCTGGTTTTTCACGTATTCTTCTTTTCCATAATTCTCATTAACGAAATCTGACTCGATCTTGCCATCTATAATCCTGACCACACGTCTCGCCTGTGCAGCAATCCCGTTATCATGAGTAATCAGTATGACTGTTTTCCCCTGCTCATGCATATTTTTCAAAATCTGCAAAATCTCCTTACTGGACGCAGAATCCAGATTTCCAGTTGGCTCATCCGCCAGAATTACCGGTGGCTGCGCTGCTATCGCCCTGGCAATGGCAACCCTCTGCTGCTGTCCGCCTGACATTTCATTTGGTTTGTGATCCATTCGTTTCTCAAGCCCGACCATGGTCAGGGATTCCACGGCGAGTTTATGTCTGGTTTTTCTGTCCACACCCCTATATACCAGGGGAAGTTCTACATTCTCTATGGCAGTCAGATTGGAAATCAGATTAAATCCCTGAAAAATAAATCCAATCTCTCGATTTCTCACTTCTGAAAGTTCATTGTCTTCCATCGTAGATACATCTGTACCATTCAGAAAATATTCACCGGAAGTAGGAACATCCAGACACCCAAGCATATTCATAAATGTAGATTTTCCAGATCCCGACTGTCCGATGATCGCAACAAATTCACCTTTATCGATTTCCAGATTAATATGATCCAGTGCCCGCACTTCATTCTCACCGGGATTATATATCTTACACAAATCTTTTACTCTGATCAGCGCTTCTCCCATTTTTTCCTCCATTTATCCCGCAATTCCAATATACAATATATTATCCGCCATAATTCATTCATCCCGACGGATCTTATTATATCCCGGAAAAATTACAAAGTAATTTCCTATAACAATTCCAGAAAATAATGCAAGTAAGACAGTCCAGCAGGGTTTCACTCTCTGATGGGCTGGATTAATTACAGTATTTTCTGAAATTGCTATAAAGAAAAGGACAGATCCTTAATTTTCCAAAAAGTTCTGTCCTTTTCTGTGGAATCAGCAAGTCTCTGTTAACTATAAACGAAACAAAAACTGCATTTTCTTCATATTTTTATGCATCCAGTAAAAATGCCTTATACGCTTTCTTCGCTTCATAAACATCTGCTTTGCTCGTTACTTCCCAAGGCGCATGCATGCTCAGTACCGCAACACCGCTGTCGATTACTTCCATTCCATATAAAGCTGCGATATATGCGATTGTTCCGCCACCACCTACATCTACTTTACCAAGCTCAGCAGTCTGGAATGCGATTTCATGAGTATCAAAAATGTTTCTTACTCTTGCCACATATTCTGCATTTGCATCATTTGATCCGGATTTACCTCTTGCTCCGGTAAATTTATTCAGTACGATACCTCTTCCCAGATAAGCGGCATTCTTTTTCTCAAATGCTTCTCCATAAGAAGGATCATAACCCGCGCTTACATCGGAGGAAAGCATGCTGGAATTCCTCATCGCTCTTCTTAGTTTCAGCTCACTGTAGCAGCCCATTGCATCCAGAAGTTCTGCCACTGCATTCTCAAAGAAACGGGACTGCATTCCTGTTGCACCTACGCTTCCGATTTCTTCTTTGTCTACGAGCAGACAGCATGAGGTGCGTTTCGGTGCTTCCATTTCAAGCATTGCAAGCAGAGAAGTATACGCGCAGACTCTGTCGTCCTGGCCGTAAGCCGCGATCATACTTCTGTCAAGGCCACACTCTCTTGCCTTACCTGCCGGTACGATTTCAAGTTCAGCAGAAAGGAAATCCTCTTCTTCTATGGCATATTTCTCTTTGAGGATATTCAGTACATTCTGTTTCACTGCCTCTTTCTTCTTATCATCCGGAAGATCCTTTAATGGTCTGCTTCCGATCAGAATATCAAGATTCTCTCCCTCAATTACTTCGGCAGCTTTTTTCTGCATCTGCTTTCCTGCCAGATGGATCAGAAGGTCTGTAATATATACGATTGGATCTTCTTCATCTTCACCAATATTTACCTCTGCTACACTTCCGTCTTTCTTTACTACTACTCCATGGATTGCAAGTGGAAGTGTTACCCACTGGTATTTCTTAACACCTCCATAGTAATGAGTATCCAGATATGCGAGGTCTGTATCTTCATAGAGAGGATTCTGTTTTACATCAAGACGCGGAGAATCGATATGTGCACCCAGAATGTTCATTCCCTCTTCAATATCATCCTGACCGATATGGAAAAGCGCAACGATTTTCTTCATTCCTACTGTATAAATTTTATCTCCGGCTTTCAGTTTCTCACCCTTTGCAGTCTTTTCTTCCAGAGATTCATAACCTGCTTCGCGGGCTTCTTTCACGATCTGTGTCACGCATTCGCGTTCTGTCTTGCCTGCATTAAGAAAGTTTCTATATGCTTTTGCAGCCTTTTCTAATTCTTTTTCTTCTGCTTCTGTATAAGAAAGCCATGCATTTCTACGTTCCATTTATGATTCCGCCTTTCTATCTGACGTTGCCGCCGTTTATTTTTTCGGCAACTATCTGACTCTAGTATTGCTTTTTCTATTATAAAACATCCTTCTTAATTTTTCCATACAATGATGTTAAGCTCAAAAAGTTTTTTATTCCTAACTTACTGTGTCTGGACAATCTTCTTAGCTTCTATTATAGTTATATTTAGATTCTACATAGCTGTTCACTTCGTTTCTCAATAATGTATCCCTAATTCCAGATCGCTTGCAGCAACAATGGAATTGAGGCTTGTATGTCTTGGAATTTTGGCATATACATGTCAAAACACTCCGCAGAATAACAGCGTGTAAAAAATAACAATCTATCAATTCATTCAGGAGGTTTCCACATGAATAATTCAGAAGAGCTGCGTCAGCAGCTTCATTCCATAAACAGAAAAAGTTATCCAGCCTACAAAGCTCTGAAAGGTGTCTATCATTTCGGAAATTATCTTCTTTCCATCGACCATGTACAGGGTGATCCTTTTGCATCCCCTTCTCACGTAAGCGTCCAGATTTCCCACACAGATGCCCGCTTTCCAAAAGAATATTATAAAAATTTTCTCTCCAGAACAACTCTTTGTGACTACCTCACCCGCCAGTTTGAAAAACAGGTCAGCCACTTTAGTTTCCGTGCAAAAGGCTCCGGTAAAAGCGGTCTTATCACAGTAAGCCACTGCGATCAGGAAATTCTTTCCCGAACAGCGTGTGAAATCAATGAAAAGGGCATAACCGTCCGTTTCTTTGTAGGCTTTCCTGCCAATGGACGTACCATTAACGCCACAGAACTGGAAAAAATTCTTTTTGATTTCCTGCCTGTATGTGTTCGCAAATCTTTCTTCTATTGCAGTCTTGATGCACAGAACCTGTTAAATTATATGCAGCTTGCCGAAGATCAGGAATTCATCCGTCATGAACTGTCCTGCCGAAATCTCTGCGCATTTGTAGCTGATGGTGCTATTCTTCCCAGAGAAAGCGGCATTTCTTCCCGCCCTATGAAGGATTCCATCCCTTTCAATTCTCCTGAAAGTCTGCGTATTTCCATGGAGCTTCCACACCAAGGAACAATCACAGGAATGGGAATTCCAAAGGGAATCACTTTGATCGTAGGCGGTGGTTATCATGGCAAATCTACTCTTCTGAATGCGCTTGAACTTGGCGTATATAATCATATCCCAGGAGATGGACGCGAATATGTAATCACAGATAACACAGCTGTTAAGCTTCGTTCTGAGGAAGGCCGTTTTATCAAAGATGTCGATATTTCTCTCTTCATCAATGACCTTCCAAATAAAAAAGATACCCATTGTTTTTCCACACTGGACGCCAGCGGAAGTACTTCCCAGGCGGCCGGAATCGTAGAAAGTATGGAAGCAAAAAGCCAGCTTTTCCTTCTTGATGAAGATACTTCTGCCACTAATTTTATGGTACGGGACGCCTTTATGCAGCAAGTCATTCAACGGGATAAAGAGCCAATCACGCCTTTCCTTGAGCGTGCACGTGACCTTTATGAAAAAGCAGGTATTTCTACCATACTGGTAGCTGGAAGTTCCGGAGCATTCTTTCATATTGCAGACACAGTCATTCAGATGGACAATTATATACCCAAGGACATTACCGCTTCTGTCAAATCATTATGCGGCCAATATCCTCTGGCGAATGTTCCGGTCCCGGAATTTCGCATTCCAGAAAGTCACCGTATAATGACGAAAGCAGTGCCATCTTCTGGTTCTTCACAGCGTAACAGACACCAGCACAATAATGACAGACCTGAACGTTTAAAAACCAAAGTCTCCAAAACAGACGGATTCTCTCTTGGCCGGCAGGAAATCGATCTTCGCTATATCGAGCAGCTGATCGATACAGAACAAACTGCCGCTTTAAGTCTCCTTCTGAAATATGCGGTAGAACACCTGATTGATGGAAAAAGAACACTTCCTGAAATCGTAGAATTCCTGCAAAAAAATCTGACTCAAAACGGTTTGGCTTTCTTCGCAGACAATCATAAAATTTCCTGTGGCTATGCCGTCCCACGTTCTCAGGAAATCTACGCCTGCTTCAACCGTTACAGACGTTCATAAGAACTCAGCACAGGGTTCTTATAAAATAAAATCACCGCCCCTCCGGCGATCTTGTCGGTTGAGCGGTGATCTACTGTTCATTTTACACTTTTTAGGGAAAGGAAAGATTTTTTCTTAAGGTCTGTCATCTCCTTAAGATGTAAATATCATAACGTATAAATGTGAGAGAAATTTGTCTAATTTCTAATAAAATTATAAAATTTATAAACAAGTTATAACTTTTTGTAAGTTTATGTCAAAATCCAATGTGGTCCTGGCAGCTGTGGTTCAGCTTTCCCGGACACACACAATAAAAAACAAAAACACCGCCCCTATCGGTTTACTCTTCCGCTTCCGTCACTGTTCATGAGTGTCAATACTTCTTCTTCTGAAATATAATTGAGATCTCCCGGTATTGTATGTTTGATGGCGGCCGCTGCAAGGGCAAATTCCAGCGCCCGTTCCGGTCCCATATGTCTTAAAATTCCGTGCAGGAATCCTGCCGCAAAAGAATCTCCCCCACCGACACGGTCTATAATATGCAGATTATATTCACTTCCCTGATAAAGTCCAGAGCTACTGCATACAGCGCCTGACCAACCATTATCCGAAGCACTGATGCTTTTTCTAAGTGTTGTGATAAGGTAAATAAAGCCATATCTCTTTCTTACATTTTCCATATGCTTTTCATCTACACAAATACTGTAGTCTCCATCAATAAAATCCGTATCTTTTTCTGCATATCCCAGGCACTTTGCAGCATCTCTTGTATTTCCGAAGCAGATGTCCACATATGACATCAAATCTGAAAGTAGTTTCTGCTTTCCAGTTATATCTTCTGTCCATAATTTTGTGCGGTAGTTTAAGTCAAACGATGTTGTCACACCGTGTTCCTTCGCCTTTTGCAAAGCAATCCTGGTAAGTCTTGCTGTCTCTTCACTTAGCACCGGCGTAATTCCGGATACATGAAAGAGATCTACACCATCGAAGATCTGATCAAAGTCAAATTCTTCTGCTGATGCCTGAGTAATAGACGAATCAGCTCTGTCATAGACAACATTAGAAGGACGTACAGATGCCCCGTTTTCCAGGAAGTAAACCCCAAGCCTTTTCCCGCCCCGTGCAATATACCGGCAATCTACACCTGTTTTTTTTAAAGTTGCAATGGCTGCCTCTCCAATTGCGTTAGAAGGAATTTTGGAGATATATGTCACATCATGACCTAATTGGGCTAGAGAGACAGCCACATTGGCCTCGGCACCACCATAATTTATTTCAAACTCCGAAGCCTGCGCAAAACGCTGATAGCCTGGAGGTGATAATCTGAGCATTATCTCGCCCATTGTAACAACCTTAGCCATTACTTCACCTCCCTGGCAGAATAAACCAGCGAAACTGCTTCTTTGGTCAGTTCTGTAATCTGATCAAAATCACCCCTTGCCACAAGATTTCCTTTTACCATCCAGCTTCCTCCACATGCAAGTATTTTGTCATATTGAAGATACGGTACAATATTTTCAGGATTGATTCCGCCAGTTGGCATAAACCTCAATGTCGTATATGGCGCTGCTACTGCTTTTATCATATCAAGTCCTCCAGATGGTTCTGCCGGGAAGAACTTGACAACTTCAAGTCCCATCGCAATTGCCTGTTCCATTTCACTTGGTGTGACGACACCCGGAGTGATCGGAATCTCATGATCGATACAATATTTCACAACAACAGGATTGAATCCCGGACTTACAATAAATTGCGCTCCAGCCTTCACCGCACGGTCAACCTGTTCTACTGTCAGAACAGTTCCAGCTCCTACGACCATCTCCGGAAACTTTTCCGACATGATACGAATAGATTCTTCGGCGGCAGCTGTGCGGAACGTCACCTCCGCACATGCCAGTCCACCATCGCACAGAGCTTTCGCCAGCAAAGCAGCATCTTTGTCATCCTCAAGCACAACCACCGGCACAATTCCAAATTGCTCTAATTTTTTCAGTATTTTATTCATTTCATAGCTCCTTAGTCAAGCGAAATAAGAGATTTCATAACGGAATAGCTTCCTTCTTTCCGAATCTGATCCAGATATCCGCAAACTGCTGATTCAAATCCTTCAATTTCTGTAAGATCTTCTCCCCAGAATTCTGTATTCTTGCATACTGCGTGTACCATCTTCTCTGTTGAGTCTTCTCTGTGTTCGTAATAGAATTGAAGTACTTCTCTGTCATCCTTTACAGTGTATGTATTTCCTTCTCTCTCTGCGATAAGACCCTCTTCTGTCAGCGTATGTCCGCTGAAGAATGCAATGTAGAATGCAAAGGAAGCCGTAATGCATTTTGGAAGTGTACCTTTTCGCTTTACATATTCCTTCAGAGACGGCATAACCCTTGCTTTCCATTTTGATGTTGAATTCAGGGAAATTGCCAACAATGCATGATCAATGAATGGATTTTTAAAACGTTCCGTCACTGCTGACGCAAAGTCAATAAGCTCCTCTTTCGGCAGGTCCAGGGTCGGAATAATTTCATCGTAGATTGTCTTGTTCATAAATCTACAGATAACTTCATCATTCATACAATCTCTTACAATATCTTTACCAGCAAGATATGCCCCCAGCACAAAGGATGTATGTGCACCATTCAAGATACGTACCTTCCGCTGTTTGTAAGGTTTATGATTATCTGTGATAAGGATTGGGAGACCTGCTTCTTCAATCGGAAATTCTTTTTTGATTGACTGCGGGCCTTCAATTACCCAGAATCCAAAGATTTCTCCTGTATCCAGAACATTATCCTCATATCCGAGTTCTTCGCAGATGGCCGAAGCTTCATTTCTTGGATATCCTGTAACAATTCTGTCAACAAGTGTAGAACAAAATACATTTTCCTTCTGAATCCATGTAATAAATTCTTCTCCAAGATTCCACTGTTTTGCATATTTCAGCACACATTTTTCCAGTTCTTTTCCATTATCATCAATAAGTTCGCAAGAAAGTATAATGAAACCTTTTCCTTCTTCTTTTCCAAATGTTTCAAATCTGTGATACATAAACTGTGTCAGTTTTGCCGGATAGGATTCTCCTGGTTTGTCTTCAAATTTACATTCTGCGTCATAACGGATTCCCGCTTCTGTTGTATTACACAGGATAAATCTAAGTTCTGGATTTTCTGCGCATTTCATGACTTCTTCGTAGTCTTCATAAGCATTCAGACATCTGCTTACACTGGAGATGACTCTCTTGTCATTCACTTTCTTTCCATCCTGAAATCCACGCAGAAATAATGTGTAAAGTCCTTCCTGCTCGTTAATTCTGTCATTCAGCCGGAATCCCCCTTCTACATTCCGAATTGGTTGAACCAGAACAACTTTTCCGTTAAATCCTGCTTTTTCATTCATCATATCGATAAAATAATCTACAAATGCACGCATAAAATTGCCTTCTCCAAACTGAAGCACTTTTTCCGGTGCATCTTTTAACACATAACCTTTATAACCGCTTTCTTTTAATACTTCATAGTTTAATTTCTTCATTATAAATATACGTTCCTTTCCTTCCGTAATCTCCAGAACCTGCCACTGGCAGCTTCTTCCGAATGCATGGTAATTTAAAGCGTTACTCCCTGTTTGAAGATTGCCATATCATGGAATCCTGCTTCCTCGGCTTTAACTTTTTCCCCGCTTGCAACCTTCAGAACATATTCATAAAGCTTTTGTGATAATTCCTCTACACTTTTTTCCTTTACCAGTTCCCCACAGTTAAAATCAATCCAGTTATTCTTCTTGTTATACAGCCGATCGTTTGATGATATCTTAACTGTCGGTACAGGAGACGCAAATGGTGTTCCACGTCCTGTAGTAAACAGAACAATATGTGCCCCCGACGCAGCACATGCAGTTGAGGCAACCAGGTCATTCCCTGGTGCACTTAAAAGATTCAAACCTTTATTTTTCACACGTTCACCATAAGCAAGGACACCTTTTACCGGTGCAGTTCCCGATTTCTGCACGCATCCCAGTGACTTGTCTTCCAGCGTTGAGATGCCTCCCTTTTTATTTCCCGGTGACGGATTTTCATATATCGTCTGATTATGCGAGGTAAAATAATTCTTAAAATCATTGATCAGATGCACCGTCTGGTCAAACAACTGTTCATTCTCACACCGGTTCATAAGCAACGTCTCCGCTCCAAACATCTCCGGAACCTCTGTAAGAATCGTTGTCCCTCCTCTGGATATCAGCAGGTCAGAGAAACCTCCAACCGTAGGATTTGCAGTAATGCCTGATAACCCATCTGATCCCCCGCACTTCATACCGATGATCAGTTCGCTGCATGGGATTGGTTCTCTCTTAAATGTTCCTGCATACGCCGATAATTCTCTCACAGCACGAACGCCTTCTTCCAGTTCATCGTCACAGTCCTGTGCATTTAAGAACTTTATGCGTTCTCCATCGTAATCACCAATATACTGCTTCAGAATATCTATACCGCTGTTTTCACATCCAAGTCCCAGAACCAATACCCCTCCTGCATTTGGATGATTGATCAGATCAGTCAGGATTTTTCTTGAATTTTCCTGGTCTTCTCCCATCTGTGAACACCCGTATGGATGTGGAAATGCAACTACTGTGTCAACACTGCCTTGACAATATTTTCGGGATAATTCTGCTATTTTTTCCGCAACACTGTTAACACATCCTACTGTCGGGATGACCCATATCTCGTTTCTCACCCCTACACTTCCGTCCACTCTTCGGAATCCCATGAATTCATCCGGTTTTCTTTTTTTTATATCCTTTTTTTCCGGATGATAGGTGTAGGCAATCAGGTCTCCAAGCCCCGTTTTCATATTATGTACATGAACCCAGCTTCCTTGCGGAATATTCACTTTTGCATGGCCAATCGGATTCCCGTATTTTATAACGGGCTCTCCTTCTTCTATCGTATGCAATGCAAATTTATGTCCCTGTGGAATGTCTTCCAGAAGTGCAAACTGGACATCATCCAGGATAATATCGGTTCCTTTCGCAAGTGGCTGCAATGCAACTGCAACGGAATCCGCCGGATTTATTCTTATATATTCTTTCTTTCCGGGCATTCTTTCGTCCCCCTTACCTTTTTATTTTGTAAAATCGATCACAACCTTTAACATGGATCCCGCATTTTCTGAAAATTCCTTAAATGCCTTGTCTGCTTCGTCCAGTTTATAAGTATTTGTCACAATCTTCTCCAAATCGACTTTTCCTGCTTTTACCAGATCGATCAGTTCCAGGAAATCTTTCTTTAAAGCATTTCTTGATCCAAAGATATTCAATTCTTTTTTCTGGATAATCGTGAAGTTAAAGTCCAGATTCTTCTTACCTACACCGATCAGAACCACTCTTCCTCCATATGCTGCGCAATCGATACAATTCTGGAATGTAGACGGAAGTCCAACCGCTTCAATTGTCACGTCGAATCCATTCCCATTCGTAATTCTCTGCACTTCTTCTTCCAATTTTTCTTTTGAAGTATTCAGAATTGAACCTTTTAACTGAAATGTATCTACCGCATAATCCAGTTTTTCTTTTGCTATATCTGCTATATAAACCTCGGCTCCTCTTGCTTTTGCTGCATTTGCTGCAAGTACACCAATCGTGCCGGCACCTACGACCAGAACTTTATCTCCTTCTTTTACGTTTGCTCTCGATACACCATGCCAGCTAATACAGAATGGTTCGATTAATGCAAGTGTTTTTGCCGGCAGCCCTTTTCCATCATATACACGTTCGATCGGAACGCTGACATACTCTGAAAATGCGCCATCTCTCTGTGCACCCATTGTCTCGTTGTGTTCACAGCAATTCAGAAGTCCTCTCTGGCAGGAATAACAGGTACCATCATTAAAGTATGGGTTAACGGTAACGATCATGCCTGGCTTTAATCCTCTGTCATTTTCATCAATCTCAACAATCTCTCCCGAAAACTCATGTCCCGGAACTCTTGGGTATGATGCATATGCAAAAGTTCCTCTGTATGTACCAAGGTCACTTCCGCAAATTCCTCCATATAAAATTTTCAAAAGTACCTCTCCTGGTTTGCGGACCGGTTTTTCATGTTCTTCAATTACGACTTTTCCTGGTTCTTCAATTAAAATTGTTTTCATTTTCTCTTCCTCCATTTTGTTGTATTTTCTGATGTATTCTTTGTTGTATACAACATAGCATTCACGATATTCTTTGTCAAGGTATATTTATTCTTTCTTGTTTTTTTGTCTATTTTGCTCAAATCTTCTTTTATACTTTTATTGATAATAACAATAGATTTTTTCTCTCTTAATTTTCCAAACCCTGAATTTTTTGATAGACTAACATAAAATTATAGGATATAATATACAATATTGAATACAATAATATTCTCAATAATAAAAAAGAAAGTAGACTGATTATGAAAAAAGAAACGTTAAAACAACACGCTTATAATATTATCAAGGACAAGATCATCAATTGCGAATATGCTCCTAGCGCTCTGCTCAACGAAGAAATGCTCAAAGAAGATGTCCAGGCAAGCCGGACTCCTATCAGAGATGCTCTGGGCCGTCTGGAACAGGAAGGATTAGTAACAATCCTTCCCAAAAAAGGAATTATGGTCGCTCCGTTAACCATACGCGAGATCAATATGGTTCACGAGGCACGTACTCTGATCGAGCCTTTTTCAATCCTGCACTACGGAAATAAAATCTCCGATGAAATCTATCAAAATTATTTTCGAATCTTTCAACGAGACACCACGAATGTTTCTGACCTGAACGAATATTATGAAACAGACAAACAATTCCACCAAATGTTTATCGATGCAACAGGTAATGATTATCTGATCAGCACATATGAGAGGATAGCCCAGCAGAATACACGGCTTCGTATCTATTCCGGAAGAAAGAGCCGCAACCGTCTGTTAGCTTCGCAGCAAGAACATCTGAAAATTGTAGAATACTGCCTGAAACAGGATTGGACACTCGCTTCAAAAGCAATGGAAGAACATCTCTACCACTCGAAAGAAGCTTCTTTTGAGGCTGCTTTTCATGCAGATTCTATGACTATATAATAAATTCAATATGTTAAAAAGTGCAGACTCGGACTTTACCGCTTTCCTGCACTTTTTTATATCCTTTTATTTTGAAGATAATTGCGGACATCCATATTTCTTTGCCCAGATACTTGTCACAATCGGTACCAGTATAGCTGTGACCACAACAGATGCTGCCAACTGTGTTGTCGCAACCGCCTGATATGGAGCCCACGTCTTATCGATTAACACAACCGCTGCCGGTACCGCAACGGAATTTCCCGCCGTAGACGCAACTGCAAATGCTGCATATCCCGGCTGTTTGCATATAAGTCTGTCGAAAAGCAATGTGAAAAATCCACCGACAAATACTGTGATCAGACCTAACAGGATTCCCTGTGGTCCTCCTTTAACCACGTCTTTCAGGTTAATACCTGCTCCAAGTGTCAATCCGACAAATGGTATCAGTATATCTGCCATAGGTGCAAAAAACTCCATCATTGATTTGTCTACATTTCCAATGATCATCCCTAAGACCATCGGTACGATCACTGCTACAAGAGACATCATAGGAATGCTTGCCATTCCGGAAGCTCCCAATGCCAGCAGAGTAAAAAACGGACCATCATTCAATGCCAGCAAAGCTACTGTCGCAGCATCTGCTTCATCTCCATATGTCTTTACAAGAGATAAATATAAAGAACCATTACTGTTCGTAACTCCGGCAACAATTGATAATGCCGTAAGTCCCCAGAATCCAGCCTGTCCAAATACTTTTCCCACAACGATTCCAAGAATTGCGCCAATCAGAAACTTGGATAATAATAATGTACCTCCTCTTTTCAGAACTGCCGGCATATCCTTCAATTGTAATGTAGTACCCAGACAGAACAACTGAAGTCCCATACATGTGGCAGCCCCTGCATTAGAAAATGCAGCAGTCGTCAATCCACCGATTTCCAATGCCTGCGGAAACAATGTATGTATGACCGCACCGATAAGCAATGGAACCAGCATCAGTCCCGCAGGAACTTTTTGTAAAAATTTCATAATCATATTCAAGCCCTCCTAAACTTCTTTTCGTTTGCTTTGTATTATGTTGTATACATTAAGGTATACATCTTATTTTGTCAATGCTTGCAACAAAAAAATAAAAAAACAGTTGCTTTTCACGAATTTTCTGATATTTTTTTGTGTATTATTACATTATTTTTTTGATATCATCTTGTTTAAATTCATTTTCACTTTGTTTATGTCAGTTCTTTCATCGTCATGTATACATCGTTTTTCCTTATTTACTTCTCTTCATAACCATAAGGGACAATAAAAAAGTCGAAAACACTGTTCTCACCGGCTTGACAGAAAGAAACAGTTGCATCTGTGTTTTAATAAGTTATAATAATGGATATACGTGCATTCCACTATATGACAAAAGGATAAAGAAAGAGGAAAATAGATGTTTAGAAAAATAGATAAAACCAGCACATTCAATGATGTTCTCAAACAAATCATCGAGAAAATCCAGACCGGAGAACTGAAACCGGGAGATGCTCTTCCGGCGGAACGTATTCTGGCTGAAGAATTCGGGATTTCCAGACCTGCTTTACGTGAAGTTCTGAAAGCACTTTCCCTGCTGGGGATTACCGTCAGCGTACATGGCGGCGCTAATTATATTGCAGCAGATCTCCGCAACTGTCTTACTGAGCCATTATCTATCCTGTTTCAGATGTATAACAGTAAAATTCAGGATGCCCTGCAGCTTCGAGGTGCACTGGAAAGTAAAGCTGCATTTCTCGCAGCCCAAAACTGTACACCATTAGATGCAGCTGAACTTCAGCTTATTATTGCCAAACTGGACAGCACCCAGGATGAAAAAGTCCGCGGTGATCTGGATCGTGATCTGCATATGAAAATTGCACAGATTTCTGCAAATCCATTAATCCTGAGCGTGTTGAATGCTTCTGCCCAGCTTACAGAAAACATGATTACCGGAATACGTTCTTATTTTATGAAAAAGAACAACGATGCACCTGAAATTGATTCTCAGCACACACGACTTGTTCATGCAATAACTGACAAAGATGCACCTCTTGCAGAAAAAATTATGAATGAGCATATGCATACGATTGAGCGGCTTTTAAATGAGATTCCATTTAATACTCTTGCAACTGCTGATAAGAATGAACCTCACGTGACTGTCTAAAGTAACAAAAATGCAATCACAGTTTATTGAATAGCTGTAACTATTCAGCAGTCTACTATCCCGAGACATACAAGTCAAAATCCTATCATCAAAGGCGATTTTTAATGAATTTTGACTCGTAACTGATGTTATTCCTCAGACAAATGCCCGCGGATCTCTCCACGGGCATCTGTCTGCAAATCTATAAGCTTTTGTCTTTCTTGTCATTGGTCACGGAACGAACCGTATCTCTTTATTGTCTCTGCTTCTTCTGAAAAAATTTCACACATCAATTTTGCTCCTGTTTTAAATCCTGCCTCAAAACTGTTTTCCAATTCCTGTGGAAATATTTCCAGATGTTTATCCATCAGTATGTCCAGTTCCTCTGCCAGTTCTCCTGTCAGCCTGGAGCGTAGTTTCTGGTATGACTGATAGGCATCCTCTCTTTTCTTTTTACACAGATCATCGCCCTGTGTTCTCAGCCTCTCAATGTCTGTCCTGTCATTTTCTTCCATGCACAGATTGTACAATTTCTGAATTATACTTTTCATTATTCTTCTAACTCTCTAAAAATTAATCTCAGCTAATCATCAGTGTACTAACAAGTTGATTCTTGAAATAATCTTTCCGGATAAATTTTTATTTCAAGACGTAGTGGTAGCTATAACAACCAATGGTAATGCGGAAATAAGAAATTTAAACGTAAAATTATTCCGGAAATCTACTGCTACACTAATTATAATATTCCCCTCTTTTGTAGCATATAAACCTATGGCAATGCTTTTTCTTTTGTATCGTGTTACATATATGTATTATAGTTTTGTGATATATCAATGTCAATGCCTTGTAATTATACTTTATATTATAGGAGGTATAATCATGACAAAAGATTTTATTGTCCGGCCAAAATATACTGATAAAAAAGAGGATAAATCTATTACTATGACCATCCGACTTGAACGTGAACTTCAGGAAGAATATGATAAATTATCTGCAAAAAGCGGACGTTCGAGAAATGAACTGATGTGCATGGCACTCCGCTATGCTCTGGAAAATCTGAAATTCGTAGAATAACTTTCGAGTAATCGGATATCCGGAATTGAATCCAGGGACTTACCTGATCTATCGAAATAACTATATCATCCACTTGTCTGCGAATCTGATTGCACAGATAAAAAAGCCTCAGTCAGCCTGAAATATCTGAATAAATGAAGGATTATTCAGATATTGCATAGAATAATGTTATAATTGACGAACTGGCACTTACAGTTATACAATTATTAAAACTTAAGAAACAAATTATCTGATATTAACTTTTAGTAATTTTATGGTAATCCGTTTCCATGTGTCTCTGTCAATTTCAGGTATGACAAATACCTGACACCAGGTAAATTTTAATTACCCGCCTTATTTCTATGCAAGGAGGTTGTTTTTATGCATTCATTATCAAAATCCAGTCAGGGAAGCACTTATACGATCAAATGGATGTTCGGACTGCCAGAAGTTATGAAAGCTATGAACGATATGGACATTCATGAAGGCAGTACGATCCGCGTCCTTCAGAAATTCCACGACTCTCTGATCATTTCTTCCGCTGATCGAAAAATCGTTCTGGGAAACGAAGTTGCAGACAGAATACAAGTATAAAAAAATGAAGCAGACAAAACATCTGCTTCATTTTTTTATACTTGTTTATGGGATATCGCTGAATTACATCTTCAAAACAACCCCTTTTGCTTACATGGTTTTATATTTCCCTTTTCGAGTCTTTTACCTTCGCATTGACAATATAAATTCCGGCACAAACCAGGATCAGAGCCACCAGACTTCCGATATTGAATGCCTGCTTTACCTCTCCAAGTATCAATGCGGACAATATCACACTGCACAACGGATTGACAAATCCAAAAATAGCAACTTTCGAGACATCGTTCCATGCAAGCAGAACCGACCAGAGTGTATAAGCCACCGCAGAAACCATTGCCAGATAAAAGATGATAGCCACACCTCCCACTGTAACATTTCCCAAATGACCTCCCATTCCGATACCAATCAATGTCAGGACAATCCCTCCCATCGTAAACTGGGTTCCGCTCAATACCACCGGAGAGACTTTTCTGGAAAAAAGATTGATCAGTACCGTAGAGATTCCATAGGAAAGCTGTGCAATCAGAATGAATCCTTCTCCTGTCAGCTTAAATCCCATATCAAGAGAATTTCCCATAAGATTAATTACTACAACTCCTGCAAATCCCAGTACACAGCCTGCAATTTTTCTCCCCGTCATACGTTCTTTTCGAAAAACCAGACAGGACAATAAAATTGCGATAAAATTTCCAAGCCCGGTAATGATAGCACCTTTAACTCCGGACGTATGCGCAACGCCTATATAAAAGAAAAAATACTGTCCTACTGTCTGAGCCAGACATACCGGCACAGCATATTTCAGGATTTCCCTGTCCGGGATCATAATCTTTTTCTCACGAACAGATGCAAAAATCAGAACCAGAATTCCCGCCAATGTAAATCTAATTCCGGCAAATACGATCTGACTGGCAGTGTCTGCGGAATCTACATTCATCAAGCTATATCCCGTCTTGATCACCGGAATTGCACTTCCCCATAAAATGCAGCATACACAGGCAAGAAGTGCTACGATTCCTGTTCTTGTTAACGTGTTTTGTTTTTGTGACATTACTTCGTTTCTCTCTTTCTGTTTATCTCTTATTATCTTTATTCTAACACAGATTCTCAGATAATTGTTGCCCTTTTATCGAAGCATGGAATTCACTTGATTCAAGTGTGTTCAAAACCTATAAGAAAAAAAATAAGAGAAACGTTGATTTTACAACGTTTCTCTCACTTAAAATCATGCCGCAGACCGGAATCGAACCGGAATTCAGGTCTGCAAACCTAGAAAAACAGGAGGGTTCAGCACACCTTCTTTTGAGTGTAATCAAAAGTGTAAGCAAATCAGCACTTTGTTTTTTCAAGAAACTGAGCCGGTTCCCATACCTGCATTTCTGCTGATGAATAATCCTTTACATTTCGAGTAATTATTCCATCCATCTCATTTAGTGCTGCTACTGAATACTGTACAGAATCCTCAAAATCGTTCCATTCCAATTCCAGTGCTTTTTGGATTTCTTCCTCCGAAACACCTGCCACGGACACAATCAAAAGCAGTTTTTTCAGAAGCTCTCTTACCGCTGCCTTATCTCTTAAATTCTTATATGCAATGTAGTAAATATCTGTAATTGCTGAAGCTGAAACAAATTCCTGAATATCATCTCTTGCCGATAACTTTAAAACTTCTATCGCTGTTTCGTAAAATGGAGATCGTTTCAACAACACATCCAATATTACATTTGTATCAATCAAGATTCTCATACTTTCCCAGCCTTTCAGCGCGATAATCCTCCAGTGTCATACCCGTGTCCCGAATAACTCCTACTAATGAATCCACTAAAGATTCTATATTGCCACTCTTCTTTAAATTCTCAGAAACTTTCTGTTCCTCAGCAGGTAATACAATGACTTCCACTCGCCTGTTACGCATAGTCTCTGGCAATGGAATCACAGACATCAATTTTTTTGCATCTACAATTTTACGAACAACTTCCATTATATATTACCCCTTTCATTACATATTATATTTCTTTCCTATTACTACTTACAGTATAGCATTCTCACAAAAAATATTCTATAAAATTTGTATAAAGAAAACTATGCGGTGCGTATATATCATATTATCTCTCTATTTATTTAGACTATATTAAGCTAATCTTGAACTAAATAATATTTCTAATATTTTTTACTCTTTCATCTTTCATAATTAATAAAAAGGAGCATGGTTTCTACCCACACTCCTCTGAAAATCCATTTATAAAGAGTTTTCTGCTGGTTGTCAGCCTCGGCATCCAGTTAAGATACCCATAACGACGTGGAAATCATTAAGTCCCCCACGTGGACTACAGCTTTATCCAAGCTGCCAGGCTCGATGTCCAGATAAAACATCTAATGAAATGGAAAGTTACCCTGCTCCATCTGCAACCCAACTTTTAACGATGCTCTTACATCGAGAACATTTCTATTCCTGCTTATAAGTATATTCAATTCAGCGAAAAAAGCAACTCTTTTATACCTCTTTGTGACAATACTCACATTTTATCCACGACCAAATAATCATAAGCAATATTCCGGATATCTTAATTTAATCGCTTCCAAAAAATATTTAGCATATTCGCAGCAGAAAATCTGTCCTACTGTGTATTCTCTACATTCTGCCAACTTAGAATCCACATCCTCCATATCATTTACACTCGGTGTTCCTTCACAATATAGACAAAATGCTAATCTTACAATTCTAATACTCCCGCTCGTCTGCCAGTCTTCACAAAGACATTCTGTTTTAATGCATCCTGTTGCAAAATCATAAATACTGTCTATATTCCTTCGCGTAGTCTCGCTAATTCCCAGACAATATATCAGGGCATGATGATACACCTCCTCATATCTGCATCTTACAATATTATCCAAGAAAAATTTTTCATGTTCGTCATCCACAAATTGTACTTCTTTTAACATTTTGCCTTTCATTCCTATCCCCTTCCTTTCCATATAACATTACACAGCATCTTTTTTCTCCACTTCCATATAGATTCTTCCATAATCACTTGCCCCTCCTCTATTGGCATAGAAATCTGACAGGGACAAAATTCTAACATCATTAATATGACTAATGTTTTCAATTATGATCTTTATATCTTCTCTTTCCCCCATTAATCTGATTTTAATCATTTCCACATTTCTCAACTTTCTTTTTAAAAAGCTGCATCATCAAAGATACAGCTTTCTTTCAATCTACAATACATTTTCTACAGATACATTTGCTCTAACTGCTTTTTTTCAGAATTATATTTATATACATATTTGCTCAAGAGCCCCTCTGTCATCATACTTCTGGTACACTTTAATCGCCATAACAAATCCCTTGGTTGAATACCGTCTACCGAATGTATCATTGCACCATTACATGCAGCTACTTCATCAAGGCGTTGATTTAATGTTTATAAAAGAGCCACATATCAACACCGAATATTATAAACGCATGCAAAATCGAAAATATGAGATAGCTCATACTGGTAAAAAATCTATAGATAATCTAATCCAATCTGTATTAGATGCCATCACCGTATTTCAAGACGAAGAAACTCTCGAAAAAATACGCATCGCATTTCAACAATCCGAAAAGGAAGTTACAGATCTGCACCAACGTATTTCAGAAGGAATTAAGATTGTCCAACGTGATAATCCGTTTCTTCCCCCTGCCAAGCAAAAACAGATTGGTCAGGTCAAAGGTAGCCGATTGACCACAAAAAAATCCAAAGCGATGAAACCACTTATCAAAAAAATGTCCAAAGCCTTTGACGGAAATATGTGTGACCGAGAAATTATAGATATCCTCGCAATTTCGCGAAACACATTTTATAAATATAAAAATGAATTATTTTCCGAACTCTCATAACACCAAAAAAGAGACTGCATTTAAAAATTAATGAAGCCGTCTCTTTCTACATTATGTAAATATACAGTCGCCTACCAAAAAGTGAATTCGAATTCACTTTTTTGGCTTATATTTTATTTTCCGGGGGCTAATCCACGGGACCATCATATTTTTTCGCGTAATGCAAAAATCTTAAAACTCTCCTGGTGTCTGGAAGAAAAATACACCAGGAGATAAAACGAAAGGATTGACACCTCGAAGTGAGTACAAGAGCGCATTACTCTAAGTGAGTTTCTCTCGATGCACTCCCATGTGTCATAATTATTATATCCTGTTATATACATTCCCAGTTCTGACACGGAAAAATCAATGCCTAACGTTCCGGTTCCCATTCCGCAAAATTTTCCGCCCGATCTGAAACATCATAACTAATCTGTTCCGTTATGTCTGCATTCCTCTGTCGTTCCTGCTCCTGATGATAATCATTATAATCATCTAACAATCCAACCATATTAAGATATCTATTAACCTCTAACAATTTTTCTCTCAAATACAAATGTTCATCCTGGTATATATCACGACTTTCTGCTAATTTCTGATTTTTCTCTGCCAGCCTCTCTATCTGCTGCTGGTATTTTGCCAATTCTCTACGGTATGTATCAGCAATCTGATGGTCAGACAACAACAACTTGTACTCATCTTCCGGAACACTATAATTACCACTCACAATAGAACGACGATGAGGTACCTCTTCTCTACTCGTACCCTTGATTATAGTAGTTGCCTGTATAAGTTGATTATGTTGATTTTGCAGTTCTCTGTAAGAATCCTGTAGACTCCCATACTCCTGTTTCAACTTTTCATAAACATCTATCGCTCTTCTGGCATTACTAAGCTGCTGCCGGAGCATGGTATATTCCTGTCTATCTGCAGATAATGCATTTTGGACATCATCAAGGGCCTGTTTTCCTGTCTTAAGGTCATTCGCATTTTGGTCTAATTCTATATGCTGACGCGAAATTTCCTGCGTAAGCTTGTATATCTCCGTATCCAGGTGATGTCTCTTCTCACCATCCGGATGATAGATATCAATGCCATGATCCCGGGCAATACGTTCCAGTTCTTGTCGTTCGCGCTTCTCCCATAAAATTTGAGCAGTCTGTCTGCCTTCTTTGAAGAATCCCTGTTCGCCCAACGCCCGTACCAGTCCGTTTTGGATACACATCCCTCTGGTATATCCATGTGCCACTGGGATATAGTCCATATGCAGGTGGACTGTAGACTCATCCCGATGCAGATATGCCCCACACAGAAAAAGATTAGGATTACGCTGCTGCCAATTATTATAATATTCTCGGAGACAGGCAATCTCATTGTCTGCCGACAAGCCGGTGTCATTCTTATCTCCAATCTGGATAATCAGCTCATAGGCGGTATGTTTCTTAACTGATTTCCTAATCTGATTGTAATAATCTCTAATCTTCCTCTCTGGTCTTGACTGACGACGATTGTAATCATCGACTGCAGTCTGGAAAATCTGCTTATAGGCTTCTCGGACAGGAATATCTATCCATGTCTCATTATGATGAACAAGATCCTGCTGTATATGTGGCATCTGACCGGTTGTTCTGGGATTACACCGGTTATGCTCTCGATTTGCTGCGCTGCCATTATGCACACTCACAGTCTTAGGCATATAGTCACTCTCTCCTTCCCTGCTTCCTCCCGACCGTATCCTCTCTCCAGAGTTCGGTCTCCCAATTCAATGTTTTCTCTGTCAAAAGTAGTAACCCAATACGACTAATAGCAAGCCATTAGTCGCTCAAATTCGGCAGTTACAATCCAAAAAGTCCACTACTTTTCACGCTTAACAATATGCCAAGAATTTACCCAAAAGAAAAAAGCCCTGAAACTGTAAAAGTTCCAAGACCTTTTTCATATATTTTACTCTATTAATGTGTGTTCTTTTCCTAATATATTATTCAACCTTATAATATCCATACTGCTTTGCAAGCTTAACCTTTCCATCTTTCGTTTTCGTTAAGCCGAACACTTTAATTTCATCACCTGGATGCCACCGCTCATCCTTCTTGATTTTTACTTTAATATCATCATTATTTTGATCTGTAAAAATCAAGTAGGATTTTGATACTTTATTTACCTTACCTTCTAACAAGTTTACTTTTTCCTGACTTACAACAGTCCATGGATCGTCTGGTTGTTCTTTGTTATATTTGTATACAGTTGGCATACTTCCACTGAAAAGAAGAATTGTATATGGATTATCAACGTCTTCTTTTATTGACTGATTATCCACATAAATATTTCCCGGATTTACTCCCTCCATCTCATCTGGAGCATCAGCAATATCAGCAGTTCCATCACTGGCTGTACGATCAGGTTCAACATAATCATCTACTTCGTAAAATTCATGATTTTCTTTGTCGTAACCATAATAAGTAGTTTCCTGAGTTTCAAAGTCATAGTGAATAACATATCCATCATTCGGATCATCCTGAGCATAGCATGCAGATGAAATCATCAAGGCACTTATAGTCAACCCTACAACTGCTGTAATTTTTTTATGTTGTCTCAACATAAAATCATCTCTTTCTAAATTTGGCAGTTTGTTAAAATATTCCTTTCGCTGTAAAAAAACTGATAGTACTACTTTTATACTTGTTTCTGTTTGGTTATAGAATATCATTATTCTACAATGATGTCAATAAAATTATTCTACATTCATGTAATATATTTATTGACATTTCATGTACATTTATATACTATACTATAAATGGGTAAATCGAAATTTAGCTATAAGAAGGTGATTGTTATAAAACTTAATCGTTTTGAAGTTGTGTCAGGAAAATATATCGAAGAAATTTCAGGTCAATCTCGTATCGGATATTCAATGAGTGATACAACAGACTTTTATGATATGATTGAATGGTCAAAAAAAGGTGGGTATCAAGGTTCAATTATTTCTTTTTATGATTACAATAATGGTAAAATTTATGAACCATTTCAAAAACAGAGGAATGTATTATATGGCCCACCTGTTTATTTAAAGAATTTTTTTTGGTTTTTACAAGGAGATTATAATAGTGGGAAAATTACTCTCTTCAGATATCTTCCAGATAAAATTCCAGAGTTGATTATACAATTTAATATAGCGGATGTAGACCTTTATAATCTGCGTATTATCGGAGAGGATATTTACATTACAAGTGAAGATGATGAGTTTGTCAGCTACTATCCAGAAAGTTTTAGATTTCCCACAACTCTTAATGAGAGTGTACGTATGATAGTAGACGGAAAAGTGTATCTCTCTGCCTGGGTAGAAGAAGGCTGGGACGATGATAACAATTGTGCAACCGAAGAATATAAATATTATGAAAAAATGATTGTAAGAGATTTTAAGGGAAATGTATTATCAGAAACGATTGGTTCCTTACAGCAACACCCAGATGGAACATGGTGGATATCATAGAAATATAATGAAAATAAAATATTAATTGATTGGAGGAATCTTATGAGTGATACATACTATGGTTTATCGAAAATGGAATATAATCTAATGAAATATTTTTGGAACACCAATGCTCCTGTTTCTTTTTCTGAAGTGGAAAAATATTGTAATACGGAATTACATTATGGTTGGGCTCAACCAACTTTACACACTTATTTAACTCGTCTTGTGAAAAAAGGGATTCTTCATTCGGAAGGAAAGGGCTATAAGTGTAAACGTTCCTATTATCCTGAACTTACGGAACAGGAATTAGCACATAAATATGCTACAGATTTTGTAGATAATACTTTCAATGGTTCTATTTCAGATCTGCTGGTTTCATTAACGTACAACACAAAATTGTCAGAGTCAGATATTGAAGAACTGAAAAATATTATTAACAATAATACTTGCGATTAATACTCTGCCAAGAATGAGGTGTGGATTATGAAGAGCCTGATTTTATTATTAATTGCCATGTCTGCCGCCGGAACCTTTCCTTTTATTATTTATATAGCATTATCTACCATTTTTGATAATTATATTTCAGCCAGGTTTCGATATAGATGTTTAAAATATTGTCTGCTTCTTTGTTTAGTTCCTTTTCCACTGTTGAAGTATTTTATTTATCATCGGTATTTTAGTACTCCAAAGCCTTTAAATGGAAATGTTGTAATTTCTTTAACCGGAAAAATCGTTCAGACATCTACTGGATTTTATTTAAATTCCGTGGGATCTTTACAGAAAATATTTATAGGATTATGGATTTGTTCCTTAAGTATAATAATTTTTTATAAGGCAATCAATTTTTCCAGATTTCACCGAAAAATTTCACAAAATGTGTTGTCAGATCCTGAAATCATAAAAATCGTAGAAATGTTATCACAGGAAATGCAGTTACAGCACAAAGTTACAGTATATGAGAATAGTTTAGCATCTTCTCCATTTACATATGGTACTTTTCATCCATCTATTGTTTTAACCTCATTATCGGATAAAAATAACTTACCTTTAATCATTCGACATGAGTTGCAACACATAAAATCACACGATTTTCTTTTTCGGCAGTTGGCTTTTCTGGTACTGATGCTACATTGCTATAACCCTTTTGTATACTTTTTCTTTCGCGAGGTAATAGAGGTACAGGAACTTGCTTGTGATGAAAATGTAATGAAATATCTTTCCAGAGAAGAACAAAGATGTTATGGATATCTGTTAATTATGACCGCCGCAAAGGAACGTTCAGAAGTGAAATCCAGAATCACATTAATGTTTTCAAAAAACAACCGTATTTTTCTTAAAAGAAGAGTAAAAAGAATCGGTATTTTTGTTAAACCTAAAATTGCTTTAAATGTATCAATTATTATCTTTATGATAAGTATTTCCTGTATTCCAGTGTTTGCGTACAATCCTCCTACTGCAGATTTACGTTCTGTTCCATGGACCGGTTTTTTTGATCCTGCCGAAGGAGCTCAGGTATCTGTTTTTGATAATGGGAATGAAATAGAATGTATTACGTTTGAAGACGAAAGCAGTATGATTCTTTCTGACGAAATATATTTCAAAGATACAGAGAACTATTTTATTACAGATAATGGGGATATTATAATTATTGAACCAGGAGATATTCAAACTTATGCTGGCTGTTCTCATATCTTTGTAAACGGTAAGCATAAAAATCATTCTCGTAATAAAAATGGAGGGTGTACTGTAAAAACATATAAAGGAAAAATTTGTACAAAGTGTAATTACACTAAAGATTTTTCACTTGACAGAACCGTAACATATTCACCTTGTCCACATTAACCAATATATTAGCTATAGATTTTCCATTCCACAAAGGACACATAGACGAATTTTCTTAGCATTAATTATAGAATATTTCTGACATGGACTATGTAATATCCGCGGAAAGCCCAAGCTACAGTATTGCTTCCCAACAGGACGAAACAGGAGAACTGAACCGCACAAGTAATTCTTTTTTTACGGTCAAGTACTCTGCCTATAAACATACAGAGTACTATCGACAGACAGAAAATTCACCCATATTCTATTTTACTAAAGGGGCTGTCGGTTAATTGAACTTCTCCCTCCTAAGTGACAAGTTTTTATTATTTCACTTGTCTACCTAGAAGGGTACATATTCATTAACCGATAGCCCCTTTCCTTTAATAAAAAAAATTTTAAAGTATTTGCAAGAATCCAAACTGAAATCCGTACTTATATAGTGAAAGGAGGAAATGAATGGAAGACAGAAAAATCATTGAGCTATATAATTATAGATCTGAAAATGCATTGATAGAAACAGATAAAAAGTATGGAAAAATTGTAACTTTTTTAATCTGTAAATTAATAAAGAATACTTTAGATGTTGAAGAATGTAGAAATGATACATATTTAGGAGCCTGGATGACAATTCCGCCTATAATACCGGATAATTTGAAAGCTTATCTTTTAAAGATTGCAAGGAATCAAGCATTAAAAAAATATGAATATATTCATGCTGCCAAAAGAGATATAGATAAGTGTGTGCCGTATGAGGAGCTAAGTAATTATTTAGCAAAAGAGTATATGGATGATTGGAGGGAGAATGAATTAAAAGAACAAATTGATATTTTCATGACATCTTTATCAAAATCTCACCGTCAGATTTTTATATTGAGATATTGGTATTTCATGCCGGTAAAAGAAATTGCAAAATGCACTAATATGAGCATAAGTAAAGTGGAATCCATTTTATTTAGAACAAGGAAAAAGTTAAAAAAACAATTAACGGAAAGGAAATATTTATGAAGACAAATATTTTTTATGCAATGAATGAGATAGATGATAAATACATCTTGGAAGCAGCACAATGTTTGGAACATAAAAACACAGGTAGAAATTATCGGTTAAATAGGGACAAATGTCTCAATAATAAATGGATGACTCATATTGTGGCTGCAATACTGATTATTGTATTTGTTTTTACAACGGGCAGTATTATTAATGCGACTACACATGGAAAAATAGTTCAATGGATCACTCAGTTGTTTGGAGCTGAAATAGTTACAAGAGAAAATAGATCATTAATCGGAAAAGAAATAAATGATAATTCTGTTCCGGAAGTTACTTATAGTGGAGAAAGATGTATAAAACAAATAGATAAAAACCCTATAGATAACAGTAACATTATAAAAGGTGTTGCAAATGAAAATATTGTTTTACCTTCATCTATTTCTGAATTTGAAGTAAAAAATGAAGTGACGCCTGAAATTATTATGACTAATGGAAGCATGGCAGTATTTTATGTGAATAATTACAAAGGATGGAATTGCAAAGAAGGCGATACTTTAACATTTTCTTTTGAAAAATATAAATCAGAAACAGTTCAAAAACAGACATTTGTTATAGGTTATATCCGTGATGGAATTATGTATGAAGGGGAGAGCATGAGAAATATAGTCGGAAGTTACACATTAACTATCAAAGAGGATGGTGAATACAATTTATATATTATTAGTTCAACTTCTGATTATTTGACAATAAAACAAGGCATTATTAATCATGAAAGAAAGAAGGAAGATTGAAGTGAAGAAAAAAAAGATTCGTAGATGCATATTTGCACTATGGTGTATATTAGCCATTATTTTTCTTATAGCTGTAAATATATATAATGGAAATGAAAAAGCGGAGAATGTTATTTCGGATCTGGTACGAATATACATAGGTGCATCATTTATAATAATAGGAATAATATATAAATTAGGTAAAAATAAATAATGGAAATTTTCAAAAGGGCCGCCCTGAAAACTCGTTTGTAAAAAATAGCGACTGTCTTATCACTTTTGGAGCACTACAACATATACCCCTTGTTCACATTAACAAATATATTAGCTATAGATTTCCCATTCCATACAGAACACATAGACGAATTTTCTTAGCACTAATTATGGAATATTTCTGACATGAACTATGTAGTTTCCCAGTTCTCCTGTATGTCCGCGGAAAGCCCAAACTGCAGTATTACTTTCCAACAGAATGGCACAGGAGAACTGGAGCCACACAAGTATTTCTATTTACAAGGTCGAGTGCTCTGTTTATAAATATACAGAGTACTATCGACAAGCAAAAATACATCCTCTATATTCAATTCTGTCAAAAAAAGTGAATTCGATTCACTTTTTTATCCACACTTTGTATGCCGGTACAATATTATCTCTTACCTCGATCATCTCTTAAAGCTCTTGTATCTCCTATGTTTCAATCCACTTTTTTAGAAAAAACACTATGCAGAATCTACCCTTTGTTATATAGCTATTTTGTCAGTAATTTATTTTCAATCTCAGATAATTTTTCACTGTCTCCATCATCTAATGTGGGACATTTTTCTCTGCAAACTGTCTGAAATTGTTTTTTCGCGTTATATTTGCACTGTTTACTTAACAATTTTAAGCAATCCAGTTGAGAGATAATCTCATCAACATCCAATACCAATGGTATTCCATTAGACAACTCAGTATCACACACCTCTAACAAAACATCCCTAACCCAAGTATGACTACCTGGCTTATAATGTTGTCTCAAAATCTTGCGAATCTCTCTATCCCTTTTTTCACAATATTTCTCGTATTCTAAAATAAAATTTTGCTCTATGAAACTATTAAAATAATTATTTATCACGCTATCTGTAACATTATATACACCATTATCTCCTAACACTTCTTGTATTTTAGATCCATTTAAAGTTATTTCGCATCTTAGGAAATTATGGCATACTGTTATCTTGTACCGCTCTAATTGCTTGGTTTTATCATATATTTTTATTTCTAACCGTTTTTCCTTGCCCCTTAATATTTTCGCATATGTCTCCGGAAACATCTTATAATCTGATGCCTTATATGGATGCAAACTCTCACTCATATATTCTACCTCTCTAAGCCGTAACCTGTTTGGCAATAGATACATCATTAATCTTATCGTTCGTACATATTCAGAGAATTTGTGATTAATGACAATTGTTTTATTAATTTCTATGCTTTTATACTTGCACTCACCCATATTAACAATGATGCCATACTCATCCTTTAAATAAATTTTTGCTTCTTGAATATTCTTGTGCGATGAAATCGCACTTCCGGAAATTTGGGAATCAGATGTCCGGAAGTGGAAATCACCTATGTAATTATGCGAGTTTACTCGCGTAGTTCTTTATCCAAACCATATACCTCACGCATTGATCTATCATGTTCAGTATCAATGCTTGTGATATTTATTCGATAACTGTCGTGAGCAATACGGTCAATGATTGCATCTGCCAGAGGACTGTCACCACCGCCGAGCTGCTCATACCATTCCTCGAATGCATACTGGGAACAGAAAAGCGTTGAAGATTTCTTACGTCTCCTATGAAGTAGTTCGAAGATGTCCCTTTGTTCCGAATTCGTTGGTTTCAATAGAAGCCACTCATCCAGGATCAGAACAACTGGATTGGCATACTTTGCCATGACTTTTTTGTAGTTACCATCTGCCCGTGCTGTCTCCAGATCCATAAGCAGATCAGGGAGTCGGACATACTTGGTATTGAAATACTGCTTACAAGCCTCCATGCCAAAGGCACAGGCCATGTATGTTTTACCACAGCCTGTAGAGCCGGTGATAAAAAGATTTCGGTGTTCAGATATATATTCGCAAGTTGCAAGTCGGTTAATGAGATCCTTGTTAAGCTTGCGTCCGGAAGTGTAATTGATATCTATAATATTTGCTTCCGGCTGGTCGAATCCAGCATTATGGATTAGCCGTTTCAGACGGTTGTTTTTCCGATTGCTGTATTCAATGTCTACCAGCATACCAAAGCGATCCTCAAATGGTACTTCTCTAAATTTAGGATCAGCCAGCTGGTTGCGGAATGCATCTGCCATAGTGGTAAGGCGCATTTCAATTAATTTATCTATTGTACTCTGATTGGTCATATGTGTTTACCTCCGATAGTAATCGGCACCTCTTGTGATGCCGTGTGCTTTATGTGTGGTCGTGGATTCAGTAGTTTCTGATTCCGGCTTTACAGAACCGGTTACAAGGATGTTTTTAATACTCTTGTAACTGGGCGAAGATGTATAGGACAATGCCTTTTTACAGGCTACTTCAAGCAATGCATCTGAGTATTTCTCAGCAAGCTTCAGAAGTCCCATACAACTTCGGTAGGTCTGTTGTTCCACACGTTTGGAGGTCAGTATTGCATTGACCACAGTGTACGTATTTATGCCAATCCGCTCAGCCCATTTGCGGAACCGGTCGCCGTTCCATTCCAGATATTTCAGGTGGTCTTCCGGCATATGTTCCGTGACCGTGCTGTACTGCCCAGGGCGTCCTTTCAGACGACGGTGGGAAGCAATGCGGTTATGATTGTAGAAAATTTCAATAGTAGTATCTGTTACCTTTACATCCACTTTCTTTTTGATGTATTCATAAGGAACTGAGTATAGCATTCCATCCACAGATATGTGATAATTGAACTGGACGGTGGCTGTCTTCCAGTCGCTCAGTTCAAAACGGGTAGAAGGTAATGGTGCCAGCAATGGTTTTTCTTCCTCAAGAAATAAGCTTCGCCGACTACCCTCTTTCTTTTGAAAGAGCCTTTGGTTGAACAGTTCAAGCTTGTCTCTGATTGCACGATTTAATTCGGCAAGGGAGAAGAACTGTTCATCCCGAAGTGCTGCTGTAATCCAGGTAGAGATATTTCCTACCGTCCCTTCAGCATTCGGCTTATCCTTGGGAGCCCTGACACGCGCCGGAATAATAGCAGTGCCATAATGCTCAGCCAGTTCCTGATAGGTCTCATTGATCTGCTGGTCTTTCCATCCGCCATTATGAACAACTGCAGTTTTGCAATTATCCGGTACGAGGATTCTGGCAACACCACCAAAATATTCGTACATATGGACATGTGCATTGATCCATGATTTCTGTTTCATGTCCAGAAATGCTTCCACGTATGCATACTGGCTGTAAGTCATTACACCGACAAATATGTATGCTTTGATGATTTCGCCGGTATCAGGATCAATGACTGTTGCAGGATCACCTGCCCAGTCAACTTCAACCTGCTCACCGGGTTTACGGTTGATATGCATGGTAGCACGATGTTTCTGCTCATCCTGTTGGATGTGATAGCAGAACTGTGAATACATGAGTGGTTCTTCACCATTGGCACGGCAATCCTCCATGTATTCCGTCCATAGGAGTTTTTTGCTTACGCCGTTGCGAAGCAGCTCCTTACGGATGTAATCATAATCCGGCATCCGCTTCTTGGCAGATACCTTGCTCTCTTTAGAGAACATGAGCCTTTGAAGTTCTGTGTCGGTCATTGATTCATCAAGAGGCCAATAGATATTTAGTTCTCTGGCACGTTTTTGAACTTTGACGACAGTTTTTTGTGAAACACCACAGCTTGCCATGATGTTGCGTTGTGAGAATCCCAATCCAGTAAGCCGGATGATTTCTCGATATTTGGTCATAATCGTGACCTCCTCATAATGAATTTACACTATAAAGTGCATAACATCATTATAAGGTTTTAGGAAAAATGCGATTCCCTTTTTTCCGGAATCGTGATTCCGTAAAAAACGGAATATTGATTTCCATACGCCGGACAGGTGATGGATTTCACCCCGGATTATTCACTTCTTTCAATTTTTCTACATATTCTATTGTTGTAAAGCAATTAAGGTTGTGATAGACTGCGTCATCAACTGACATCTCCATTCTGCCATATGGATGTCCATCTTTTCCCACCTCATATAGAAAGCTATCAAAATACTTTGTCTTTTTTATCCTGATACTGCTGATATACTGTCCTGGTCCTGCAATCTCAATATAATTTTTCTGTTTTTCTTTGACAATTATAATTCCTGCTTCCAACAGATAATCATAATTTTCTACTTTACTTATCTGAAAATTATATACACATATCTTATCCAGCAATGCTACATTGTCTCTTTTCAGCTCCATATTTTATCACTCCTATCTTCAGAATCTGAAGATAAAATGAAAAATTCTTATATTTTTGTAGCTGGATTAAAATGAGGACACTTTTATTTATTTTTCACTATACACATTGCTCACACTCTTTCATTTTTTTCTAAATTCATCATATTACCTCCATCAAAATAAGAATGGAGGTATCCAAATTGAATTCACAATCTTACTCCCCATAAAATACAATAACTGCTCAAAGCGCATTAACACTATTGGCAGAAGCCAGCAAGTATGATATAGTCGATATCGAAGGTGTGCTGAAAGAAATTGAAATGAAAAAAAATAAAGAAATTATTGAGCAACATCCCTATGCCATCACACAGGGTGCTAATGGACGGTGGTATACATACGTAGCAGACCCCAATGCCAAGCATGGACGCAGACAGATTGCAAAATCGACCAAACAAAAAGTTCTGGATGCTATTATTTCAGACTATCATCAACACCATAACGAAGATGACGTAAAAGAAATTACATTAGAAGAACTTTATAAAAATTGGATGATCTGGCGTCGTAATACAGGCACTGCCGCCAAAACGATTAAAGAAAATTATAATGACTGGCACCGATTCCTGGAATCAAATGTAATAGCCCAGAAAAAAGTAGCAAAAATTGATATGTTTGATCTGGAAAATTTTTTCCTCGAAATCACCAAGAATCATGCCATTACGTACAAGTGTTTAACAAATGTCAAAAGTCTGCTTAATGGCATTTTTAAGTATGGTATCCGATTAAGAGTAATTAATGATTCTCCGATGCATACAGTTGACTTCAAACAGTTTCAAACTCGCTGCAAGCCTCAGAAACCACCCAAAGGCAATTATACACTTGTAGAGCGAAAAGAAATTTTAGATTTTCTAAATAAAAAAAATGATATAGATATATACGATCTAGCTATCGAATTGTGCTTCTATTTGTGCTTACGCATCGGCGAATTAATTGGCATTAAGAAGTGTGATATCAAAGATAATAGAATCTATATTTCAAGATCTATTAGAAAAGAGCAAATTATGAATGATGATTTGACCTTTAGCCCTGTTCAATACAGCACTGAAGAGAGAATTAAAGGTAACAAAACACAAGGATTTCGGAGTATTCCTCTTACTCCGCAGGCACAGGAAATTATCACTAAAACATTGAAATTAAATCCTGATGGTGATTTTCTTTTTATGAAAGATGGACAGCCCATTTATGCTGATTCTTTTAACGAACATCTTAAAAATAAAGTATGCAAACCATTGAATATTCCTTATCGTTCCAGTCATCAGATCAGATTTACGATTACAACTATGCTTTACGAAGCTGGCGTTCCACTCAATCAGTTATCTACCATGCTAGGACATTCTGAAACGCGCACTACGTTACATTATATTCGGCAGCAGTCTGTTGATCCAAAATCAAGCACAATTATGATTAATACTTTGGACACAGATCTTTCAGACAGCAATCCGGCTAATCCATAATAAAAAATCCCCTGCTCAAATTGCGACAAACAATGAGCAGGGGAAAATAAAAGTGTAATCAAGTGTAATCAAAATATTTAATAACGAAAAATGCGAGAAACATTGAAAAATCAACATTTCTCGCATCTCATAATCATGCCGCAGACCGGAATCGAACCGGTACGGGAGTATAAGTCCCGCAGGATTTTAAGTCCTGTGCGTCTGCCAATTCCGCCACGCCGGCCTGATTGTTACTCCGTTTCTTTTATATAGATGAAACAGAATGGACGGAGAAGGATTCGAACCTTCGAAGGCATCGCCAGCAGATTTACAGTCTGTCCCCTTTGGCCACTCGGGAATCCGTCCAAACGTGAGCATATCGCTCACATTTTGTTATTTTATCATATCTTTATGTCGTTGGCAATTGTTTTTTTATAAATTTAAAAACTTTTACTTCTGACATAAGTCCTGCACTCTCCAGTATTCCAGTGTTTCCCGTAAGGTCTGCTCCAACGGAATCTGTGGTTTCCAGCCGGTACAGTCATGTACCTTTGAAATATCCGGTTCAATAATCGGCACATCGACCGGACGCAGTCTTTGTGCATCTACCCGGACTTCAATTTTCTTATCCGAGAGTGAAATAATCCGGTCTAAAATTTCCTGAATTGCCAGTGCATGTCCTGTTCCGATATTATAGGTTTCACCGGCTTTTCCCTTCTGCACCAGTAGGGCGTATGCTCTTACAACATCACGCACATCGGTAAAATCACGCTTTGCCGAAAGATTTCCGACATACATCACCGGGTCTTTGATTCCTTTTTCAATCTCTGCCACCTGTTTACAGAAATCCGCAACTACAAAAAGCGGTGTCTGGTTCGGACCGATATGATTAAATGCACGGACCATCATGACATCCATATGGTATGCCGCCGCATAAATGCTGCCAAGCATATTCTGGCAGGACTTTGTTGCCGCATAGATATTTCCCGGACGAAGCACCGTATCTTCAATAATCGGACATTCTTCCTGCCGGATATGTCCGTATTCTTCTCCTGAACCAATCAACAGTACACGCGGCTTATAATCCAGTTCGCGGACAGCATCCAGCATATTGACTGCACCCTTGATATTGACATCAATGGTCAGCGCCGGATTTTTCCACGATACCGATACCGAAGACTGTGCAGCCAGATGAAAAATATAATCCGGGCGCACTGTTTCCAACACATCGGTAATCTCACTTTTATTCAGAATATCACAATCATAGACGACTGCATTTGAAAGGGCAAGCTGTTCTTTTGCGGTCTTTGTTACGGCGACCTCATATCCTAAATCATCATGAAGATGATTTACCAGATACGGGCCTACGAATCCGCCGCCCCCGATAATCAATGCTTTCATAGTTTTCTCCCATTTGGCATGTATTTTAGTTGGCTGACTTGATTTCTTTTTCTACGATTGCAAGGTCATTCTTTACCATGCGTTCTACCAGTTCGTTAAAACTGATTTCTCTTTCCCAGCCAAGTTCTTTTTCTGCCTTTGCAGGATTACCAATTAAAAGTTCTACTTCTGCCGGTCTGAAGAAATCCGGATTTACCTTTAATACAACCTTTCCTGTTGCCTTATCCTTTGCAATTTCATTCACGCCTTCGCCTTCAAATTCCACCTCAATGCCGGCTGCCTTGAATGCAGCTTGTGCAAATTCACGGACCGTTCTTGTTTCATTGGTTGCAATTACGTAATCTTCTGCATGATCCTGCTGTAATAACAGCCACATTGCGCGCACGTAATCCTTTGAGTGACCCCAGTCACGTTTTGCATCCAGATTTCCCAGTTCTACATGATCCTGTACACCCAGCTTAATGCGTGCAACCGCATGTGTAATCTTTCTTGTTACGAATTCCAGACCACGTCTTTCACTTTCATGGTTGAAAAGAATACCTGAGCAGGCATACATATCGTAGCTTTCTCTGTAATTCTTTGTAATCCAGTGTCCGTAAAGCTTTGCAACGCCGTATGGGCTTCTCGGATAAAACGGTGTTGTTTCGTCCTGTGGAATTGCCTGTACCTTACCGAACATTTCTGATGTTGAAGCCTGATAAAATCTTGCTTCCGGTTTTACAATGCGGATTGCTTCAAGCATATTGGTAACACCGATAGCATCAATGTCTGCTGTCGTACATGGTGTATCCCATGAAGTTGCAACGAAAGACTGTGCAGCCAGATTGTAGACTTCATCTGCCTGCGAAATCTTCATGGCTGTGATTAAAGATACAATATCCTGCATATCTGCATAGATAAAGTGAATCTTATCCTTGATATGGTCTACGTTACCATAATCTACTACGCTCTTTCTTCTCATCAGGCCATATACTTTATAACCTTTTTCCAGTAAAAGTTCTGCAAGGTAAGACCCGTCCTGTCCTGTGATTCCTGTAATTAATGCGTTTTTCATCATTCTTCTCCTATACAATTATTATTATTGGATAATTATTTATTTTTATAAATATTCATTTCTGCCGGACTCTCTTAATTTTGCGAGTACCTGCTTGATTTCTCCGGCATTTTCCTTCGTTGTAATCAGCGTAGCATCCTTTGTATCCACCACCACAACATCCCGGAGTCCTACGGTTGCAATAAGCTTGTCAGCTCCTTCAATGACACAGTTTTTCGTATTGACTGCAACAACATTGCCATTAACGACATTGCCGTTCTCGTCATTCTGCTTGATTCTTCCGACTGCCAGCCATGAACCGACATCATCCCAGCCGAAGTTTCCTGCCAGTGTGTAAATGTTTTCTGCCTTTTCCATAATACCGTAATCGACGGACTGGGATTCCAGATTCGGGAATTCCTTTTCCAGCACGGTATCTTCCTGCGGTGTTCCTACGGCTTCTTTAATCTTTAACAGACCGTCATAGGTGGATGGCATATACTTTTTGAAGCAGTCCAAAATCGTAGACACTCTCCAGACAAACATGCCTGAATTCCAAAGATAGCTGCCATCTGCCAGATAAGACTTAGCAGTTTCCAGATCCGGCTTTTCCACAAATCGCTGTACTGGATAGCTCTCCCCATTCTTTGCAGCGCTGTCATACTTGATATAACCGTAGCCTGTTTCCGGATAGTTCGGTGTGATACCAACGGTTACAAGATTTTCACCTTCCTCTGCAAGCGCACACGCATTTGTAAAAGTTTCCGCAAAAATATCATTGTGCTTAATCAGATGGTCGGACGGTAATACAATCATCACGGCATCGTCATATTTTTTTGCCACATGAACGGCACCCAGTCCGATACACGGTGCTGTATTTCTTCCAACCGGTTCACAGAGGATGTTTTCCTCCGGCAGACCCGGAAGCTGCTGCTTTACAAGCTCCTTATAATTCTTATTCGTTGCTATATAAACATCTTCAAGCTCTACGAGTGGGCGGATACGCTCAACTGTCAGCTGAATCATGGTCTTTCCGTCGTCCGTCAGGGATAAAAACTGCTTTGGAAGTGTTACACGGCTTCTCGGCCAGAAACGTTCACCCTTGCCACCTGCCATAATGAGTGCTGTTTTCTTCATACTAATCTCCATTCCGCAGGCATTTTAATGCCGGAGGAATCGCGAGCCAAATCTTAT
>OOAF01000212.1_pt1 | contig 83795 bp, 70 predicted proteins | sample 1671251 | NCBI WGS metagenome assembly OOAF01 (sample SAMN06348137, study PRJEB24527) | human gut metagenome | biome: human gut; feature: ankylosing spondylitis patient; material: feces | host: Homo sapiens | place: China | collected 2015-10 | reverse complement strand
AAATAATTAAAAAAACCTGCTTAAAAGTACTTGACTTTTGTTAGCAGGTTTTTTTGTCAAAAAAGCGTTAAAAAAAGAAAAAATCAAGCATATTGAAAATAGAACATTTTTTTGTGAAAAAAAGGAGAAGTTAAAATATGCAGATTATAGAACTTACGGAGGCTGAGTTTGATAAACTCATGAACCGTCTTGATAAGGTAGAAATGGAAAAAGACGGGTATATCCCGTCAGAAGAGGACGTCTTTGATTACATAGAAAAGCATCCTGAAAAATATTATCTGTATCTGTTGTGGTACAGCGAACATAAGCCAAAGCCGCAGTCAGAAGAAGAAAAAAAGAACTTAAAAAAGATAACAAAAATCATAAACAATACAATAAAAATCATTTAAAAACAGGAGGTAAAAAAGTTGAAATATTTATATTTAGCCGAGAAACCATCAGCGATGAAGTCCGTTAAGGCTGCTTATGAAGCGAGCAATAAGCCTCTTGGTGATATCGATTTTTTTGCTCTGTCCGGTCATATATGTAAATTATGCGAGCCAAAACAGTATGACGACTGGGACAGTAAATGGGAAGAGCTTGAGCTTCCAATGATGCCAAGTCCGTTCAAGGTTGGAGTTCTGAGACCAGATAAGGTAAAAGAGTTGCAGAAGCAGTTAAAGCAAGCAAAATATGATGCCATTATCGTCGGCACCGATAGTGATGTTGAGGGAAATGGCATTTATGACCTGATAGAGACGTATCTTGGCCTGCAGAATTATAAAACTTACCGTTTCTTTGAGACTGACCTGACACCGAAGGGGATTATGGATTCCATGAATAATCTTACTGATTATCATACAAATCCGCGAGATGTTGGAATGACACAGGCATTCAGAATCAGAAGCCGTTTTGACTGGCTGATTGGCTTTAACATGACTGTTGCGTATACGGTCAAATCAGGATTCCTGATGAAGGTTGGACGTGTAAAGGCGCCTACCTTAAAGCTTGTGTACGATAACTGTAAGGCGATTGACGGCTTCAGTTCCAAAACAGCGTATCAGCCGGGGATTGTGACTGATAATCCTGAAGTGACGGCACTGATGATTGATGATGATGGCAAAGCCGTTTCATTTGCGTCAAAGGATGATGCGAATAAGGTTCTTGATACTCTGTCCGGACAGGCAGTCGTTGAAAGTTTTACAAAGACAACAAAAAAGACACAGCCTGACCAGTTATATAAATTGACAGATATGCAGGTTGAAGCCGGCAAAAAGTATGGCTATACGCCGGAAAGGACATTGGAACTGATTCAGTCCCTTTATGAAAAGCATAAGCTGATTTCATATCCGAGAACTGATGGCCGGTATGTATCATCAGAAAAATCGAAGGATTTCCCGATGCTCTTAAATGCTGTCAAGGCTATGCCGGAGTTTACGGATATTGTAAAGAATATTACGCCGGAAGACATTGCAGCAGCGCAGGGTAATAAAAGGTTTGTGAATGATGTTGAAGTAAAAAAGACATCCCATGATGCCTTGATTCCAACTGGCGATACAGCTGGTTTGAAGAATTTATCTGCTGACGAAAAAAATATCTGTACCATGATTTTCAGACGGTTCCTGTCTATCTTTATGCCACCGCTAGAGGAAGAAAAGACAAAGGCTGTGTTAAGTGACAACGGAAACAAATTCGTCTGCACAGGTTCTGCGGTAATCAAACCTGGCTATACAACACTTTATTCGGTACCGAAAAATAACCCGTTGCCGGTATTGAAAAACGGGCAGGTGCTATCCGAGAAAGATAAAATTCTGCACGAGATTGTAAGCAAGCCGCCAGCAAGATTTACACAGGCGACGCTTATCAGTGCAATGGAAAATGTCCAGAAATATATGGCTGCAGATGAGGTTGATTTGAAGAATGCAATGAAAAAAGCCGGCGGAATCGGCCAGCCTTCTTCAAGAGCGGCAATCATATCTGACCTGGTAAATACAGCATATATCAAAGATGTGACATCAGGCAAGAACAAAGGCCTGTACATAACAGACAGCGGTAAAAAATATATTGAAAACCTTGGAAACAGTTCTATCGTCAGCCCTGAACTGTCGGCTGAATGGGAAGTCCATATGACTCATATCAGGGAAGGCAGCGAGGCTTACGATGATGTTTACGAAGAAATTATAAATTACGTGTATGATGCACTGGAGGAACTAAACAATATGCAAATAGAAAAGACAACAGATAGAAAAGAGGTTGGGGTATGTCCGATATGCGGCAAGCCAGTTGTGGAATTGCCAAAAGGCTGGGGCTGCAGCGGATATCCGGAATGCCATTTCTCTATCTATAAAACAATTGCGGGGGTTGACCTGACAGAGAAGCAGGTGATGACACTCCTGGCAGGGCAGACAACAGAAGTGATTTCAGGATTTAAGAGTAAATCCGGAAAGACATTTTCGGCAGCTCTGACGCTTCAGGAGGACGGTAAGGTAACATGGGCGCCATTTGAGTCAAAGACAGACCTTAAATGCCCGAAATGCGGCAAGCCACTTGTAAAAACGCCTATGTCATATAAATGTGAAGATGATGGCTGCGGGTTTATTTTATGGAACAGTATCTGTGGAAAGACACTTACTGAAGAGCAGGTAAAAAAGCTGCTGGCGGGTGAGACGACAGATGTTATCAAAGGATTTAAGAAAAAGGATGGCAGTAAATTTGATGCGGCATTACAGATTAAGGATGGCAAGCTGACATGGGCGATGGGAGCAACAAAAGATACTGGCCTCAAGTGTCCAAAATGCGGAAAGCCTATTGTTGAAAGCAGCAAAGCTTTCGCATGCAGTGGAAATAAAGGACGCGATAAGGCTGATAGTACATGTGATTTTATCATCTGGAAAAATGTATGCGGAAAAGACCTGTCTGCAAAGGATGTAAAAGACCTTTTGACAAAAAAGAAAACAGGACTTAAAAAGAATCTGCAAAGCAAAGCCGGGAATTCATTTGATGCGTATGTTGTTATGAAGGATGATTTCACAACCGGACTTGAATTTCCTGAAAAAAAATAAAAAATCCGATAAAAAAACGAATTAAAGAAAAATTCAGCATTCTAATATAGACCGGAATATTCCGGTCTTGTATATCTGCAAAGAAAGGGGGAAATTGTAATGGTTGTTGTAAATGGCAGAATCGTTGATTTTCTGATAGACAGATGCGAAGACGGATATGCTGAATTTCTCTTTAAAAGTGACTATGATAAAGACTGCCCGCGGTTTGAAGCTATATGCTCGGGCAAGATTCCTGACGTGGTGCCTGGCGTGCCGATAAAAGTAGAGTTTCGTGTTGAGACTGTAAACGACATCACCAAAATAGATTTTAAGGCATTAAAGATAGAACAAATCACAAAATTTGTGAAAACAAAGTACATGAATGAAACTGCATATACCTGTATCAATTTTAATGATGAAGAATATGCAAAAACATTACTGACAAAGGTGAAGGGAATTTCCGCGAAGATTGCAAACAGGATTCTTGAAGCTGTTGACGGTGACATAAGCAGACTGTCAGGAATGTGGGATGATAAGGACTTCTGGAAAGGTTTCAGGGGGTCAAAGAGGTATCTTACAGAGTTGAAAGACACTGTCGGTTCAATGCTTGAAAAGGATTACCTCGTAAAGAAATACCAGAAATATGGAATTGGATACCCGCAGATTGATATGCTGGCTGCAATTTATGGACTTGAGGCAGAAGAAAAGCTCTGTCATAATCCGTATGCGGTGCTGTATCGTCTTGAACTTGATTTTCAGGTGGCTGATAACCTGGCAAAAGATTTGAATTTTGATTATCTTGCCCCGGAAAGGGTAAGGGCTATTATCTATCAGGTATTGAATAACAATGAAGCCAGCGGGAACACCGCAATGCGATTGAAGGACTTTTATATCAACTGTGCAAGGCTTCATCGTATGTCTGCCTGGAAAGACTATGTAGTATCTCCTTATTTTCTGCTTTCCACGTTGACAGCAATGCGGAAAGTGTATTATGAAAACGGGCTTATAGGATATATAGATACTCTGAATATGGAGGCTGATATTGCATTCCAATTAAACCGTTTAATGTCTGCTGATACAAAGCTGGGTATTTCAGATGATGTATACGACTCCATCAATGATAAGTACAATAAAGAGCAGCTTGAATTCTTAAAAACATTTGACCAGAACAGCGTGGTGATTCTGCTTGGACGCGGAGGTACCGGCAAAACACATACCATCTGCGGTGCTATCAATCTTTTTAAGAGTAAGAAACCGAAGGAGGAAATCAGACTTTGCGCTCCGACGGCGAGAGCAGCAGGTGTATTGAAAGAACATTCAGGGCATGAATCGTCAACAATGCATATTATGCTTGAACTGAATCCATATATGCCAGATGATGCCGGCAGAAATGAGGAGAATCCGCTTGATGCTGACTTTATTGTTGTTGATGAAATGTCGATGGTCGACACGGAGCTTATGTACCACCTTTTGAAAGCCATAAAGTCCGGGGCGAAACTGATTTTAAGCGGTGACCCTGACCAGCTTGAAAGTGTTGGCTGTGGTGCAGTTCTGCGTGACCTGATAAACTCAAACAAGATACCAAAAATAAAACTAAAAAAAATCATGAGACAAAGTGAAGGCTCTGCGGTTATAGATAACTGCGGGAAGATTCTGGCTGGCAGGTATGATTTTATTGAAAACGATGCCTTTAAAATTCGGAATTGTAAATCCGAGGACGAGGCTAAGGCATATTTAAAGTCGTGCTATACCGGAGACCCGCATCGCACACAGATATTGTCAACAACAAAAAAAGGTACAGTCGGAACAATGTCGTTAAACCATGATTTTGAAGATATTGAACAGCCCGGAATCTGGTTTCATAACAGCCATTTCAAACTCGGCGATAAGGTTGTTTTTACCAAAAACAACTATGATGCCGGTTATTGCAATGGTGATATCGGATTTGTTGAAACAATAGAAGCTCCGATACAGATTAAGAAACAGGGTGAAGATAAAACAATAGAAATAAACCGTGATACGGCTATGGATATGGAGCATGCAGATGCTATTACAATCCATAAAAGTCAGGGCAGTGAATATGACAATGTTTATATCATACTTCCGGATAAGCCTTTATCCCTGCTTACGCGTAACATGGTAAACACCGCCATTTCAAGAGCAAGAAAATGTGTAACACTGATTACAATAAATGATGCTCTTGTTATAGCGGCAAGCAATAAATGTAAACGAAACAGAATAACAAGGTTAGAAGAAAAATTAAAGAATATGGGGGAAGAAGAATGCCAAAAGGAATGTCAAGAACACGTGGAGTAAAGAAGAAAATCAATCCATTAGTAGAACATATCGCTGATTTTTCAGATATTGAATACGACAGCGATGATAGCCTTGAGATTATTGATGCTCATGCAACACAGAAGCGTGATGATGAATGTGAGGATGAGACTGATAGAACATGGATGTATAAGAACCCTGGGGATGAAGAGATTGTTGATGAAGACGAAGTGACGGATGAAGATTTGTGGGGTGATGAAACTGCTGCCACCGAGCCGGAAGATGACAAGGTTACAAAACAGCCGGAACGAATCCGTAATGAGTCTCAATTAGACCAGTATATGGCTGCTGCCGTCTGGTTTCACGATATTAGTGAAAGAGGTGAAATTTCAGATGACGAATTGAGATATGTAGAGCTTATGCTGATTGAAATGTCAAATTTTTATTTTGACAACCTCAAAAACATTCATCCTTCCGGCAAATGTCTCGACTCCATAAAGAAAATATACCGTGACATACAGGAGGCGGGATTATGTACAAAATCTTAAAAAGTATGCTTGCAGAGTTTTCATATTTTATTGAGAAGTATTGCGGCATTACTTCTATATTATGGTCTATATTGTTTATGGCCGGGTGCTGTGCGATTGTTGGGGTCGTGATTATAAAAACTGCTGAAATTATATCTTGCTGTAAAAGTACAGAAAAAGGCGATAGTAAAAACGGCATAACTGATGGTGATGAGGCTGCCAGCGTGGCTAGTGCTGACAATACTGGTGATAACGAATGCGGTAAATGTAAAAATGGCCTGAGCCTGTTTCCGGTGTACGTTGGCTTTACGGTTGTATGCTCTTATATGATGAACCGTTTGATAGCATTATCTTATACGTGGGACAGTAAGCTTCATAGAGTTATGTCTAACTTCCATTATGTATTGTCATTCAAGGCTAACAGAAAGCTGTTTTTGAACGCTCTGTCGCTGCCTGACAATACCACAAATAATAGTGGATTGTTTCAGATTGCAATGTATCTAAACAACAATCAGTGGCAGAAGGTATACGATAATGCAGGTGGCTCTCAGTGGTATTTCACCAAAATTAAAAAGGCTGTTGATGAAATTTTAAAAGTTGGTGATACCCATCTGACGCTTGGCGTTGTATATCAGGGTGCGGCAATGCTGATTCCGATTGCTTTGATTATAGTGCTTGGTGTCATATTGCTGCTGAAGGGTAAAAAGCTGCATGGAATCCTGGTACTTGTATGTGCCGGATTATGTGCGTTTGGAAATTTTGGTGCAGTAATATTTATGGCGACAATGCTGATTTTGGGAGAATTGCTGTCAATAATCGTGGATAGTTCGCTTGCAAAAAATAAAGATTTATTCGATAAAAGAAAGCAGGATTTGGCTTAAAACCAAATCCTTCTTTTTTTTGTAAAAAATGTATTATTCGGGGAAAAATTTAGCATATTAAATATGCGGCAGGATTCTGCCTTAAATTGATAACTATACGTAGGGAGGATTTTTTGATGGAAATAAAGAAATACAAAGAATTACCACATTCAAAATCCATTCTTATAGCCGATAAAGGTGCATTTGAAACATTTTTATTAACAGGACATGAAAATCTGATTACTGGATTATATGAAGACGTGTATTTAACGCCGGATATCTACCAGCTTTTCGTAAAAAATCTTGATATAAAAGCACTGAAACGCTTTAACGAATTTGCGAAAAAAATTGAGTATAATGCCAGTGATATTGCCATCAGAAGCATTCTTGAACAAAACCAGATGATGCTTAAAGATGATGGATTTGCTGTGATTGCGGCTATGATGAATAAGATGGATGTTTTTATTGATGACCCGAGAAAAGCAGCTGTGTTTGAAGCAAGGTCTGTACATGTGGTACGGCCGTCTGAATTAATTATGGCAGCGACAACAACAGAACGTGAGTAAAGGAGGTGTAAAAAGTGAATAAGAAAAATGTTGACTACATATTATCTTCAACAGATGGAATAGAGCTGCTTGCCAATCTGTTTCAGAATGGTATGGCTCTTGACCTTGTTGATGTGACGAGAGCCAGAGATAACGTAGACCTTCCGGAAGACGAAAGACATATCTATGATATGGCTGATGCCGCTCTTGACAGAGTAGATTTAGATAAACTGTATGAAAATGCCGGAGACTTTGAACTTCAGGATAAATATCCGGAATTCTTTGATTATCTGCAGAGCCTGCAGCGTGACAGGGAGAACGATGAACCTGAACGTGTCCGTGAAGATGAGGCTGGCGAAGCCGAGGAAGAAATAGAGGAAGAACTTGAAGAGGGCATACCGGAACCACTTTCAACAAGAGATACTGTAGTAAAAAACATTATTGAAGGTGAACATACAGGCAAGGAGAGCGACTCCAGAAAATATGTAGAAAAAGACGAATATAGAGCGAAGCTTGATGCTGAAAGGGAAGAATCTATCAGAAGAGCCCTTGAAGCAGATGAGGCATTGAACAAAGAGCGTGAACTTGCAGCCAGAGAGGCTGATGCAGCAAGGCTTAGAGAGCAGGAGCTCTTTAATAAAAGAAAAGCAGAAGAAGCTGATTTTGACGAAAAAGCAAGACGTGAAAAAGAGGCGGAAAGATATACAGAAAAAGATACCGACCGCAGCAAGTCTTTTGAAGATAGAAAAGATGAAGCAAAGATAGACAAAGACTATTCAACAAATGCCGATAAACAGGTTGACTCTTTTTTTAGAAGCGATGCCGTGGATAATGCCGGTGATGCCGGAAAGCATGAATATCAGCAGTCAGAGCAGGTCAATAACATGCACGGCGGAGCTAATGATGCTGGTGACGTAAGCAATGCAATCCATAGTAAAACATACGGAACTGAAACTGCTGCTGAAACAGCAGCGACGGCCGCAGCTATGGAAATGGCCAGAAGGGAAGCTGCAGCAAAAGCACAGGTTGGATATGGCAATGCCGGACATGAAGAGGCTGCTTCAAAAGCGGAAACAGAAAAATATAACGCTGAAAAGTATGACTCTGATAAGAGAGAAACCAGTAAAAACCAGGAAGAGTCCTCAAGACTTGATAACAGCTACAGTTCAAAAGCTGAAAGCCAGATTGACGGAAATTCAAGAACCGGTTCTGTAAATGATGCCGGCGATGCCGGAAAACGAGGCTATCAGCAGTCAGAGCAGATTGGCAGCACCCATTACGGTGATTCCAATGCCGGTGATGTTACTCATGTGGTAAAAAGCAGGGAGTATGAAACATCAAAGGAAACCGCAGATGCAAGAAGAGAAGTTGATGAGGCGGTGAGAAGGGATACTGCTGCAAGAGAACAGAAAGAAGCTGAGGGTGACCGTAGAAACAGAAGGGAGCAGGAAGAAAAAAGGGAACGCCAGGAACGCTCTGAAAAAAGAACCGATTCTTATGGCTCTGATACTGTTTTATGGGATGAAGATACAAAGCGTGAAATAGAAAGACGTCAGCATGAAGCGGAAGCGAACAGATATCATGATGCTGAAGCTGGTAAACGTGACCAGTATAGTGGTTCAGGAAAGTATGAACCGGAACAGCGAGCAGAAACTGCAATGCGTGAAGAGGCCCGTCGTGAAATGGACAAACGTCAGCAGGAAGCAGATAAATACCGCAATGCTGAGACAAGCAGAAGTGAAATTGATGCAAAGCGTGGCGAAAACGGAACCGGAAACAAAGTTGATAACAGCTATAACTCAAACCGTGACAGCCAGATTGATAGCAGTTCAAGAACAGGCTCTGTAAAGGATGCCGGTGATGCCGGAACACGGAGCAGCATGCAGTCTGAACGGGTTGAGAATCTGCATAATGGAAACACAAATGCCGGTGACGTGACAAATGTAGTTGGTGGTAAAACATATGCTTCTGAAGCGGCAGCTGCTGCTACGGCAGCGGCAGACGAAATGTCAAGAAGAGAGCCGGCTGCAAAAGAGCAGAGAGAGGCTGACCGAGGAAACAGAAATGGCAGCAATAGCTACAATGAATATGAAGATAGAAGGTCGAATATTTATAATTCTGATACTGCCGCAAGAGATTACGATGCAGGACGCGAAATGGAAAAACGTCAGCGAGAGGCAGAAGCGAACAGATACAACGACTATCGTAATGCTGAGACTGATAAGAATGACCAGTATAATGGTTCAAGCAAGTATGAGCCAGAGCAGCGGACTGAAGATGCAATGCGTGAAGAAACCCGTAGAGAGATGGACAGACGCCAGCAGGAAGCTGACAGATACCGTAATTCTGAGACAGGCAGAAGTGAAACTGATGCAAAGCGTGGCGAAAACGGAACCGGAAACAGAGTTGATAACAGTTATAACTCAAACCGTGACAGCCAGGTTGGCAGCAGCTCAAGGACAGGTTCAGTACATGATGCCGGTAATGCCGGAACACGAAACAGCATGCAGTCTGAACAGGTTGGAAATCTGCATAATGGAAGTACAAATGCCGGTGATGTTACAAATGTAATCGGTGGAAGGACGCACGCATCTGATGCGGCAGCAGCTACAGCAGCGACAGTAACAGCGACTGCAGCAGCGGCAGAAATGACAAGAAGAGAGGCGGCTGCAAAAGAACAGAGAGGAGTTGAAACTAACCAATACCGCACTTCCGGAAAGTATGAGCCGGAACGGCGGACTGAAGATGCAATGCGTGAAGAAATCCGCATGGAAATGGACAGGCGCCAGCGTGAAGCGGATATCCGTCGTGATGACAGAATAACAAGTCCAGAAAAGAATCAGGAAAGACCGGCAGAGCATCGTATTGATAATAATTACAATACGCAGCCGGGACGCCAGATTGACGGAACATTTAAAACAGGAACGGTATCAGAGGCAGGAAAAAATGCTTCTCAGCCGGAAAAGATTGACAGTGTTCACGGTGGAAGTTCTACGGCAAAAGAATCTTTGAATGCTATTAAGGCAAAAGACTATTCAGGAGATAACAAGTCTGAGGCGACGCCGGTTCAGCCGGTGGTACAAGGGAAAAAAGATATCCAGAATAACCAAGCTTCAGGATACAGAAGAGATTCGTATGCCTCAGCCGGAATGAATGCAGCCGTTGCGGGTACTGCAACCATTGTTAATAACACTCATAAAGCATCAGCTGCAGAAAAAGTGGTGACTGAACAGAAAAGACCGTCAGAATCGCGGCCGCAGGAACATCGTATTGATAATAATTACAATACACAGCCGGGACACCAGATTGACGGAACATTTAAAACAGGAACGGTATCAGAAGCAGGGAAAAATGCTTCACAGCCGGAAAAGATTGACAGTGTCCACGGTGGAAGTTCTACTGCAAAAGAATCTTTGAATGCTATTAAGGCAAAAGATTATTCAAGCGGTAATAAATCCACAACAACACCAGTTCAGCCGATATTTAAAAATAAAGATAGTGCGGAGTTAAAAAAGAACGGCGAATCCAAGATTGATAACATCGCTCGAGAGCCTGGTTCTTCGGCTTCAACTCAGAATATTGGTCTTGATTCTAATTTTAAGAAACATGTCTACGAAAGAGATTCGTATGAAATGGCAGGACAGAAGACAAGCGAAAACTTCGGCAAACCAGATTTGAATCAATCTGCTTTAGAAAAAAATATAAAAGACAGCAAAAAACAACTGGCAAAAGAAGGCTCAAAAATAATTGATTCTGAAAACAAAGAACACATCTATACTGCAAAAGATGGAAATAAAAATAACCATGTACAAATAAACAAAGCTGGAGCGCAGGTTGTTGACGGGCATGTATCAAAAGAGATAAGTGGTCCGGCTGATAACGTAATTAAAACTCCTGGCAGCTCAAAATTAGATGTTTCAAAAGCTGTTGCCAGCCAGGTCGCTGCCGCTGCTGCTGTTGGTGGAGTAACAAATAAAAATAAAAGTATAGCGGCGAGCGCTAATACTTCTATATCACAAGATACAGTAAAGGATGTAAGCGAAGCTGTAGTAAAGCAAAAAAATAAATCACAGCTGTGGAATCAGGCAATTAACAACACCCAAGATTTAGCCTCTAAAAGTAATAAATTGATTGCTGATTCATACGCTATGGCTGGTCAGATTGATGCTGAGACGGCGAAAATGATTGCTGAATTTAATAATAACCCTAGCTTTGGGTTTTCGCCGGCAAGTGGTGCTGGATTTTCAACTAATGGCACAGCAGAAGCTATAAAAAATGCTACAAAAAGTTCAATCGGTAACAGTATTGCAGCAGCCAAAATCGGAGCTGATATATATAATGCATCATCAAGAGTTAAAAATGTAGGCCTTGTTGGTGCTATTAAAAATAATGAAGTTGGCCTTAAAATTGATGGCCGAATGAAGTTTTTCACGATTAGGTCTGATGGCACTATTAATGTTGATGGTGTATTGCTGAATGTCTATAAGACAGAGAGAAGCAATTTGGTTTTTGTTGGATGGAAGGATGCTTTCGTTAATGGCAATGAAATTATAACATCTAATAATGTTAGATTTCAGATTGGGTCAGACGGAAACTCAATTATAACTGGAACAAAACTTAATTTGTCACTCTCTAATAAAGAATTAAACGCAACTGACATAAATAAAATTGGCGAAAAACTTGTTGAACCTGGAATTGCAGCATCGTTTGCTCCTGCGATAGTTAACAAAACAATTTCTGCTGATGATTTTGTGAAAGATGGAGATTCATTTGCGACTAATAAGTTAACTGAACGCTTTGGAGATAGAAACTTATCAAATCTGTTGAGAAGACATCAGATATCTGGAACGATAGACCGTCAAGGACGCATCATGCATGTTATGATGACACGTTATGCATCAAATGAAATGAGAAAAATCACTTTCAGTAAAGAAAGTATTGATTTTATCGCACAAAATTACAATAAGATTATCTCAGTAAATGCAGACACGGCTTCAAAGATTGCAAAAATCAACAGTATTCTTGAAGACAGGCACTTAAGTGACATTGAAAAGGAATGTTTATTTGATTTGCGTACACAGCTTGCTGACAAAAAAATGTCTTGCAATGTTGATAAGTTAAAAAGACAGCTGAAAGCAGGGCACCTTGATGAAGAAAGTGCGCGACTGGCTCAGGATTATATAAATGTATTTGAAAACACAAGAAAAACTATCATAAAAAATGGAATATTCGCTTATGATGACAGTGCTTATTTGAAGTTTCAGCTTGAGGTAGCCGGTCTCCCGACGAATGTCAAAATGCTTCAGACAATGATGGACAAAAATGCAATTCCTGAAGAAAGCATGAAGCTTGTACAGTCATACATAGACGCATCAAATGGAAAGATTAAAAGAGGTGTAATTGAAGACGGTTTCTTTGCTGCCTCAATGGCAATGCTGGTAGAAGCAAACAATCTTCCATCAAACAGAAGGGCGTTAAAAAAGCTTTTAAAGACCGACAATGTAACAGAAGAACAGAAAGCAATTATAAAAAATATGCTTAAGATAAACCGAATCAATGGAATACGAAATTTTGTTGCAAGACAGGCTCATAAGCTTCAAAGAGCGGGTGTAAATGCTTACCATAAATCCAAGAACTTTTTAAATAAGTATATTGGGTCAGATTATACATTCAGAGGTCTTATGATAATGCTTGGAGGAGCCGGAAAGGTTCGGTCTATAGCGATGAAGGCTTACAGGACAATAAAATTTGTAAGAAGTGTACCCATGAAGTTCGCGAGAGCAGTTGATGCTACGCGAAAAGCTGCGATTTCTGTTGCTAAAGTATCAACCTCCGCGTTTCGTGCCAGTAAAAAAGCGCTTACATATGGAACCAGATTTACAATGAGTACCGGAAGGCTTGTAAAAAGAAAAGGCGTCAAGTTTACAGTTAAAAGAAGAGGTAAGCGTGCAATCAGAAAATTTAAGATGCTTGGAAATGGCATAAAAAACCTTTCAATCAAATCGTTAAAAGCCATGGTACAAATCATTATCAGATTATTGACAATGCTTGGTACTGCAATACTTAGTGCAATGGCTCCGATATTACTGATATTACTGTTTGTACTTATATTAATCTTTTCAATATTGTCCTTTATAAGTAATGAAGGCGATGAAGTTTATTATGATGCCGGTGATGAAGATACTACAGAAGCAGCACAGGAAATGGTTGATTTGCTTACATTGTGCCATGCGTCATTTAGGAATGCATTATCCGGCGGTGGCGGCGGTGGAACTGCAGCATCAGGAACAGACCCTGATGGAGGCCCGCAGATGCAAAAGGGAGATTCTTCTAAGATTGGAGACCCAGACAATCCAAGTAACAGTCTATACGATGTTACACAGGGTACGTGGTGGAATACAGAAGGAAAAAATTCAATTGATATTAATTGGAGCGCTGGTTCTGACTGTGACACGTTAAAAAAGAAACTTGAAGCAGATGGAGTACTTGAAAGCCGTAACGGTTATGCTGTTGCTAAATATGGAGACAAGACTGTATTTTTAGTAGCATTCGGCACGTTTTGGGGAAAGGTAGGTGATGTGCTTAAAGTTGAGTTCAATCAGCCAATATCATTAGGTGGAGAGCCTGCATCGAAAGAAATCTATATGATGATGTTTGATACAAAAGCACATAAAGATACCAACTACCCTGCAGAGCCAGAAGGAGTTTATGGTCATCATATGCCAGACGGAGCACACACAAGAGATTTCGCTGAGTTTATGGGAAAAGATGGAGAGCCTGAAAATATGAATGGAAAGGGGTATCTTCCAGTACAAGCGACAAATCTTGGAAGTGTTTTAGATGGAACGTGTGACCTTGCAACAATAGGTGGAGGATTATCAACAAGTGTTAGTGCAGACGTCTTCTACAGACAGGAAATTGACCAGGATGTATACAGAGATATCATTGACCAGAAAAATAATATTTATTATACATTCCCAGAAGACCAGGAAACCCCTGATGGAATTTCTCCGACCCCGACCCCGGAAGGATATGATAAAACTACTGCAAAGGGCGCTGTTTATGGTTTTTACAATAACAACCAGGAACTTATTTCTATGGTTCTTGCAATGTATGACTTTGATATAAATGATGTAACATCGGTAAAGAAAACAATTCTTGCAAAGGCAGATAAGTCAGGAATTAACGAGGAAGCTGCAGATGAAGCTCATGAACTTGATGTTACAAATAAGATTGATGACGATACATGGAAATTGATTGCATATTTTGATAAGTATGGCTTAGACATGACCAACTATACTATTGGTGGATATGATGATTTAAGATATTCAACATTAGTAGCATTGTTTAACGCGTCACATATTATCACATGGACTCCGGTAACTCAGTATCATCAGGGTCCTGATGGATTGCCTACATACGACAAAAATGGAAAGGCAATTGACGAAACAAATACTGATGGTATGACATATCAGGTTCCGGTAATGGTTTATGACACAAGACTTGTTTCATATAAAGACGGAACAACAACAAGGATTCCGGACGTACATCAAAAAACTGATGCAAATGGAGACCTGGTGTTTGAAACTAAATATAAAGCATGTCCAGGACATAAAAAGACAAGTACTGCGGTTATTACATTACATTTTGACAGTTTGCTTGATATCAAGGGATGGTATGATAAAAACATTTACGGAGTTGACGATTTTGATAAAGAAAATCCAAATTATTCAAGCGATAAGATAAAAGACATAAACTATAAGGCAAAAGAATCAGTTCTTAAATATGGAACTCAGCGAATTAAAAAACCTGAATTTAAGATGGGAATTCCCGGAACATGTTCAGATAGTGGTGAGACGAGCTCAGGCTCATTTAGCCCTGGGGTAATGACTGAATCACAGAAAGAAGTCTGCCGACATGTTTATAAGTTCTTGACAAAAGACATGACCCCTAAGCTTACAAAAGAACAGGCAGTTGGCGTATTAGTAAATATTATGCATGAGAGTGATTTTAATTATACGGCAACAGAGCATTCTGATGGAAGCGGAGGATATGGCCTTGTACAGTGGACAGGCGGAAGAAGGACTAACCTTGTCACATGGTGCAATAACAATGGCGTAAAATACAATACATTGGAAGGTCAATGTAAATTCCTTGAATATGAATTTTCATCGAGCGCGGTATGGACAAATTCAGGCGTTAATGGATTTCTGCAGTGCTCAAGCGCTTATGATGCAGGACGGTATTTCCTTAAATACTTTGAACGCCCGGCAGCTAAGTACGAAGCGCAGAGAGAAGCTTCCTTAAATCAAGATATTGCAACTATTGAAAGTATGTTATAAGGAGGGCGATTATGTATAACAAAAAAACATGCCACAATGCGGAGACAAACATGTCTCCGCGTAAGCGGCAAAAAAAATATAAAAAAAATCAAATTTTATCAGTCGTAATGGCAATTGCGTGTACGGTTGTGACACCTGCTTCTGATGTTGCTCTGTCTATGGCTTTTATGACTCAAAACGTATATGCTGAAAACATACAGACTACATTTCCTGACGGTTGGAATAAAGATGATAAAGATGATAAAAAAGACGATAAAAATAATACAGGCTCAGGAAATACAGATTCAGACAAAAATACTGGTAATACAGGCAATACAGGTACTGAACCAACCCCAACATTGGGGGCAGTAGAATCCCCAACGCCAACTCCAACAGCTAAGGAAAAGAAGGCAATGGAAAGTATTATGCCTGGATTATCAAAATTTGATTTTCAGGCTTATAAATGGCCGGGGTCAGTCAGTGTTGGCACATTGGCGTATTCTATGGCCGAAAGTCTTTACACGATGCGTAACAGTGAAACAAAAAAACCATTATTATGGAATAATGACGATGATGTAACGCAAGATATGAAGAATTTTTATTCATCAACAAACTGGAACAACTTTGAAGGAATGTATGAAACGATAGAGATAAGTAATTTTTGTCAGGCGATTTTATCAGACGAAGTTAAACAGTTCGAAGATTTAATGGATGCTGCAGCTGAAAAATATGGTTTTAAGCCTTATAAGGAAATATTTAAAGCGATTGCTCAGGCCAGATTTAATGAATATAAAGATGACTATGCAACAGCCAAGGCTATAAAAGGGAATGAGGTCGAAAAAGAAGTTACAGCTACCGATAAGAAAGGTAAGACAACAACAAAAAAGACCGGAAACCCTGACTTTAAATTTGATTTGTTTCATATAAACGGTTCATGGCTGGCAAGAGCAGAAAATGGTGATAAAACACCAGTGGGGTCTTTAGTTGCTCCGACTGCTTCTCCGATGCCGACACCTCTTCCATGGGGTGATATTTCTGGAACACCAGTTCCTCCTCCTGCAACTCCGTGGCCAGACGCTGATGATGAATCAGAAGCACAGAAAAAATGGCATAGAGATAATGGCAGCTGCTATACAGTAGCTGATTCTATTGATATTGCAGCGCAGGCGTTTAGCAGAATCATAGAGGATGCATGCTATCCTTCACCATACTCAACAGAAACACTTATGAGTGCAGTACAGGGTTTTGAATTTGGCGGAGATTCTGAGGCGATAAAGAACCGGTTCAGTACAACCTCGACAAAACTTAGCGGATTTACAAATTTTGTTACATTTACGAATTACTGTGACCAGCAATCAATGGCCAGCAAAAAGCAGGAAGGAGAGAGTAGCAGTGATGAAGAAGTGGATTATGATGCTATCATTAAGAGATATGCGAAAGTAATTGCTGATGGTGTAAAAAGAACAGACGAAGGTAAAGAAAAGAAAGATGATAAGTATGGAGAATATAAATATTCTGACCAGTTCTTTTATCAGAAGGTATTTGAAAACTATACGTGCACTGGTGGTGGTTCAATGGATTATGGAGAATTGCCAGAGGAAATGAAAGAAATTTTAAGAAAATGCATGAGAACATGGGATAGCAGGGTAACAAAGGAGAGGCGAGAAATCATACAACAAGGCGTTCTGCTTTATGGCGTTACATATTCAATGGATGCAAGAAATTCACCATCATATGAAAATCCTAAATATTTGGATTGTTCGTCTTTTGTTGGACAATGTTATTGGCGGTCTAAAGTTGCGACACAAGGTAGAGCCGCGGCTGATTGGGCAACCCCAAGTATTTCCGGCGTTTTTAATGAAATCAGTGAATCAGAGTTAATACCAGGAGATGTTGGGCAAAAGCACTGGCCTGGAGTGGCTTATGGTGCTGACCATGTAGGCATTTATATTGGAACCGTAGATGGAGTAAAATATTGGCTTCACTGTACTGGAGGAACAACAGATGGGGTTTATCATGCTCCTGGAAAGGGTATTAAAATTAATGCATACACTGGTTTTCAGCATTATGGACGATACCCCGGATTATAATTTAGAGAGGTGAGAGTATGAATAAGTGTAAGAAGATAATAATATTTTTGGCATTATTTTTATGTTTAGTAATATTGGCGCCAACATATATATATGCTTCCAGCAATGGTGATAATAATAAAAATACTAAAAACGAGAATTCTGAAGAGATTGACGATAGCGCTACAAGTGCAAGTTATGACTATACAAAAGATGAGCCATTTACGCAGGGATTTTATAGAGAAAAAGCTGCTTTTCAATCAGATGACGATTATAAAGACTATTGTAAAAATATGTATAATTATGGATACATGGACAAAAATGGAAACTGGACTCCTTCTGCAAAAAACTTTATCAACAATCAAACAAGCGAAAATATGAAAGCGCTTGATGACAATGCGAAAGAAGTAGTAGAGCAGCGAATAGAAAAGGGTGAAATGAGTTTCGAAGATAGTCCTTATTTGACTTCTGAAGAAAAGCAAAAAATGGAAAAGGAAGAAGCAAAAGAAGCCACTCAGCAAAGTGACGGTACCGGAACAAAAGATAATGATAGTCTTTTGGATAATGAGGACGCAGACAGTTCTGACGATTCAGAATCTGATACAATCAGCAGCGATTATGAAGATGAGTCTGATATGGATGCTGATGAAGAAGACGACAGCGTTGAAGAACCTGCTCAGCAGAAAAAAGGAAGTTTGTTTGGAAAGATTATTATGGCTATCCTGATATGCGGAATTGCTATTGTTTCTTATTCGATATATAGACGTCAATTCTAACGGAAATTGGAGCAAATTATTTGCTCCAATTTTTTTTCGAAAAAATATTCAATCTCCATATTTTTTCTGCATATTAAAAGTGTAGCAAAAATATACAGCATATGATGCTCAAAAAACATATTAAAAAATGCATAACAAATATAAGGAGGTTTTTTATGAACTTACAAGATTTTAATACACCACAGGAAATTATTGCATGCAAAAATCCAATCAAATCAAATTGGATTGTAGCTGTTGATATCGGTTTCTCAAGCGTAAAGGGAATGTCTCCGAATAAGAGATTCTGCTTTCCGTCCTATGTAAAGAAAATGGATAATAACTTAATGTCTGTTGATGAAGATGACATCTATTACAGAGATGAAAGCGGAGTCTACCTTATCGGTACAAAAGCCCAGGACTTAGTAAGAACAGATGATACTAACGATACAGACTCTTCATTTGACAGGAACCGTTATTATACAAAAGAATTTGCAATTATGGCCAGAACAGCGGTCGCTATCGGGTTGATGGATAATGAAGAAAGAAAATTTGAGCCGCAGTTTAAACCAGCTGTTCAGACAGGACTCCCGGCAGCATATTTAAAGGAAGATGCTCCTAAAATCAAAGCAGCCTTTACCCAGCCTGGAATTTATGAAGTCAGGCTTGGAAGCGGCAAGTGGATGAGATTTGAGAATACCTTAAAAAATGGTGATGTGAATGTAATGTCACAGCCGGCCGGGACATTAAATTCAATTATGTTTAACGATGACGGTGAACGCGTAGATGATGCGAAAGACCTGATGTCAAAAAACATTATTGTTGCGGATATTGGGTTTGGAACATTTGACCCGTATGGAATTATCAACAGAAAGAAGGCGCTTGAAGAGTCCATTAATAATCTCGGCATGAAGAGGGTTCTGGAAGTCGCATCCGGCTACATCTATAAAGATTATCATATGGATATCAGAATCCCGCAGATGCGAAAATATATGAAAGAGGGATTCTTTAAGGTGATTGATATTCAGAACATGTCAAGCAAAAAGGTACCTCTTGATGGGTATATTGAAAAAGCATGCAAAGAAGTTGCTGAAATGTCAATCAAGAAGCTGTATGAGGTTTCCGGATATTTTGCAGATTATGACCTGCTTGTTGTAACCGGTGGAACTGGCGCTGCATGGATTAAATATTTTGAAGAGATTTTATCAGGTATGGAAGGGCTGGAAATCATTCCTGGTAATCATGGAAACAACCTTCCAATCTATCTTGCCAATGTCAGAGGATATTATATGACAGCATATAGAAAATTAAAAAAGGCGGGTAATGCTTAATGAGAATAGAAATCAAACTTTATTCTTATCACGATTTGGATTTGGTATCCCTGTATAAAACAGGGCGTATCGCATTTCCTGAAACAACCAGGCAGGTTTTGAACTCATATGCAAGGAAAGAGGTCTATAAAGTCAGACCCCTTCCTTTGAATGAAAACCGTGCAGCAAAATATCCACAAAAAATGTACCGTAAGTTCTATCATTACCATGTTGACCTTGACAACAAGGAAGACGCTGATGCAATCAGACTTATGAGGACAATAACTGATGGGTATCGTAATAATTTTATAAAATCTGTGTTAAGACAGTATTTGTGCGGAATCTTTACCGAAGAGTACAGCAAAGAGGGCGATGCCAGGTTTTTCAACGAAATGTCAAGGCGGATTCAGGGCGACCGTGATGAAAAGGATATAAAACAGGTAAAAAGAAATAAAGGAAACAATACCAAAAAATATCAAAAAAATACCAGCCGAAAAGAAGCCGTGTATAAAGAAAGCGATAATATGTCTGATGAAACACAACTGGCCGCTGAGAAAAGAATAAGTGGTGATACAGCAGACAAAGATGAATATGTAAATATGAATACCGAAGTAAGTTTAGGCAATTTTGGAGATTCTGATACGGCTGAACCAAAAAATCAGCATGTTATAGGTGATGCAGATAAAATCGCAGAATCAACTGATAAGCTAAAACCGAAGACCGCAGATATCCCTGGTGCCACAGGCATAACAAGTGCAACAGGTGTCTCAAACGCCACAATTGATGCTGAAACAGATAACGCAGAAGGAAGTATTCCGTCAAGTGACAACCAAATTCAGGATGTCGCACCGCGTGCGAAAATGTCAGACGCTCTGCAGCGGTTACTTGCAAGAGATAATGATAATAATACTGACAGCTCAGTTACGTCTAATGAAGCAAAAACCGAACCTGTTAACAATACTGATGAGGAAGAAGCAGAAGACTTTGACGATTTTCTGGATGATATTACAGAGCAGTATTGATATTGCAGCCTAGTGACATATCCGTGAAATTAAATTTTGATAGAGGAGAAGATTATGTATAACAGACAAGATGTATTTAAAAAACATATACAGAAAAAGGCAGAAGAATTAAACGAGCTGTGTAAGCAGCTCGGAGTTGTTTCATTTATGTCATTTGCAGTGAAAGATTGTGACAATGAAACAGAATACAAAAACTATATTTATGGCAGCACTTCAAATGGAATACGCCTTAATGTAGACCATATTCGTCATCATGTAAATGTAGCAAATGGATTTATGACAGTACCGCCGGCAGATAATCCCGACCTGGATAATTATATGGACGATATTGACGATGAAAACGATGCAAAATATCTTGAGGAGATTAAAAAATGATACGGTCTCAATCTGGCGGAGTGAGGTTTAAAAATATCATCATCATTATAGAAAAAGATAAAGCTCACTATCCTGAAACAAAAATGCAGGGAACAGGAATAAAAATGTACACAGTAAGAACAACTCTGGATTTAGCTCACATAAAAGAGGTAAAGGATGGAAAAGTTGGAATGTGTCGATGCTATATTATCGGCAGTGACAAGTTTTGTGATATGGTTGAAAACAATTTAAAACCACGAGACCTGAAATGGAAATTCATTAAAAAATATCATAGCGAAGACGAAGTTATGAAAGCTGAAAAAATTGTTTTTCCACAAAAAGTCACAGAAGGAGTCAAAAAAACAGACATAAAAAAAAGTGAACTGTCGCAGAGTATAGATGAAATGCTTGAAAATGATGAAGAAAAGAAATTGACACCTGAGGACATGGCTGCTGTGTTGATGGCTGTTGATGATATGGAAGGTATGAAAATATTTCCGGTCACGAATGAAAATATATATAAAGTATTTTTGAAAACAGTTATGTCGTACATCCAGGATGAGGAGACAGCAAAAGCAGCTATAAATTTCTACTTAAAAAATCTTTCAAAAAAATGTTAATTTTTTTTCTGATTTGTCATATTAAAAAATGACAAAAAGATATTGCATTTCTGTGCGGAACAAACCGCAAAAGAATATGCAAAATAACTAAAAAAATGGGAGTGACAGAAAGGGTATGGTGAATATAAACAGAAAAAATATCTTTTTAAAAAAGTTAACTCTGAACAAGGCCAGTCCTTTCGTCAGCCGGAAAAGGAGGAGTTAATGATTAATGTTTAGTTATTTGCTTGGAATTATGGCAATCACAATCTATAACCAGTCGTATGGAAGCACAGGCGTCCTGAATATTATGAATAGATACGATAAGATTATGGGTGATGCGATGAAAAACACGGCATTTTCTTCAATGATTGCGACAATTAAAGGTCTGGCTGTTGGATTCACAATAATATTATATCTGATTGATTTATCTGGAAAAGTAACTGAAAAGAACTTTAGTATTGAACAGTTTTTTAAAGCGACTTTAAGATGCGTTGTAACATATATGTTTATTATGAATTCAAGCATAATTGTAGGATATTTATTAGACCTTGGCGGAGCAGCCGCAAAAGAAGTGAGTGACCAGGCGGGGCTTGACTTTTTTGGTGGAAATGAAAAGTCAATGCTTATTAACGGTATCGCTAAAATGAAAATAACTGAAATTTTATCTTATATAGTCTGTTCGATATTGCCATGGTTAATATCAATGATTGCTGAGGTAATAATTCAGGTTGTATTGATTAGCCGTATTCTTGAAATCATAACAATGACCGTTTTATCCCCAATCGCAATCAGCGATATATATAGAGAGGGAACATCAAGCAATGGAGTTCAATTTATGAAAAAAATGTTTGCTTTGGGACTTCAGGTGGCGGTTATTCTCGTTATTAATACAGCAACCCAAGCTATTATAACTCAGCTTGTAGGCTCTGGGTATGGAATATCGATAACGAACCATCTGGAAAAATCTCAGCTTGATGTCGGTATGAACGAAGGCACAGCGATATCTCAAGGAAAGCTTGTCTACACTAAAGAAAGTATTGAAGCATTTCTTGATATAGTGACTGCTGGAACAAGTTCATTGAAAACATTTGGTGTCACGTTAGCAAGAATTGGATTGATTTGGAATTCAATGTCTTTATGTGAAGAAATTACTGGTGCTAAATAAGGAGGAACAAAAATGATTGAAGTACAGGTTCCAAAGGACGTCTCTGTTTATGAGTCGCCATTGGTTGGGCCATTAACGGCAAGACAGACTGTTTGTGTTGCTGTGGCGGCTGCAATTGAGTATGTGTATTATAACATAGTACAGACTGTAGCCCCGAATATTGATATGAATACATTGATATGCGTTGGAATGTTATTTGCTGTACCAGTCTTGTATCTTGCGGTAGGTAAGCCTTACGGCATGAAACCGGAAACGTATATCTATTATTACTTATTGCCGTCTCTGGTTGGAAATAAAAATCGTCCGTATGAAACAAAATTAACATACGACGCGATGCTTGAACTAATCGATGAGCAAGAGGAGCTTGCAGCAGAGCAGTCTGGCAAAATAAAAGGAAATAAGAAAAATGACAAAAAAAATAAAAACGCAAAGAAGAAGTCTCCAAGGAGACCAAGAAGTAAACAGGATACAATGTACGCGTAATAAAAAGGAGGGTTTAATTTAAATGGGTTTATTTGGTTCTAAAAAAACTGGTAAAAATGCAAAGGAAAATAAAAAAGAAAATCCTTTAAATGTTCCAAAAACTGCGCAGGACAGCATTCCTTATCAGGGTGTTTATGAGAATGGCATCATACAGATTAATGAAAACTTATTTTCAAAAATGTATGTAATCCCAGATATCAATTTTACAATTGAGAATACTGATAAACAAAAAGAAATATTCGGTAACTTCATGGAGTTATTAAGTTCATTTGGTCCGGAGGTTCATATTCAGCAGGTTATTTACAACAAAAGCATTAAACCTGCAGAACTTGAAAAGAAGGTTTTAATGAAATCGCAGAACGATAAGTTAAATGAGTACCGAGAAGAAATGAATGAGATGCTTATTGATAAGTTATCAAAAGTACGAAATAATATTATCCACGAAAAATATTTTATTGTTTCAGTTGAGGCAGACGATATCGTTGCTGCAAAAGCAAGTTTTTCAAGACTTGACGATGAAATATCCAAAGGATTTAAACGTGTAACGCAAATTGAGGCGCAGCCAGTGTCTTTAATTAAGAGACTTTCTGTGTTATATGAAATTTACAATATTGACTCAAACGTTCCATTCTACAGAAGGGTAAGAATGAAAGGAGATTCAGCGATGGAATCTTTCAATATGAGACACATACAGAAAATGGGATTGACATCAAAAGATGTAATCGGCCCAACTGCTCTTACATTTGAAAGAGACCATATGATTGTTGGTAATACATATGCCAGAGCCTTAATGATTGTTGATTTACCAACATTCTTAAGGGGAGATATCTTGACAGAATTGGCAAATATGCCATTCAATATGTTGGTAAGTGTTCATTACCGCGCGTTGCCACAGAATAAATCAATTAAATTATTGAAAAATAAGTTAATTGATGTAAATGCAAACGTTGTAACATTACAGAAAAAAGCTTCAAAAAATGGATATTCAGTTGATGTTATTTCGCCGGAAATCAAACAGGCGTCACAGGAAGTAGAAAACCTGATGGGAGACTTAACACAGGATAACCAGAAACTATTCTATACAACTGTTACAGCAGTTATTTTTGCAAAAGATAAGGAGCAGCTTGATGAAAATACAAAGCTGTTTCAATCTACAGCTGAACGTTTTGTTTGTCAGGCAAGAATTCTTGCAACTCAACAGGAAGCAGGTTTATCAACATGTATGCCTCTTGGAGTCAATAAATTAAAGACTGAAAGACTGTTAAATACAAGAGCTGCAGCGATTTTCCTTCCATTCTCTGTAAAAGAATTATGGCAGGATGATGGAATGTACTATGGATTGAACGGAATATCTAAGCAGATGATTCTGTATAACAGAACACATGCAAAGAACGGAAATGGATGTATTTTTGGTGTTCCTGGTTCGGGTAAATCATTCTCTGCAAAACGAGAGATTGTAAATGTGCTTTTAAATACTGACGATGAGGTTTTTGTAATTGACCCAGAAAACGAATATGCAGGACTCGCAAAGATGTTTTATGGTAGTTCAATCCGAATTGCACCTGGTTCTGGAGTACATATCAATCCGATGGATATGAGTCTTGACTATTCTCCGGAAGACGGAGATGACCCGATTGTTATGAAATCAGACTTTATTGCATCTATTTGTGAAGCAGCAACAGGTACAAGATACCCGTTAACTCCAATCCAGAAATCTGTTATTGATAGATGCGTAAAGAATGTATATAAAGATTACCTGGATACATTAAGGGCAGAAGGAAAGTCAAAAGATGAAGCGATTGTTCCTACATTGTTTGATTTATACAAAGAAATTGACATGCAGCCAGAGCCTGAAGCTCATAACCTGGCTCTTGCCCTTGAAAAGTTTGTAAAAGGTACTCAAAATTCATTTGCATTTAGAACAAACGTAAATGTTAACAACAGATTTACAATTTACAACATTAAGGATATTGGTGAAGGTATGAAAGCTATTGGCCTTCAGGTTTGCCTTGATAATATCTGGAATAAAATGATTGATAACTATAAGAAGGGAAAACGTACATGGTTATACTGTGATGAGTTCCATCTTCTGGCTCAGACCGAAGTATCTGCAAAATATACACAGCAGATTTGGAGACGTGCCCGTAAATGGAATGGCATTCCAACAGGAATCACACAGCAGGTTGAAGATATGATGAAGACAGAGGATGGCCGTGCAATTATTGGAAACTCAGAATTTGTTATGATGCTTTCAATGAATGCATACGGACGTGCTCAGATGCAGCAGATGTATAATCTTACAGATGCAGAAATGGAGTTTATTACTTCCTCTGGCTCTGGTCATGGACTTATATATAATGGTACAGACATTATACCATTTGAAGACGACTTCCCTACAGACACAAAACTTTATAACGCAATGACAACAAAAGTTGGCGAAGGCGAAACTCGAGAATAAGCATAAAAAGGGGGCTTGTAACGGCATACCGTGCATGCCCCCTTTTTAAAGGGAGGTGAACTAAAATGGCTATATTCGGAGCTGCTAAAAGTATATTATCGCCACATCTTGTTGACTGGTATACTGATATATATACAAATGTGTATGGCTACGATAATTTGTATAAACAAGTGTTAAGCCAGTTTAATACTTACTTAAAAGAAATGGTCAACTCTTTACAATTTACTGCTTTTACAAATACAATCCTGACGATTGGCGTTGTTCTGATGCTGTTTTACTTTTTTACAGACCTGACAGAAAAAGCAGCTATGAACCAATTGTCAACATTACAGCTCGGTAAATCGTTCTGTGCCGCGCTTGGCACCATATTCATTATGTTCCATTCGAAAAATATATTTATTTTCTTGATGAATATGGTGGAAAGCCTAAATGACAGCTTAACGATTGGGGCAAGGGGACATATGATAGTCTCAAACATTTTGACTAATGATATTACTCAATTGCTATTGAGTCGATGTGTTGCCGAACATTTTAGCGTATGGGCTATTTTAGGATATACGCTAACAGCGTTATTATTGATGTTGGTAAGCTTGGCTGTAAGAATGTATATTTTATATTTTGCGACAACAAGAGTTCTTCAGATGTTCATATATTATATGTTTGCGCCAATTGGATTGGCCGATATTTTTGAAAATGGTCCCGGTGGTACGATTAATACAAGAAGCAGTGGTTTTAAATATTTAAAGACGATAATTGCTTTAATGATGCAGATAATGGTTATTACGGTGATATGCCAAGTTTATCCAAATATTACAATTGCCGTAAATGCTGGATATTTCGCAGATGCCGGTGATGATGAATTACAAAAGCAGCAGGAAGAGAAAAAATCAAATTCTAAGAAAGATTCAACTGATAAGAATAAAACTGAAGGTTCTGATGATATGGAAGAAGACGAAGTAGAGAAGCTTGAAAGTACGGCTGCTTTTTATCCATTGAAAAAATTTGAATATACAGACCATCAGGCATCAATACGAGAAATTATAGTAAATGGAGTAAACGATATCAAAGAAAGCCTGTCGAAATTGCACGATATGCTAAGCGGAGACGAAGACGATGAAAAAGACTCTAATGAAGATACAAGCCAAACAGATGAATCTGCAATAAAAGACGATGAAATTTACCCGTTAATATTTGACGCGAAAGATGACAAAAAAGATAATGCGGTAATTAGCAATGTTGGTACTATAGTTAATCATGACAAAGAGAAAGAAATCATTGAGAATTCAGATTACAGAATGACTATCCAGTCAACTGAAAGATTCTTTGACTGGTGCACCGGCTCTGATGGTTCAAAGGAAATGTTATTATTAATACTACTTGTAGCAAAAGTCTTGTTGATTAGTACATCAGCTCAAATGTGTAATTCGTTACTTGGTACATCTATATAAGGGGAGGGAGAAGTGTATGGAAAAATTTTTAGCAAATATGTATATTACTATATACGATGGAATGTATTCTAATGCTGGCATATATAACACCCTGACATTATATAGTAATGCCATTATGGGTTCATTCAGCAAGTCCGGAGTACTGCACAGCGCATATCTTGGAATCAGGACTATTGCGTTTGGTATATTGATTGTATATTTTATCATAGCTTTTGGAACAAAAATGCAAGGAAGAGAAACCTCACCGTCAATCGTATTTAAAACTTTGTTAGAGTATTTTGTTGGATTTGCTCTTGCCCTTGAATCTTTTGATATAGTAGTTAACTTTTTTAAACTAGGAGACGCATTGGCCGCTACAATTTTAGAGACAGCAGCTGATACAAAAGGGCTTTCGGCTTACTCAGGAGCATTTGAACAAAGCCTAAGTTCACTTGGGTTTGTAGCTCAGGTAATATATGTGTGTAAAGCGTTGGTTCCGTTTTTAATATGTTTCGGAACAGATATTGTTATTATATATGTAGTTGTAACGCGAGTGCTAAGGGTTTGTGCAAATGCTGTGCTGTCCCCAATTGCAATATGTAATTTCTTTGATGGTTCAAGACATTCAGATGGAATGAGATTTATTAAAAAGACTTTAGCAATGTGCTTGCAATGCTCCGCAATTATGATTATATGTGCGGCTTCTACAAGTTTATATTCATATATTACAACGGATGCCAGCAGGTCTTCTATATTCAGAGGTTCTGCGGAATCACATGAAAATGTAATTAAAGCAAAAAATTCAATGGTTAAATCTCAATCCGTAAATATAAATGCGTTACGTGATGCTACTGAGCAGGCACGTCAAAATATTGGATATGTAGCATATGATGACCCTGATTTGCATAAGCATTCAGCTACTGCTACCCCAACAACAAGTAATACATATATTAATGCAGCGTATAAACTTACTCAGACCAAAATCGCAAAGATAAAAGAAGATAAGGAAGAAGAGTATAAAAAATATGAAGATACACTTGGTATTCAAGTTTTTGTAAGAGACAAAAACGGGCATTATAAATATACAAAAAAGGGATATGCCAAACTGGATGATAAATACAAGATATTCAATGAGGAAAAGATGACGACGTTTATGAATATGCTGTTAGGTGGAACAAATTGGTTGACAATGGTCTTTATTTTAGTTGCTAAGGCAGGTTTGATAAAGAAATCAAATTCAATATGCAATGTTATTGTAGGCGTATAAAAAAACGGAGGTGATGTGAAATGACAAGTTCAATTGCCGGAGTGCTCGATAACATTCTGGCTACATTGCTGGTGTCAATATATAATTTTTTATATAAACCAGACGGAATGATAGATATATTTTCTCAATATAACGATATTATAAATAACATATTAGAGAAAAAAAATTTTATCTCAAATGTATTTGACGTCTTAAAGCTGGTTGGAATTGCTTTGCTTGTAACATCATTTCTGGTGTCATTAATGGACAAAACATCCGCTGGCGATTTTTCAATAAATAACTTTTTCAGACATTTATTAAAATATTTCATTTTGTACATTCTACTAATAAATGCGAATACGATATTAACTGATTTGCTGGATATTACAACCGGGACGTTTGACGCATTAAAAACATCTACGGATGAAATAACTGCAAATAGTGCAGCGGTTGAATTTAACCATGTTTTTCTGGCAAATAGCGTTCATAAATATATGGGATTTGGAGCAAGGCTGGGAATGTTTATAATGCTGATAGTTCCTTATGCGATATCTGTATTATTTACTATTATACTAAACTTTTTTGCTATATCGAGAATGATAGAGATGACGGTCAGAGTATCTGTTGCACCCGTAGTTGCAGGCTTATCGTTTTTTGGAAATGGTGCTGATATGGATTTTGTAAGGTTTGTGAAAAGAACACTTGGATTATTCTTTCAGATAATAGTAATATTGATTATTTGTGCATCTATAACATTCGTACATAACGCATTAGTAGTAACAGATGAAAATGCACATAAATCAGTAAATACCGTTGTTGACCCGGCAGTCAAGTTAAAAGGCAGTTATACTGCTGATTATCCAGAAATTGAAATAAGAAATATGCAGACAACAAAAAAACAAAGCGTAGCTGAGGATAAAAAAATAGAATACACATCAGTAGAAACAAGCAGAGAGTGGAAAAAAGCAGAAAAAAGAACTGTAAAAAAAGAAGTCACAGATAATGACCATGAGGATGATGATGAAAATGGTGGAACATCAGAAGCATATGCGAAAGATGATTTTAAATATTTTGTTAACCATATTGTAGACCCATCTACGTTTTTCATCAGTACTGGCATTATGCTATCTGCGTTATTCCTGATATTTAGGAGCAGAGAAATTAGCACGAAACTGTTTGCGTAACTGATTTAAGAATAGGTTTGTGGGCAATATGCCGGCAAATCTATTTTTTTTGCAAAAAGACAACTAAAATAAAACTTTTTTTGCATATTAAATATATGAAAATATGGCATATTATTTTTGCCGCAAAAAAAATACAAACAATAAGGAGAAAAAAAATGATTACAGATAAAGACGGAAAAGAGATGTCTCTCAGTGAAGTTTTATCGTTTTTGGTTGGAACTGATGATATGGATATGGCAAAATCGGTTATTGATTTTGCTGTATATACAATCAATGAAGATAAAACAGTTGGAGACCCTCAATATTACTTAGTTGCTAATGAAGCAATTGTAACAAACATATCATTTATGGGGCCATTTACAATGCTTGAAATTGATTTCAGAAATATTGGTTCTGAAATATTAAATCAGGTAATGAATGTTATCAATAAATTCCATACGGATATTAATTACGATAACCTGCTGATGTTGTCTACCATAACGTCACTTGATAAAGATGCAACACATATCATGTCTCTTGCAAACCCTTTAACTTGCGTCAGGGGTTTTTCATCAGAAGGTAAAAGCTCTACCCTCGTCCAGATGATATTCGCAACAGATAACGTTGGCTTTACAGTTTCTGATATTGATTACACTAAGATTGATGCTGATATTGAAAGAGAAATTCAGGAGCTTGAGGCTACATCAGTAACTAAAGAAGCGGAAGAAGCAGCTCAGGAGATTTATGACGAAAACAATGAAGAAATGAAGAATGTCTTCACACCTGAATTTGGATTTAGAACTGATGCTGATAGAAGAGAACGCCAGGTTAGCGGAGTCAGAACGTCATTCGGTAATGAGACAGATAAAGTTGAGTCCAGAAAGGCAACTAAGATTGGAAGTGCTAACGATGCAAGAATCAAAGGCGTCAGGGAGACTGATGAGGATGACGAAAACATCCCGGACAATAGAGTATAATGTTATGTTCTGCCCGGATTTCCGGGTGGGATACTTCTAAAAAAGGAGGAAAAAAATTGAGAAAAAAAATTGTAACAATGGCTATTATTGCGGCAATGTCTGGCGCGATGGCAACAACTGCCATTACATGTTCAGCTTCAACATTCGCTGACGCAGTGAATGACATTGACGATGATTTTGATGCAAATAAAACCGAAGAAGAAAATGAAGCAGAAAGAGAAGCTTCAAGTTCATCAGAAAATGTGTCTGGAGATAATGCTGATACAGCTGACGATGGTGTTGCTAACGAAGTCAGTGAAACCGGAGAAACAGATGAAATCGGCGATACAGAGACTGGCGAAGCCGGGGTGGTATCTGATGGTTCTGCCGAAGCCGAAACATCAAATGAAGATACAACAGATGAAGAACCAGAAGATGAATCGCAGCCGACAGTAACTCCAAAGCCAGAAAAAAAAGAAACAAAGAAAAAATGGTTTTCAATTACAATATGGGATATCTTAAAACAGCTTAGCTGGGCAATGGTTCTAATGGTTATTCCGGGGTATTACATCTTTTGTAAATCCAAAAAGTAAAAATAGATGTTGACAAATCATTTTCAATATGATATAATAATTAAGATGTGAAAGATAAATGTGTTTACAGCAAATTACAAAACAGAAAAAATAGTAGTTGACATTGTGTCAATAATATGATATAATAACGATATGCAATTAAGAGAAGTGCCTGTCTCTTATTTGATGAAGTAACAGCGAAAACCAAGCTGTATACGCGTGCTATCAGACGATATGTTGAATATCGCAAGCATGCGCTTTCGTCAAATAAGCGATGGGCACTTTGTTTTTTAAAAAATGTTACATTTTTTGAAAAATTCTGCATATTAAAAATAACAAAAAATCTAAAAAATAAGGAGAGAATAACCGCTATGTTAAAACAGAGACTTTATAATGCGAAATCAAATAATGAATCTAAGCAGTATGCCACAACAGGCATGCCTTGGTCAGTATGCGATTTTACAGGGTCAGTCTATAGTTTTAATGATTGTGGAGAACAAAAATACGCGTGGAATAAGCGACGGTTGAAGTGTTGAAATTTTGATTATACGCAGGGATTGCGTTATATATGATGGATTTTACAATACTTAGACCGTTTGCTGGAAATATATCCAGGCAGGCGGTTTTTCTTTTATTCCGGAACAGGCACCCGGGGTGATGTTTAAGCCGCAGCCTGGTAAGAATTTTTCTTGCTGATGCTGACGGAACAGGCACCCGGATGCTGAAGAAAACATAAAAAATAAGGAGAAAAAAAGATGGAAGCGCGATTTTATACCGTCTAATTTGGACGGTTAGCTCAGGCGGAAAAGCGGTAGGTTGAAGCCCTGCGCGTCAGAGGTTCGATTCCTCTACCGTCCACTTGGTTTTGTCTGGTTCTTGGCTGAACGCAGAGACCAAAAAATAATCCGCAAAAAATTTCGCATTTTTGAAAATTCTGGCATACTGTAAGTGTAAAGAAAAAATACACGAAAAAAGGAGCAGAAAAAATGTACGACGTTCAAGATGTGGCAGAATATGTAATTACATACAGCGAAGTCAAAGATTACGGCATTTCTAATCTGAAACTTCAGAAAATCCTTTATCTGATTCAGGCATATTCTCTGATACATACCAAAAAGCCATGCTTTTCAGAAGATATTGAGGCATGGGATTTTGGGCCTGTGATTCCGGAAGTGTACAGAAAATATAAACAGTTCGGCAGTACTGATATTCAAATCAGATTCCGGAGGCTGGAAGAAGTACAAAAAGGATTTGAAAGAGAAGACAGAAAAAGAATTGAAGAAGTAGTTGACAGATTTGCTGATTTTTCTGCAGCCGATTTGACGATTCTGACTCAGAATCAGGCACCTTGGAATGAGGCGTTTGGCAGAAAAGAAAAGGTCATTCGGTGTGAAGATATTTTGGAATATTTTTCCTGAAAAAAGCGAAAAGGAGAAGAAAAAATGAAAGAAACTACACTTTGGAAATGCAATATTTGCGGAACAGAATACAGAGATAAAAAACAGTGTCAGAAATGCGAAAGTAATCACAAAAAAGAAGGAAAGATTGTTAAAATGAGACATCTTCCGTATACATCTGACCAGTCCGGATATCCGGATAAGATTACCGTTAAGTTTGAAGACGGGGTTGAAAAGGTGTATAGCAGGTAAGTTAAATATGCCGGCAGGAAGGTTGCCGGCGGATACGGGGCATTAGTCGCAATGGGGCGACGCCTGTTTTGCAAGCAGGAGGCGGCGGGTTCGATTCCCGTATGCTCCATTTAGCATATAGTTATGGCTGTATGTGATTGGTGGGTGAAGCTTTTTGCCCGTAAAGAAATATTGATGTGTGGCGCAATAGGTAGCGCGTTCGGCCGTTAACCGAATGGTTTGCGGGTTCAAGTCCCGCCGCATCAGCTGATGTTTCCGACATAAATGCCGGGGACGTATAAAAAAGAAAAATAAAAAAAGGAGATAAAGATAATGAGAAAAACAAAACGAAAACAGAAGGCGAAATGCCGAAAACAGAATATTAATTTGCGTCTGTAGCCAAGCGGTATGGCAGCGGGCTTTTAACCCGTATATCGCGTGTTCGAATCACGTCAGGCGCATTGCAGGATAAATCCTGAAAATCGCCTGTATAGCTTAGTTTGGTAGAGCAGGAAACTCTTAATTTCAAGGTCCAGAGTTCAAATCTCTGTGCAGGCAGTGTACATTAGGACAAAAATGAGGTGAAGCATATGATGACAAAAAACAGAGAAAAAGTGTATAACCGGTCTTGGTATAAAAGAGAATGCAAAGTGAATATGCGGTCAAGACGGAAGGAATACAACAGAAAAGTCAGACATGCAAAAGTAACCGAAGATTCTTGTTCGAGAGGGTACAACAAAAATTTGATGAGGCTGGTCTGGGAAACGATTAGCTGAAAAGGAATTGGAAAAATATTTTAAAAAATATTTTGGATTTTTCGTCCGATTGAGAAAAAATCTAGCATATTAAATATGTGAAAGAAAAAAAGGAGATGAAGTAATAATGGAAGTTGATTATCACTATTGCAATACAAAATGGAAACATATTTAGGGTAGGTATGCAAAATGGCTGAAGCAAGCGGTCTGTAAAACCGTCACACTAGAAACATTGTGAGTTCGAATCTCACCCTGCCCATTCGGCTTACGCTTTATTGCAAAGAGAGTGCGGGTATATATTTGCGGATATATACTTGAAGCGCAAGCCAGTATATATAATGGCCTCATAGGATAATTGGTTATTCCGCCTGACTGTCTATCAGGAGATTTCCGGGTTCAAGTCCCGGTGGGGTCGCTTGACCGATAAGGTCGCAGCGTATGATGACAACATTCGCTTTTCTTGCAGGTTCGTCACCTGCAATATTGCGGCAGCGTGTCTGCTGCATATACCGGATTGGCTCAGTTTGGTAGAGCGCCTGGTTTGGGACCAGGAGGCCGTGAGTTCGATTCTCGCATCCGGTACTGCGGGATAGAGCAGTTGGATAGCTCGCAGGGTTCATACCCCTGAAGTCGTCGGTTCAAGTCCGTCTCCCGCAATTCTTTGTCAGATTAACTCAGCTGGGAGAGTGCCGTTCTTACAAATCGGAAGTCGCAGGTTCAAGCCCTGCATCTGACATTTTGGCTCCGTGGTCTAACGGTTAGCGACATTGCCCTTTCACGGCGATAATGCAGGGTTCGAATCCCGCCGGAGTCACTTTTGCTGAAATAAATCCAGCATATTATACAGAACAGGCTCAGCTGCGAGCCCGCCTTTGTATATGTCTTGCATATACAGTGTGAGTACAGGAATAAGCTTCATCTGCTTATTTTATGGAAAGCTTAAGAGGTAAAGTCCATCGTCCATATAATCGTCTTATAACCCTGCAATACGGTCATTTCCGTCGGGTGCGGAGGATGAAAAACGGTGGCGCATGGAGACGTCTAGCCGGTTCTCTTTTGGGAACCCGCCAGATTTATCTGTGCGGAGCAGTCAGGGGGTTCATACCACTGGTGTTGTTGGTTCAAATTCCGCATCTGACATTTTTGTGGATTGGCCTAAAGGTAATAACATTACTCTTTCATTGTGACTATACTGCCGCATTGAAATCTGATACCGAATCCGGCAAAGCCGGTGAGGTATCAAGGCAGTAATGCATCAGGGTTCAAGTCCCGCGTCACTTCGCTGGCATAGCACAATTGGCAGTGCGCATCACTTGTAATGATGAGGTTATCGGTTCGACTCCGATTGCCAGCTCTTGCTGAAAAGCAAAAAAATACATAAAACCTTCGTCAAAAATATCCACGATGAATCCTGTGGGATTCTACGGTAGTCCGAGCGGGGAGAAATTGGTTCAGCGTAAGGATATACGAGACCAATACAGTTACCGGCGAGGCAGCAGGTTTCTGCGAAGGTTACCTGCGAAAATGCAAGTATGTGACGCATCTGACGTTGTTGGATGTGGGCGCGGAAAGCGGAGGCATGTAAGACTATATCGGTATGCGAACTTTTAAGCATAAGCCGCCTGTGTGGCGGCTGCCGGTATGGCAGTGCGGATATATATGCATCCTTGGTCTAACGGATATGACCCCGGTCTTCCAAATCGGCGGCGCCGGTTCAACTCCGGCAGGATGCTTAAAAATTGGAAAATTATGGGTATAGGGGTGGGCAATTATTTTAATATTTTTGAATGTTGAAAGAAAGGAGAAAAATAGTGATAAAAAAATCTGACAAAAAATATGCAAAAGTTTGCGGTTGCGATGAGTATGGCAGAGAAGCTTGGCTTATGGTTAGCCAGCATAGAGATACAGATAAGGTTGAAGTCTTGTCGTCAGAAGAGGGTGAACCTGTGGTATATACTAAATCACAGATAAGTGAGCTGATTAAAGAACTGAAAAAATATGTAAAGTAAGAAGAAAGAAAGGATAAGAAAATGAATCAAATGGTGATTGGCGCAACTTTGCAGGGGAAGCCTGCCTGGTTCACGATTGAAAACAAATATGACAGCCCTGGAAAATGGGAGCTTACAACTTCTGAAGACGATAGACGGCCGGTTGTGTATAATCAAGACCAGCTGAAGGTGTTGATTAAGGTATTGGAAAAGATAGTTGAAAATATGTAGGCGCGTGGTGTTAATGGTAGCATGTCGGTCTCCAAAACCGAAGATGGGTGTTCGACTCACTCCGTGTCTGTTTGGCAATGTACGCGAGAGCATGGGATAGCGTTTAAACCTGCAAATCTGTGAGGACACAGGGCGAAAAAGGGCATTGCCGAAAAAAATATTGGGCTGTCGCCAAGAGGTTTTAAGGCACAGCACTTTGACTGCTGCATCACGTCAGTTCGAATCTGACCAGCCCAGTTTCTTTAATGTTTTTTTTGATAAATTTTATTTTTGCCGTCTTGTCGCAGAAATGGGAATGCACCAGCTTTGAATACTGGCGTCCGAAAGGGCATGGGGGTTCGAATCCCTCAGACGGCGTTTAAATTCGCATAGCTTATCGAAGGGCGAAGTTTTCGCCCGTAGTCTAGCAACGAGCGTAAGCGAGTTATCAAGGGATAGAGCACACGGCTACGGACAGTGGTTTATGGTAGTTCGAATCTCTCTGCGAATGTTTTTACCGCATTAGTTCAGTTGGATAGAACAAGAGATTTCTAATCTTTAGGTCCCGGGTTCAAGTCCTGGATGCGGTGCTACAGATGCAAAAACAGTGTTCTAGTCAGTATAGCTTTGGCGGTCGGTTCAATTCCGTCAGTGGGTAGCTCCTGCGAAAATTTTTACATCTGTTCTTTGGAGTGTTGGCAGAGCAGGTTAATTGCACTGGATTGCTAATCCAGCGTCGCGTATCGCGGCACAAAGGTTCAAATCCTTTACACTCCGTATTTTTGATGACGTCGCCAAGTGGTTTAAGGCCGCAGACTGCAACTCTGCTATCGTAAGTCCGAATCTTACCGTCATCTTAAAACGTGGTTTTCACGTCAAATTGCCGGCATGGCGCAGTTGGTAGCGCAACTGATTCGTAATCAGTAGGCCACTGGTTCAAGCCCAGTTGTCGGCTCTCGGATGTATCTCAGATGGTAGAGTATGTGCCTGATATGCACATTGTCGAGCGTTCGAGCCGCTCCGTCCGAATTTTAGCCGATTGGTGTAATGGTAGCACATCAGATTCTGACTCTGAAAACATAGGTTCGATTCCTGTATTGGCTGTTAAAAGTATAAGAAAAAAAGAGGTAAAAATAATGAAGCGATTAGGTAGCCTGCGAGGAGCAGGGATAGAAAAAAGTTAAGTTTGCACCAGTGGCGGAACAGGCAGACGCATTGGACTTAAAATCCAAAGAAGTTTAATTATCTTCGTGAGAGTTCAAGTCTCTCCTGGTGCATTTTCGCAGTGTGTCGGAATTCGGAATACGAGACTGATTCAAAATCAGTTGCTGAAAAGCATGCAAGTTCAAATCTTGTCACTGCGATTTTTATCAAACATAAAGGAAGAATACTCCTTCCTCTATAGGAAGCGAGATGATACTTCGCCTTGCAGGCTCAGAGCCAGACTCCGGGCGAGTTCTCGCCCTTCGATGAATTCCATTTTTTTTGTAAAAAAAATACGCATAAAATTACTCTTTTCTGAAAAAATTCGGCATATTAAAAATAACCGGTGGAACACCGGGGCTTGCCTGTGAAATATCGGCAGGAAAAAAGATGGTCTTAGACCAGAAGCCCCCACTTCAGCGCGAGCAAGTGGTGGGGAGTTCACGGATATTATATATTATATTAAACAGCCAGAGAATAAAATCTGGCTATTTTTATGTTCATGGAACTTTTTCTTGCAAAAATACTTAAAATACCCGCAAAAATTCTTTCTTATGTAGAAGTTCCGGCATATTAAGTATAGAAAAAAAACAAAAAGAAATCTAAAATAATTTGTACAGGAGAGGATATTGAATGACTGAATTAATGAGTTTTGAGGAATTTCTAAAAGAAAACGAAAAAACAGCAAAAATATATGCAAAGCAATATGTTGAGGGTGAATACAGAAGAAAATATAGGGAAGAAGCAAGAAAGAAAAACCCGGATTTAAAAAAGAATCAGTTGAATAAGATGACGGTAAGCGCGGTTGAGGCGTTCAAGAAATCCCCGGATTTTAAAAAGCTGGTGGAAAAGTTGCCAACTGAAAAAATTAAAAATAAAATGATGGTACATTACAACCAGTATTGCGAAAAGGTGGAGACACTTAATGAATACGAAAGGATGAGTGAAGCGGTTGTGACTGCGATTCCAGAGCATATTAAAGATGCGTATCCGAAAGCCCGGATGATGAAAAGAAAGTTTATACTTCACATTGGGCCGACTAATTCAGGAAAAACATTTACAGCATTGCAGAAATTTAGGGAGGCGCATGAAGCGGCATATCTGGCACCGTTAAGACTTCTGGCTCTTGAAGTATACGAAAGTACGAATGCGGCGGGTGTTGAATGTTCTCTGCTGACTGGGGAAGAGGAAGCCATTGTAAACGGCGCTTCTCACGTTTCGGAAACAATAGAGATGGCTGATTTGGGTAAGCATTATGACGTTGCGGTGATTGATGAGTGTCAGATGATTGCAGATGAAAGCAGGGGCGGCGCCTGGACTGCTGCAATTCTTGGACTTTGTGCTGAAGAAATACATATCTGTATGGCGCCAAATGCTGAAGATATCGTAAGACGCCTGATTGAGTATTGTGGTGACGAAATAGTAGAAATTGACCGAAAAGAACGTATGACACCTTTAACGCTGGACGAAGATGGGTTCCGGTTCCCGGATGGTGTGAAGCCTGGCGATGCCCTGATTGTGTTTTCAAAACGAAGCGTTATCAACGTTGCCGCAGAGCTGCAGGCAAAAAAAATTGCGTGTAGTATGATTTACGGCGCTTTGCCGTATGAAACCAGAAAAGCAGAAACTGAGAGATTTTTGAGTGGAGAAACTCAGGTGGTTGTTGCAACAGACGCGATTGGAATGGGGCTGAACCTGCCGGTAAAAAGGGTTGTATTTCTGGAAACGGAAAAGTTTGATGGTTACGATGTCAGACTTCTGAAGTCGGAAGAGGTACAGCAGATTGCAGGAAGAGCGGGAAGAAAAGGTATCTATGACGAAGGAAAATTCACCGCCGGAAAAGGAAGAAAATTCATCCGCAGGTCAATGAGTATGAAGCCTGAAGATATCAATTTTGCTCGCATTCGGTTCCCGAGATTCCTGACAGCGGTGGAAGGAAAGCTGTCTGACGTTATGAATAAATGGGATGAGGTGGAAACAGAAAGCCTGTTCCTGAAGGCAGATATTGAACAACAGCTTAAACTGTGTGAATGGATTGAGAACTACACAGATGATAAAGACCTGATTTATCGTCTCATCAATATACCATTCAACGAAAAGAACGATGATATGGTGCTCTTATGGCAGACTCTTGCCAAGCGGGTGGCAGAAGAGCATACGGTTGACCTGACGGGTGAAATTGAGACTCTTGACATAGAAAAGCGGCGCGCGGTAAGCATTTCAGACGTCAACAAAAGAATCCAGGAGCTTGAATGGCTGTATCAGAAATATGACCTCATCCACAACTTTGTAAGGCTTTTTGGCATGCCAGATACAAGAGAAGAACAAAAAGAACTGATAAGAAAAAAGAAAAAAGAAGTTTCAGATACGCTGACAGAGGTACTAAAGACAAAGCAGCTGAAGAGAAGACAGTGCCCTGACTGTGGAAGGGCGTTGCCGTATAACTATCAGTATGGGATTTGTGAAAGCTGCTATTCTATGAGAAACCGTGGGTATGGATATTGGGGCGATGAGTGGTTTTAATGGCAAAAAAAGAAAGAACATGTCTAATTGACATGTTCTTTTTGCTCATATGGCAGTTGTGTAAGTTAAGTAAGCGTTGCGAAGTTAAATTTGTCAACCATGAGAGTTACTTTTTCGCCCTTCTTTAGACTTTTCCAATCAGAAAGATTCGTCATTCGATATCTTCTTTGAATGTTTTTCCCGTGGCTATTCTTTTCTTGGACAGTAACACTGTAATATTCTGTATAGTCTTTGTTCTGATTTTCACTGATGCTTGCTTTTGGCCAGTATGGAGTTTGGTCATCCCCTGTGGCAATAGTCTCATCAGCTTTGATTGCCCGCTCCCAGTGAAATCCGTCAACCACTACATCTTTTTTGATTGGCTGCATGAACTTTTTGATTCCGAATATGGTGACAGAGACAAGGCAAAGCATGAACAACAATATGAATAGTAGTGCAAAAACGCCATACAAAAACTCTGATTTTCCGTGCTTGTTAACTGTTTTTTTCATATAAATTTCTTCCTTTCTTGTTGGATTAAATATTTACAAATACAATATGCAGGAAGAAAGAAAAAGAAAAAAAAGGACGCAATTAAATTGCGCCCTGAATAAATTCATCTCGTTTTTCATAAAATTCACTGCAAAATGCTTTTGCTTCTTCAAGATTTTTCAGCATGATTGCTATATCATCAATAGAAACGGCAGGAATTAAAAACTGCGGGTTGCCGGTTTCCAAAAAATTAATTGTAATTCCAAAAACTGGGTCTTTTGGTTTTACTACGATGTGTTTTTCAATCCCATCGTCTGAAATTTTAAGGATTTGGCCGTATCCATGATATTCTTTTGTTGTCAGAAATTTACTTTTGTTTTCTTTTATAAATTTAATGTTGCTTGACATTTTTTTTGTTCTCTCTTTCTGCCTACATTTTAATCTCTTTCCTGTTCGTCGTCAACAATTTGCTCAGAATGAACAAGGGAAAGGCTGCGGCCTGTCCGGTCGTTGAACATTTCAATTGTAGTATCCATGCAAAAGTCAGCAATCGCATATCGGTCGTTGACGTTTCCGGTAAAGATTTTTTCAACACCTTCCATTTCTGCAAAGCGGTTCAATCGTTTAACGCCCATTATCGCGCGTTCGTGGTGTTCCCTGCGGTTATGGTCAAGCTTTTCAACTCGGTCACGCAGTTCTTGTCCTTCGTAATTAATGCGAATGATTGGAAGTGATGTCTCCATCATATGCACTGCATACACATATTCGCCAAGAGCCCTCATGTCGCTTTCTATGATATCTAACATATCCCTGTCATTTTTGCATGCATTCACGAGATTTAAGAATTTTTCTTTAATCATTTTTTTCACCGTCCTTTTTTTGTTTTTTCATATTTAATATGCTGAGAAATGGAAACAGTGAAACGAAACCACGCCCGGAAGGTTTATCCTTCCGGGCGTGTGAACTAGAATGCCAATTTTTTTGCGCTTTTTTGTGTTTTTTTTGCTTGGCTTTAATGTCTGAAGCGAAGATATGCTTATTGCATTTTTGGCTGAGGCCAATACGAGAAAATACAAAAAAAAGAATGCAGACATATGAAGGTTTTTGTTCCATTAAAAATTCATCATATTTCTTACGACTATTAATGATTTTATTTGTCGTTTTGTACGGCAAGAAAGGAAGGAAAACATGATTAATTTAAAAAATAAAGACGAAGCAGCAAAAGAAGCGTTGTTGCAAGCATTGAAGGCATTAGATGTAATGCCGGGAATGTGGAGAGCAAAATGTAGTTTTAAGACTGACATCAGCGTTGACGTGGATGATAAAGAGCTGCAGCTTCATATCATAAGAACGGTTAAAGGTCGAGACGCTGACCTTAGCCGTTCACCGTTAGCATACAGGTGTAGTGGCCTCAAAACGATGCCAGCAAAAGAAAGCCTTAGGATGATAGGTTCATCCGAAGGGCTGGTTGCAAGGTACGAGGCTGTATATGAAGTCAGCCCTCGTTCAATGCGGGCATCTGATATTAGAGTTGCAGTCGCGGCTCTGTGCTGATTTGTTTAAATCAGGAGCAAGAGATTTTTCTTTTGCTCCTTTTTTTTGATGGCTGGATATTATTTAAGGCTTATCCCGAAGAGTGGCCGGAATATGCAGGTTTTGGATAAATTCAAATAGGCCGTAAAAAAATCTACAAAAATACACTCTCCTCCAAAATTCCCGCATACTGAATGTATACAAAAAAATAACAAAAAAAGGAGACAAAAATATGAGTACAACACTACTTGAAAGATTCAGGAAAAATGTAGAAACAAAGAAAGGGGAGTCAGAGTTTCTTGATGCGTCAATTGAATTTCTGGACGATATTGAGAGAGAAATCAAAGAAGGTATAGATACAGGAAAGGTATTAACAAAAGAAGAGAAAAAAGAACTTTCTGAATTTTATGATTATTTCACCAAAACATATCTGAATGACAATAGCTGTTTTGAGCTTGACCTGTACAGCCATTACGACGAGGAGCCGCCGGTGCTTCAGCTAATGGAAGAAATGTTTGACGATGCGCTCCTGATTGAGCGTGATGCATATATTGACTTTATGCCGGATGATGAGAGGGCAAGGGCTGATGACTTGGTTGAAAAGCTGTTAAAAATAGATGGTGATTTATCTGTAAATCTTGTTTTTGGTGACGAATGTGTATTCAGCTTCTATGTTGACAAGGATGACCCGAATTTCAGTGCGTGCAGGACTGCTGATTGTCGTTCCGGTGATATGCCTGACAGCGAAGCCAATTTACTGTATGCCTGCGGTAAGATGTTTCACAACCATGGGATTCTGATTGTGAGTCAGGTGGATGCTATTGATGGTACATTTACCATGTTTGCGATTGAGTGTGATGACGGTGAGACATATACCGGTATACCGAAAGAAAAACTAAAAAAGATTGTGACTATGTTTAATGGCGAGGAGCCTGATACAGATGAAAAGCTTACTGATGCGGATGCATTTTTGGATTGCGAAATGCAGAAGACGGAAGCTGAAGTTGATGCAGAGCTGGAAGAGTTTTCGGGAAAAGAGATGCCGGATGAGTGATGTTGGTAAGCGGTGGCCGCCGGTAAGATGGCGTATGTAAGGTAATGGCCGGCGCCGGAGGCGCCGGGAGTAAAGCGGCTGCATGCCGGAGATTTTGTTCTCTGTATAAGAAAAAATGCGGGCGAAAGTGTATTGACGAAGCGGGCGGCTATTGGCGGCTGATATGTGTCGGATTGCAGTCTTACCGCCGGTACCTTTCTGCCTGCATTTTGTTTGCCTGTTTACCTGCAATCGTGCTGCCCGCATTTGCCAACTTGTGTTGGCTGCCCGCATTCGCCTGCTCGCAAAAAAATCCGTAAAAAATATTCTGATTTTGGTTTTTTCTGCATATTAGATATGTGCCGGTAAGATACGCGGCGATATTTCAGAAAGGACTAAAAAAATGATTAAAAAAGATTGGATAAAAAAAGTCAAATCAGTGCACCCAAAATCTGACGAACAGGTGCTGCAGTTTATATATGATTTCAGGACGATGCAGAAATCCGAAGCGGCAGAAGAAGCGATATATACACAATTTGAAAGCGGTTATTGCTATTACTTCGCGCATATGCTAAAGCTTGCGTTCAAGCGCGGCGAGGTATGCTGGGCGGCGCCTTATGGCCATATGGTCTGGGTGGATGATGACGGCATTCCGTATGATATTTCCGGAGTAGATGATTCAGACACCAATGACTACATTCCGGAGTTTATGATGGAAAGCACAGTAAAAGACTTCCGGCATGTTCCCGGTGTTGTGAATAATACAACAGACCAGAAAATCGCCCAGATGGTTCTGGATTGGCATGACATCAAATCAGAAATGTTTGGTGGGGATGTGACTAAGCTTTCTCTGAAAGAAGCAAACAAATTTGTCAAATCATTCACGATATATGAAGAAGATTTCGGCGGGATTTATCAAAAAAAGAAAAAATACCTAAAAAGAAAATTCAAAATCAAGGAGGATAAAAATGAGTAATATTTTAAAAAGAAGAGGAAAAGAAAAAAGAAAAAAACTTGAGGCAGGACTGGCAGGTGATATGCTGCCGCCCGGAACAATGCTGGTGTCATTTAAAAAATATATGCTTGACGAGCCGGATTCCGTTGACCGGGTGCTTGATTACTTAAATATCAGAAGCGCGATTTTAAGTGGCCTGGTTGATAAAGACCACGAGTTTGATGCTGATGAGAGGCAGGAAATGTATGACTTCTACGATTATTTCCTTGAAAATTATGACGATAAGACAAAGCTGGCGAGAATGAAAAGATGGAACGGTGAAGAGCCGTTTGTAATTCAGGCCATTCAGAATCTGTATGACCAGGACAACGAAGTTTATCGTAGTGATTTGGATGAAAGAATGTCTGCGAAGGCAAAGATTGAAACTGCAGCATTAGTTGACAGAATCCTGAATATCCAGAAAGAAAAAGTCATCAGTATAGTGATTGGAAATGATGTCTTTTCTGTCGGCCTGGATGCAGTGATTAAGCCGGAAGACTTAAAGAAAACAAAAGAAAATCTGTATTATTCATGCGCGGAAATGATTCTTGAATCAGGACTTGCGATTGTATGTACCAAAGCTGAAGACTGCACCGAGGTCTTTGCTGTTGTTGGGGTAAATGGAAATGAGTGGTTGCCGGTAAGCAAAGAAGATTTAAGTGATTTGCTGGATGAAGATGAAGATGAAAATCTGGAATATGTTGAGATTGAAAAATAATGTTTTGGAAAAAGAAGAAAAGCAGGAAAAATATATACAAAAATAGTGTGTTTCCGCGGTATGCCGATAAGATGGCCGGGGAGTTTGACACTAAAAAATTTAATTGCGGTATTTACGGCAAGAATACTGCCGTTCCTGTTGCTGCTGGCGAAACTACAATTTTGTCGGAAAATATGAGGCTGTCAATACATGATGAAAAGACTCACCTAAACAATAATATGTTCATCATCGCTGATGATTCGTATGCCAATAAGCTTATAATGGCAAATATTTTACAGTGCAATTCGTCGTTTGCTGTTGCTGATGTTGGAGGGAAGATGTTGGCTGAGACGCGGGCAGAGCTTCTTGATGCCGGATATGATATCCAGGTTCTTGATGTCAGCCGCCCGGAGATGTCAGCGAAATATAATCCTTTACGGTTTGTCGATGACAAAGAAGATGCCGAGATGCTGGCAAGATGTATTGCCGGAGACAATTTTGGAACTCTTTCTGATATGATTTTGCAGGTTCTGTCTGATAATGCAGAGGAGAAGCAGACGATGGAGAGTGTCGCAAAACTCGTTGCCGGCAGCAAGCCGGGGCTGTGTGGTATTGATATATTTCTGCGTCCAGAGATTACAAATCTAACATCGCAAAATGATATGATTTTGGATACAGCGGGAGAGAGGCTGACGGGCATCTTTATTGTATGTCCGGAAGAAAAGTCAGACGCTGATGCGCTGGCGAATATAATGATGATGCAGCTGCATCGGGTTTTGGTGAAAGCAGCGAAAGAAAAATATAACTGTGAGCGTCTGCCGTATCTGACAAGACTGTATTTCAACCACATTGAAAGATATGGTGGAAATCCGTTTTTCTTATATATGGATAGAGGCGATTGCTTTCTGAATGTAAGAAGATATAATATCGCATATACATTTGCCTGCCGGGGGCTTAGTTTTGTAAAGAAAATATATGGTGAAGATGCAGGATGTATTTTTGCAAATGCAGATGCGGTAATATATTGTAGTTCAGATGATGAGGTAACATCCGGGTATATATACCGAAAAGTTGGAATAAGAATCAGATGTGTCCGCCACCTCCGTGGAGATTCAATAGACCCGGTTCCGCAAATACGCGTAATAACATACGAAGAGTTTCTTGCGCTCCCTGAAGATGAATGCTATATCATGTTGCGTGGGCATGACGATATACTTGACAAAAAATATACAAAATAAATGTTTTACCGCCGGAGTGTTCTGCCGGCTTTTTGCAGATAAGGAGGTGTTAAAAATATGACGATTTCAGGAAAAACAAATCTGATTACGGAAATCCTGGCTGCGGCTGTCTGGCTGATTGCTGTTGCGTCGGCTGGGCCGGACAGGCTGATTGTTGGTGTTTTCTCGTTTCCATTGCTGATTCTGGTTCCGATTTGTGGCTGGCTGTTGATGCCAATCAGTAAAAAAATTTTAAAAAAAGGCGAAACAAAAATTGGCTGGAGGAAGATGCTCTGGTATGCCGGGATGTTTATAGCAAATTTGATTATTGCTGTGTTGGCTGCCACTGCTGTATTGGCTGGCGGCGCGGCGCTGATAAATATGACTGACGGAGGAGGGATTGATGAAATCGGCTCTGCGTTGGTGCTGGTGTTTGCCGCGTGGATGTCGGCGTTTAGCGTGATGATTCTGACGATGCTGCCGCAGGTGCAGATGGTCATTATGTGGGTGCTGGAGAGGAGACAGGAAAAAGTCTGATTTGAAGAAACTTTTCGTTGTGGGTTGCAATTGGGAAATACAAAAAAAACGAATAAAGTGATTTTGCAGAAGATACAAAAAATACAAGAAAAAAAGTGCTTAAAATTAAACCCGTCAACGCGTAGCGTGGCGGGTTTTTGTGTGCAAAAAGTAAGCAAAACATTAAAAAATATAGTTTTCTGATTTTTTCTGTCCTTCTGTTTTTCGGCATATTAAACATATAATGACCAGAAAGGCAGGAAAAGAAGATGAAAGACAAATTTTCAGAATGGCTAAAGAAAATTCAAAAAATACATCCAAAAGCAGATGAAGAGGTGCTTCGGTTCATCTACGATTTTTCAGTAAAACAGGGATATGGCGAAGCAGAAGAGGTGCTGTATCAACAATTTGCCAACGGATATTGTTATTATTTTGCATGCATACTGAAAGTAGCGTTTAACCGTGGAGAGATATGCTGGGCGGCTCCATTCGGTCATATCGTTTGGGTGGATGAGAACGGTATTCCATACGATATTTCAGGTGTTAATGAATCAGAAACGGATGATTATATTCCGGAATATATGATGGGCGATACTATCCTGGATTTCAAGCATATTGCCGGTAAAACACACGATACGACAGACCAGGAGATTGCAAAAATGCAGCTGGATTGGCAGGATATCAGGTCAAAACAGTTTGGCGGCGATGTGACAAAAATAAAGACAAAAGAAGATGCGGAAAAATATCTACAGCAGGCGTTTCCGGTGTTGTGGCTGGAAGACCAGATGGTGTACGACAAGAAGAAAGAATATCTGAAAAAGAAATTTGGGATTTGAAAATTTGCAGTCTCTCGGAAGAGGGGCTGTTTTTTTGTGGAAATTATATGGATGGGCGGTAAAACATATAAGCGAAATCTGAGGTTATATCTTATGACCTCTTTCTTTGTAAAAAAAATCCGCAAAACTTCTCTGCTTGTCAAAAATTCCAGCATATTGAATGCAGAACATCATAAAGGAGAAAAAGATGAAAATTGTAGAAGATACTATAAGCAAAATATTTATCTATCAAAATGATAATGCGGAATATATTAATAATATATGCATTGGATATCAACAAAAGCATATTGTAACATATCATTATGATTCAGAGAAAGAAAAGAGCATTCATAAAAAACAAATGAAATCTTTTGGATGGAAGGAACAAAATAAAGGTAATATAAATTGTTTACAATGTGGAGAATATTATAAAGAGGAGATTGTTAATTTTGTGTAAGAAAGATAATAAGAAATGTGGGCGTTGGAGAGGAGAAAAATAGAAAAATAGGCTGTATAGTTTTACACCGCTTGGGCGGTGTTTTTTTTGTTGTAAAAAAATCCGCAAAAAAAGATATTTGCACTCAAAAATTCCAGCATATTGAATATAGAACATCAGAAAGGAGAAAAAAATATGATATTTGATGTACTGACAGAACCCTGGATGGGAGTGGTTGATAAAGAAACCGGAGAGGTGCTTAAAGTTGGATTGAGAGATTATATCGTCAACGCCCATATGTATAAATGTAGTGCTGAAAGCAAAGATTTTGCCATTGTCAGAAGATTACAGCAGAGATTAGCTGAAGCAGTTATTATTGACATTTATGGAAGAAGAGTAAACGATGAGTTGATGTCTGTTTTCAATAATGGTCGGTTTGATGCTGACAAAATTGATGCATATTTTGATGAGTGCATAAAAAATGGAACGTCATTTGACCTGTTTGATGAAGAAAAGCCATTCATGCAGGTTGATGCAAAAACTGCAGAAAGTGTATTTAAGGAAAATAGTATTACATCAGTCTCTTCAATTAATGCAAAGCAATGTGGGGGAAATAATAAGGTATTTTTTCAGCATGTGGATGTTAATGATTACATTGAAAATTTTGGAGGAATAGATAACAGGGACTCATATTATGATGAAGCACAAATTGACGGGCGACATATTGAATTTGCAAATAGTGTAAAATTTGACGAATATATGAATTTAATTTTAATGGATAGCTGCATTGCTGGTATGAGAGGTCAGTCATATGTTACGGGACTTATCTGTATTCCAAGCCCTCCTGCCATGTATCATTTTGATGCAGCGGAAGACAAAAGTTTATTTTCAAGTATTTTATTAAACATCGCTAACGACGATTCAGAATGTGATGACGGTATCCCGGTTTGGAAATGGGATTCATACAACTATGCGGTAAATTCAATGTTCCAAAAAAAGTATCAGGTTCCACTGCTTGAAGGTATGTTTTTCCCGGTAACTTATTTGCGTCCAGATTACAGCTCTATTGATATTGAAAAGAAGACTATCAAAAGAATTTATAAATCAATAATGCTGTTCAAAGCACCAGATGGTTCCGATATGATGAAGACGGCAAGACAGTTCTGGCTGATAAATAAAGAGCCATCGGTTACGGTTATTCCTAAGCCAAAAAATAAAGATATGATGACCGGTATGGAGTTTACAAATTCAAATGAAGTATGGATGGGGATTAAGTCGTATGCAAATATCTTCGGTAACCATTCTGCTCCGCGAGTACTGAGGAATTCATTGTATAATGCATTATTTGCAGCAGACTTAAGGCTGAAAGTTAGAAGTGGAGAAGCCGATGGAGATGAGACTGTAAAGACTGAAATGACGGCATACTATGTTTCTAAGGACAGGGGTTCGTTTCTATCACAGGGGAAATATCCGTGTATGCTGCCAGAGTGTATCCTGGATGACCAGTTAAAAAAACAGGCTACTGATATGTTTATAGATATGATTGGTATGGAGTATGTACCATATGGAAGCAATAAGAATAAAGCAGGCATTGCAAAACGCATGCAGCAAAGAATCGGAGATATTGAAACTGCTTTGTCTTCAATTGGAGAACAGCTCTTTACGAAGAACAAATTTAATCTGGTGACCGTCCGGAATACTACGATGAACAGGTATTGGAGATATTGCGAAAATTTATTTAAAAATTTCTTCATTCCGGATATCGATAACATAAAAAAGTCAGCATACTGTAATCAAGAGGAATACATGGAAGCACTGAGAAGCATAGTAGATAAATATGTTGATGATGCGTCAGGGTATGCAAACAGGTTAATATATAGTATTCCGATTCCGAAAGGCAAGAGTATTGCCGTAAGAAAAGCATTAGCGAAGAACGGAGGTAAAAAATGAATTACGAAGAAACCCGTGAACAGGTTGATATAATTCTGGAACGCGTAAAAGCATTGGATAATGCAAAAAAGATACAGCTGCGCCGAGCGTATAATGTCAGCTTTGATGAATTGCGAGGATTCCAGCAAATAACGATTAAAAATATTCTGAAAGATACTCCATGGTGTTATGCCGGATATATGAGGGATTTTATCGTTGATATGTGCAGTATATATGTGCAGCAAGAATGCAAAGAAGGAGACCCGTTTGAATATTGCCTGCATGAAATATATGATGAGGGCTCTGCGGCAGTACAGCAAAAAATCGGTTATCTCATTGATGAAGATGAGAAAGCAATCTTAATAAGATACATAAAAAGATATATAAAAATGTGTAAAAAAGGCACTAAAATTGACACAGCAAAACTGATGACGGATATTCTGTGCTGGCCATATTATAACACAAGAAATGAGTGGATTGATGTAATTGCCGGCGTTAAAAAAATTGACAAGAAAAAGGAGAAAAAATAATGAGCAAAAGAATGTTAGTTGAAGTACACGTAGGAAAAAGATATGGGATTTCACGTTTGAACTGCGATGGAGCAGGACAGGTGAAAGACGTGATTATTGATAATGAAAGATACAACAGAATTTCGTCACAGTCAAAGAAAAAAGTATGGCGTGAAAATTTAGAGAAACGCCTGGAGCGATTAAACGGTGACAGCATGGAGCATGTATACAGAACCAGAGCAATGAAAGATATCTTTAAAAAAGAATTCTTAAAAAAAGAAGCAGATTTGTATACTGAAAATGCTGACGCTATGGCTGAATATATTGTCAAAAGCATTTTGTCATGCGCTCTGGAGACAAAAAATGGATTTGATGTTACAAATCAGGTTTTGATTGTCACAAAGTATGACGTTGAAGACATCGTCGAAGTGTTCTGCGATGTCATCAAGACACCAGAGAACTGGGAGCAGGCCAAGAAAGAGGCAGCAGAAAAAGAGAAGGAAAAAGAAAATGATAAGAAAAAAGGCAGTAAAGCAAAAAACAGTGCGAAGAATTCGGCCTCACAGAGAATTATTTTAGCATTAAAAGCAAAGCTGCCATTAAGAAAATATGGTGTTGAGTGTTCATTGTTTGGCAGAATGGCGACGTCTGGTGTAATGGAGACTGTTGAAAGCGCTATGTGTGTTAATCATAGTTATTCATTAGGGAAAGCCACACTGGACAGCGATTACTATATCGTTGTTGATAACTATCTGTCAGCAATGGCAAGCGAAACTGAAAGTGGACAGAGTGGTGCCGGATACCTGGATGAAAAAGAATTTTCCAATCATGTGTATTATGAATACGCAAGTATTGATGTAGGAAAATTTTATGACAACCTGACTAAAGGTGTAGACATGTCAGACGAAAAGAATGTACAGCGTATTAAGACTGTGATTATTGAGACTGTCAAGTGTGTGATTAATGATATTGCTACATCTGCTCCGAGCGGCGGACAGAATTCGTTTGCGTCACGTCCTGACCCGGTTGGTGTATATATCACAATTAAAGAAGACGGAGAAGGACGTACAGCTGATACATACTGTATTAAAGAAATGGTTAAAAAGGGAAGTGCAGCTGCTAAGACTGAAGCTGATAAGTTCCTGAATGCCATGAACGAATTTACAAGCGGAGACTTTGCAGATGATTCAGATTACCTGGCAAGAATTTACACTGGAGAATCTCCGGAAATGCTGAATGGTGCTGAGCATATGTCATGGAAAGAAGCTGTTAAAAAAGTAGGGGATATTATTGATGAAAAATTCTAAAAAATTAAAGCTGGTCTGTTCCGCCATGCTCCAGTCATGGCGAATCAGAAGCCTTGGGCCATCTCAGAGATATACTGAGCTGGCTCCCACGAAAAGCGGTATCATAGGAATGATTGCCTGTGCATTAGGATACGAGAGGAACGATAAAAGGATTGATGTCTTGGCAAACTCCACAGAGCTATATCTTGATGTTAAAAATTCCGGGTCAATGTTGGAATCGGCGACCATTAATTCAATTGATACGCTGATTGATTACCAGACAGTAATGGATAAAGAAAAGGGAATGCCAACAGCAAATGGCGGTCGTTTATATGCAGCGACGCTGATTGATAAGGAATATCTTGTCGGCCGCAGATTTGTTTTATATCTGATTTCTGATGAAGAAACACTAAATAAAATCCAAGCGGCATTAAAGGCTCCTGTATGGCAGTATTATCTTGGAAGCAAATGCTGCATTCCGGCAGAACCTGTCAGCCAGGGAATTTCAGAGATTAAGGAGGGCGAAATTAATGATTATCAGCACATTCGAGTGTAAAAGCTTTGTACAAAATTCAGATATTACACATAAAATTATTCAGTCAATGTTTCACTGTAACCGTGCATACCATAATGTCCTGTATATGGTAATTGGGAAAAATCTGATAATACAGTCAGACATTGAACCGTATGAAATCCCGGATTCATTACGATTAATGAATTCAAAGAACTGTGATAGTATGGCCGCTAACATTAATGCCGGTGATGTTGTTAAAATCTTCGCTATGTATGAACCAACAAAAAAACAGACCAGAATTGGAAAGCGGTCATCAAATATTCTGATTGCAGATGAAAACGACAGAAAAGAATGGGTAAAAAGAAAATTTATAAATGCCGGAAATGTGATTGCTATTAATGAATTGTCAAAAAACAGGCGCCAGGTCACCAAAAGCAGTGGTGATTCTCATCCGGTAAGTGTATTCGGATATGAATTCCTGCTGCGCGTCAGCGATGCAAACGCATTACGAAACTTGATTAAAAACGGAGTGGGCCGGTCTAAATCATACGGAGCTGGAATGTCTCTGGTAATGGGGGTTGAAAAAACAAAAAAATAATTTGAAAAAAAATGAAAATACTGCGGATTCTTCGGCATATTAAATATGTGGATGAGACAAGAATGGCATTTGTGTAAATTGCACAACGAGGTGTTTAAGGCGGCTGAAAGCCGCATAAACACTGAGTGCCTGCCCTTCGCAGGAAGGGATGAATCGACACCCGGAACGGGTGAGAGATATGGACGTATGCCTGCCCTTCGCAGGAAGGGATGAATCGGTGATTGCCGGACAGAACCAATACACCGGCTTGTCTGCCATTCGCAGGAGGGGATGAATCGCGGGTGTTACTGATGTACCTACGGCTTCAAGGGTCTGCCCTTCGCAGGAGGGGATGAATCGTTCAGAAGAGACAAAAGGATTGCCGAGTTCAGGTCTGCCATTCGCAGGAGGGGATGAATCGCCCCGCGAGGAAATGCGGGCGAGGAGATGACTGTCTGCCCTTCGCAGGAGGGGATGAATCACCAGTAATCAAGAGAGATGAATCCCTTTGGTCGCCTGCCCTTCGCAGGAAGGGATGAATCGATGTACGGTCATACCGTAGACGAAAGCAAAAAGTCTGCCCTTCTCAGGAAGGGATGAATCCCCGATGACAGATGCATATAAAGACAAAACTTTGTCTGCCCTTCGCAGGAAGGGATGAATCGACCGCGGCAGACCTGGAAATCCTGGTGCCGGCGTTTTCCCCTCGCAGTAGGGGATGAATCGTGCAGTGTATGATAAAGACGCACCGAGACGAAGTCTGCCCCTCGCAGTAGGGGATAAATCGCCCGTGTCCAGATTACCTTTCGCGATTTTCTAGTCTGCCCCTCGCAGGAGGGAATGAATCACTCCTTTTCTTTTTATCATCCACAAAGGGTAAGCCTGCCCTTCGCAAGAAGGGATGAATCGCAGAACAGGCACTGCATCGCAAGCGATTGGAAGTCTGCCCCTTGCAGGAGGGGATGAATCTCGCTGTTGCATATAACTGAGAGCGCGATTTGTTGCCTGCCCTTCGTAGGAAGGGATGTATCGGGGCTTTCCAGTTGTGAGTCAATCTTCGCAGCGTCTGCCCTTCGCAAGAAGGGATGAATCGTTGGCAGAGGCAATACAAAAAGAATACGAAAAGTCTGCCCTTCGCAAGAAGGGATAAATCATATAATACGTCTGCATCTTCCGGTTTTTCCGAGTCTGCCCCTTGCAGGAGGGGATGAATCACTCCTTTTCTTTTTATCATCCACAAAGGGTAAGTCTGCCATTCGTAGGAAGGGATTACTCGATGATTTTCCTTATCAATAGAGAGTGCATCCGGTCTGCTCTCCACAATAAGGGATAAATCATTTAAAGACTACATCTTAGGTATAATCTTTTAGACTGCCCCTCGTATGAGGGGATTGCTCGGCAAACAAACTTTCATCCGAATTGTGTGAAATGTCTGCCCCTCTCCTGAGGGGATATAACAATATTTTTTCGGAGGAGCATAATGAACATAACAAAAATATGGGCAAAAACAGCCCCCAAAAAATCTTTAATCAATCACATGCTGGAGACCGGAATAGTCGCAAGGTGCCTGACTGATACGAATGGTATTTACCATCCGGTGCTGAACAGGCTGTCTGAAATAACTGGTTGCGATAGTGATACGTTGTTAGCAAAAATCGTGTTTATCTGCGCTATTCACGATATAGGAAAAATACACCCGACATTTCAAGGCCGTGATGAGGAAACACTGGAAGTGTTAAGACAAGAAAACTTGAATCAAATGTCATTTGACACCCGGTTTAGACATGAGCAGTATGGCGCGAGCATCTTTGACAGATTGAGCGTTGATGATGCTGATATGAAAAATTCCGATATTATATCTCAAATTATCAGGATGCATCATCAAAAAGAACAGAAAAAAAATTCTGATATTGATATTATAAAAATTGATGATAAAGAAAAGGCGAAAAAATGGAGGCATATCCAGAATGAGATTTATGATTATATAAAAAATGTTTTTCGATTTGACAATCTAAATTTGATAAACAAAAATATCAGCAAGTCAAAGTTGTTTGTAGTGCAAAATGCAATCTTAGGCATAATGATTACCGCGGATTGGATAGCATCAAACAACTACGTATTCGACAATCAATCGTATGAAAATATAGACGAATTTTTGAAATCAAGAAAGGTTCAGGCGCTGAAATTCCTGAACAATGAGGGGCTGATACGGCAGCAAATTCCAGTGATGCAGAATTTCAGGAGTACATTTGGATTTAATGGAAGACCGGTGCAAAATGATGTTGAAAAAATTGTACATAAAAATGACATTAAATGTATGCTGATTGAATCCGATTGCGGTTCTGGAAAAACCGAAGCGGCATTATATGCAGCCGCCGTTCTTGGTAATCGTTCTGGATTGTCTGGAATATATATGGGGCTGCCGACTGGCGTTTCTGCAGAGGCGATTCAAGACCGTGTGGATGAATTTTTAATCTCACACGGTATGCGAAACACAAAGCTGTATACGTCAAAATCAATGCTATTACGGGAGCCAGATAAAAAGCCTGTATGGACGGATATGTCTCGCCAGAGATTATTGGCGGCATCTGCTGTTGGTACGGTTGACCAGGTAATGACTGCTGCCAGGCTGGTGCGGTTTGAGAGTGTCCGGATGGATGGTTTGGCGTCAAAGGTGCTGATTATTGATGAAATTCATGCGTATAACGCATATATGCTTGCTGTGATAAAGGATTTGCTGAAGATATGTGAAGAACTCGGCGTTCCAGTCATTATGTTGTCAGCTACATTGCCAATATCTACGAAAAGCGATTTGCTGGGTGTGCTTGGTGATGGAAATATAGAATTACATAACGGATACCCAATGATATCGTATGTTACAAAAGACGGAAAGGTACATGAACACGTATCGCATCAATATATGCCTGACAAAAAAATCTCATGTGAGCTGCTGCCGATATTAAACGACAATGATAAAATTGCACGATATGCAGTTGATGCCGTCAAAGATGGAGGGTGCGAATGCGTGATTATGAATACAGTCGCAGATGCAATCTGCGTATATGACAAAATCAAAAAAAGCAAAAAGAATGACTGTAAAATAGTTCTATATCATTCCAGAATGACTATAAATGCACGAGATGAGACGAGCCGGGAGATTTTGGCAATGTGCGGTAAAGATAGAACCAAAAGACCTGAGCGTGTCATTATTGTTGGAACGCAGGTTTTAGAGCAATCCCTTGATATTGATGTTGATTATATGATAACTGCAATCTGTCCGATTGATTTGCTATTCCAGAGGATAGGCCGATATCACAGACATGGGGATGCGGGGACTATCAGGGAACATGTAGTTGTTGCGAATACTGTCCAGGTGTTGATTCCGGCAACTTTATCCAGTTATGGCGGAACTGAGTATGTTTATGAAAAATGTTATCTTGACGCGACAATTGACGCAATTAATGAACATAATGGTCATCTATTGATACCGTCATGTATGCCTGACATGATTAATTATGTATACAGCCATGCTTCAATTGATGTGCGCGTTCGTCAAATTATAGACGAGGCAAATTCAGATTCCGGAAATATTAAAATTAAAAACGGGTTTGAAATATACACAAGGAAAAACGACCTGACAGATAAAAACCTGAATGTCCGTTTGTCAAATACCGATGAGGTGATGGCTCAAATTGCGATATTGAATGATGCGGAAATTGAAACGTTAGGACAGAGCAGTGAGTCAGACATAGAGTTGTTTAAATGTCGCGTGGTAGCTGTCAGGGAGTCAAAAATTAAAAATTTTAAGAATTTCTGCAGGCCTGAAACAGGAATCTTTAAAGATGTACAAATATACACAAAAGATAACTGTGTGAGTGAAGGTAAAGAAATTGTTATAGACGATGAATACGGAATGAGGATTGAAAAAATATAAAAAAATATTTGGAAAAATGGCAAAAAAAATATTTTTTCGGTATATTATATGTAGTGAAAATGATGTGTGACGAGTTGAAAATGGCATTTGTGCAAATTGCACAACGAGGTGTTTAAGGCGGCTGAAAGCCGCATAAACGCTGAGAGTCTGCCCCTCGCATGAGGGGATGAATCGGCACCTGCGGTGCAGTAGTCAAGGAAATTGCCGTCTGCCCCTCGCATGAGGGGATGAATCAGGAGAAAGAAAATTATGACATATAGACATCCAAAGTCTGCCCCTCGCATGAGGGGATGAATCGTTCACGCACTGGCGGGCGTTGTCACTGGTGATGTTTGCCCCTCGTAGGAGGGGATGAATCATGATGAACCAAGACAACATGCTGGCAATCTCCGTTTGCCCCTCGTAGGAGGGGATGAGTCGCCTGCGTGTAGGGCTTCGCCCGTAGTCAAGAAGTTTGCCCCTCGTAGGAGGGGATGAATCGCATGCGGGCGGCCGGTATTGATTAATAAAATGGTTTGCCCTTCGCAAGAGGGGATGAATCACAGCAACATATGGGGAAACGCCTATATGAGGAGTTTGCCCCTCGCAAGAGGGGATGAATCATGTTGGCGCGGTTCGTTCGGTGTCCTCTGGATATTTGCCCCTCGCAGGAGGGGATGAATCATACTGGTGATTTAGGATTATTACTGTATGTGTCTGCCCCTCGCAAGAGGTGATGAATCTGCAAAAAACGATTCAATGGTGTAGACATAGATGGTCTGCCCCTCGCAAGAGGGGATGAATCGCATGGATGCTGTGGATATATTTTTCGAAGCTCACCTGCCTCTCGTATGAGGGGATGGATGAATCGCGCGTGGTTATTTATGACCTGAAAAATACACAGTTCAGCTGTCTGCCTCTCGCAAAAGGGGATGTTTTTATTTTTGCTAATTTGTAACGCAATTTTTTCTTCCGTAAAATTCATCATATTATTCTTGCAAAGCTAAAAAATAACAAAGAAAAGGAGAGGTAAAAATGAGTTATGCAGATTTAGTATTCAAAAATATGTGCCAGGACATTCTGGAGAATGGAACCGATACCCGCGGGGAAGCGGTTAGACCGCATTGGCCGGATGGTACCGCAGCTTACACAATCAAAAAATTTGGCGTATGTAACCGGTATGACTTAAGAACTGAATTTCCGGCACTGACTCTTAGAAAGACAGCGCTGAAGAGCGCGATGGATGAAATCCTATGGATTTGGCAGAAAAAATCAAATAATATTCAAGATTTAAACAGTCACATTTGGGACAGCTGGGCTGATGAGGATGGTAGTATCGGCGAGGCATACGGTTATCAGCTTGAGAAAAAATTCCAATGTAAGGATGTAACACTTGAAGGACTGCGGGCTGCATTTCCGGATGGTGAATACGAGCAGGTTGGTTTTGGTACTGAGATGTTCGTCGCATCTGATGATGACGGCAATGTCGCTCGCTGGTATGCTGTTAAAACGCCCGGCGAGCCGTGGAGCATGGACCAGGTGGACAAGACTATCTATGACCTGAAGAATACACCGTTCAGCCGCAGAATTATGACGAACATTTACAATTTTGCAGACCTTCATGCAATGAATTTGTATCCATGTGCTTACAGTATGACGTTTAATGTCACTCAGGATAAAGATTCTGGCCGGCTGGTTTTAAACGCCATTTTAAATCAGCGTTCTAATGATATCCTGGCTGCTGGCAATTGGAATGTATGTCAGTATGCATTGCTGGTAATGATGATTGCTCAAGTATGTGATATGATTCCAGGCGAGCTGGTACATATGATTGCTGATGCACATATCTATGACAGGCATGTTGATATTATCAAGGAGTTGCTGACGCGTGAGCCGCTGCCGGCTCCGGTTGTGAAACTGAATCCGGATGTAAAGAATTTCTATGATTTTACAACAGATGATTTGATTGTTGAAAATTATCAGACACATCCACAGATTAAAAATATTCCGGTGGCAATCTAACAAAAAATACAAAAAGTAGAAAGGAAAAATAATATGAAAATTGTGCGAGACGGAAAAGAATATGAATTAACATCTGAAGAACTGGCTGCAGCGAATACAGAGTTTGTGACAAATTTCATGAAAAGTGAGATGATGGGGCGTTGCGAAATTTCTGACGAAGAACTTGCGGAAGAGCTTGCTGAGCAGGCATACGACAGATATTGCGAAGGAAACGGCGAGACAGAAGGAGAGTGTATCGACTGGGCGTATTATTCCTGGCTCGAATCCACACGAAAAGAATAATTCTGCTGCTTAACTGATAGCCCTGCTTTATGCAGGGCTGTTTTTTTTGCGGTAGAAAAAGAAAAAAGAAGAAAGAAAAGAGCCAGCTGTCGATGCGACAGTTGGCTCAATATTGAAAAGGTGTTTCGTTAAAGCGTGAATTTGGAACTCGGTTTGTCCTGCGTCTGCGTCAGCAAATATGCTACAATTGAGGGCTTATCTGCCTCATTTGCGACCTGCAAAAGTTGCTTGATTGATGCTTCCGATAACAACTTAAAGCCGATAAATTCGACGAACTCATCATCCTTGTTTTCTTTAATGTATCGCAGCGCAATCTGTTTTGCACAGCGTCTTAAGTACTTTTCAAGTTCAGCATCTGCTCCCGGACTCTGTTTGTAAATATAATATGCAGTGTCCTGTTTTAATTCGGTGTTTATCGCACCTTGATACAAATCATGCAAATCAGACTTACACAAATAGCCATTACTGCATTGCTGATTTAACGTATACAAAGTCTTGTAACTTAAAGATGCCGGCACAATAAACTCATTATCTCCAACAATAAGTTTTTTAACGGGTGATAAACTTATCCCAGACAAAAATGCATACGGCAGACCTGAAAAGAGATGTGGAGTATGCAGTTCTTGTGTGCTATAAAAACTTGAGTCTCCAGCGTATTTGATACTTTTTGGAAGAGTTATGCTTTTCAGTTTTTTACACAAGGCAAATGCACGCAGTCCAATGGTTGAAATCCCTTCGTGCATTGTAACAGATTTAAGATTACCGCAGTTAAAAAATGCACTATGTCCGATGTCTGTAACTTGAGGAGGAAACTCAACATGAGCCAGATTCTGGCAGTCGGCAAAAATATTGCTTGCATTATTTCCGATTTTTTTAATTCCGGAGCCGAAATCTATTTTGCGGATTTTAGACTGCCGAAATGCTTCCTTTTTAATATTTTTCAATGAAGACGGAAATGTGACTGAATCTATTCTTGTTTTATAAAATGCAAAATCATTAATACAAGTTACACCTTCAGGAACGATAATATCTCCGGTTTTCTTGATTGGACATAGAATCAGGCAACTTATATCTCCGGAGTACAGAATTCCATCTTTTGATACGAACCCGCTGCTTGGGGATGCTTCAATACATGATACATTTGTTGTGTTAAGATACATGTATATTCCAAACATGTTATTCTTTGAGAATTCAGTATCTGCAATCACGATTGTTTCTGGCAATTTATTGATTCCATTAACATTTTTGATATTCCTGATGACTGCCCGTTTGACATTTTTGTAATCTATATCTGTCGGCAGAACACATTTGGTGTCTTCCGGAAATTCAATTTCTTCAGCATCATCATCTACACCAAAGACAATATTTCCAACTATTTTGAAACCATTTTTTGATGGAATACCAGAAAATAATGCCCCATCAAAGGCATGGTGATTGATAATTTGAACAGTGTTAAAAGAAGTATCGTTGTTGAAAAAAGATGTTAACTGACATCCTTCAAACGCGTAATCCGCAATTGTATCAATATCAGGCAGTGGCTGGACTTGTTCATCAGACTTAATACAAAATGTATTCTTTAATACACTATTCAAGCCTATCGACCATATAAGATATTGGCAGTTAAAGAAGTATGGATTTTCAGAATCCACATTTCTCACACTCGGAAACATAAAATTGGAAATATCAATATCTGCGATATCTTCCTTGATGACTAATTCTTCAACATCGGGAAACTGCTTAAATATATTTCTCAATTTAATCCTGCGGCTTAACCTATTTCTCTCTGCGTTAGGCCCGGACAAGACGATACTGCGAATTCCAGATTCAACATCAATATCAACAATGTCAGTCATCATGCTGTCTGCGAAGTATAAGTACACACCTTTCACAGGAGAATACGAAACTAAGTTCTGACTATTTTTCATTTTTCTTTTTCCTTTCTTTGTTATTGTAAAAATTTTTGTTTCAAAAATAATATGCAGGAAAAGATGGAAAGAAAAAAGGCTAAAAATAAATTAGGTAAATCTCCGTAAAATTTACACTTTTACGGAGGATTACTTAAATTTTTTCTCCAGTGTATTTCCGGCATATTGTATATGAAGCAAAAAAAATAAACGCAAAAAAGAAAGGAAAACAACTTATATGATGCAAAACGAAAAAACAACACAGGAACTTATTGATATCCGCAATGCCTGCGGCAGCAGGGTTGTATTGGACGGAAAATCATGTATCGCTCCGATAAACGACAAGGCATTTTTCGATAAATGCTTGATGTACAGCGAAAGTAAGAATATGCATGCGAAAAATACTGTCGCGTGGAAGCCAATGTCTGACGATTGGAAAGAACGATGCCGGAGCAATTCATTCTGGTTTCAGAATACTGTCGCTGAAGCGAAAGAGATGTTTCCGGAAATGGATGAACGCCTGTTTGAACTGAAAGCTCGGCTTTTGGATTTTGCCGGTGATGCAGTCTGCTTGCCGGGATACGAAGAAGACCTGGAGGATATTCTGGAATATGGCCAGTTCTGGCTTGGATACAATGCTGATAGGATGAGAGGAGAAGCATGCCAGTGTCATTCCAATTCGGCGAGGATATGGGAACAAAATAAGGACAAAACCACAATCTGCACAGGATATGCGCTTTCTGCTGATGGTATGTGGAGACAGCATAGCTGGTTGATTCATCGTAAGCCGCGGTCAAATAAGATTGTAGAGACGACAAGGCCGAGGGTATTGTATTACGGATTCGCGCTGACACCGGAGATGTGTGAGAGGTTTGCAGACGAGAACTTTTGACAGCGAATTTTTTCGCTGTCTTTTTGCAAAAATCCGGCATATTGTATGTAAGATAAAAAAGGAGGACAAAAAATGACATATTCTGTAATAGTGATTCGGGATGAAGACCAGTTAATCCAGGCAAGATATATTTGCCAGTTTTTCAAACTTTGCGGCATTTATACTTACGACTATGCAATGCCGCAGCAGGCAGGAAACTCAGGCTTCCCTGATTGTTTTGGTTTTGATTGTATCATATTGATGACGCACCAGAGCAATGCAAAGGCAGCATTAAAAACATACTCAAATCAGAGCATTGTTGAATTTCCCGTGCCAGCAGATACAAACTTGTCAGATAGAGAAAAAAGAAAAGAATTTGGAAAAGAAGCCAAAGCAAAAGTTCTCGAGACAGTAGGAGACGACCTGACAGATACATATGAAATTTTTGTTGACGAAGATGTGGCGTATCTGGATTTTATGTTGCGCTGGCGTGTGGCACCGGACAAGCTGGATGATTGGCTGTCGGTCTGCAATAAACTGCCATTTGATGGCTGTGTACAACAGAAATACGCATACTTGAATTGTTGCCGACAGGTTAATAAGATATGCGTTGAATGCCGACAAATTGCGGTTTTTGATGATAGCAAGCTGATGGCTGCGGCGGTTAAGCTATGCGAAGAAGACAAGAGATTTACGATTGCTTATGTATTAGCTGGACTGATTGGACTTAGAAATCCGGACACGGAAATCCAAGCTGAACAATATCTGCAGCAGGTAACTGAACGCGAAAAGGGTGTTGCATATGCTGATTTTGTGTACTATACCATCGGTGAGCATTACGAAGTTGACAGACATGATTGGATGTTTGGCTGGATGTGGTATCGGCTGATGGTAGGATGCCCGCTGCAGGAACGCAGGGAAAGGCCTGTGGCAGATGGAATGTACAGTATTAAACTGGCCAATAGGATGATACAGACAGGACAGACAGACGAGGCCTGGAAAATATTAACCGAAATGAAAGAAAAACTTGAGGAAAAATATACTCTTGGATATATATCACTTGATGATGTATCCACGTGGTATCAGTGCACCAGAATGATGGAAGATATGCAGCGTTTTTTCAGAAAGAAATATGTGCTTTCTGGGATGCCATCTGATAGTATCATCGGAGCCATTGACCGGAATACTGAAATTTTGAATTTTGCAGATAAGGATGACCGACAGGACGTCATTCAGGCAGTCAGAACAAAGACAGAAAAGAAATAGACAGCTTCTGGCCTGATTGCCGGCAGAAAAAGAGGACAACATAATGTCCTCTTTTTCTTATACCTTCATTTTCGGCATATTGTAAACGACAAAGTCAAATAAAAAAGAAAGGAAAAAACTTATGAAATTTATGAAAAAAATGAGAGAAGTAAAACATGGCGGCGCGTCTTTTTGGTATACCGATAACGACGTATGCGAAGATATTGACATTGATGATGATGTTGAGGAGCTGGAGATTGATTTGGATGACGATGGCGATGCGTTTTGGGATGAAGTGGATAAGGTATTTCCGAATGTAAAAAAGATACACATTAACGAAAATGTATATTACATCAGCATGAAGAACTCAATGTTCCCGAATGTAAGAGAAGTGACATCTGACAGCCCGGAATTTTATGGCGGCGATATGTTAGTTGAAGAAAATGACGGTACTGTTTTGTTGAATACCTTCTGTAAAAAAGCCGGCGAAGTCATTAATCTTGACGGGATTGATATGATTGCAGCGAATGCTTTTAATGGCTGTGAATCTATCAATATCATCAATACGGAATATGTATCTATATGCAGCGAAGGGGCTTTTAAGAATTCAGCTGTTGAGCGGCTGCCATTTGTGAATGGTGTCAGGATGGTTGGATGTATGCTTGTTGGTATTGACAACACATGCGATAACATTGTGATTCCAGATGATGAAATCAATATCAGTACGATTATCAGTGGCCTTGATTGGAGCCATGTCAAGAACGTAACAGTCAGTCATGCTTCAACGGTTTATGATATGAGTATGACGGCAAAGGCAATGCCGAAGAAAGTTACGGTAATGTCTGTTGAGGGGTATGAACTTAATACACTGAAACTTGCAAATATATCGTATGTTAATATTGTCAATTCAAGCCAGTACAGAACAATTGACGGTATTGTGTACTCACTAGACGGTAAATGCCTGATAGCCTGCCCGACAGGCAGGACTGGACGCGTAGATATTCCGGAAGGAGTTGAGGAGATTGCAAGGAATGCATTTAAGCTTGGAAGCTTAGAAGAGGTGCATTTCCCATCTACATTAAAAAAGATTGGATTTATGGCATTTTTCTACTGCAAGAATCTTAAAAAGGTTGATTTTGGAACAGGGCTTGAAATGATTGGCAGTAATGTTGAAAAACAGTGTTTTGTATCGTGTGATAATCTTAAATCAATCATTATACCTCCACAGGTAAAATCTATTGGTTCAAGGGCTTTTGAGAACAGTGCAGTAAACGAGCTTTGCATAAGTGAAGGCCTGGTTTCAGTTAGCAACAATGCATTTAATGGATGCCCGATAAAGACAGTGAAGCTTCCTGAATCGCTGAAAAGTATATCTGAGGATGCGTTCTTCGGGACTGATACTGTTATTGCACGCCGGTATGATACGGATTTATTATCATCAGTAATGAAGTCTCTTGACAGAAAAGTTCCTTTTTCGTATATCAAAAAAGAAATGGATAAAAGTACTGGGTGCTCCATATGTCTCACTGACATTATAATCAATGAGCGCTCGGCGTTGATTCCAAAATATGCTGATAACTCAATCACCTTCTCAAATATTGATGCGGTATTGCATATGTATTTTTCAAGCAAAACTGTTCCTGAAAAAGTTATGCATGAAGTCAGAAGTATGTTTATGTATGCCGGCAAAAAAGAAGACAGGGAATTTATGGCGATTGAAATGTATTTGCGGGACAAATCAAATGATGTTGCAAAAGAGTATATCTATAGCCATAGCAGACATATCATTCAGAACTTTGTAACAAATAACAGGACAGAAGAGGAGATTATGAATTTTATTAAGCTTGGGCTTATGACGGCAGAGGCTTGCGAATATATCCTTGATGTTGCGATTAAGAAAGAATATACGGAAATCTCGGCGTATGCACTGAATATGCTTGGGAAATATCCGGCAGAAAAGCAGAAATTTGCGTTGTAAAAAATAAGTAAAGCAGAGCTGATTGCTCTGCTTTTTTGTGGCAATTACTTAAGTAAATATACACACAGTCTTTCTTCGTGTGTATATTTACTTAAATTATTAGGTTTTTGATAATGTCGTTTTAACGACACTATTGGTGTAGAATCTGCCCGTAACTGCGTGTTTCGCAAAATCAAACCGCTTGCAGGTTTCCTTCCTCCGAATCATACACATATATATTTTCTGACAAAATCATATCTTGCATATGTGACTCACACATTTTCTGATTGATTTCAAAAAGGGCTTTTTTTAGTGATTTTTTTAATGTTTCTCTTCCTTCTTTTGTAAAGCCAATCGCATAGAATTCATGTGTATTGTATGGCAGCAGGAAGAAGCTGCCGGAAAGCATATGGCTTATTTTATTTAATGTGTCTGGATAAAACAGGGCGGCAGCGCCAAATGGTTCGTTGCCTGATGTTATATGGCAGACTGTGTACCCATGTTTCTCTGACTGTGTTATGCATGCCGGGTGAGTCTGTTCCGTATTTTTTAATGCTTCGGCGTTCAGCTCTGAGAATGGTATGCTGTATTGTTTTAACTCTTCTTTTCTTCTTGCCGTGTCTATAACCGGAAGCCCCAAATCTGTATAATCAGAGTAATATATAAAACGCATATCGTATATGTCTTTGTACACAAGAAAATCGTGCTTTGCTATCGGATGGTCTTTGTTTACAATTCCGATGACTGTACTTCCCAAAATGTCACTTCGCATGTCTGAAATGTCATCTTCGGTAAGCTCGTCGGGCTCAGTCAGCTTTTCCTGTATTTCGGAAGCAATCTGGTTTGCGATTACGTCCAGAAACGATATGCCGCTGTCCGGTGTGCTGATGGTATTTGTTATTTCGTTTTCGTATAAATTGTAATACTTGCTTAAATTCACGCTGACCGTCCGGTCGGCATAATCAGCTTCAATTATATATAGGGATTTTCCCTGGAGCGGCAGTCTGATAACTGAAATTTTTGTATCTTTGAGGTTCTGCCAGCTTTCCAGTTCTTTCTTTGTCTTTTCTTCTATAAGTTCCACAAACTCGCTTCGTGTCATAATAACAATATCCTTTCTTGACGTGTCTGCTTTTAGATGTGGGAGGTTTCACATCTATATTATATCATAAATGAAACTGAATAAGTCAAGAAAAAACCGCATTTTAAGCGGTTTTTTGCGTTTTTTTGTGGTAGAAAAGCCAGAAAATTGCAGAAATTGATTTTGCCGCTAACAAAATTCTGCATATTGGATGTGTAAATAAAAATGCCGGATTGCCGGAATGATAAAGAAATGATAAAGAAAGGAAACGAAAAATATGATAGAATATGTGAATTTTCAGAATGATGTTCGTTTTATTGCTGATGATGAAGATGGAGATTGTATGGATATTGACGTTAAGCCGGGAGTGGAAAAGGTAATATTTGGAGACTATTACGATTTTTTTCTGAAGCTTTCAAAAAAGGTATTCCCTGACGTAAAAGAACTGCATATCAGTGAGCATGCGGGAGTCATATCAATATCAAACGAGATGTTCCCAAATGTCAGAAAAGTTACATCTGAAAAGAATTTTTACAGGGAAGGAAGTATGCTCTGTGGAGGGCTTCATGGGGATTTTAGTCTTTACAATACGTTTTGTTTAAAACCTGATGAAACTGCAAATTTGAGTGGTATTTCTGCTATTTTGGATTTTGCATTTTCGGGCAGCGAGACGTTGAATGTCACCGGGTCTGACGGAATCAATACATACAATAGGGAGGCCTTTAATAATTCAGCGATAGGCAGGTTGCCGTTCGTAAATGGTGTAAAATGCATCAACGGAATGGTCTTTGATGTTGATACTGAATGTGATAATGTGGTATTCCCTGACGAAGACGAAGATTTGCATGCTATTGCAAACCATATTCCATTTTGGAAAATCAAGCAGATTACAGTACACAGGGGCTCGACAGTGCAGCTGCTGTATAGATGTAATATGCTTCTGAAAACGGTCAATATATGCGGCAACCTTGGTGAATCAGTATGCCAGACAAAAGAGGAGATGGCTTCAAGATTAACAATTGACTCCATTGTTGAACTGTGTGGCCGGGAAGAAGTTGAGAATATCAATATTTTTGATGACAGTAAAACATACAAAAGCATAGATGGCATCGTGTATTCTTATGATGGAAAGAGACTTTTAAAATGCCCGCGTGGTAAAACTGGACATGTCACTATTCCTGAAGGAACTGAGGTGATTGAAGCCAGTGCGTTTAAGCATTGCCATATAGATTCCGTGTCATTCCCGTCAACGCTGATTAAGCTTGAAAATGATGCCTTCGTATCAAGTACGGTGAAAAAGATTGATTTTGGAACAGGGATAAAAGCGGTTGGATGGTTCTCTTTTTGCCGTGAGCTTAAATCAATTGTCATCCCTCATCAGTTGGAGGTGATTGAACAGTACGCTTTTTATGAAAGCGGCGTTGAGAGAGTCTCTTTTGAAGGAGAGGAGCCGATTTCTGGAACAGCAGTTCTTTTGCCATCAGATAAAGATAATTTATGCCGTGTTGATGAAGGTGCATTCAGAAGGTGCAGCGTCGAGAAAGTAGTAGTTTCTGACAAGGTGCATCTGCAGCAGAACGTCTTTGGAAAAATAAAGGAACTAACCGTTGATAAATATGATGACAGTATCGTTGATGCTGTTTTTAAAAACAGTATGGAAGGTACTGTCGTCAAAGTGACCATTGGCGGCCGAATGGCTGTCTTGCCGTATGTATTTGCAATACATGGTGGCGAAACGCTCCTGCATGAGGCATGCAGAGGATATTTTGCTGACGGGTCAGCTGAAATGAAGTCTCAGATTGATTCTTCCTTCATGCTTGGAAACAACGATGATGTAAGAGAGATTGTGGCTGAAAAAATGTATATGATGGACAACAGTAATGATGCAGCCAAAGCTTTCCTGCAGCAGCATAGTCTGAAAATCGTCAAATATGTATGTGACAGGAATTCATCTGCGGCAAAAAAAGAAAGGGTTCTTGCTAATTACACAAGGCTTGACATGCTTTCTGATGACACATTGCATTACGTATTGGAGTATGCAAATGATAACAATATGCCGATACTGGCAGCGGAAGTGCTTGATAGAATAAACAAAAATGAAACTAAAAACAACAACCCTGAACATACATTTCGTGTCTGATATTTACGGCGGGGAAATATACCGCCGCTTTTTTTTGCAAAAATATATTTTTCTGTAAAAAATTCCGCATATTGTATGTAAGAAAAAAATAAGTGAGGAAAAAATATGTCAAAAAAAATTAAATCTACATGGATATATGATGACGTTAAAGTTGAATTTTCGGAGCCGTCAATCCAGGCCGGAGAATCGGTAGTACATGCTGAAACCACAAAAGATATTCTGTACTATTATTATACAATGACCGTATACAGAAGAAATGATAAAAAGAAATGGAAAAAAGAGTTTGTTTCATATGCCTATGATTTCCCGGCGCTGTTATGTATTAATGGTATGGCAGAAGAACTGCTGAAAGATGATTTTGACGGTGGCTCATGGCAGAAGACGCAGATTCCGGATTCTGATGGTATTATGTGGTACAAAAAAAGCATTGATACGGCTGACATTGTCAATGAAGATATTTACAGGCTGACGAGAACAGTAAGGATTGACGAGGACGAAAAGCATGACTGGTTCACGGTTGATGTCGGAAGCGGAAACGACCCGAGGTTTGCGCCGTATACCTGCGGGGCTGCGTTTGTTTCGTTTGATATGCTAAAACGTGAAGATTTCATGGGCTTTGTAAACACTGTCAAAGATTTTATTGAAAAGTCAATCAAGGTTTTCAATCAGGAACAGGATAAGAACATCAAGCTTGAAGCTGGTGCGAGGGTAGTGAAAAACGGCAAGCTGTATGAATATAAAGACAGGCTTGAAGGAATTGCTGGATGTAATAAGCTTGAGTCTGTGTATATCCCCGGTGATTTATTGGATTTCAAAATCAAGACTAAAAAAGACGAGAAAGATATTTTTGTTGATTTCTATAACTGTAAGCTGGTTAGTGTTGAAGACGGCTTTATCACTGTGACAGATGGATATAAAAAAGTTCAGCAGAAACCTGAAAGTCTTGAAGGACAGCAGGTTAAAATTCCGGTTGAAACAATCAGGTATTCCAATGCAATTGAGCCAAGCGCGAAATTAAAGTTTAGTAAGAAACAGTGCGTAGATGATTTTTATGCGATTATGTCTGACGAAGAGAAGACAGAATTTGCAGAGACACCGATTGACGCGCTGATTGAAAAATGGTTTGACGCGGTAGTTGATAGGACGTGGATTTTCCGTGACGAACATGGATTTAAAAATCCGAAAAAGACAACGAAAAAGATAATCAAAAAAATCAAAAAAAGATGCCAGGCTGAAAAATCCGCAAAAGAAATGCCAGAATGATAGATTTTCAGCATATTATATGTGCAACAAAAAAATATTAAAAACAGGAGAAAAAAATATGAGCGTTTATTTCAATAAAAAAGATGAGTTAAAAGAAAAGGCTGTAAGCCATTATAAAGTCAATAACCCGCGCCCGAGGTAAACCTCGGACGGGGCTTGCAAAAGAATAAATTGTTTTATTTCCACTTTTGTTTAGCTCCGTTACAGTTTACGGAAGGTGTTGGCCGAAAGGCCTTATTGATTAGCCTTAGCAGTACTGCTACGTTACCGATAAAATAGGCACCGTGGGATACTCCTCAAGTCTCACGCTCTGCGGTATGCTGTTAAACATCTCTTAGGGTAGGAGAAGTGCAGTATACGCTAAACTATCGGATAACATTGGCGATGAGGACAACCGATTCTGACTAGGCGCCGGCTTGCCGGAGCCGAAAGGATAGAGAACCTGTATGGATTATTTTCAAGCATCTTCGGATGTTTGGAAATGGTTGATACAGAAGGCGTAAGCCACCCCGGCTTGCCGGGAAAATACAACACAAAGGAGGGCAGCTTATGTCAGTTGCAGTCATTAGTAAGACAGGCGAAAGATTAATGCCAACAAGTGAATACAGAGCACGTAAGCTGCTCAAATCAGGTAAAGCAGTTAAACATAGTTATCACCCGTTTACCATACAGCTTACCGAAAGGAAAACTGGAGATGTCCAGCCAATAGAGCTTTGTATGGATACCGGATATATACATATTGGAATATCTGTAAAGTCAGAAAAGCACGAATATCTGGCAGAGCAGATTGACACATTAACAGACGAAAGAATCAGGCATGATGCATGCCGGATGTATAGAAGGCAGCGCCGCGGAAGAAAAAGATACCGCAAGCCGCGATTCAATAACAGGAAAAGGGACAAAGGCTGGATTGCTCCATCACTGAAGCACAAAAAAGATATCCACGTCCAGGCAATCTCACGCATCAATAAAGTCATGCCTCTTACAGATATTACTATGGAAATGGGAAATTTTGATACTCAGGTATTAAAAGCCAAAGAGGAAGGAAAACCGTTACCTCAGGGCGCATGTTACCAGCATGGAGAACGATATGGTACTGCAACACTCAGAGAGGCGGTATTTTCCCGTGATGGTTACAAGTGCCAATGCTGTGGAAGAACAATCAGAGATGGAGCCATGCTTCATGTGCATCATGTTAAATACAGGAGTCAGGGTGGAACCAACAGTATGGCAAATTTGGCTACAGTATGCGATAAATGCCATACGCCAAAAAATCATAAACCAGGTGGAAAGTTATATAATTGGAAACCGAAGCTTCCAGATTTTAAAGGCGCTACTTTTATGACTACGATACGATGGCAGCTTTACAACGAAGTTAAATCTTTATTTCCGGATATTAACGTTCATATTACATACGGAGCAGCAACAAAAGAACAGCGCCGGGAGTTAAATATTGATAAATCACATGTCAATGATGCATTCGCGATGGGAAAATTTCATCCAAAACACCGTGCAAATGCGGTTTTGTATAAGAAAAAACGCAGAAATAACAGGTGCCTTGAAAAGTTCTATGACGCGAAGTATATTGACAGTCGTGATGGTTCAAAGAAAACAGGACAGGAGTTATTTAACGGACGAATTAACCGTAATCACAAGAAAGATTCCGAGAACCTGCACCAGTATCGCTTACAAAAAATAAAAGCTGGAAAGCGAACTATCAGAAAACAGCATTACAGCATCCAGCCTCACGATATTATTATGTATAAAAATAGAAAACGTGAGACATCAGGGTGTCATTGTAACGGAACGCGAGTCGTGCTGCTCCCTGACAAAAAAACAGCAGCTATTCAAAAAGTTAAAATTTACAAATATGCTGGCGGTTATTTTAAATCGGCATTCAATTAAAAGAAAAGGAGAGAACAGGAAGAATGTAAAACCGCACATTCCTCCCCACTCGATTACGGGACAAGGAATATTGTTTATTCGTCGGATGGGGTTTCCTGCACTGAAAAGGATGAGTGTTTACTTCAACAAAAAAGAAGAATTAAAAGAAAAGGCAACAAGTCATACTAAGATGATGGAGGCAGGCTTTAAAGACGAGATTGAAGAATGCGTTAAAAATACAAAAACTTATGGCGGTGACGGAATTGCAGTTGCGGCGGCAGCAAAAAAGGAAGATGAGTTTGACCTGGCTGGTGATACCGAAACAACAGAAACTGCAAAACCGGTTATCATTGTGGACAAGCTTGATTCCGTAAAGTCTGCTATTCAGCATAGAGACGGAAAGACAGCAGTACTGAACTTTGCAAGCTATAAAAACCCGGGCGGCAAGTTTATGGAAGGTTCTTCAGCACAGGAGGAATGCCTGTGCCATGCATCCACACTTTATAATGTATTAAAGCAGTTTCCGGTATATTATCAGTGGAACAGGGTACATAACAACCGTGCCCTTTACACTAACCGTGCGTTATATTCCGAAGATGTAATCTTTTTGGATGACAGTGTATGCGTCTACGGTGCAGAGCCGGAGCAGGTCAAGATTGATGTTATCACATGTGCGGCGCCGAATTTTTCTGCAGCTGGAAAATACGCAAGGGTTGAGGTTGATGAAAACAATGCCGAGCTGCTTAGACGAATCAAGTTTGTTCTGGACGTGGCAGAAGAAAATAAGGTACAGACTTTAATCCTCGGCGCGTTTGGCTGCGGTGTGTTTGGACAGGATGCGGCAGTTGTTGCCAAATATTTCAAGAAATGCCTTGATACATACAACTACCATTTCAAAACCGTGTATTTCTCTATCTTAAACAGAGGACGAAGTGATAATTATGCAAAATTTAAGTCTATCTTTAGACTGAAAGAAAGCTAAACGCTGGATATTGATAGAGAGCCGCAGTTACATGCGGCTCTTTTTTTCGCTGAAAATTTGAGGTTTGCTTTGCGGTGTGGTATGATAAAGAAAATTAAAAAGCAAAAAGCAAAAAAAACAAGGCAAAAGAATAATAAAAAACAAGAAAGGCTGATGGCACATGGGAGAAAATACAGATAAGAAAACATACAGATATTACAGTACCGAAAGACCGCTAATGCCTGGCTGCTGCCCGCGCGCCGGGGTGTATGAAGTTAAGAACTTTGATACAAAAACCTTTTGCGATGAAATCGGATGCGAGGCGTGGGGATATATTGATTACATGAGGGAATTATCCCCAGATGAAGCGGCTGACTATGAACTGCTGCCGGCAGGGCTGAAGACGTTTTGGGGTGTCACAACTGCAATCGATGATGATGGCCGCGTTTCCTGCGCGATAACTGATACCGTTCAAGCTGCGGTAAAGCCTGAAAATAGTTTTTCTGAAATCCACCAGAAGGATATCTGGGTGGACTGGTTTGGCTCCAAGGAGGAAGCAGAAGAGCGGGTAAGGGAAGCGAAAATGGCGTAGACCGAAAAAGAGTGCAAAAACAGAAAAATAAGCAAAAAACAGCCCCGGAAAATACATCCGTGACTGTTAAAATATATTACAATCTGAAAGTGCTTTGGCTGAATTTATCCAGTTCTTCAAGAATGTAAGACGAAATGCTTGCATTGTTCTTTTCCCTTGAGCTGAGCAATAATTCGTTTAAAGAAGCTTTCGACAGTAATCCAAGCTGAATAAATTTTACAAGCTTGTCATCTTTGTTTAAATCAAGAAGACAGTATGCTATCTGTTTTGATGACCGTTTAAGATATTTCTTCACTTCATCGCTGTCGTCTATATGATTTTCATACAGGTATAAAGCTGTATTTTGCTTTAATTCCGTGCAGGCTGCATCTTTGTAGAACTGTCTATCTGGAAATTCAGACGCTTTGTTGCATATATTTAAAAGATACTGCTGCTTTGGGTTAAATACCAATGGAAGGTAATACGTCTTATCTTTAATGATAAGCTTTTTGACATCAAAATTAACCGCATATGACCCGGTAAATGCATATAATAAACCTCCAAAAGCAGAGTCAACTTTGAGTGTTTCTGTTGATATGAAACTATTTTCACCGATATACTCAACTGATGATGGAAGTTCTACACTTCTCAAGTTGTCACATTCAGCAAAAGCCGAGTCTCTTATCCATTTCACGCCTTCATGTATCTTTACGGATTCAAGATTCTTGCAGCTGAAGAAATCTCCGTTTCCAATTGTTTCTATATTGGAAGGAATTTCAACATGTATCAGGTCGTTGCAGTGTGAGAATATGTGGCTCTCATAATTGCCTAAACTTGTAATTCCGTGTCCAAAATCAATTTTCTGTATCAGAGAGCATGAAAACGCATTGCTTTGAATCTCAGTAAGTGAGTCAGGCAGTGATACAGATGAAATCATACATCCACGAAATGCTTCTGCCCCTATTGTTTTGACTCCTTCAGGTATTGAGACATGCCCTGTTTTACCCCGCGGGCATTTAAGCAGATATTTTCCGTCTTTTGAGTATAAAATACCATCAATCACTGTAAATGACTGCGAATCAGGTTTGACTTCAAAGTTTTTAATTCTTTTATCATTTAATATATTACAATAATTGCGCCGTATTTTGGCGCCATAGGATTCGTCTGTTATCATGACTGTCTCCGGAAATACTGTCATTAATTCAGCATTGCCTAAATGATGCAATATCATTTTTTTAACGTGTTTTAAGTCTAAATCCACCGGCATTGAATAAACGCCTGTCCACTTGTGAACAGCATCCTTAAGCTCATCAATAATGATTTCGGTCGCATCGTCATCAACAGCAAATATCACACCGTTTTTTGCAATAATTCCGTTGCGTGATGGTAAGTTTAAAAATGCAGAGCCTGCAAATGCTTTCTCTTTGAATTCATAATACATTGTCCCGCTAAAGAAACCGTCGGTTTCCATGCATCCTTCAAATGCGTAATCTTCAATAGTACCTACTGCTATCTCTTCAATATCTTCCCCTGGTTTGATACAAAAAACGTTTCTCAATATATCTGAGAAATATACGCTGCTGATAAGGTATCTTCCGCTGTAGAAATACTGGCTGTGAGATACAACATTTCTCACGTTAGGGAACATAAAATTTGAAATGTTTATTTCTATTACGTCCTCATTGATTACAATAGTCTTCACGTCTGGAAATTGCTTGTTCACATTCCTTAAGTTAATACTGATTTGTGAATTTCCTCCATCAAACACAACCGTATCAACGCCTTCTTTAATATCAATGTCAACACAGTTTTTAAGACTTGAATCGTCAAAATACAAAAAGACATCCTGGCATGGATTGAACGATATTAAATTGTTATTCATATTTTTCTTCCTTTCTTTATTCTGCCGTCAGGCATTAATCTACAAATACAATATGACGGATTTGGAGGTGCAAAAAAAATCCGAAAAAAAATTTTTTGTTTATATATTTTTCTAGCATATTAAATTTGTACAAAAAAATACGGCAGGAGAATAACTCCTGACCAACAAAGAAAAGGAGAAAAACATGAAAAATTTAGATTTAAGACAGTCCGCAAAGAGTTTAGACTTAAGACAGTTCGCAGAGGTTATGGTAGCATTACTTGCACAGAAAGGTATTGCTTGCCGTCTTGGTGAGAACAACGGCCGTATTGGTATCATCTATGAAGAGGCCGGAATCAAGGCTTCAACAGATGTCACATTATTATGGCAGAAATATGGCGCTGACTATGACGTTGCAGAGCTTGCTGATGTGCTGTATAAGGCTATCACAAGCGAAGTGCAGAAGAAGAAAGCTGAAATGCCAAATCCGATGCCAGAGCCTCAGGTTCAGCCGCAGGTTTTACGCCCGCAGATGAAAACTCAGCCTGGACGCGTAACACAGCAGCCGATGCCTGACGACATGGGTGGTAAAATGCAGATTAAATGCTTCAATGGCATTCCAGGACAGAATGTTACTCCGGTATTTGAAGGTTCTTTTAACAGTCCGGAAGAAGCAAAAGCTGCTATCGCAGGTTTTATGAAAAATGTTCTGAATGCTGATGATGCATCAGTTACGGAATTCATGAAAGAATTTGATGCCAGAACCAGAGACGCGGAAGCTCCAAAGCAGCAGGTTAAAAAACCAGAGCCTGGTGACACTGCTCGTCTTGTCAAAAGTATGTTTAACATGAGCGACGATGAAGCAAATGATTTTCTTGCCAATCTTCTTAAGGCAGACCTGGAGCGTAAGAGTGTTTGCAACAACCCAGCCCCAGCAGGTGAACCGTGCCAGAGTACATCTAAATATACAAAAAAAGATGTAGCGGAAGCTGAAAAGGCAGCAAAAGAGTTTATCAAAAATCTTTTTGGAATTGACCTTCCGGAAGATATGCATTCTGCTGTTTATAATATGGCAGCAGACGATAAGACAGGTGATAAAACTGATGCCTGCAGAGGTTGCGGTAAGGATTGCACATGCGGTTCATATCCAAAACTGTTAAAGCAGCCACCAAAGCAGCCAGAACAGCCGAAAAAGGATTTTGATTTCTTTAGGGAACTCTTTGCACAGCCGGCAAAAACCAGTGCAGACCCTTCAGAACTGCTTGAAAATGTTTATCCGGCATTCATCACTGATGAGATGCTTGATGGATACGACATTGAGAAGGTATTACATCTTCCGGTGTTTGGTATGCATCTGGTGTATTATGTAGATGATGCGCTGGCTCATAAGTATGACGGATTAATCCTGTCAGACAAATTTCCGTTCCTCTCACTGAAAGCATTCGAAATCTTTGAGGTAACAGAGGATGAAATCAATGACGCGGCGCTTGCAAACATCAAAGAAAAAGTCAGCCTTATAAAGACTAGTTTCGTTGGGCGCAATGCGTTTCTTATTTCATCTGATGCGCTAGGCATTGTAAGTGCGTCAATCTTATGTGACGGTCTGCTGTATAATACTGCGACAGCCTTAGGGCAGGATAAAGTCTTTGTACTTGAACTGCATCCAAACGAGGTTATCGTTCTTGGTGCTGATGAACCGTTCGGTGAATTCCTTGCTGGTACACTTGACTATACGCTGAAAAACGTTGATAAGACTGTAGGAAAGCTGTTGTCTACAACCGTTTTTTGCTACGATAAGCGTGTAAATACGCTGTATCCATGCAGCTTCAACAATTGACCCTTTTTCATAAAATTATGCCGGCAGATTTTTTCTGCCGGTGTTTTTTTAAAAAACGCAAGAAAAATCGCAAAAAACGTTATCTTTTTGAGGTTTTTCGGCATATTAAGTATAAGAAAAGTAAAGGAGGAAACACTGGCGAAATGCCAGTTTAAGCCATATGATTAAAGAAAGGAAAATTGAGTCAATAAGATTTGAAACAAAAGCCGTAATATATCAGAATGAAACTGGCTTTAAGATTCTTGCCGGTGTGGCATATAACGCAGACAGCGGGGAAATGTTACGGAAGTGCAGCCTCAAGGGGCAGCTTAGTGATGTTGAAGACGGCGATACATTGTTTGTTTCAGGTGACTGGGATGAACATCCAAAGTATGGAGTCGGTTTCCGTGCAGAAGCGTATGTGAAAGCCGTTCCACAGGATAAGAAGAGTATGCTTGCTTATTTAAAGCATGGCAATATTGCCGGCATCTCTGCAAAGAGGGCAGAACTTATCATTGATAAATTCGGTGACAATGCGTTTGACGTTCTCATATACCAGCCGCATTTGCTGGAAGGTATCAGGGGAATCGGAAAAAAGACAATAGAAAAAATAAAAGTATCAGCAAAAGATAAGCTTGAGACACAGAATATGATTGCTCAGATTATGAGATATATCCAGGGCTTTGATATCAGTCCTGCTTATTCAAACAAGATATATAAACAGTATGGACTGGACAGTATCAAGGTACTGAAAGAAAATCCATACAGGCTTGCTGATGATATTACTGGAGTCGGATTTTTGAAGGCTGACGAGATTGCACTGAAAAATGGAATCTCAGAAACCAGCCCGTTCCGTGTTGAAAGTGCCGTGCTGTATATCTTAAAACAGATGAATAAAGAAGGCGATGTCTTCAGTTATATTCAGGATATAGAAGCAGAAGGAAAAGAGTTTCTGAAGCTTGATAAGTCTTACATTGATAAGGCGGTTGAGAGCCTTGTAGGTAAAAAACGTGTTATCCGTGAAGATGATGCGGTATATCTTACCAATCTGTTTAAGGCAGAAGAACATGCGGCAAAACGTATTGTAGAACTGATTGCCAATAACACAAAATGTATTGAAGTAACAGATGCTGATGTAAAGAGGCTTGAAGAAGAAGAGTACGATGATTACGTAAAGAAGTATAAAAAAGAGCACGGTAACAATGTAGAGGGGCTTGAAAAAAAGCGCGAATATGCAGATAAGCAGCGTGAAGCCATTATTGCGGCATGCAAGTCAGATGTATTAATCCTGACAGGCGGCCCCGGTACCGGAAAGACTACGACTGTCAACGGTATCATCAAAATGCTTAAAAAGCATGGGTTATCAGTATTGTGTGCAGCTCCGACAGGACGTGCGGCAAAACGTATGGAAGAAGCAACACACCATAAGTCCATGACAATCCATAGGACGCTTGAGGTGAAAAGCGAAGGAAGCCACGGCTTTAAATTCAGCAAGAATGAAACGAGCCCTCTGGAAGGAGACGCTTTAATTATTGATGAGAGTTCCATGATTGACATGTCTTTGCTGGATTCCGTTTTGAAAGCTATTCCTAACGGTATGAAGCTGATTCTGGTTGGAGATATTGACCAGCTGCTGTCTGTTGGGTGTGGAAATGTATTATACGAAATGATTCATTCTGGCAAAGTCCCGGTGGTGCGTCTTAAAGCAATCTTCAGACAGGACGAAGAGAGCGGTATTGTGGTAAATGCCCATAAGATTAACCGTGGAGAGATACCTTTATTTAAAAACAGGAAAGAAGGAGATTACTTCTTTATGAATGTTGATGACATGGAGCAGGAACAGATAAGAGACAGCATTGTTGATTATGTATGTGACAAGCTGCCAAAATACTATAATATTCCGGCTAATGAAATCCAGGTGCTTTCACCTATGAGAAAAGGGCATACCGGAGTATGGGAGCTGAACAGTTATATTCAGAACAGGTTAAACCCGCCGGCTAAGAATAAACCGGTAATTCCGTGTAATGAACAAGTCCTGCGTCTTGGCGATAAGGTCATGTTTACATGTAATGATTATGACAAGAATATCTTTAACGGTGATATTGGAAAAATCGTTTCTATCTTTTCCCCGGAGCTGGATGCAGAAATGGGAATCAATGATGATGAAATTGATGATGATATTGATAAGGATGAAAGAGAAGGACTGAAACGCGGATTTATCGTTGATTTTGACGGTAACCGTGTATGTTTTGACAACAGCAGGGCTTCTGAGTTTATCCTCGCATATGCGATTACAATACATAAATCGCAGGGTAGTGAGTACGATATCGTTGTAATGCCTCTTACGATGGCCAATTACACAATGCTTCAGAGAAATCTGCTGTATACGGCAGTAACGAGAGCTAAAAAGATATTCGTTCTTTTCGGACAGAAGAATGCTGTGGCAAAAGCAGTTAAAAACCTTAAAGTTGTAAAAAGAAACACACGACTGGGGCTCAGGATTGTGAACCAGATGGGTTTGCTTGACATGATGCAGCCAGAAAACGTGCAGCTGTCCATGGCGGTCTGAGACATAAAGCGGGAATTTAATTCCTGCTTTTTTTGTATGCAGATTTTCAGGAAAACGGTACGTTTCAGGGAAAATTCAGCATATTGTATCTGAAAAATATACAGGAGGAAAAACTGATGATAACAGGAAACATGATACTTATAGAAAACAAGAAAATATATATGTCAATCCCGTTTTGCGGCGATATGGAACCTGAGGCCAATGGCAGATTTGCATATTACCTACTGCAGCATCTGGACTCAAAAGGCGAGCTTAAAAATGCGGTGGCAAAACTGGATAGTCTGAAATATAACTATGCGAAACGTGGATTCAATACGCGAATTTTGGAAGAACTGGATGAGCTGGATTTTGCCAGACAGTACAATTCCATTTTCGGTTCAAAGTATTTGTACATTAAAAATGCTGACACAAAAAATCACGTAATTGTAGACGCAGACGGCAAGGAACACGACATCGCGCCGGATGAAATCCAGGTCTGGTATACCGGCAGGCTTGTATGTACGGATGTGTCTAAGTTAACTCTATCTGAACCTGAAACTGCTGCCGTAAGACTCTGACGGCAGCGTTTGCTTTTCTGAAAAAATCTTCAAAAAAGTCTTGAAAAAAAATCTCTAAAAAATCTCCCAAAAATCAATCAAAAAAGTCTCCAAAAAAATCCGCAAAAAACGGCAAAAAAGAATAGCTTTTCAGCATATTAAATGTGAAAAAAGTGGAGGTGATAACGATATGAGTTTGGATAAAGCAATAGCATCCGGAAAAGAACATCGAAAGCCATATCAGGGTGGAAAAGCTTACTGTCAGTCATGCCGGAATCACGGTGGCTGCACATGGTGCCTCTCAAACAGGACACACAAATACAACAAGAAAATAGAAGCATTAAAGCTAGAGGAGAAAGAATTTGAGCAGAAGATTCAAGATTGAACGCGATTGTTATGAAGATAAGAACTACTTGTACAAAAAGGGGCATGTCACTTTCCAGCCGGGTCTGACTGTACTGGTCGGTTGCAATGGCTGCGGGAAGACAACCCTGATGAAACAGTTGGAAAACATTCTAAAAAAAGACAGAAAAAAAGCAAGGGTGTTTCGTTATGAAAACGAAATCCATGGCGGGCATTCGTCAATGCAGGAAGCAATGTTTTACGGCGATATGTCCTTTGTGGCAGCAAGTGTCATGTCAAGTGAGGGCGAAAAGATTTCGTTAAATATGCAGAAAGCGGCCGCAAAGATTGGAAGCCTGATGAAGAAATCCCCGGATATTGATGAGTTCTGGCTACTACTTGATGGGGTTGACAGCGGATTCAGCATTGACGCGATTGAGGATTTGAAACGCGGCCTATTTGACACGATTTTTGAAATGTATCCGGATAAGGAAATCTACATTATCGTTAGCGCGAATGAGTATGAAATGGCGCGTGGCGAGATGTGTTTTGACGTAGTGAACTGCCGGTATGTAAACATCAAATCTTATGACAGATACAGAAAGATTGTCATGAAGTCAAGGGAATATAAGGACGCAAGAATTGAAGCGGCAGTTAAGAGAAATGAGGCCAAAGAAGAAGCTGAAGCCCCGGATGAAGATGAAGAAGATGACGAGATGGAGACCGGCAGTTTGAGGGATTCAATAGACAAAATTTGGAAGAAAAAACGATAACAAAAAACAAGGCAGGAGGAATTTTTATGGCTATTTATGTAACAGGCGATACTCATGGCGCTGATAAATTTGGATTCCACAGCGTTGATGGGTTTGTAAACCGATTAAACATGGAATCATTTCCTGAGCAGAAGTTTATGACAAAAGAGGATTATGTTATTATCTGTGGTGACTTCGGCGGTGTGTGGAATTATGCCGGAGAAACACCGAAAGAAAAGCATGACCTGGACTGGCTGGATTCACGAAATTTCACGACGCTCTTTGTACCGGGAAATCACGAGAATTACGACCGCCTGACTGGTCTTGAAGATAAAGATGTTATCAACGCATGGATGTATGCCGGGATGAGTGACAATGACAAAAAGAAAATCTTAAACGGATACTCGCAGAAAGCCTGGAATGGCGGGATGGTGCGTGAAATCCGTCCGTCTGTCCTGATGCTGGAACGTGGTTATGTCTTCAACATTGACGGCTGCAAGTGCTTCGCCTTTGGCGGGGCAAGAAGCCATGATATCAGCGGCGGAATTCTGAAGGCAGAGGATTTTGAAAGCAAAAAACTTGCTAACAAAGAAGCCGAAAGATGGAATCTTGAAGGAAAGACGTTCCGTGTAAACCATGTTTCCTGGTGGGAGCAGGAGATGCCTGAACAGATGGAAATGGAGCGCGGCTGGGCTATGCTTGAAGATGAGAAGTATAAGGTTGACTTTATCTTTTCTCATGACTGCCCGGCATCTGATAAGTTCTTTGTACTTCGGGAAAACTGTCCGGATGAGCTGAACAAGTATCTTGAGCAGGTAAAACAGAAGGTAGACTACAAAAAATGGTTCTTCGGACATTATCATGAGAACATGATGATACCGGGAAGCAAAGACCTGCTGCTGTATGAACAGCTTGTACAGATTAACTGATTGGCGGTGGTCGTATGGCAATCAGAAAAGAAAAAGAAGAGGTTTCCGGATGGCTCTTCTCAACGAGAGCCGTCTACATTACAGAAGACGGAAAGCGGTTTTATCAGGAAAGCGAAGCTTTTCTGCATGATGAGTATCTGAAATGGCAGCAGACGGCCAGGAAAATGGGTGTCAGGTGCATTGATGGAGGGTATTACTGTGAAAGCGAGCAGGCATTGGCTGCCGTTGTAATTATGATGTCATACAAGACAGGCCGGTATGATGGAAAGCAGAAGAAGTTTGTTAAATATGATAATTACAAAAATTACAGATTTTCCGGCCCGGACTGGTATTTCTTCGAGCACGATGCAAGCAAGCCGTATCCTTACGGATACAGTGTTAAGTCCTTGACTCAGAAGAAACAGGAATTCGCCGAATGGCTTAAAAAATACGAGGAGAAAGCGTAATGGCTTTCTCTTTTTTTGGATTTTTTTCTCGCTTTCTTTTTTTTGCATATTGGATATGTAAATGTTGCCGAAAAATCGGTAAAGAAAGAGAGGAATTAACAAATGGAAAGATACTTTAAATTTTCTGAATTGTCAAAACTGGAGCAGCAGATGTATTACAATTACATATATCTGTTTCTGATGGAGGCAAATATGCAGTACCCGGCGTTTTCTGTCTGGTATGGCAATTTGTTTACTGATGACCTGAAATTAAAACCAGAGCGCGAAATCATAGTCTGCGAAAAGGAATATGAGATTGCCGGGGTCACCATCCTGAAATCAACAAAAGAAGAGGCAAAAATATGCACGATGTATGTTGCAGAACAGTATCGTCATAATGGTCTTGGGAGAAGGCTGATGGAGTTAAGCCTTGAATGGCTGAAAAATGATAAGCCGGTGATAACGCTTGATAAGAGTAAGGAGCCGGACTTTGCAGGCATCCTTAAACACTTTGGCTTTGTACTGCAGGAAGAAAATTGCGGATTATATAATCCGGGAAAGATAGAACTTATATATAACGGGAAAAACTGAGCCGAAGGCTCAGTTTTTTTGTGGGAGGTTGCGGGAGAACATGAAAGAGGTTTGAGGGTAGAAGATTTGTAAAAATGAATGTTGCTGAAGGCCGGGAGGCTGAGATTTGCTCTGTAAGAAAAGATGAACTGCGGCGCGAGATGTTTGACGGCGGCTGGCGCCGGAAGGAAAATATCTGCTTTTTGCCGGCTGAAATGCTCGTCTGTGCATGCTGTTCGCAAGCTGTCTGAATGCTGCTGCCTGTATACTGCCCGCAGCGTCTGGTCTGTTGCCTGCAATTTTTTCGGTTGGTAAAAATGCACAAAAGAAGCCTCAAAAAAGTCCTTTTCCTTAATAAAACCAGAAAGAAATTGGTAAAAATACACAAAAACGAAACAAAAATAGAGCCATTTTGTACGCCCAAAAAGTGTTTCATTTTTAAATTTTTTTAGCATATTATTCTTGTAATCGAAGATAAGCACCCGGCAAAGCCGGAAGACAAAAAAGGAGAGAGAAAAATGATTACAAGAAAAATTAAGATTGAGACTATCAGCAAAGTTAAAGATTTTGTAAACGAAATCAGCAAGGTTGATGTTAACGCTGATTTAAGCAATCCGGACAGACGGTATATCGTTGATGCAAAATCAATCCTCGGAATCTTAAGCCTGGATATCTCTCATGTAATGAATCTGACGATTTATGATGAGGAGAAAAACGCAGGAAAGTATGAAAAGATTTTTGAGAAATTTGGAGTAAGAGACAACAACTAGAATTCGAGACAGCATGGCGGCAGAAGGCCGCTTTTTTTAATGTACGGCGAGCTTTAAGCTCGCTGTATTGTTAGATATTACAAAGCTGGCAATAATATTGAACATCTTTGAATATTCGATAAAGTAGTTTGCCTTCAGTATTAAGAATTGCATCAACACAGCAATCAGATGAAATAATATATGCGTCAAATATCTGCTGCTTATTAAATTTCTGAGCTTCCACGTATCGATGTTTACCGTCCTGAATAAAGAAGAACTGAAATGGTTCAAAATACATAATGAGAATTTCAGATTTGTCGTGCTTCCAATTCTGGCATATCCGCGGGCTTAACTCCTCAATCCACCCTGAATTTAAATACTCCGGTGATAAGATTTCAGACGAAAGTGCCTGGAACGAAATCTTTTGTGGCTTATATTGTGTGTTGCGATGAATGAAATTAAAAATGGCGTCAGTATCATATGCAAATTTTACTATTTCGTTTCGCACATGAATTGTTTGGACATTAAAATTCACAGTTTCATTTGCATTTTTGTTTGAATCCATTGTTTTGGCGCGGTGTTTCCATTCTTCATGTAAGCCGAATATCATTTCATTGAGTCTTTCTGTCTGTATCTCGTTTTTGGCATTTGCTTCAATATATTCACGCGCTTCATCAAAGTATCCGTCCAGAGTCACGTTTTCGTTCATATTCTCGTTTCCTTTCATTTCATTGTCGTGTATATATCATATCACAAATAATAGCATTGGACAATGCGGGCTTGCAATATGGAATACGCTTTTTTGTTGTGTGTAAGCGTAGGCATATTAAAAATGATATTAAATTAAAATTTTTACGTGCTGAAATTTTCAGCAAGAAAGGATGGAAAATTATGATGAACATGACAAAAACTATGGCGCGCTCGTTAACAGCATTAGTGTGGCAATGGTGGATAAGGCAAGAGGTATCTTAATGGATTTGCCTAAGACTATGCCAAGGCTGCAGTATAAGAGCCAGACTAGTGGTCTGATGTGCTATCCAGTAGAGGAAGCACTCCAGGCATGGAGCTTGTCGGTTGATGATGATAAGTTGCTCCTTGCGATGGCAGCAGTCGCATCTATGGCAGACTACGTTGACTAAATTAGCCGTCGCATGCTTGTGACTTTGATAACTCATCGGCTACGCCGAATTCG
>OOAF01000207.1_pt1 | contig 84256 bp, 89 predicted proteins | sample 1671251 | NCBI WGS metagenome assembly OOAF01 (sample SAMN06348137, study PRJEB24527) | human gut metagenome | biome: human gut; feature: ankylosing spondylitis patient; material: feces | host: Homo sapiens | place: China | collected 2015-10 | reverse complement strand
TCATCCCAGCTGAAAACATAATTTCCGAGTTGCTTAACACCATTGCCGAGATTAATCTCTTTCAGGTTATGACAATTACTAAAAGCCTCATCTCCGATTCTTTTGATAGAGTCTGGAAGTTTGATAGATTGAATTTCACTATTATAGAAAGCAAAATCAATGATTTTCTCGACTCCTTCTGGAACCTCAACATGTTTCAACCCGGCAGAACCAACGATAAGCTTACGCATATCTCTTGTATAAATTACGCCATCAATTTCTACATAATGGGGACTTTTGATTGAGAGCTTTCGTATACACTTAGTATTTTTTGTTTTGGTCTGAGCAAGCGCCAGAATATTTTCCGGCATTATATAACTATCAACTTCAAGCGTCAATTTCTCTGGAAGGTTAGAATCGTATCTAAGACCGGCTATACTATCTGGATTATGTATAACCATTTCTTTTACTAAACCCAAATCAACATCCGGTGAAAATATGACTTTCTGTATTTTAGTATCTGGCAGAATAATTTTGTCTGCATCCTTGTCAATATCAATGACAATATGATTTACCATTTTTACACCATTTACAAACGGTTGTTCTTCAAACGCAGAGCCTGCAAATGCAGATTCTTCAATATCCTGCCAAGTGAGGTTACTCCTGAGATTTATTAGGTTGGCGCACCTGCATCCATAAAAAGCATATGACGCAATTTTATTAACAAGAGACATGTCAATTGTATCATTTTCATCTGGTGAAAAAATATTTTTCAGAATCATATGATATGCTGATGAGTATATAAGATATTTTCCGGAAATATAATATATATTTTTGGAATCAATATGCTTCACGCCTGGAAATGTTTCATTATTGATGTTGATTTTATCAACAGTTGGCCCGATAATAAGCTTTTTCACATTTGGAAATTTCTTATCGCAATCACGCATTTCTACATTTGAATTAAACCAAATTGCAGTCACCCAGTCTTCCACATCCATATCAACGACAGCATTAAGGCTTTTATCAATATACATTGTTACACCGTTTTGGCTGCTTGTCTTAAACAATTCTTTTTTATTCATTTTTCGCTTTTCCTTTCTTTGTTTTTTGTCGTTTGCTTCGCGTTTAATATGCTGGATTTTGCGGTGAAAGAAAAAGAAGAAACCTTACGGTTTCTTCAGTTAGCGCAAACTTTAGCTTTCTTTTTCTTTCATAGCTTTCACCAGTCTGCTAGTTCCGAGCCTGTTAGCGCCAAGATTAAGCATCAGCTCAGCATCTGAAAAGTCTTTGATGCCGCCTGCTGCCTTGATTTTAACGTCAGGTCCGACATGCTTTTTCATAAGCACGATGTCATCAGGCGTTGCCCCGCCGGTAGAAAAGCCGGTTGATGTCTTGATGTATTCTGCACCAGCAGCAGTAACAATCTCACACATCTTAATTTTTTCTTCCTCAGTCAGAAGGCATGTTTCGATAATCACTTTCAATACTCTTCCATTGCAGGCGTCATGAACTGCCCGGATTTCATTCTCAATCTCAGTATACTTTTTGTCCTTCAGCATTCCGATATTGATTACCATATCGATTTCAGCAGCCCCGTTTTGCACCGCATCAGATGTTTCAAACACCTTAACAGCCGTCGTATTATACCCGTTCGGGAATCCGATTACAGTACATACTGGCAAGTTGCTGTTTCGTCCTTTAAGGTATTTTACTGCCTGTTTCACATATGCCGGCGGGATGCAGGCAGACGCGGTTTCGTATTTAACCGCATCATCCAATACGGTTTTGATGTCCTCCCATTTTGCAGTCTGTGAAAGCAGCGTATGGTCTACTTTGTTAAGAATTTTGTTTGTCGTCATAATTTTTGACTCCTTTCTTTATGTATATTTTTTTATATTTCCAATATGCCGGATTCGGCAGACAACGAAAAAAGAAGAAGCTTATGCTTCTTCTTTAAGTATCTTTTTTGCTTTTTCAACATGTTGTTCCTGAAGTCCACCATCAGACTCATTATCTACAAAGAAATCAGTTCTGACAAGATGGCCGTCAAGGCCAAAGTTTTCATAATGTTCTTCATCAAAATCATCATCCAATGAGACGTAATTTTTAACCAAATCTTTATTATCAGCCAGCCATGCAGCAATTTCTTCTGGCCGGTTTGATAATATCATCGGCGTTACATCCATAATCGTCATTCCGTATTTTGCGAGACATGATTCAAGATATTTGTACATTGAATGAGGGGCTTTCATTTCATCTCCGCAAAGCTCTCTCCAAGAAGAAGACAATACAATTTTGCAGTTGCATTGTCTGTATATTTTTGCTAGGCGTTCAACTGCCCGCATGTCTATCTCATCTTCAGGGTCTTTGTGGTTGTTTAGATATGCCCTGCTGTTTAATACACCGTCGACATCAAGGAAAATGATGTTTATTTTGTTTTTCTGCATGTAAATCTCCTTCCTTAGAGTGCAAAGTTGCACTTTATGTCGCTTAACGCATTAATGACATACGCTTTTAATATTACTGCGTTTTTCAAATAAGTATCTTTATCCATCTTGGAAAGCATTTTCCTTAATGCAGTATCGGTAAGCACGCCATCTTTGATAAGACCAATCATAAACTGTTCCCCATCTGGTTCTGTGTGAAATACATTATACATGATTGTACTGATGTTTCTGGTGATGAACTTTTTTGATTTTGTATCAGAGTACAGTTTGCAATGTTCTATCGCAGCAGCCAGTCCAGCACAGTCTGAATTATATGTGTACATAGTCGGAGCAGGCGCATTTTCTGTATTTATGAAGTCACGCAATGCTGTAGCCGCTTCTTTAGGGCAAGAAAAACTTTTTGGCATGATGACCTCCGGCTTCCCGTCAATTTTTAAACGCCATATATTACAATTGTAATTATGGCAAAGATTGGTGTCACGTAAGCCGATTTGGACAAATTTTAAACAGTCAACATAATCATCCATAAGACATTTAGCCGTTTGTTTAGACATATGAATCGCAGACGCATTTGGAAAAGCTGTTGTTCCAATACGTGTTACGGTTTCGGGCAGGTAAACAGTATACATCTGGTCATAATCTACAGGACGAGTTTCCTTATCTTCTATTATATCGATTGTATTAAATGCTCCGCCTCCAATCGTTTTAATCCCGTTAGAAAATTTAATTTCTTTCATTTCATTCAAGGAAGCATAATCAAAAGCCGAAGAACCAATAATTTTCAGCTTCTCTCCAAACTCAAAACGTTTTAATCTATAGCAACGATAAAATGCAAATGGCTTAATATTCTGTATATTTCTTCCACCCTCCACCTTTTTTAAATTTAAATTAAAGGCAAACGCATTTTCTCCGATAGATTTAACTGAATCAGGAATTGTAACCTGGTCACATCGCACCCAGGCGCATGCATAATCGCAGATAAGCTCTGCTCCATCATGAATTACCAGATTTCCAGTCTTTCCTCTTGGACAAAGATACAACTTCTGTTTATTGCCAGAATACAGCATTCCGTCAATAGTGCAAAATCTATCGTCAGGATTTTTGATTTCGACTGCCTCAGCATCTTGCAGTATCCCCCGTGACAACAATGATTTGACTTCATCAACGCAAAAATCACTTCTGGCGTTATTGATAATCACTTTTTTGAAGCGAGTCAAATACGGTATTGAAATCTGCCCATAAGATACCATGTCAAGATATTTTTTCAAGTCTCTGAAGCTCTTTGATATTAATGTCGCATTGTCGTCAGCTATATATGTTTCAGTATGCATATTTTTTACTCCTTTCTTTCTGCTTTACAAAGACAATATGCCGAATTTTGCCGGCAGAAAAAAAGCAGCCTACGGCTGCCTTTGGTTTTTACAGACAAAAATTTGATTCTTGAGGCTTAATTGCGTTCAGCAGGTATCCTTTAAGTACAGTTAAGTCGTTTCTTCCTTTTTTGTTTACTTCCAGTTTTGTTATCATTTTCTTTAATGCTGTATCGGTGAAGACCCCGGCCTGTATGTATTTTACAAGCTCTTCTGCTTCATCAGAATATACGTCAGCAATCTTCGCTGCATACCATGTCAGAAACGCCCTAACCTGCTTGTCTGGATACAGCCTGCAGTGTTCTAATGCAGCAGCTAAAGCAGTATTTCCTTGGCCATATTCATACAGATGAGGCATTTTACTGCCATCTGTATTTACGAAATCGTTGATTTCCTGTATAGCCGATTCTGTGGAGTTCATAGTCTTTGGAAGTATAAGTTCCGGCTTGTCTTTGACTTTTAACCTCCAGAACCTTGTCACGTGGTATTTTTGCATATTTCCGTCTTGCGTGCATGCTATCAGCAGCTTACGGGTTACGGTGTCAGTATACACTACCGATGCATTTGCAAAAGCACAGCGTCCAATCTTTCTTAAAGAATTTGGGATGTGTATTTCATGCATGCCGTCAGGTTCTATTCCGACTAAATAATTATCTTCCGTGAGATGAACCGTATGAAATGCCCCATTTCCAACTGATTTTAAGCCCTCAGGCAAATCAACAGTCTTTAATCCGGTGTTTGTAAATGCCGCATTTCCAATACGCTTAATGTTTTTTCCGAAGTCAAAGTCTGTCAGTCTTACGCAATCATAAAACGCATACTGGCCAAAACTTGCAATCCCTTTTCCTCCAACTACTCTTTTCAGCAGATTGTTGTCACCGCAGGCAAATTTCTGGAGGCGTTTCACAGAATCCGGGATGATAAGCTCCGAAATCTGTGTAACACTGAATGCATTTTGGCATATAGTTTCTGTCCCATCAGGTATTCTTACTGTCCCCTTTCTCTGGCGGGGGCAGAAATAAAGCAGTTTACCGTTTCTTGAATACAGCATGCCATCAATTGAACAAAGCTTGCCATCAGGGTTCTGAATCTCCAGCCATTCAAGGTTATATAGCGCTGCCAATATATCGCGGACGTATTCAGCTGAAAATTTGCAGTTTGCATGTTTAACGGTTAATCTTTGTGTCTCATATACTTCCCCGTTCATATTAATTAAATCGTCAAACGTATTGACCGTGAGTGTCCTTTTTTCGTTGTCCATTATTTTTAATTCCTTTCTTTGTAGATACTTTTCATGTTTACAAGAACAATATGCCGGATTTTGCCGGCATAAAAAAAAGAGCAGCGTTAAGCTGCTCCAAAATATGTTTAGATTGTGAACGCATTTCTCTTTCTGTTGATTGCTTCCAGCGCATACGCTTTAAGTGTTGTAAGACGTTCAGCGTCAGCAGATTGCTCTATTTCCTTCAGGAGTTTTTTCAGCGCTGTATCCGTGAACACTCCATCATTGATAAGATTTATTATGATTTTTTCTCCATCGCTGTCTGTCAGTTTAATCAGATTCAGAAATATTGCGTTAATATTTTTTGTTATGTAACGTCTGAGATTTCCGTTTGGGTACTTTCTGCACTGTTCGAGCGCTGTTGAAAGACCGATAAAGCCAGAACTGTATTCGTATAGCTCCGGAGGAGTTATAGTCTCGTCTTTATCCTCATTGTTTTTTGCACGCTGTGATTTCAGACTTAGAGCAACATTGATTTTACTTGTCATTTCTGTGGCGTTCGAAGTGAAATCTATTGATTTTGGCATTATTACATCCGGTTTTCCATTAACCTTTAGCGTCCAGGTGTTGCATTCGTAGTAATTAAGGTTCAGAAGATTTCCACCTCCCATACATGCCCTGATTAACGCTGTGTTAACAAAAGAAGTATATACGTTTGCCGCATTTGCAAATGCGAATACATGAATATGTTTCAGTGTTGACGGTATATGGATATCATACATCCTTAACTTTTCAAATCCGTCACCAGCAGCACACAGCGTGTCAAATGCCCGCATTCCGACATAAGACAATCCTTCAGGCAAATATATATCAGCAATTATTGTACCGCAGAAAGCGAAGTCTCCGATGCCCTTGATAGATTTTCCAAATGGAAACTTTTTCAGCCGCGGGCAGTTTGAGAAAGCATATCCTCCGATGTTCTCTACGTTTTTACAGCCTTCCGTTTCCTCAAGCTTGTAGTTTCGCTCAAAAGCATATCCGCTGATTTGTTTAACAGAATCCGGGACGACTACTTTTGAAAGATTACAGCATTTAAAAGCTCCTTCCGTAATCGTATCCGTTCCATCTGGAATTACCAGCAAACCTTCTCTTCCACACGGGCAGAGATAAAGCCGGCGTTTGTCTTTAGAATACAGCATCCCGTCAATAGTGCAGAATCTTTCGTCTTCCGAAGCAATTTCAATCTCTTTCAATTCATTAAGCATCAAATATTTTTTCAGAAAATGCTTTATCTCTTTGATTGGCATATTGCATTTTGCATCTTTAATAATCAGCTTATTGATTCTCCATTCTTTCGGTTGTTCAATCAGGGAATCTAATGTCACAACATTGTTTTCCAGGTATTTTTTTAAGTCTGGAAATGTTTCAGCCGTTAGAACATCACCATTTCTAATTACATTACACTGCATATTATTTTTTCCTTTCTTTTTAAAATCTCTTTTTTTTGCTTCATATGCAATATGCCGGATTTTGCCGGCAGAAAAAAGAGGCCGCAAAAAATGCGGCCTCTGACTTTCAAGTTTTCAAATCACCAAAATTAAACAATATCTTCCAGCTTAAAAACAATCCCCCTGCAATATACTTCACCGGCATCAATTACATAAAATGTCTCATGTGGAATTTTTGTCTCATAAGCCCATGGAATCACAACACCATTCTCATCTTCTGCGTCACACCATAAGGCATTAATAACGTTTTTGGTCTTATCTTCTTCTACTCCATTTTTTGAAATGTATACTCGGCCGCCATCAAAGCATCCTGCTTCGTCCTCAATAGCGCCCTCAAATTCCATCAGGTCATCGGAAGCCCCCGTTACAATCACAAATCCGTTTTCTTTCGCGATTCCAATATCCTCTTTTGAGAAAATTGGATATCCATTGTATTCTGTCCCGTTCAGTCTTTCAGCAAATTCTTTAAGTGTCATAATTCTGACCTCCTGTTTTTGTTTTTTTTGTATATTTCCAATATGCAGATTTTTTTTAATTTTTTTATTATTTTTAGGTATTTTTGTGCCTATTTTTCCAAATATTTTTTTAGAGCTGACCACAGTACTACGACTGGCGAAAGGATTTCTTTCTCATCGTTGGTCAGCCCTTTTGGAAGGTTTTCCAAGAGTGAATCACACTCCTCAAAAATCGTCTGAAGTCTGTCATTTAGCGAGTCCACTTTCGCTTCTGTCTGCTGTTCTCCATAAACGAATCTTTTCTCGTCGTCGTTAAGTTCAAGGTCTTTAGCGTCAGGCTGGGCAAGGCATCCAAAATTCCATACCTGAATTTCTTCCGGCTTGATAGTCTGTTTCACGCCGTTTTTAGCGATAATTGTACAGTCTTTATTAGATGCGTTTTTTATGTAAAGATAATCTGAGTTATAGATTGCGAAATAATCTTTACTGAAATCAATATCATCTGAGATGCTCTCCGGTGCCAGGTCTGCGTAATGCATATCTGCATATCCGAAGCGCTCCTCATCAAATTTAAGGGTAGCAGCAGCTAAATCATCATAAGTTTCAACTGATTCCAGCATGTGATAAACGAATTTTCCGTTACATGACGGGTACATATCGCCGTTAAACTGTATTGACATCCAATTTGCTGTATCTGTGATTAATAAAAAATTTCCTCGCGTCATAATTTTTACCTCCCGGTTTTTGTTTTGTTATACTTAATATGCTGAATTTTTATCAGAGAGGAATTTTTTTGCGAAAAAAATCCGGAGAGAAAATTCTCTCCGGTTCGTGAATGTGTAAGTTTTAGCTTTTATTTTTTATATTTTACGGCTTCCTTTTCAGCCGCCATCATTTTTCCGTTTTTGTCAAACTTAACTTCCGCAAATCCGAACATGTCAACATAAAAATACCTGTCTCCATTCGGAAGATGCATCACAATGATATCAGAAATGCTCATTGGACGGCCTTTTCTGTCCAAAATTACACCATTATGCTCCATATAAAGCCTTTCGCACACTCTCTTTGCCTCAAACGTATCGTTGAATTCAAAAATTCCGCGGTAAACTTTTCCGTAATCAGAAAGCTGTGGAGAAGGGCTCTTCTTTATCGCTGATTTAAACGGGCAAAACACATAATCAGCCTCAGTCTGCAGTAAATCATAAAAGCAGAAATGTTCTTTCTCATCTTCCGGCTTAACAGTCTTCCAAACCCTGCTGATTCCCGCCAACACAGGCATGAACAAAACATCAGGTTTTGAAAACATTTTCGTGTATTTCTCAACATCATCATCAGAAATATCACAGAACTCATCTCCTGACCATCCACAGATAAAGAAATCACCGCGGATTACATCATGACTGTTACCAATTTTCAGAATTCGATTCGGCGTCAGGTCAGCCAGTTTTCCGACATCATTACAAACCAACATTGCGGTTTCTGATAATGTGATGGTCTCAATATGTCCCATCACATATCTCTGCATATCCTTCAGATTGTTTTCAATTTCCTTAACAACAGGCTCTTCGTATTTATCAATTGCTAAAATTTTCATAATTTTGTCCTTTCCCGCCATCAGGCGTTAAAATCATTTTTTTGTTTTCTTTTTGCAATTTTTAGCACCAGCTGAATCCATCGCCGGAATCAATACCATCTTTGACGATTTTTTTGAAATCAGCGAATTTTGCACAGTCTTTTCTGCCGGAATAACCATATAAGATATCATCGTCATAATTTTTGATGACTTCATAAATTGACCGGCAGTGGTCTGTATCCATCTCAGCATCACAATCGCTTTCATACAAAAAATCAAGGATGTCAGACATTTTGCCTTCGTACTTTTTATCCAGCTCAGCGATTTTTGCGTTATATGACTCATAAAACGCTTTTCTTTTGTCTTCGTCATACAGTCGCATTCCGTCCATGGATTTTTTGTAGTGCTCACAGATATCTGGTGCTGCCAGTTCTGCGACTTTAGTGCGGAGACATATGAATCCCCAGCCTCCAAGGTCAATAGAATGATTTTTACTCTCAATGGTCACACCCATCACGCAGCCTCTCCTCTCATTTCTGCCAGCAAATTCTCGTCCAATTCTTTCAGCTCAGCCAGCATCTCATCGCGGCTTTTCACTTCCTGCTCGGTAGTGATATGACGCCCGAAGTAATCCTTTCCCCTGCAGAGTCTACATGAACAGTGAATTTTGTTTTTGCTGTACTGGTGCAGATTGTCATACAACGGCAGGCCATCACATGACCGCGCGAGGTCAATTCGCGCTTTTCGTCTCGCCTTTTTGTAGTCGATTTTTCTTCGGTCTCCTCTTTTGCTTTCTTTTGTGGTGCTGAAAAGAAACTCTGTCTCAGAGTCTGTGAGGTTGTCTGAGTAGATGTCTACTAAAACTTTGTTATTCATTTTTTGCCTCCTGTCTTTGTTTGTTTTTTTTGTCGTTTTTAATATGCTGAATTTTGATGAAAAGAAAACTTGGTTTCCAAATACATGTTGAAATAAGGTTTTATATGTGATACAATATGTCTATAAATTAGTGTTCTAATTATAGACACTTGATAATGGAGGAGAAAATATGAAGAAAGAAAAGATAGATGATAATCAATTGACATTCTTTGATGTCATTGATGGCGGAAAGCAGGAAGAAGACAAGAAGAATATTATGAAGTTTAAAAAGAAGCAATTGATTGATGTGCAATATGCTCCTTACGAAGAGATGTTTTCTGGTTTTAATAAAATTCAAGCAATTACGTTTTCATATGATTTAAGTTTCATAAACAATATAATGAAATATTTTGATACAGCTGAAATCATTTTAGGAGCAAAGTTTATTTTTGATAAAGATGAAATGCTTCCAAGGCTACTTGCTGATGCAGCAGCATTAAAAAATGACATAGCAAAGGATAAAAGACTTTCAAATATGCTTAAAAACGGAGACTTGATAATTAAAGTGTCAACATCTATTGTTGACCACAGAAAACTGTATATTTTAAGCGCAGATGATGACAGAACAAGAGTACTTTCTCCTTCTGCTAACATGTCATGGAGCGCATGGAATGGCAGTCATCTTGAAAATTATGAGTATGATGATGGGGAGGCTGGATATGAGGACGCCATCAATGACTTTGAAGTTGCATGGTCATTGGCAGAAGAAATACCTTATGCATGTTTTTCAGCTAAAATCTCTGAAAATGCCGATGAGGATATTGTAGCTGGGAATCCAATTGTGACAAAAATAAAACAGACAAATTCAGTTATTGTGTTACGTCAGCAAATTGACGAAGAAGCAATTTCTCTTACAAGGCGTTGTTTGGATATAGAAAATGATATTGCCGAATATAAAGAAGTGACAAAAAATATCGGATTAAAGACAGACAAAGGTGTTACTATGATTTCGCCTCAGCATGTTAAAAAAATTGAGACAAACATGAAAAGAACTATTAGAGCAAAGAAGCTTAATGTTGAGGAACATACAAAGGCATATCCAAAATTAACATTTGACTATGATGAAGAAAAAGCGTATCTTGATGAGACAGAAATGGATTTAAATCCGTCCGATGAAGAAATTAAAAATGACATTGATGAAATCTTAAAAATATTTGATAATTTTAAAGTATTCATTAATGGAGAAAAAAATCTACAACCAAATCATTTTAAATTGATGACAGCGGTGCTTAGTTCGCCTTTTACGGCGCGACTTAGATGCGATGCTTCACTACTTCAGGTTGGGACATCTAGTCTCCCGCTTTTTCTTCTGTTGTCTTCTGCAAACGCCAACTGCGGCAAAACTTTTATGATGTCTGCTTTATTGAAAATGATGACAGGCGAAACTCTTGATACGCAAAAAGGCGTTAATGTATCAAAAGATATGCTTGAAAAAGAACAGATTTGTATTAAAGGTATTCCAATTTTTGTTGATGAAATAAGCGGCAGATTTATTTCTGATAAGGAAGATTTTCTTAAAGACCCTGAGCGATGTGAAAAAGGACAAGTCAGTACGATGCCGCTTATTGTGTTTGCAAGCAATAATGTCCTTTCATTAGAGGAAAAGTTTAGAAAAAGGATGATGTTTATTAATTTTGATGGAGCAATGCCAAGTACTATTGACCAGAGCGCTTATAAAAGCCGAGGTATTGCCATTATTAATAGACTTGGCACCGCTTTTTTTAGAGAGTATCTGCGACGCATGATTCCACAAATTAACGGTATTATCAACTATATGTATGATGTAGAGCATCGTGAAGACGGTTATTATCCAGATGTTATGGCTATTTCATCTCAAACGATTATTGACATTTTGACAGATTATGGATATGATATTCCTAATTATGTTAAACGACTTACCTGGAATGATGATTATTCTGTAAATTCCGTTTCTGTTTCTGAAGATTTTCTTGAACAGATAGATGCTCTATATAGAACAAACAGAAAAGATTTTAAAATTGATGTAGTTACCAATCTTGTAAGTATAGAGTTAGGAAGAAATAAGAACATTGAAAAGATGTTTGAGTCATGGTCAAGGTCTTTACCAAATGAAATTGGAGCAACCGTAATTCCATCGAGAGATTTATGCAGAATTGATTTCCGTAAAGATAAATTGGAAAAATTTTTAGGACATTCGCTATCAACAGGATTTTTGTCATTCCTTCAAGGAAAAATAGGCTTTGGTAGGTGATATTGTGTGATGGTATATTTATATACAAAAACAAACGAAGAGCTAAGTTCTTTTGATGAAACGATTTCTGTTGTACAAAGTGGGATTAATGGTTCAGCAAATATCTTATTTTCAACGGAAAATCGAAGATGTTTTCGTGAATTAGAGCATATAAAATGCTCTTGTAATCCGGGTGATATTATTATTATCAGTAATTTTGAATCACTTGGTATGAATGACACTGATATAAAAGAAAATCTTGATTTTTTTATACAAAACTCAATCAAACTTGTAATTAAAGACATACCATCAACTTACGAATATGGAGTTGGTACATCTACAAATATAGCTGTTATAAGAACAATTTTTGACTTAATAAAGTCAACAAACCAAAAGATTACACCAATCCGTACTTCCAGGCGCGCTGGCGCCGGTCGTACTAAATTGGATTTTCCAGAAAGCTGGGAAGAACTATACACAAAATGGGAGCAAAAAGAAATCACATCAAGTGAATTTATAAAGCAAAGTGGCTTAAAAAAAGCGTCGTTTTACAATCTAATGGCAGAATACCGAAAAATTTTAGAGACAAACAAAAAATACAAAGAAAAGTATGGTTGTTAAAATAATGTAAAGCATAAGCGGCAGAATAGTTTCTGCCGCTTTTTAATGTTTAGTTCTTTGAATTTTTTACTCAGCGTTATATATTTCTTCAATCAGACGCGCCGCTGCCTCTGGCATAGACATATCATCATAAACTATATTTTCGTATAGTTTTTCAGCATCGATAACGGTTACAAATTTATTATTTTTCAAGACCTCTATTGCAAATATTCTCTTTTTGAAATCACTTCCATCTTCCTGCTCAAAATCAGGAATATCTTCCACAAATTTAATCTTACAAACATAACTGTTTCCAAGCTGTTTCATCATATTGTATTTAATATTGCTAACGATGTCATAACTTTCATATTCTTCATTACTCATATTGTTCATGGTGAATTCGTCGAAATCATCTTCACATTCCTCATTGTCTATGTCATCTGTATAATCTACAGCAGGAAAACCTTGAAACTGACCAATCGGTTTGGCATGATTAAAATGCATTTCATTCCTCTCATCTTCAACACACAGCATGTCATCTAAATCATACTGAAGATTATCGATGTCATAATCAATATTAACGCTGTCAAAGTTACCACGACCAATTTGACCTCTTAAGCGCCTGTCGGATTGTTCAAAAAACTGTGCATATCCAAAATCAGATTCCTCATCAACCTTTAATTTATCATATTTCTTTATTGCATTTTTATATAATGCCTCTGCTTTTTTATTACGTTCAATATCGCTTAAAGTAAAAATGACTATATACATGAAAGCTTCTTCTCTTGTCATCTTATATGTTGAAATTTTTTCATAAAAGTTGTTTAGCGGAATTTCTTTATGTTTTCCAGACTCCGTATGCTCTACATTAAGAACATATCCTATGTTATGTCCAAAAGCTGTTTCGTCCAATAATTTACATTCATAATCATCGCCAATAGTATTTGATAATGATTCTATCAAATTTTCCAAAAAAGTTTTGATATCACCAAGCTCTTGGTTTTTGTTTGCCGTTTTTTTATCCATATCGAACACCTTTCTTTATGCGTATCTTTGGAAATATATTATTTGTTTTATAATATCATATATTAGCGACTTTTACAATTTTAATATTATTTATCACTTTTCTCATTATTACATTTCTTGCACAGCATCTGCAGATTTTCATCCACAGTCCTGCCGCCCTGGCTCCACGGTACGATATGGTCTCCGTCCATATCTTTCAAGTCAAACACCTCTCCACAAATCGCGCATTTATGCTCTTGTTTTTCATAAGCCCTTCTCTTCTGCGATTCTGAAAACGTCCTGATTGACAAAAACTTCTCATCATGCTTTGTTTTGTCAGAAAGTAAATACCTTACAATCCCGGCATTTTTAGTCACATCATCATCCATCAAAAGTCTCTTCATATCAGCCTCAAGCGTATTGCTGTTATACTGCCTGTCGTGAAATTCGTTGTATAAAATCCCCCAATCCTGTACATCCGTTACGCCTTTTCTTGTGGTCGGGAACAGCATTTTCGCCCAATTAATCACAGTCTGAAAATACAGCCATAATTCATTCGCATCTAAATCATGCTGATGTTTGGCCATATACATCTGCCCTGATTCCAGTCCGTCACGGTCAGCAATCCACATCAGAGCTTTTTCAAGATAGTCTTGCCGAATCGGGTTTCCTTTGATATACCCTTCAGCCATCTGCCCGGCAACGCAGTTTCGCTTTGAGAAATAGTTTTTCGCATCGGATAACCATGTTCCGACATATGTTGCATTTAACAGCTCCTGATTCGTCAGCACTAACCCTGCGATATTGATACGCTTAAACCACTCTAACTTTTCCTCTTCGGTTCCGTCACAAACCTTAACATCAAGTTTATAATCCAAAAATTTCTGCTTTTCATCTTCCGTCAAGTTATGGAAGAATTTATCATTTCCATTGATTTTTACAGGAAAATCCCCGTTTACATACTGGCAGAGTGAGATTGTACGCTGCTGCCCGTCAAGGAGCTCAAAGCCCTTCGGGTTCGGTGACCAGTACATTAAATTTAACGGGAATCCACTCATTACCGTATCGATTACCGCATTTCTCTGAGTCTGCTGATAAATATATTCTCGCTGATAAGGCGGCCTTAAGACTAGCTCGCCGTCTAATCAATAAACCCCGCCATCTCCATCGTCAACATAATTTTCAGCAACCTCTCTGATGCTGATTTCTTTCGGCTCTATTTTCAATTTTCTTTTCCTCCTTCAATATTGTCATACATTTCTTTATACATGCTTGCAAAATCTGAAAAATGATAAAGATATTCAATTAATTCATTCCTTGTATTATATAGATTTGGTGCATGCAGGTTACCATTTATATTGTCCTTTAATCCATTTGCGCATGCGTCTATAATTCCTGCAACATAATCGTTTTTATATTTATATTCTTCTACAGGAAGATTCATCATTTTTTTTCGGAATGATACCGTTTCATAGATTCTGTATTCTTCTCGTATGGTAAGCTTTAATTTTTTATACCTATCTTTCATTTCAGAAGATGTCGTTTTTTCTTTTATTAGTTGATTCTCAAGCAATAAGAGCTCTTTGTAAAAATTGACCATTCTTTCAAATACTTCTTCTCTGGTTGCGGTTAACAAGTTAAAATTTATTGATATTCTATTCATTTTCAAGTCTCCTTGCTGTTTTTGCTTTCTCTTTTTTCTCTTCATTTACCGCTCTCTTCAGCGCCAAAATCTCTCCTTCAATGTCATAACTGTCGCCATTTTTCATTATTTTTTTCATATAACTTTTCAGTCGTCATAGTTACCGTCTTTACCCGGTCTCTTTCCGGATGTTTTTTAAGCTCTTTTTTTTCTATTATATTTTCGGCGTTGAAGATTTGGTTTTTGTTGTTGTTCATTTCTTTTATGCCTCTTTTTTGCTGTTGTTTTTGTTTTTTATAATTTGTGGCGAATCACAATCCTCGCATAAACAGAATGTACATATTCGCCCGTTTTTTCGTTCTAAAGGAAATTTCCTTTTTTAGGTTTTTCTTTTATAACTGGATTTCCGTTTGCCTTCCCTCCCGAAGCGCCTGTGTACGACATATCTTGCCGCATTTCGCGAAAATTATTGTAAAAGCGTAAGTTCTGAATTCCGGCCTGTTCATCGGTACTTGATTGCAGCATGCCAATAATCTCAAATTGTTCAGGGTTATATTTGTCCAAATAAGTGATTGGAACTCCCAAAATTCCATTACAATATCTGTCTTGCAAACAAGCGCTTATATTTTCGCTGCTTGTTGATAAGAGGCTGTGCAATTCCTGATTCTGCAAACCACAAACCGTTACTGAATCCCTTTCCTTCTGATTCTGTTGCTCCAATGATTTCAAACTGTGCTGAGTTGTACTTGTCAAGGAATGTGATTGGAACTCCAAAGATTCCGTTACAGTATCTTCTGTATGAAGATTCTGCTGTACATTCTCTTTCCATGAACGTATCCTCGGCCTTTGTCGAGAGCAAGTGAATACTCGTTTCCGACAATTCGGAATTGCTCTGGGCTGAAGCAGTTGAAGAACGTGATTGGAACTCCAAGCACTCCTCGGTGATACCTGTCTTGCAGGTCTCCTGTCTTGCTATTGTCTATAAAAATATTTTTTTGCATATTTTTACTTATTTCTTTTTCAATCTTCTCCCGATACCCGGCGGCGTGCTCATGAAGCAGCTTTCTAAATTCTGTACCAGCAGCAGGAATGATAAAAAGTCTTTTTTCACCTTCTTTTTCTTCCGTTCTTGTGACCTCCCACTCTCCTTCCGGAAAAGCCTTGAATTCATCTTCCGTAACCATCCAGGACTCACAATAATCGCAGGGAATATTTGAAACCTTATCAACATTAATAGCATCATAGTTGTCATATTTTGGAAACTCTTCCGGGGTATAATTTTTCCATAATATAAGCTTTTCGTGACGTTTTTTAATGTCAAGGTTTGTGAACCATCTACACAATCCATTTATTTTTTTTGTTGTTCCTTCAGGAGTACCAAATTCCGATGGTGTTGAATAACCAATCCAAGCTTTATTGTCCTTTAGAAGTGGAAAAAATTCTTTATATGTAATCGCATTTTTATTTCCAATGATTACAAACTTTTTATCATATTTCATTAACTGAGCTACATATTCACGAAAACAATTTCCACACCAACCAATGACTCCGTTATGACGAACAAGCATGATATGATTTCTTTCAAGCGTTAAGCAATATACATTGTCGTTATATGGAACTTTATCTGCAACTCCATATTTTGAGAACTCAGTATTTCTCTCAAAAGTCACATTTATGTCGTAACAAATCCCAAATTTATCATCATATGAATGTTTTCTTTCTGTCATCCGTACTTGTGTTATCATACCATAAATTTTAAGAATAAGTTCTTGAATGTTATCTATTAAAGTTTTTGACACAGATGATAAATGATAATGTCCGTCAGCACATTTGCTGCCGTCTCCGTTCAAATAACCTTTGAATAAACACTTTAATAATTCTATATCTAATTCAAGATATTCTCTTGGTATATATTTATCTGCACTTCTACCAAATTGAGAAAGATATTCCCACAATTGTTTTGAATAAATGCAATAATTGTTATTTCCGTCATTTTTTCTGGAGATACTTGCTGTAAACCCAATTCTTTGAATTAAATCAAGTACATAAGATTCGTTCTTTTTACTTTGTTTAATTTGAATTGTATAGTCACGCTTACCATATGTATTAATATGGTTACGCCAACATCCATCTGCTAACCAAAATCCAAAAAATTCAAGCCAATCTTTTATAGGCATTTGCTTTTTCGGGACAGTAATCTCTTTTCTGGAATACTGTTCAAGCTGTGTTGTTTCAGGTAAATAAGAAGATTCTTTTTTCTTCCCAGTCCAAGAAAAACCTTTTAATGGTAAAAGATATGTTTTCTTTACATCTTCTGCATTTACAAATGGAATAGGACCATTGCTATTTGACAACTTATGATATGCATACATCCGATGCTTTCCGGTAACACAAAAATCCATATTCTGATTGTGGAAATGATAAAGTTTTCCATTCACAGGACTTGAAATAAAATCTACTGCTTTTACCATTTCAATCTGTTTATTTTCAGGATTTAATGACATAATAATATCTTTACTAATATCTACATCTTTAATAAGTTTCCAACCATGATTTGTCATAACTTCAGTATCACTAGAATAACAGCTAAATGGTGGATTCGTGACTACAACATCACATTCATCCAACAAATCCAGACATTCCTGATTCCTAAAATCTCCATTACCCTCTAACGGAGTCTTGATGCCAACCTCGATATTATTGTCATCACCGCGAGTGTATTCCATTTTATAAGTCGGCTGTTCTCTATCATAATGAGTAGCAATCAGCTTTTTCAATCCGAGGTGTGCAAAGTTTAAATGAAAATACCTCCAAAAAGCCGACCAGCTTGGGTCATCGCAATTACAAAACACCACCTTTCCCTTGAAATGTTCTTTATAATGTCGCAGCTCTTCTGCAACGTCACTTAACTGAGTGTAAAACTCATCATTTTTTGCCTCCTTGGCTTTATGCAGATTTTCGTTTGCCATCTATGTTAACTCTCCTTTTTGTTGTCGTTATAATTTTCTTGATTTTTTGTTTTTTTTGCTTTTTAGCTCTATCCAAAAAATCAGTTATAGATAACATGACGAATCTGAAAAAAAAGAGTCATTTTTATGATATTTTTTTTGATTTTTTTACACGCAAAAAAAACAGCCGTCAGCTTTCCACTGACGGCTGCTTCTCTATACCTACCCCAAACTCTTTAACCGCTTTCGTTGACACCTCCACATACCCGCCGGATTTGTTCTTCCCGACAAGGGCGCAGTATCTCGCAAACTCTTCTGATTTAAAAATGTTATATGCCTTTTGCAAATCTTCTTCTGTTTCTGCCGTGATATACCTCCCAGAATACACAACAAAGTCCTCATCCAAGATAAACGGCTTTATTTGGGGTTTATTTTTATCAATTATATGTTTAAACACTATCTTCTTCAGCCCACTGTTTTGAATGCCCTGGCTCCTGCCAAACAAAAACCAATTAACGTTTTTGTCCATGTCACGCTTTGCCAGCTCATCGCGGTATGAATCAAGGTAAGCATATGTTTTTGGAAATTCTTTTTTTAATCTATCCTCTGAAATCGGCGCTTCTGCATACGGAAAAATGATGTATGTATTGTCTGTTTTACCTTCATATTTTGAAGCCTTCACGCACCGCCGCAGTATGGCAGACTCTATCTCGTGAACCTTACCGGCTTTGTCTTTAAAGTAAACAGTCTCACCTTTACCGGCATACGGTTTTGTCAGTTCTTTATCGGTGTATGCCTGGATGATGTAGATATAATCGCGGTTTGTAACTATACCGTTTTGCACAGTTACGATATTTGAAACCTTCTTTGGTCTGCTGTTAATTTCTTCCAGGAATTTCATATCATCAGCAGAGCCAAAGTTCCATGGGTGTCCGGTCATATTATTTTTCAGATATTCAAAATTAATTACGTTTTCTGAAACCGGCTGATACATGTTATATTCCTTGTATTTTATATTCTCTTTTTTATCTTTATCAATCATGCAGATACATGTATACGTATCAGCATCAGGGAAGATTTTTGATGCTCCAAAATCATATATTGCAGAAATGTACTCATTTTTTATCAGGAAATCCCTGAATTTCTGCTGCGAAGTGTTTCTGATAAATGTGTTTGGCGATATGAACCCAAGCTTGCCATTTTCGCCAAGCATATTGATTCCGATTTCGTAAAAGATTACATACAAATCAGCCATACCATCCGAAAACTGAAAACTTTTCACGATGTCACGGTATCTTTCAGGAATGTTGTGTATTCTTACAAACGGCGGGTTCCCGACAACATAATCATATTTTTCTTTATGCTTTTCCCATTCTGTCAGTGTGTCACCGTTTATCAGATTTTTCCACTCAATCTTCGGTATTTTGTATTCTTCCAGAATCCCATTAAGTCTGCTAATTGCTTTTTTATATATTTTTTCGTCTTTTTCAATGCCGAACACGTTGTTCTGAATAATGTCAGATATCTCTTTTTCTGGTAATGACTGTTTTCGTCCTGCTTTAATGATTCTTTTAATGATTTCTGAAAGAAATGCTCCGTCACCAAACGACGGCTCCATTATCTTTTTTGTCAGGACTTTGTCTCCCGCATATCCAATATCATCAAGAATCATTACAACGATTTTTTCTGGTGTAATATACTGACCTTTTTCTTTTCTGCTCTCCATATCCTGCCTCCTTTATTTCCAATATGCTGAATTTTTCATTTGGTAGGATATTTTTGCGCAAAAAAACCGCCGGCCTTTGCCGGCGGCGGTCTTAAATCAAATTACAAATGCATCATTGCTACTGTTCTTCCCTTCTTCAAGCATATACGCCAGAGCAACATTCCAGTTCTGCTCTTCCAGACATTTTACAATATCTGCATCATATTTCAGATTGATGAAGTCAAGCTTTACAAAATCAGCAAAATCTTTTTCTTCCATTTCCCGAATAATAGCTTTCGCCACATGCTTCTGTTCATCGATTAAAAATTCTTTTGCATATTTATTTTTTGTCTTTTTGTATGTTTTATATGCAACCGCATATTTGTACATTGAATTTGATGCATTCATATATGCTGTTTCCAGGTATCTCAAGCCACTCAATTTTTTAGCATATTTACAATCAGCCATTTGATTAATGACAATATTCGTACGTGCGCCAACTATAACAGATACGCTGCACGGCAATACAAAATCAAAAATTCCATTACGATTGTTTATGTGAACATTAACACACCTTACCCCATACGTGTTTCCAGGATGTGTAATTGCTAATCCAAGGTTTTCTGGTATTGTTGTCATGTTAATATTCATATCCTGGATTTTGTCTCGGCGAGCATTACAAACAAACGCATCCATTCCGACTTTTTTTATTGACGCCGGCAGATTAATTTCCAACAGGTTCTGACAGTTCTGAAATGCTTCTTTTTGAATTACTTCCAGGCCTTCGTTAAAAATTACCTCTTCCAGCTCACGACATAAAGAAAATGCACTTATCCCGATTTCTTTAATCTGAGGCGGGAATGTTATTTTCTTAAATGCACATCCGGAAAACATATGTTGATTTCCATTTTCGCCAATCCTGGTGATTCCATGTCCAAAATCAATTTCCTTCAATTTTTCACATGCGTAAAATGCTTCATCTCCAATCGTTTGCATAGTATCAGGAAAAATCACTTTTTTGATTTTAGAATTAGAGAACGCACTTTTTCTAATTCTTACTACTCCATCTGGTATTATTACTTCACCTGTTTTCCCTTGCGGGCACAAAATCAAGGTCTTCATATCAGCAGAATATACAATGCCATCAACGGTTTTGTATCGTGAAATATGAGATTCTATTTCTTCAATATCCTGACTGTAAAGTTTATACAGCAATGCGTCATCATAATTAATTTTCTCGTCTTCGATGATTACCTTTTTCGGCAGTACTCTCAGTGCTGCGACAGCATTGAGATTTGGAACTCGAACTGCTTTTTTGGGTCTTTTTTTAACGCAAAAGGAAACATCACTTTTTGGCAAGACAATCTCATCTGCTGTCTCGTCAATATCAATAATGAATGGACCGAGACATTTAATACCACCAACAAACGGCTGGTCTAAAAATCCGGAGTTGACAAATGCAGCTTCCTGAACCATAGCAATCCGCATTTCATCCAAGCCAGCAGCGCTTTTCGCCTTACATCCTTCAAATGCGTAATTCCCTATCCGGTTAAACTGTGTGAAATCAACTGCAGCATCTTCACTCTGACCAAACGCATTCCGCAGTATCATTCCAGCTTTTTCAACCAAGTATTTTCCTGTCGTATAACTACTGGATTTAGACTCTACTTTTTTCACATTTGGAAACAATTTATTTGGAATTATGATGGAGAAAACATCTCTTCCGATAATTAGATTCTCCACACTTGAAAATACTTTTTGGCATTTTTCCCTGTTAATCCTGATTTTTGGATAGATAAAAGAAACAGTTTTAGCGTTATCCATTACCTCGATGTCAGTGCATGTCGTACCGTCAGTATAGAATTTAGACTTTCCAACAGTCTCCCATTTGTAATTATTGTTATTCATTTTTTTTACTCCTTTCTTTTTGCGTTTCTTAAGTTAATATGCCATATTTTTCGCAACAAAAAAAAGCGGCCGCCAGAATTAACGACGACTGTTTTACACAAAAAAAACCGCCGGCCCTTGCCGACGGCGGTCTTAAATCAAATTACAAATGTATTTCCAGTGCTATCCTTTTCTTTTTCTTCGTTTAACATATACGCCAGAGCAACATTCCAGTTTTGCTCCTCCAGGCATTTTACAATATCTTCATCATACCCCAGATTGATAAATTCCAATCTCAGAAAATCAACAAAATCCTTTTCTGTTAACTCCAGTGCAATCGCATCCGCAGCCATCTTTTGGTAATCAATCAGATATTCTTTTGCCAATTCATTTTTTGTCCTTTTATATGTCTTATATGCACACACATATTTAAATCTTGAATTAGCGGCATACATGAATGCGGTATTCAGCCATTTTAGATGATGAAACTTCTTGCAATATTCTGGGTCAGAAGCCATTAGATTGAAGCCTGTAACGATTTCTGAATAACCATTTGTTGTAGCAGATACACAGTCAGGAATTACGAAATCAAAAGTTTCGTTTTTGTTGGGAACATGAACATTAACACATCGCGGCGTCTGCATGCTTCCAGGATGGATAATTGCACGTCCGAGACCTTTCGGAATTGTTGTTAAGTTAATGTTTATATCCTGGATTTTTTCTCGTGCAATCTCACATACAAACGCATCTAATCCGACATTCTTGATTGATTCGGGAAGGTTTACTTCTGTCAGTTTCGGGCAGTTTTTGAATGCTCCCTCACGGATATATTTTAAACCTTCTTCGAAGATGATTTCTTTCAATTCACCGCATGAATAAAACGCACTGATTCCAATCTCTTTGACCTGTGGCGGAAATATAAGTTTTTCAACAGGACATCCTGAAAAAATATGCTTGTTTTCAGCTCCTCCAATCTGTTCAATTCCATTTCCAAAATCGATTTCTTTCAGATTTTCGCATCCATAAAACGCTTCATTCTGCAGTCTGACCAAACTGTCAGGAAAAACAACCTTGCTTATTTTTGAGCCAAAAAATGCCTGTTTTCTAATTCGCTCAACACCATCAGGGATGGTTACCTCTCCTGTTTTTCCTGCAGGACAAAGAATCAGTGTCTTCATGTCAGCAGAATATAAGATTCCATCAACCGTTTTATATCGTGAAACCCGAGACTCTAATTCTTCAATATATCTGTTTGAGAGTTTGTACATTAAATCATCGTCATATCTGATATTTTCATCCTCAATGATTACCTTTTTAGGGGATTTTCTCATTGCTGCAAAAACGTTGATATTTGGAACACGAACACATTTTTTTTGTATTTTCGGAACACAAAAGTAAACATCACTTTTGGGTAAGATAATTTCGTCTGCTGTTTCATCAATATCAATAATAAACGGGCCGAGACATTTAATACCACCAATAAACGGCTTGTCTAAGAAACCAGAACCAACAAATGCAGCATCCTGAATCGCTAAAATTCTCATTTCATAAATACCGGCAGCTACTTTCGCTTTACATCCCTCAAATGCATAATTTCCAATCCGGCGGAAACGTGTAAAATCAATTTCTGCATCTTCACTTTGCCCGAATGCATTCAATAACTTGCGGCCGGCTCTTTCAATAAGGTATTTACCATCAAGAAAATTGCTTGACTTAGATTGAACCCGCTTCACATTTGGAAACATTTTATTCGGAATGACAATTGAGATAACATTTCTTCCAATTAGCAGTGTCTCAATGTTTGAAAACACTTTTTGACATCTTTCTCTGCTAATTATGATTTTTGGATAGATGAAGCTAATCTCTTTTGCATCATCCATAACCTCAATATCAGTACATGTTGTTCCGTCAGTATAAAACTTGCACTTTCCAACTGTTTCCCACTTGTAATTATTATTCATATATTTTTTGCTCCTTTCTTTTTGCATTTGGAATTAATATGCTGGATTTTTCAGACAGCCAAAAACAGCCCGAAGAATTAATCTTCTGGCTGTCTACTTTTCAAGATTTTCAAATCACAAGCGCATCTTCAGGTTTTCCCTTTCCTTCTTCAAGCATATATGCCAGAGCGATATTCCAGTTCTTTTCCTGAAGTCTTTTCATAATACAGCTGTCATATTCAAGATTTATACATCTCAATTTTACAAAATCAACAAAATCCTTCTCATCCAGTTCTTCAATAATCGCAGCTGCAACGCGGTACTGCTCATTTTCCAGAAACTCTTTTGCCGCTTTATGCTTAGTTTTTAGATATGTTTTATACGCAACAACGCATTCATACCTGGAGCTTGCCGCATAGTGAAATGCCGTTTCAAGCCGTTTTGTGTTGTGTATATATTCGGTATTAGCTAGCATATTGAAATCCAAGGCGATTTTAGAATATCCGTTTCTTATTGACGTTATACTGTCCGGCAGCACGAAGTCATAAACGCCGTTGGCGTTATCTATGTGAACATAGATACACCTGAGGGTTTTTAGGCTTCCGTAGTACACTAGAGCTTTCACCAGGTTATCAGGAATGGTTGTCATATTAATATGCAAGTCCCCGTAAGGACGATTGTTAGGAATGCATACAAATGCACTTTTGCCTAATTCCCTGATTGAAGCCGGAAGGTTGACCTCTCTTAGCATCATACAGTTTTTAAAAGCGCCAATGGCAATTTTCTCAAGCCCTTCGTTAAAAACAATTTCCTTCAGCTTATGACATGCATAAAAAGCAGAAACCCCGATTTCTTTAATCTGAGATGGGAATACGAGCCTTTCAAAGGCGCATCCGGAAAATATAAGCTGTTTTCCATCTGCTCCAAGCTGTTCAATCCCATTGCCAAAATCAATCTCTTTTAAATTTTTGCATTGATAAAAGGCTTCATCTTCAATTCTTACTAAGCTGTCAGGAAAAACAACACGGCTGATTTTAGTCAGGCAGAATGCCTGTCTCCTGATTCGCGTAATGCCATCAGGGATAATTACTTCACCGGTTTTTTCTTTCGGGCAAAGAACCAGCGTCTTCATGTCAGCAGAATATAAAATACCGTCAACTGTTTTATAACGTGGAATCCGTGACTCGAACTCTTCAATGCCAGGTTCATGTAATCTAAATAAGACCTCATTGTCATGGCTGATGTTTTTATCTTCAATAATCACTTTTCTCGGCTTTTTTGTGACTTCATCAATGCATCTGATATTTGGAAGCCTCATGCATTTTACGAATTTATCCGGAAAATATTGAATCCCTGTCTTTGGCATTATAACTTCATCGGCAGTCTCATCAACATCAACGACAAGTGACCCGACACATTTAATGCCATTTACAAACGGTTGATTCATAAATCCGGAGCCGAAGAATGCATTATTATTAATCCTTATGAAGCCTGTATCCTCGGAGTCTGACACTTTTGTAGCGCGGCAGCCCTCAAAGGCATAACTTCCAATCCGGTTGAAAAGTGTAAAGTCAATTTCTGCATCTTCGCTTTGGCCAAACACATTCAATAACTTACCGCCAGCTCTTTCAATAAGGTATTTACCGTTGATAAAGCTGTTTGATTTAGACTCAACATGCTTAATATTCGGAAACATTTTATTCGGGATGGCAATTGAGATGACATTTCTTCCAATCAACATAATTTCAACACTGGAGAATACTTTTTGGCATCTTTCTCTGTTAATCATGATTTTTGGATAGATGAAACTAATCTCCTTTGCGTCATCCATGACTTCAATATCAGTACATGTCGTTCCATCTGTATAGAACTTGCATCTTCCTATTGTCTCCCACTTGTAATCATTATTCATTTTTTTAACTCCTTTCTTTTTGCATTTCTTAAATTAATATGCGGGATTTTCGGCTGCAAAAAAAGCGGCCTCAGGCCGCTTTTATAATGTATAATCTGATGTCTCACTTTTTTTATTTTGCTTGTTCAGGATATATCCTTTCAGCGTCACCGCATCAGGGCCGAATAGCTCATCTGCCATATCAAACATCTGCTTTAAAGTTTCGTCATTGAATGTCCCGGCATTGATATACTCTATCAGTGTTTCCAGGTCATGCACGCCAATCTGCAGAATCTTCATTACATTTTTGGCCATAAACTGTTCAACATCAGCATCATGATACCGCCTGCAGTATTCCATTGATGCAGACAATACGGATTCATTGTTGATGATAGAGCCGTCTATGCCATACTGATATACAAGTGCAGGAGGAATATCTCTTTTTGAGTGGAGAAAATCATAGATTCTGTCTGCCATCCAGTCCACATTTCCGTAAACGGTTTTTGGAACGATTATCTCCGGGCGGTCTCCAATTTTAATAAGACAAAATTTCGTTTTGTATTTAGTCTCAGTTCTTTCGTCATCTTTGCATGCCAGTATCAACTGCTTATCAAAGGAATCTGCATAGACTCTTGAAGCGCTTGCAAACGCTCCATGCCCAATTGACTTTAAGGATTTCGGAATATGTATTTCATACATATCTTCTGGTTTGATTTCAATAGCATAATTAGACCCATCTTCGTTTACTCCAATGGCGATTGTTTCGAATGCATAATTGCCAACAGATTTCAGGCTATCAGGAAGGTTTATTTCCGTCAGCCCGGTGTTAGCAAACGCCCTGTCTCCAATATGTTTCATGTTTTTACCGATATTGAATTTTTTAAGCCTTACACAGTTTAAAAATACGCTATCCTCGATATCTGTAATACCGCTTCCGCCTTTTACTTCTTCCAGCATACAACTGCCAAAGAATGCAAAATTCTTAATATGTTTTACGGAATCAGGGATGATGAGTTCTGACAGCATACAGTTACAGGCTGCGCCTTCGCAGATAGTTTTTGTACCGTCAGGTATCTCTACAGCGCCAGTCCTTGCACAGAAATACAGGTTTTTGCCGTTTCTGGAATACAGCATTCCGTCAATAGAACAAAGTTTCGTATCAGGATTCTGGATTTCCACCCATTCCAAATCCCTCATTTCCTTCAGTGTATTTATAATGTCTATAACTTTCTGGTCATGCTCTGCAGACTTTACAATCAGCTTGACAGTTTTCCTTTTTGCTTTGTTAAATTCTGCCGAAGAAGATTTCAAATCCCGAAACGTATCAATTATCATCGTGTTACCATCTTTTTTAATCATTTTTTTTAACTCCTTTCATTGTTTTTCATACAATAAATATGCCGGATTTCCCGGCAGGCAAAAAAAAAGAGCAGCCGCAGGCTGCTCCAGGATTACAATTTGAAATTTTCATCATATGGCTTTATACCTTTTTCCTTCATCTTCTGTAAGAGTGCGGAGGCTTCAATCGTCATACGGTTCTCTACAAAGAACTGCAGCGCATCCTGCATCTGTTTATCGCAGAACACATCTTCGGCAATAAGCTTTGCTGTTGCTTCGCTTCCGAATATATTGGAAACCGTATCAAATATATTCAGATTGGACAGGCAGAGTCTGTCAGATGTATTCTCCTCTGACCTGGTGGTCAGAAATGACTCAATTACAATACCTAACGAATAATACAGATTAGAGGACATTGTCGTTATCAGCTGCCATCCGGCCATCCAGCCCCTGACGATGCTGACCATAGAAGGGAGGTCAAGATGATTGATGTATTTCTGTCTTACGACAGCTCTCTCTCCGATAGTAATTTTTACCGTACATGCTACATCACCAGTTTCTAAAAAATGATGTACCAGTTTGCGCGTGTCCTCTTCTGACGGCAGTCCGGCATATGTTGTTGTATTGAATATGGAGCTGACAAGATTTTCAACGCTGTCAATAATAGACTCGTCGCATTTTTTTCTTTTGCGGTATGCATCAACATTTTCGTACGCTTTGACCTCTTGCACGAGAACTGCATCCTCCGGGAAAACTATTTCGTTCACCGTATGGCAGCCATGGAATGCATCGCGGTCAATGACCTGGATACCTTTTCCAAAGACTATCTTTTTTAAGTTGTCACAATTTTTAAATGCACAATGCTTAATTGTTTCAACCGAATCGGGCATAATGATTTCCTTGGCCTGGCAGTCAACGAATGTTAATGGCTCAAGCACGGTTACGCCATCTTCAATTATCAATTTCTCATCTTCTTTTACCATAATTTTTTCATTCCTTTCTTTTTGGATTTATACATACAATATGCCGAAAATTAGACACAAAAAAACGCAGCGCCGAAGGCGCTGCTGCATAATTACAACCGCATTGAGGTCTTCTTTTCGTTCTTCCCGATTGCTTCCATCAGATAAGCTGCAATCTCAACACGATTTCGCTGAACTGCTGACTCGTGGAGAGCTTTAAGGGAATTCAGTGTAAGAATGTTAAAGCTGATAAGCCTGATGGCGTCCTGTGTCCTGTTGGATTCAATCATATATTCCATTATCTTCTTTCCGACTCTTCTAATGTATGTTGTCAGTTCATCAGACGGCTTACGGTTAAAAGCGTAAAGATAAGAATATGTTGAAAAAGCAGTATCGTATGATGTTTTACCACCCCTGCCATACTGGTAGAGATTTTCATACATCTCCGGAATTCCGGAATTTAATGCACACTCACAGAGGCCTATGTTAGATTCGGCAATGAATTTTGGGAGATATATTACACGGCCATTTACAGAAATTTCAACAGTCATTGGAATATCATATGAATCATATTTCCAGTATCCATTCCAATTTGCCGGGCTTACCGCACGCATTAAATTATACGGTAAAACATTACTGCGAATGTTTATTGCATTAACGCGTTCAAACGCATTATCTCCAAGAACCCTGACAGATACCGGAAGGTCAAGCTTCGCAACTTCAGTTTCCGCAAAAGCATAATCTTCTACGACGAGCAGGCCTTCATTCAGCTCTACTTCCGCCAAATGGTCGCAGCCATAGAACGCAGAATGTTTAATGACTTTGACATTTTTAGGGATACTGACTTTCTGCAGTGCATGACACATAGAGAAACTTAAAGCTCCAATCTTTTTCAGCGATTCAGGGAAGCTTACGGATACAATTTCGCCGTGTCTTGAAAAGACATTATCCTTAATTGATTTAACGCCATCAGGGATTACGAGATGCTTTAAATTGCTCTTATCCGTACCCCCATAGATTCCAACAACCTCCATATTGCTTTTTCTTACAAGTAAGCCATTGCTTAAGAGTTCCAGTCCCGCCTGTTCTGCGTTTTTTCCTGTTTTTCTTTTTGCCATTTTTTTTTCTTCCTTTCTTTGTATGCTTTTTGTACATGGTTAATATGCCGGATTTGGTGGCGGGCAAAACAGGCAAAAAAATCTTGCATTTTTTTTGTAATTTCGCATATACGTATTACGTACACATGGGTAATAATGTGTGCAGAAAAGCTGCGTCATATGCTTCGTACTGGCATATGTTTTGAGACGGCTTTTTTGCACGGCACACACAAAAAAGCGTCAGTTGATACTGACGCTTTGTCCAAAGTCTACGATAAAGTAAAATCTTCTTTTTCTGTTTCTTTTGCGTTCTGCAAAATGTATGAGACGCTTGGCAGCCATCCTTTTTTCTGGAGGCGGTTTAAGATTCTCTTGTTATATTTTACTTCTACAAGTTTCAGGAAATCCATAAAGTCATCCTCATTCATAAATGCAATAATACTAAGCGCGGTTAACAGGTAGTTTTCCTGAATTTCCTTTTTTATTTTTTCATCCCTAGTTTTTCGGTATGCTTTGAATGCAGCAATGCTTCGGCTTGTCGTGCTTATGGCAAAAACATATGCTTCATTCAATGTCTCTGCAGCTTTTTTGTCAGGCAGCATATCAAATGCCGTATCCGTAGTCAGAAATCCATAATGTGACATATATTCAGGAATCACAAAATCAAACACATCAGCTGCATTATCCATATGAACATTAATACATATGGTTCCTGGAGACCTTTCCTCTTTTACAAAAGCAGCGATAAAATTACAGGGTATGGATTTAAGATTTACCGCAATATCTTCGGTTCTTAGTAGTCCAAGGTGAAAAGCACGATTTCCGATATATCTTAGTGTTTCAGGAAAATCCAGATTCTTGATTAAGTCACATCTGGAAAAGGCATCATTTCCAATCTCCTGCAATCCTTCGTTAAATTTTATCTCTTTCAGCTTATCGCAATAGAAAAATGCCCCATCCCAGATTGTTTTGACCTGAGATGGAATTTCAAGCTTAGTGATAGAAGAAAACGCAAATACCATCATGCCACCAATTTCTTCAATCCCGTTTCCAAAATCAACAGATTTTAAGCGAGAGCATTCGCAGAAAGCATGTTTTCCAATCTTTTTAAGACTGTCAGGGAAAGATACTTTTTCGATTTTAGAATTAGCAAATGCAAATGCTTTAATTTCTGTTACGCCTTCCGGGATTGTGATATTTCCATTTTTGCCACGCGGGCATACCAGCAACGTACTCATATCTTTGTTATATAGAACTCCATCTATGGTTTTATATTTCGGGATATGTGATTCTATTGTCTTCAAAGACCGCATGCCGTATAAAGCCTTCACGAAATCGTCGCCATCAAAAGGTTCCGCCGTGCTGCTGCCCGGTTCCAGGATAATCTTTTCCGGAGCCAGTCTTGTTGCATAATATAAGCTTTTCGCATCCGAAACCTTAACGCATTTTGCAGGTTTTAACTGATGGAATTTGATTTTGCCTTTTGGGAGAATAACGGTATCAGCATTCTCATCAATGTCAAGGATAGTAGTTCCATACTGTGTTCTGAATACCTTAAGGCCATTGACAAAAGGCTGTTCCATAAACCCAGAGCCCGTAAAAGAATTTTCATACGTTGTAAATTTGCCACCTGAAAACAGATTAACAAATTCATGAGATTTGCATCCATCCAAGGCATATTCATTAATCGAAATGAAATCGCTGCCATCAAGCGGCGTGTCTTCGCTTTGTCCAAAAGCATTCAATAATCTGAGTGTTGATTTAACTACTAGATACTTTCCGCTCTTAAACACTTTTGAGTTAGACTTAACGTTTTTGACATTAGGAAACATCCTGTTCGGGATACAGATATTTACTACTTCCGGGTTGATGCAAATTTCTTCAACACTCGTGAAAACTTTTTTGTTATCCCGGTCAATATCGATGACCCTATGCTGAAAACACAACTGTCTGACTGTATCTTTTACATTAATATCAGTACATACTACGCCATTCGTAAAAAAATCAACATCATTAACAGTTTCCCAGTGATAGCTTTTCAAATTTGCTTTACTCATATTTTTAATTCCTTTCTTCTTTTCTGCCAGCATCCTGGCGATATTTACATATACAATATGCCGGATTTGGCAGCAGGCAAAATAAGAAAAGCCGCCATCTTCCGATGGCGGCTTCAATACGTTGTATGTCTTATTACACTATATCACAAAGTTTTTTCGTTCTGATTTCTCATCAGTCACTGTTGCTTCCAGCATATACGCCATGCCGGTCGTCCATTCATTTTTACGGAGCTGTTCTGCCAGCCTCTCGCTGTATTTCAGCTTTACAAAATCAAGCTTTACAAAATCAACAAAATCTTTCTCGGACATCATCCGGGCAAGCGAAAATGCAATATCATCACTATTATCACGAATAAACTCTTTCGCTCTTTGACTTTTAGTCAGCCTATAAGTTTTATACGCAGCAATGTCAACACTTTTTGCAGTTGATGCCATAAGAAACCCTTCATTCAGGACTTTTTTGGATGATTCAGGATGATTTGCAAAATCATTTAAAGCAAAATTCATTTTGGAATAACTACTGTTTGGTCTTATAGCGTCAGGCAGCATGAATTTGAAATCTTCCGTCTGGTTTTTAAGATGAACACAGATGCTTGTTCCTGCGTCTGAGGATACATCCTGCTCGACAAAGCCAAAAATGAAATCTTTTGGAATTGATGATATCTGTACATTAATATCAGCATATACGCCATCTTGCGTAATATGCCATATGAAAGCACTTTTTCCGATTTTTTTAATAGATTTTGGAATGGTAACCTGCGTGAGTCTGTTGCAATACACGAAAGCGCAAGCATCAATTTCCTCCAGCCCCTCATTTAGCACCAATTCTGTTAGTTTGGAGCAGCAGTAGAAAGCAGCAATTCCGATTTTTTTGATTTGTTGGGGCAGAACCAGTTTTGAAATAGCACAGCCAGCAAACATGTTTTTGCAGCCATATTCTCCAATGCGTTCTAAGCCGTGGCCAAAATCAATATCTTCCAGATTCTCGCATCCATAAAACGCCTCCGCCTCGATTTTTTCTAAACTGTCAGGGAGAACAACGCCACTGATTTTTGAGCCAGAGAAAGCTGCTTTCCTGATTCTTTTTACTCCTTCTGGGATAACTACCTTGCCGGTCTTCATCTGAGGGCAGGCAATCAGTGTTGTCATATCTGCAGAATATATTATGCCATCAGCTGTCTTATATCTTGGAATACGGGATTCTATTTCTTTAATGCCATAATATCGCAGTTTCTCTCTTATGGTGTCATCAACTTTTAACCGTTCATCCTCAATGATTACTTTTTCAGTAAGTGTTTTTGATGGATTAAAGCTATTTATACATTTAATCCTTACACATTTTACATTTTTTTGAACTGCAAATACCAATTTTTCATCTGGTATCACTATTTCGTCAGCATCGCTATCAATATCAATTACTAAAGAGCCAAGCCTCTTAAGACCATCTATAAATGGTCTTTTCAAAAAACCAGACCCGTCAAATGCATGTATGTCAAATGACATATATTTTGAATCATCATAGTTACAGATTTCTTTTGCCTTGCATCCATCAAATGCGTAATTGGTAACTCCTTCAAACAGTCCGAAATTAATATACTCACTTTCCGACTGTCCAAAAGCATTTAAAAGATTATCTCCCCTAAACCTTTTGATAAGGTATTTTCCGCTTGAAAAATATTTTGATTTTGACGATACTTTTTTAACGTTCGGGAACATTTTGTTCGGGATTAAAATGGATGTAACGTTATCTCTGATAATCAATTCTTCCACATTCGGATATTCCTTTTTGCAAGTGTTGCGGGCAATGCTTACGATTGGGTGCATCAAAGTTACGCTCTTAATGTCTGGTGCTACATCAATATCAGTACATACATCACCATCAGTATAATACGTAACCCCGCTAAACAATTCACACTTCATATTTTCTCTTCCTTTCTTTGTTTTTTTGCCAGTATCCTGACTGTATTTACATATACAATATGCCGGATTTTGTTGAAAAGGAAATTGCACTTTTGCCAAAGCTATTCTTGCTTTTCTGCCTTATCTTGTGTTTAGCATACGATGTCAGAAATGATTCCTGGCGCGCTCTTTGGAGTACCTGAGATGCCGGATACACCGCCCGGCCGTATGCTGTTTCTAAGGTTTTTATTTAAAACCTTTTTTTGTTTTTTCGCAAAAAAATGCCCGGGAAATTATTCCCCGGGCTGGCTGCAAATCAGCATGATAAATCATCAAGTTTAAGTTTGTCAGATTCATTCAGTAAATAAGCCTTCGCTAATGTCATACTATTCGGCAGTATTTGCAGGATTTCATTAAACGCTTCAACGTCATCTACCAAATGCATACGGAAAAGGTCAACCAATGCAGCTTCTTCGTTAATGTTGACGAATTCTCTCACACAATCAACAATATTTCCACGCAGATATTTCTCGGCAGCCATGCTTTTCAAGTCCTTGCATTCCGCTAATGCGATTTGGAATCTTACTCTTGCGTTAATCGCATACGGGAACATATTTTCAGGAAAATCGTTTTTAGCTTCAATGAAATTGCTTAACTCATTTCTTGTGTCTATCAGAATATGTGAAGGAAAATATACTGTCCGTTTTGGCGTATGTACTTTTACATACGGCTGAGCCAGCGAATCAGCCTTGTGCAATGTATCAAAATCGCAGGCAAATTTGATTGTTTCAGAGACAGAACTGCAAAAATAAGATGGAATATTAGATGATTCCAAATATACGTCAGAGGCATGAACCGGGCCAATATTCTGAAGTTCTTTAACTGACGCAGGGAACCGCAGTTCTTTCAGTTTTGTGTTCATAAGAGCGTTGTACTGTATGATTTTAATACATTTCCCTAAATGGATATTTTCCAGTCCGGAACTGCAGAACGCATACGGGCCAATCGTACTGACACTATCAGGGATTACTATCTCACGCAGTGAAATATTGGAATCAAAGCATGAATTTGGAATTTCTGTAAGTGAATTGCTAAGCTTAACCTTTTGAAGCTTCCGGCAGTTAAAGAACACTGCTTTCTCAAGGCTTTTGACTGAATCAGGTATCTCTATCCCTTCAACCTCAGAGCCAAAGAATGCATTTTTCTCAATTTCTTTTGTTCCTTCTTTGATTTTTACAGTTCCATGTCTATTTTTCGGACATGCGAGCAATGTTTTTCCGGCTTTGTCATACAAAACGCCATCATAAGTCATATATCTCTCACTTTTGTCTGTAATCTGAATATTTTGCAGATTGCTGCAATTTTTAATATAATTGCAAAAATCTTCTTTATCATCATACACCTCACAATCAATAACGAGATTCTTTGGCGCCGCATACGCATACAAAACACGCTGAAAAAACAGGCTGCTGTTTTTGACGATTATTTTGTCATAGCTTTTACACAATTCACGAATAAATGTTACGTTATGTATGTTATGCAGAAAATATGTTGCAGTTTCAGGAATTACCAACTCCTTCGCATCTTTGTCAACATCAATAATCATGCTTCCGGCCATATATGCACCGCCAACTGGTTCTAATTCCATGAATGCTGAACCAAAAAAAGCAAGCTTGAAGCCGCCTTTTACGCAGTCTTCATTAATGATTTTTGTTGACCTGCAGCCATAAAATGCATAGCCGTCAATAAACTCAACAGATTTCAAATTTATGACCTCATCTGGCTTTTTGCAGAACGTATTAAGCAGCCAGACGTCAGTACGCTTTCCGTTTTTATCCGGGAACATATTGTAGTCTACCCTTATCAGCATGTCTGAATTGAGAAAATGTCTGTTGTAAGATATGATATTTCTTACATTTGGAAACATTTCGTTCGGAATTGACATACATTCCACTTCTTCACCGATAACAAGCGTTTTTACACTCGGAAATGATTTTTCTGCTACTTTTCCGATTGAAACATCGTCAAACCCTTCAAATTCCACTACCTCAACACCGTCATCAACATCCATATCAAACACTGATGTACTACCCGGAAGACATGTGCACATAAACCTGCAGCCATCACCACTTTTAAATTCTTTTATCATTTTTTTACTCCTTTCTTTTTGCTTTTTTACAAAATTAATATGCAGTATTTTCCATGCAGAAAAAAGCGCCCCGCAATTATTTTGCGGGACGCCGTCTCAGAGTCTACAGTTTCAGAAGCTTACAGCTTCATTGAAGGCTTTTTGATATTTTTTTTCATTTCTTCCATCAGATATGCCGCAATATCGTTGTTTTCATTATTGACAGCGTTTTCATATAAGTCTTTTGATGCTGCCGGGGTAAGCAGTCCAAGACCGATAAACTCGGCAGCTTCCGAATTTCGGCCTGTCGTCATCAAACGTGATGTGATACTTTTACTCATACGTTTCACGTATTTTCTTAAATCTTCGCATGGTTCTTCTCCTGTTTTTAAAAGATGTATATATTCTGCATATGCCGTATCGGCAGAAGCATCCCCTGAATTACAGTATTTGTACAGAGTTTGCATCTTTTCCTGAATACCGGAATTTAATGCACATTCGCAATCTGATGCATTGGCTAATTCTATATACTTCGGCAGGAAATAAGTGTCATCATCGGCCACCAGTTCAACTACCATCGGCCATTTCCTGCTAGTATATTCTGAATGTGTAGTCCAGCTCATAGGACTTACAGCACGCATGAGGTTATGCGGCAATTCTCCGTGTATCGTTACTTTTTTTGCATACTGCAGTGCCTCATCTCCTACAACCCGCAGTGATTTTGGAAGCACGAACTCATTCAGATTTTTGCATATGTAAAATGCCGACCACTCAATTACCTGCAAGCCTTCATTGAAGACAACATTCTTCAGCTTAGAACAATCCATAAAAGCCTGGCTTTCAATGACCCGTAAGCTGTCAGGAAGAACGATTTCTTCAAGCTCTCTGCATGAAGCAAACGCGATTTTTCCAATGCATTCCAACCCGTTTCCGAACTGAATATCAGTAAGGTTAGTACACCGGAAAAATGCATTGTTTTCAATCTTCTTTAACGAATCTGGAAACTTAACAGACTTGATATTGCTACATTGAAATTTGTTCTTAGATACAAATATATCCGACCCGATAATTTCTATTCCCTCTGGAATTACCATATTTTCCGGAGCTTCTTTGATATCCGGTTTTAAGCTTACCAGTCTACGACTGTTCTTTTCAACCATAAAAATATCATTAACAACCTCCAGCTGTGGTGTTTTTGTTTTTGACTCTTTTTTTGTTTTCATTTTTCTAATTCCTTTCTTCTTTATTGTTTTTTTTGTACAGTTTTAATATGCAGGAATTATGGAATAAGAAAAAAGTTGTCTGGCATCATCCCGCAACACCAACAATCGCCAGCGCAAACAATGCAGCAAACGCAGCCAGCCATATAAGCCAGATTGGCAGCTTTGCTTTCAGCGGCTCCACTTTCACTGCATATGGAGTGCACAGCACCAACAAGACGAAGATACCGCCAATCAGTCTTAACATGTTTCCGCTTGCCGGGATTCCTATCATATGCTTTACCCAGACATATCCAACAAGCAGTGAGTAAACAAGATTTGCAAAACTGTACCACCGCTTCACTTCCATACTTATATCAATAATTTCAACGTTTCTATTTCCATGTTCGTCAGAAGACGAAATCTCATCTTTGCTTACATTAAGTTTTTCTGTTACATCATCCATATCTTTTTTCATTATTTTTTACCTCCTTAACAGAAAGGCATTCTCTCATCTTTTATATATACAGTATACCGGATTTTCTGACATACGCAAATTTTCACCGAGTTTTTACAGGCAGACAAAAAAGAACAGGCAAATCATGCCTGTTCATCTTCTCAAATATAGAAATTTTGTTTAGAACCTTCACCGTCATTTAGACACTGCAGGATATACGATTTCAGAATCGGCATATCATTCTCTTCTGCTTTATCCAGCAGCTCTTTCAGTGCCATCTTTGACACCAGGCCGGTTTTTACAAGTCTTACCGCAAGCTCCTCCTTATCATACTCCATGAAACGCAATGCCATTTTTTTTGCGTTCTTTTTTAAGTATACTTTTGCAGATTCTGAGCCAAAATCGACATACTCCAGAAAAGCCATGTTTTGTTTGCATGTTGCTGTGTATGCATATGACCAGATGCCGGGAACTTTTTTCTTCGGATTAGCAAAGAAAGCTTCAATATCGTCAATGCCTTCATTAATCGTTGAAGGTTTCATATACCGTGGGATATATAAATACCGGTTACCGCATTGCAGTTTCATAACCGTATCATTTGACGGTAATGGGCGAAAACCCTTAATGCATCCTACACAGACATCTTTTCTGAAAGAAGGTATTGTGATTTTTTCTACCATATCGCTGAAGCAGTTTACAGTTAAATCTGTAATTGATGCTGGAAGTTCTATAGATTTAATCAGAGTCTCCGCAAACGCACCAATTCCAATCTTCAGCAATCCTTCACTTAGCTGTACACTTTTCAAGCCAACACGAAAGAAAGCATAATTGCCAATTAACCGTATACTTTCCGGAAGGGTAACAGACTTTAAGTTCACACACGCCCCAAATGCCTTATCACCGATTGACTCAACATGTTTACCAAAAATAACTGTTTCAAGGTTAGAGCAGCTTGAAAATGCCGATTCATTAATTTCTTTTACTGAATCAGGCATGATGACCGATTTTACATGACAGTTTGCAAAGGCATATTTTCCAATTGTCTTTACGCCATCTGGGATTACCACATGCTCTTTTCCCATTGAGCAAGCAACAAGCTTATTGCCGTTCATTGTGTATGCGATACCATCAATTTCTTTAAACTCCGGGCTTAAGACCGAAAAGTTCTTGATATAAGTTCTTGAGGTACAGAAGTGGGCAACTCCTGCTACGTCCTGCTCATGCATAAGCAAATCGGTATTCAGAACAAGAGTGTCAGGGAATCCACATTGATAGTTGATTTGCTCTACGGTTTCAGGCCTGTGGATTATCAGCTTTTTGATTTTGGTAAAATCAATATCTGAAGAAAATACTATTTTTTTAAGTCTGTCGTCCGGAATATCAATTTCATCCGCAGTATAATCAATATCAACAATAATATGCCCGGCTTTTTTGATTCCATTTTTGAATGGCTGATTTTTTAATGCAGATTCTGAAAACGCATCATGTTCAATTGCCTGCCAGTCTTTGATATTTTCGCCGCCTATGATATTCAGGCTCTTACAATCTTTAAATGCGAAGCTGCCAATACTGTCTATATCTCCAAGGTCTATTGTCTCATCTGCATCACGACAGAACACATTAAGAAGTGTCGTGAATCCGAAGTGATGATAGACGAGATACGGGCCTGTTTCAAAGTCATAATTTTCTGACAATACCCATCTCACATTCGGGAAAAGTGTGTTCAAAATCTCTATTGATACCACATCTTCGTCAATAATCAGCTTCTCTACGTCAGGAAAGCTTTTTTCGCAGCAAAGCATAAATAAATCATATTTGATTTTGACTTCCTTAATACCGGGGGAAATATCCATATCAAACACGCCAGTACCTTCTGGTGTATTTGACCGGTATACTATCACGCCTGGCTGAGTCTCTTCTTTTAAGATATCCTCATCGGATATGGTGCTATTTTTACTCATATTTTTTCTTCCTTTCTTTTTGTATTTGCAAAAATAATATGCTGAAATTCAGCAGGCAGAAAAAAGCCCGGAGCTTAACGCTCCGGGCGTGGTTTTCAGCACCATTTTTTCTTATCTATGCATTGGCCGGCCTTATTTACTATAACCAGGCAAGCATAATCTGGGAGCATCATTATTTCATCTTTGTCAAGTATTTTTTGTATGCAATCGGCAGCGTATTGATTTTTGGGAAATGCATATTGGTTTTTTATGTTATTTTTCATTCTTTAACTAAAATATTCTGCTGTATGCTCATCAATGGCATCAAAACAAACATACACATTAAAGGCTTGCGAAATATAATTCCAATCATTATATATCGCTTCAGCAATCGTAATTGACGGTAACAATATATCAAATGACATGTTGAAGTTTTGGCAAGATGTCAGCTTATGTTTAAGTTCAGGAATAAGGCAGGCATTGTCTATACCATCAACGATAAATTTTACGTGAGCTTCTTGACGAGATTCATAAGGTTCTCTTGTAAGCGAGTCACATATTTGAGATATCAGGATTGCTGTTAAAACTTTTGTGGCCTCATTAGCTTCTGAGTATGTGGCAAGTAAGCAATTTCCCTGTTTCCTAAGACTGTTGATATCAACCTCATCAAGACGACTGACATCAACTTCGTCATTAACAACATCGTATTTACATTGTTCTTGAGGAATTGAATACACCCCTGCAAAAATACTCAATCTCATTGTAGCGCTTGCAAGCACTTTTTTTTGTGTTTCTATTGAGCAGCATTTGAATAATTGATACTGCTTTAAGCACGAGGAAGTAAGAAGCAAATCTTGATATTCGTATTGTTTTTTGTCTTCTACGTCATTACAATCAAGTATTTTATCATCCCTATATTGTCGGCACGATATCTTTTTCAAGCCACTAAACACCTCATCTAAAAGGTTATCCAGAGAGAATCCATTAATACCGCAGCATACTCTTTTGGAAGATATATTAGCCAGTTTTATCATTAACAAGGCGGTATCAAGCCTGCAAATATCATTATCAGAAATCTCTATTAAGTACAAAATTAAAGATGAAATTAATGCTTTTTCTAATCGAAGCTCTAATGTATTGAGATGACAATTACGGCCATTACTATCACATAAAGAATTACACATAATACAATCAACGATTTTTTCAACATCCTTTTCTGTGTGGCAATGTTTATCAATATGTTTTAATGGATTATATTGAACGGTTGCTATGCCTACATATCCACTTAAATCTAAAATCTGAATATGACGCCCACTTTCTTCTATCTCGTATTGTATTTTAGAAGCTGAAATTTCAGGACTACCAACAATCACATATGAATTATCTGCCTGCGATAAATTTGACTCAATATATTTTTGTTGTACTTCAGAATCGTTTGATTCTATTATAAGCGCATTGTTATTCTCTCCTTTGCTTATTGGAATCTGTATATTTTCCGAATAGATAATACCTTGTTCCTCTTGTTCTGTAGTATTCGTTTTCTTTTTAAACATTTTTAATTATTAAACCTCCGTTTTATTTTTTTCAACAACTCTCCATTTCAGCTTCGCTTGTCAGCCCTTACGGTGTACTGCACTCGCCCTAGCGGGCTCGTTTGTCAGTGACAAAAGCCACTTGGTGCAAGCGAGCGTAAGCTCGCTACATCATTCCACAACCCCAACAATTGCCAGCGTAAACAACGCAGCAAACGCAGCCAGCCATAAAAGCCAGATTGGCAGTTTTGCTTTTAGCGGTTCAACTTTCACTGCATGCGGAATACAAAATATCATCAGGACGAAAATACTGCCAATCAGTCTTAATATAGTTCTACTTGCTGGGTTTCCTATTATATATCTTACCCAGACATACCCAACAAGTAATACATAAATAAGATTTACAAAACTGTACCACCGTTTTATCGTCATGCTTATGTTGACAATCTCAGTATTTCTGTGTTCTTGATTGTCTGAGGACGAAGTCTCGTCTTTGTTTGCACCAAATTTTTCTGTTGTGTTATTCACATTGTTATTCATTCTCTGTTTTCCTTTTCTCCTCTTCCATCTTCTCTCTCCATGTCACCCCGACCGCAATCGCCGACCAGACATCTTTCTTCACACCGAAGAACACGTCAGGTTCTTTTTTAGTTCCTTTTCCATTTTTTTTATCTGTTTTTGCATACCGGTCAATCAGCGCCTGGCGGATATTGGCATCTTTCGCCCGCAGGGTATTACAGAGGCAGAGCTTTTCTTCCTTTCGGTAGATTCTGTCAACCGGAATGCCCCGGTCTATCGCTGCCTGGATAAGTCTTCCATTCCATAAGATGGATTCAATTGTGCTCTCCCCAACAGCCATTCCAAAGCTCTGAAACTGTTCGTAGACAAGCTGGTCATAGTCGTTATTTTTGATTATCTGCATTAGGGCTTCGTTTGCGATTTTGCCAAATGATAATAGTTCAATATCGTCTTTGTCAAACCGCATGATTGCATATCCGGATTCTGTAGTGCCGACATCTATTGCAAAGATTTTATCTGTTATCATCTTTTTTATCTCCTTTTTTGAGTATATATCTAATATGCTGGAAAATTCTTTAAGGTGAACAAAAATAAAATATTTTGTCAAAATTAAATTTCGACATATTATTAGCGAATCATAAAATTTACAATAATTAACGACTATGATATAATCATATATAGAATTGGAGGTGTAAGTATGAGGCACATCAAAGAAATTTTTAGTCACAAAGATTTATCATTTATTGATGATGAATACGACAATTTTTTACAAAAAAAAGAAACATATTTACAAAATAAGACAAGCAGGAATTATTTGGAATTAACTTTCGCTTACGAATTAATAGACGCTTATCTAAAAAGCACATTAAGTGATGGATATATTACGCTAAATGAATTGCAATATATTAGAGCTGAATTAAAGGAGGGGCTTATAGAATGAATTTAAACAAGCATATTACAAAAACACTATTGAACGAATATGCTGGTTCCGAAAAAAAGAAAACAGTATTAATGGATGATGGCAACAAATATTTATTAAAGTTTCCTGACCCAACAAGAGAAAAAGGCCGTGATTTATCATATATTAATAATGCTATCTCAGAACATATATCCTGTTCTATTTATAACATCATTGGAATTCCAGCACAAAAAACAATCCTTGGCGAATATGTTGATGAGAATGGAAAAACAAAAATAGCATGTGCATGTCAAGATGTAAGAAAAAATGGAGAAATGATGTATGAAATTAATAAATTGGAATTAAGTAGTCTCGATAATACTCATGCTAGAAAATTGTCTTTGCCGTATATGGATGAAGTTTTTAATAAAATGGATGACATTATACCTAAAGAGAAGCTAAGTGATTTTTACTACAAAATGTTCATCGTTGATGCTTTTATTGGCAATACAGATAGGCATAATGGAAACTGGGCATTATTGCAATCTTCTGATGGCATTCGAATTTCTCCTGTATATGATTGTGGGTCATCGCTTGCCCCTCTTGTTGATGAAAGCATTGTCTCTTCGGATGCTGGGATGGACTGTGCAATGAATACATCTTCTGTATTAGTGGACGATAAAGGGAAACGTATCAAATATTGTGAATTTTTTAAAAACGAACTAAGTCCAAAAATACAAAAGGCATTATTACAGATAGTACCAAACATTAACCTTGACGCAATTGATAAATTAGTATTTAATACTGAGTATCTTTCCAGAAACAGACGAGATTTTTATTTTAGCTTTTTACACACAACATATGAAAAAATATTAATTCCAGCAATTGAAAAATGCTTTACGCAGCCGGAAAATGATTTTACTGATTTAGCCCCAGATAAGTGTTACGATTTTTATAAGACTATCATTCGACCATTAAAGGAAAAAGCAAATTATCAAAAGCAGTCTTTAGATTTTATTGGGCTTAATGATTATCAGTATTCCAAAGGTGGGAAAAGTAGAATTTTTATTTATAAAAACGAGGATGTAGTTGGGATAATATCTTCTCGTAGTAACAATAGGGAAACCAGAAAAAATTATGCAATACTATCATCATTTGGTTTAAATATAGAAAAGACTATTAAATCCATCAAAATAGAGCAGGAAAAAGCAAAGCATATTCAGGAAGAGAAATCTAAAATAGAGATACCCAAAGATGAAGAGCTTGTTTATGATGATAGTTCATACGATGATTTAGAGTGAACCTCCCCCACTGATTTCTGCTCACCAGAAATCAAATGGGGGAGGTTCACTTTTTCTTTACACATTTTAACCACAGCACCCACGCAAGCAGTAGCAGCATTGCATCAATTGCTGCAAATGGCAGTATGTTTTCAATTTCAGATTCGTATGGCAGAACTTCCGACTTATCAGTCTTGCTTATTTTAATTTCTTTTTTATCTCCTCTTTTCATCTCTGTTACGCGGGATGAACGTTGTGTTGTGTATTCCTTGCCGTTATATGTATATTTGTAAGTTACCTGTATGTTGCTCTGGTTATCAATTGCGATATCATCAATTTTTGCGGTCACCTGAATGCTATTTTTGTAGCAGCCATGCAGTTTCAGGGTATACGCAAAAACCCCGGCCGCTGCAGTCAGAATCAGTACAAACAATACGATTGTAATGCGTGTTGCTATTGCTTCTTTTTTGTCGTCCACAAGAGCACCTCCTTATTTTTTTTGTAAAAACAATATGCCGAATTTTTTACCGGCTGGTGATATTTTTGCAGATTTTTTTTTGCAATTATTTTTGTTGTTTTTCAGGTGCACAAAAAACTGTTGCTAAATAAGCAATCTTGTGTATATGTTTTCATTATTTTTTTCTCCCTTCTTTATTTTTTTTGCATAATTAATATGCAAAATACCGATTACGATTAGAAAAATACATGTGGGCTTTTTTTTGTTAGAATTACTTATTTTTTTGTTTTTATTTTTACTCTCTTCCACAATTGCGCAAATGTTATGCACCTGATTTTGTCGCAGTCCCAACACTTTCCGCCTTAACTTATTCCTCTACAGACGGCAGCATATAGATTGTCATTTTATACATCCATAAGACCGCCAGCTCAAGACACAATCCAATCAATACATCACAGAGCACGGCATAATTGATATCATTATACTTAAGAATCACCTCCGGATTGTTTTTCTTAACCCGGATTCCTTTTTTATCTCCTTTTTTTATTTTTTCTAGGTATTGTATTTTGTCAGATTCGTATTCCTTACCGGCGATATTATACCGATATGCTACATTGATATTTTTATCATCAGCACCTTCGACATTAATTACCTTAGCCATTACAAGCTGGCTTCCAGCATAATTGTTGTAATCCTTCTGCGCGTGAAAAAGCATAAGCGCAGCGACGATTACTGCCAGCACGAAGGCATATTTTCTAAGCAGCGATATTGTGTTCTTGCTTTTGTCGGCTTTCTCAGCGAATTCTTTTTCTTTTAGTTCTTCCAATTCTTCCATCGACAATTTTTCCATTGACAAAGTCTCCTTTTTTAAGTTTTTTTTGCTCTATTTCTAGTATGCTGGAATTTTTTCCGGAAAGAAAGTTTTTGCGAAAAAAATGCCGGCAGGTTTTTCAACATCAAATTTCAACGCCAAAATCTTCTTCAAGCATCACTCCTGTTCGTATTTCAATTTCAGTTTCTTCAGCAATCTCAGTTCTTCTTCCTTTTCTGCCTCTTCTTTTTCTGCCTGTTTTTTCTTTTCTTCTGCTTCGCATTTTTTTCTGTACCAATCTTTGTGCATTTCTGCAGGTTCAAACAAAAATTCAAGAGGGAATTTGCAAGATACGGAATCATACGTGTCGTAATGTCCGTCGTATGCTACAACATGTACGGAGTCTTTCGTGAAATTAGTTTTATTGATATCCAGCATATTAAATTCTTTGCTTAGGAACCCGATTTCGTCAACAACTTCTCTTACACGAGACATTAACATCGAGTAATTTTTAAGTGTATTCATGGCATCTTCTTTCGTCATCTGAAACATGTTTTTCCACCTCTCTTTTTATTTTAAATATTTTTTTGTTCTATTTTTAGTATGCTGAAATTTTTGCCAGCAGCGAGGTTTTTTGCGAAAAAATGCCGGCAGAATTTCTGCCGGCATAACACATTACTTTTTATTTTTTTTGTAGCTGGAACATACTGTCTGCATTTTTTACTTTCCGAATGTCGAACGATAAAACATCAAAATTCTCTAACCAGGCTTTATAGCTTTCGTCATACAACAATCTTTCCATCCCGGTCATATCGTTATTATATTTCACATTTTGCTGACTCATTATCAACCCTCCGGAAACCGCTACTGCTGCAATCATTACAACAATCGCAATTAAGCCATTTTTTACCATTTCTTTTCTTCCTTTCTTTTTTAGTTTTATGCTAATATGCCTGATTTTGATTTTAACAAAAGCTGAAAAAATCAAATTATACTATCTCACACATCCAAATTTGCTTCCGTCGCGTTACTGTAAATATACTCTTTTCTTGGCTGTACCTCATTCCCCATCAGTAAGGCTGTCAAATCAGAAGCCGCCTGCGCATCCTCAATTTCAACCTGCTTAAGCATCCTTGTCGCCGGATTCATAGTAGTCTCCCACAGCTGCTCCGCATCCATCTCTCCGAGACCTTTATAACGCTGCAGTTTAAAGTCTTTATGTGTTTTTCTATATTTTTCAAGTGCCTTGTCGTCATACAGATACTCTTCTCTTCCGTTCTTTCCGTTCGGAATCGCTTTGTATAATGGCGGCATCGCGATATATACATGTCCTTCATAAATCAGTTCAGGCATAAATCTATAAAACAGAGTCAAGAGTAGTGTGGCAATATGTGCCCCATCCACATCCGCATCGGCTGCGATAATGATTTTGTTGTATCTCAATTTTGAGATGTCAAAGTCATTGCCATACCCTTCAGAGAACCCACAGGCGAAAGCATAAACCATTGTTTTAATCTCGGCATTTGCCAGGATTTTATTGATGCTTGCCTTTTCCACATTCAGAATCTTACCCCTGATTGGAAAGATTGCCTGAAATTCACGATTTCTTGCTGTCTTAGCTGAACCACCCGCAGAATCACCCTCAACGATAAAGATTTCGCATTTTTCCGGGTCTTTACAGTTACAGTTTGCCAGTTTTCCATTGCTGTCAAAAGAATACTTCGGCTTTGTCAGCATATTTGTTTTTGTTTTTTCTTCTGCTTTTCTGATTTTTGCAGACTTTTCAGCACAGCCGATAACAGCTTTCAGTTCTTCCAGGTGACGGTCAAAATACATCTGCAGCTGTTCTGAGATAACGGATGAAACCGCTTTTGCAGCATCCGGGTTATCCAGCTTTGTCTTTGTCTGGCCTTCAAATCTCGGGTCCGGGTGTCTTACAGAAACAACAGCCACAAGACCGTTTCTTACGTCCGCTCCGGTGAAGTTTGCGTCCTTTTCTTTAAGGATACCAAGCTCCCTTGCATATGTATTGATAAGTGTTGTCAGGGCTGTCTTAAAGCCTGTCAGGTGAGTGCCACCCTCTGTTGTATAGATACTGTTGCAGAATCCGGTCACATTTTCGTGAAATTCTGTTGTGTACTGGAAAGCGCATTCAACTTCAATCCCGTCACTCTTTCCAGAAACAGAAACCGGTGCGTCCTGAACTGTTTCAGAGTCTTTCGTCATAGACTTCACAAGACCGATAATACCTTCTTCTTCGTGAAAAGTAATTGACTCTACTTCTTTCTTTCTCTTGTCTTCATAGTGAATTATCAGCTTCGGGTTTAAGTAAGCTGTCTGATGCAGCCTGTTCTTTACCTCTTCTGCTCCAAACTTCACTGTATCAAAAATCTCATCATCCGGCAGGAAATTGATTGTAGTTCCGTGTCCTTTTGATTTCTTAATCATCGGGAGCAGACCGTCAATCAGTTCTGTTGTCGGATGCCCTTTTTCGTAAGAGTCATGGAACAGGCCGCCATCACGTTCAATATCAATAGTAAGACGTTTTGATAACGCATTCACGACAGAAGAACCGACACCGTGCAAACCACCGCTGGTTTTGTATGATTTGTTATCAAATTTACCGCCAGCGTGCAGGGTGGACAATACCAGACGCTCCGCCGAAACACCTTTTTCATGCATTCCAACAGGGATTCCTCGTCCATTATCTCTCACGGTTACAGAACCGTCTTTTTCCAATGTCACCCAAATCTCACTGCAGAATCCTGCCATATGTTCATCAACAGAGTTATCAACGATTTCATAAATCATATGATTCAGTCCTCGTCTTGAAGTGCTGCCGATGTACATACCAGGACGTTCCCTTACGGCTTCAAGCCCTTCAAGAACTGTGATACTGTCTGCTCCGTAGAAATTAGTATTTTTTGCCATTTTTACCTCTCCTTTTTGTTATTTTTTTCTTTTTTTTCGCGTGCAACGCGCTTTTTCAGCTTCTCAATGCCACCTTTTGTTGTAAATTTTATTTTTGGATTGTTTTCAATATCAATCTCATTAATTTCTTTTGATATTTTACGAATTTCTAACCCAGTAACTATTGTTACAACAATAATTACTATACCTGCTATAGACAAATATAATTCTATGCTCATTTTTCCCCCTTACTATTATTTTTTCCTTTCACTCTTGCTTATTTTTATTTCATTATGCCAAATTTTCTTCGTTCCAAATTTTTTTTGCGAATTTCTTTTTGTATGCTTTTGTTCCTGTATATTTAATATGCCTGATTTTTTAAGAATCTGTACAGCCACACAAAAAACAGCCGGCAAAAATTTTTCCGGGTGTCAGGTTTAGCAAGTTTTTATTCATCTTTTTTATTTAACTATTTTGTTAATTTAGAGATTTATTGTCTATTTTTTATCTATTTTTTCTCAATTTTTCCAATACTTTAATTTTATCATTAAGTTCGTACGAATATCCGCCATCTTTTATTTTGCTAAAAATATCAGCATCAGTCAGTGATGTTATCTTAATATCTTTATCCTCATATTCATCGATATGGCTCATAATTTTATTGTATTTGTTAATGTTAAACATTATTGATTTTTTATTCATTCCCATAGTTTATGCCTTTATTTTATCTAGTTTTTTAGTTCTTCAGCGCTTTCGTTTAGCGTATAGTATCCATTCTTGTTTACTTTATTTAAGATATCTCTGTCGGTGAATGATACTATTTCCATATCATCTTCCTCGTCTTCATCTATATGCTCCATGATTTCTTTATATTTCTTTATATCAAACTGCATATTTGCATTTACCTCATTTTGGGCTCATTTTTTATATATTTAATATGCAAAAGTTTTCCAAAAGCGAAAAAAAAGAGAAAAGCTTTTCACTCTTCTCTTTAGAAAATTACTTGAAAAAGTCCATCATGTCTTTATCCGAAATCTCGTATCCGGGAAAATTCTTCAGGCCTTTTATGAATGGTGGCTGTTTCCGGATGATGCTCATTAAATATGTATTGTCATATCCAAGCAGCAGGTCTACAATACCGTTTATCAACTTAATATCTTCAATGTATATTTTTTCCGCTGCTTTTATATATTCTTTTTCTTCTTTTACAAAATTGATTCCAAGAAGCACTGGAATATAGCCATTTCCGCAGGATTTGTAATGCGACCAGACTTTTCTCTCCACAGGCCCCCAGTCCATGGCAACAATCTCATCTGAAAAAGCACGTTTCTTTCTACTTATCAGAAACTGCGCCTGCACGAAGTACAGAATTTTCATCAGCTGCAGGACAGACAATCCATGTCCGCATTTCTTGGCGTAATACAAAACATATCTTGAAATATCCAAAATATCGTACATATTATCATTTCCTTTCTCATGCGACCTTTCCGGCTTCAATTACTAACGCTTTTCGTTCTATATCCAGAGCGATATACTGCACTCTCATTGCCAGAATTTTATCATTCGGGATGACCCAGCCTTCGTTTATTGTAGAAAAAATCTTCTTCGCGCCTTTCTGCCAATCAGAGCCTTTTTCGGTACAGTCGTATATCTCGAAATTGCAGTTAACGTCGAACTCCCGATTCTCTACCAAATCCCCGACCAGCATATCGTCTTTGTATGTTTTCTTTTCTTTAAGCATTTTTTTGCTCCTTTCTTTTTGTTTTTATACATACAATATGCAGAATCATTGCCGGAATGGATATGTCTGGCGATGAGTTTTGTATATTTTTTTAGATTTTTTTGTTTTTCTTGACGACTTTTTCCGAAGTGGTATTCATGACAGCATTAAAAATCGTACATACATCATCAACAAAAATCCTACCAATTGCCTCAGCTACTTTTTTAACATATTTTTCTACTTCCTTTCTTTTGTATACGTATATGTAAGACGGATGCTGTACCGGTAGATACCATATGCCGTTATGTTCTGTCGCAAAATATTCAAACCCGCACCAGCGCTTTAGCTTAATGTTTAATTTTTTCTCTACCGCAGAGCATACTTTCTCCCCAAGCAGAGCCACGACCTTCGGCTTGACCTCTGCGATTTCTGCAAGCAGATTCTTAAAGCAGCATTGAAACCTCCCACGGTTAAAACCGCAGGATTCCCGCACCTGCAAGCAGGTACTTGAAGAGGACTCGGGCTTCACTGCAGCAGGCGAACCCCTGCAGATATATCCCCGGAAACAGACGGCCAATCTTTCAGGCATGGCCTGGTTCACGGTTTTGCATGACTCTCTTCCATTTTACGGACTCAGCTTTCAGAGATGACAAGAACCCGAAGGCTCAGGCTCCCTTACTCGCAACCGAAGGAGTGGTTTCTGCCTCCTGTGTAGTTGACGGGTTACTGGGAAATCTTTGTCTGCATGTTATGTCTGCAAAAGACTCCCGGCAAATATCGGAGTATTCCGGTGCTTGCCGGAAACCTTTTGTAGTTTGCTAGAAACCGAAGCAGGTTGGGTATGAGATGCCGGCTGCTTTCATTTCGTTTATCAGTTCATTCTGCATTTTTACAAAATTATCAAACAATTTGATGCATTTATTTCTGTCTGGTTTCTCTAAAGTATCCATACACGACTGGAGAAATGAACTATACAGGTCTCTCTGTACAGTATAGTCTCCAATTTTCTTAAAGCGTTGTGAAAGTTCAGATTTTATGTATTCATCCAACACATGGTCGTACTGACTGGCTTTATATTTCCACTTGTCAGTTTCTATATATACAAGACCATACTGGTTACATTTTTGTTTCAGTCTTGATATTACAAGACTCGGGCTTCTGTCTGATATTGATTTGCTAAACCGCTTCTTTCGTTTATACTTATATATTGTCTGCTCTGTTCCATCTGATTTTGTTACAACAGAAGCTTTATCCTGGCGGCTTGTTTCTTTTGCTCTCTTCGCCAGAACCTTAAAATCCATTGGCTCATTAATGAATACAGAAGCATCTTTTATCATACGGTTTAAGAGATTTTCATGTCTGCATTTTGTGTATTCCGTCTTCTTACGGTAGAGTTCTCTAATTTTCGCTTTATTCCTAATGCATGTCTTAGAAAACTTCCACGCCGGCAAATCTTTGGACTTTTTCTTTGTAGTCCCGTCATCATTATATCTGTCAGGGTTCATCTTTTTCGTGGATTTATCAATCTTACGCTGTAGTGATGCAATCTGTTTGTTATATTTCTTACATTCCGGTGACAGCTCCTCAAGAAAAACAGATGTTTCTGATGTTGCCGCTATTGTTGATGGCCCTTCATCAATACCAAGGGTTGATTTTCCGGGAACCAGTTTCTTTGGCGCGTTTTCCGTCATAACAAGATTTACGTAATAATGCCATCCATTTTTAAACCACAGCCTGACAATCTCGCAATATTTAATCTTCCCACATGATAATGCTTCATTTATATAATTTTTATCACCCAGCATATCAGATTTTGAAATGTTATATCTTACAGGAATTGTTAGGCCATTCCATTTGATATAACAATCGACCTGATGTTTTTCGTCATCCTGATTAAAATAGATTCTAACGCCGCTCATATCTTTTCCTGGCATCGTTCGAAAATCAGATTCCTTTTTGTAATGCACGTCTTTTCCACTGCCAAATAAGACAGTTTCAACTCCCTTATAGACATGGGCAGCTTCAGCCTGTACCTGATGGGAGGAAATATTCTTTTTGTATTGATGCTGCATAACGCTTGCATATTTCTCAAGTCCGCTTTTTGTCAGGCCGATACCTTCGCGTGTATCATTCATGAACTTTAACAATCGCTTCATGTCATTCTGAACCTGCTTGTCGTCACTATTAAGTTTTTTAAGCTTGATATACTCATCTAATGCTTGCTGATATTGCTTATCGTCTTCAAGTCTTGAAAGCATCATTTTGACTTTCTTGCGTATCTGATTGCTGATATGCGCTAAAATACGAAAACGCTTTTCAAGCACTGCTGCAGTATTATCATCAACATTCAGCTTTAATCTTAAAGTATGCATTCTGCTTCCTCCTCTCATGTATTTTCCTTGCATATTTAATATGCCGAAAAAATAAAAAACAGGGCGTTTTTTTACGAAAAAAATTGATATCGGTCAATTTCTGTCCGGTTTGGATATCTTAACTTTCCATTCTTATCAATCGGCGGGCATTTGACCAGATTGGTCTTATATCCCGGCTTGCCGCATGCGGCTTCAATCTGTTTAACAAGTTTTCCTGTGTTCGTAGCCTCGGAAAGCGGCTTTTCTCCGATTTTTGCAGATATCCCTACCCACAAGATATCATATGTATTGTTTATTTTTGTATCTGGATTTGAATACCTTTCGGCAATATCGCAGTGTATGCAATTAGTCATCTTGAATCCTCCTATTCTACTTTATACATACAATATGCCGTTTTTTCTAACAAAAAAGCTGCCGGCATTTTTGCCGGCAGCTCATCATTGCACTTAATGATATCTATAAGAATATCTGAATTTTGATGCATCACATTTTGAACACTGAATGGCCTGTCTGTAGCAAGTATATCTACTATTGCTATAATATAAGCGACGAGAACCGATTGCTCTCCAGTTATGATTGCATCGTCTTGCAGCCTGTACGGGCTCTGCTAACTGTGGAGTTACTGTCATTCCGCCAGCCATTCCAAATACCATAGTCAGAGCAAGCATTGCTGATGCAATAATATTTTTCTTCTTCATACTGTTTTTTCCTCCTGTTTGTTTTTTGCGAAATATAAATTATATTTATCCGCTAATATTTAATATGACAAAATAAATACAAGATAGAAATCGCTCTTTCTAAACATCTGCCATCCACTCTTTATACCTTTTTATACTTTTTATTTTGTTTTATAGTTCTTTATACTTTTCGTCATTTTACACAAAAACAGCCTGCCGATATCCATCGGCAGGCGTCATATTTCCATATTCTCAATCCAACAGCCGTAATCTTACAGCCCAAGTTCTTTCTTCATCCTCTCCAGCTCGTCATCCACATCAGCGTTTCCGCCATTTTTATACTTATCAAGCAGGGAATCTGCTGTGTTATCATCGGCCGTTTTGTTCAACTCTGTCATCGCCGCAGCCTCATCAAGCATCTTGTCAGCCTTCGCTTCATATCTCTCAAAAGCATCAATACTTGCTGCAGCTTTGTCCCCGCCGGAAAGAACCTGGTTCATATGCTTCTGCGCCTTCGCAGTTGCCATCTTCGCCTTGATTGAATCGCGCTTTGATTCCAAATTTTCAATATCTCTTACCAGCTTATCGTGCATTGCCTGCATATTATCGGCATTCGCAGCTGTCATATCATAAGTTTTCTGTAACGCAGCCAGTTTTTCCTCTTCCTTCTTCTTTGCTTCCAGAAGTGTTCTTGCATCGCCTTCATTTCCTGCACGAAGTGCGCTCTCTGCCGCTGCTTTGTAATCAGCAATATGTTTTTCACATTCTGTTACTTTTCTTTTTGCATTTTTTTCATCAGCCATCACTGCCGCTGTTTCTTTCTTAACCTCTGCCAGGTCTTTTCTAAGGTTCAGAAGCGTCTGGTCAATCATTTTTGCCGGGTCTTCTGCCTTATCCAGCAGTGCGTTCACATTTGCGCTCATAATATCCTTAAATCTTGTTAAAATTCCCATATTTTTCAGTCTCCTTTTTTATATTTTTTAAGTAAATCATCCGCTTCGGAATCTCCGTTAAGCGGTGTGTTTAATATTTTTTCAGTTTCTTTTGCCTCTTCAGCTTTATGTTTTCTTCTAAGAACCATCACAACGATGATACCGGCAAAAACAATGATAACGCCAATGACTTTTATTGCATTATTGCCGACATCGGCAGCCGTTGTTGATTTTGTCATAATGCGGTCAGCTGTTTTTGTAAAAATGGTTGTGAACATGTCATCAGTTGACATATCAGAATACCAGTACTTGTCAACATATGCCCAGAAAATCTCAATAGCTTCAGAATCCATCACAGAGGGAACTTGCTTTCCGTTGACGTATGCCATATATCCGACATCATTGTCCGTATCCGGTTCGGCGAAATACATATACAAAAATGTACTTTCATTTTTAATATGTTCATCATACCACTTCTTGGCATACTCTTCTTTTGCTGTATCCGTAAGCAGAGTGCTGTCGTAAGCATTTAAGACTATGTATGGCTGTACACCAGTTTTGTCGTAAAACTTCTTTATTGATTTTTCTGTTTTGGTGACGTTGTCAAACCAGCCGATATTGTCAACAATACAATTATTGTCATATCCTACACCAGATTCCAGTCGTTCTCTGTTCTGTGTACTTTTTGGTACGCTTTTCGTTGAAGATGAATTTGACGACGGAAAGCCACCAAATGCAGCTATAAGAACAACAACAAATATAATAAGTGATATAACGGCATTAAAGTTTCCACCATGACTGACAATAACGGAGCTTCGTCTTGGCGGTCGTGGATAGAAACCGCCACCATAGAATCCTCCGCCACCGTAACTGCTGTGACTGCTGTAACTACTTCCTCCGCCACCGGCCCGTCTTCCACTGCTGCCGCTGCTTACATGATGGCCGCCGCTTGACCGGCTGGATGAATGCCCGCCGCCCGAATGGCCGCCACCGCCACCTCCGGCTCCTGCTCTTCCCATAGTTTTTTACCTCCTTTTTTAAGAATTTTTTTTGTATAGTTGATAACTCGCCGTTCCGGCTCGTAACCAGACTTCGAACGGGGATTCAGAACCATGTGCGAAGTTAAAACTGGAACATTTGACCCGCGGACGACTTTTTATCGGCCGGGGATTTCCCGTTCTTCGTTAATATGCAGAATTTTTAAGAAAGCAGAGCATTTTTTGGATATTTACAATATTCCGGATTTTTACAGCATGCAAAAAAATCTCCGCGAATTAACGCGAAGATTTTTTGTACTTATTTTTCAATATTTTTCAGCCTTACCGCATTCAGGACAACGAGCAAATCGTCTTGTGTTAGGCCTTTTTCCTGCATCAGTTCAGCCAGCTTTTCCAGCGCGTGAAAATCTCCGTAATCATCTATTATTGACGAATCTATCGGCAATACAATCTCCCTTCTATCTGAATCAGACGAAGTCTCCGGATACCTGACAATTACATCATACGAATCGCGAATTTCATCATTTGCAAGGTGAAGAATCTCTGCTGCATAATCGTCATCATAGAAATATTTAACAATCATATTGATGATATCAAAATCATTAATATTTGTTACAAATGGATAGTATATCCTTTCTTCTTCCAAGTCGTTTCCAAGTTGGCGGTAATGTTTCAAGAAGAACTGGTGGCAATCTCTTTCCTGCTCGTTAGTATCAACGATTCCCGGTTTAATATAAGCTCCAGCCGGCCCAAGTTTGTCGACGACCTCGCAAATATAGTCAGTGACAGTCAGTGGAAGGCTGACAAAATGCTCTACGGTTATTCTAAGGTTTTTTAAGTCTATTGTTTTCATTATTTTTTCTCCCTTCTCTTTGTACATATTTTGTATATTTACAATATGCCGGATTTTTCAGCTCCAAAAAAGACAGCCGGGAAACCCCGGCTGTCATATTTCAATATCACATATTTTTTCAATCAGTCAGCATATACAATTCTCCGTCCACGCACTCGTAATCAATGCCAGCGCATGAAAACAGAATGTAATTGTAATCTGTAGATTCGTACAAAGGCTTTCTTGCATAGAATTCGCCTTTTGCATTTCTTATCTTACCGTGACGATTGATTTCCTGTTTTGGATACTCATCCATAATCAAAACCCTGTCAGGATTAAACCCAAAAGAATCAACAACAAATTTCTTTGCTGCGTCAATATCCATTTTAGGGATATTACCTACAAGCTTATCATACTCTTCCTGGCTGTACAGCTTTTCATTTTCATAAGGCTTCCACTCCAGTTCTTTATCATACAAGAGCTGTAAGTCTTTCATACCTCTTTCCAGCATCCTGATTCTGCACTCCAAAGCTTCTTTCTCTTCTTTGGCTTTCTTTGTTATCTCATTAAACTTTATCACAGTCGCCTTATCAGTCTCCATCTGGATACATTCAGCCAAGTCTTCGTCATTATTTTTGTACATTTCGCAAAACTTGTCTTTATCTACATCCATCTCGAGATATTTGCTTTCAATAATCTCATACATGTCAGCAGGAGGATAGAATCCTGTTCTGTCAGAAAATTCTCGTTCTAACATTTTTGTCACCGTTTTTAACCTTTCTTTTCAACTGTTGTCACTATCTCTTCCTGTATCCTGTCAGCGCGACGCATAAGATAATTGATTATGCCGCCGTAGAATTTTTCTACATTAAGGCACTTAATCGCAATCACCTCACCTGTCTTAGAGCTTGTCTCTATCTGCAGGTCTTTTTCATATTTTGGAGGATACGCAAAATAATAATTTGACTTTTCAGCCTCAGCGGCTATCTTAAGAAGCATATATTCTTTCGCTTCATCAACAGAACATGTGATTTCCGTCATCTCTATCTCACAACCACGTGAAGAAGCAAAAATCCATTTGTATTTTTCCATGCCTGCTCCTTTCAGACAATGGAGGCTTTAACTCCAAAGTCCTCAATGATATCCATTACAATGTCTGCATCAGAATCATCAACCATCATACGACCACCATTATCGTAATCAAAATCAATGTTATAAGCCTCAAGCTCAGACTCAATGTCTTCATAATTTTCAGCGTCATCAGTATCAATAAAGATTCTTGTCATAGTACATTCTCCTTTCAAATATGTTTTAATACGTCTTCAGGTTCACTGTAGTTCTCGTGTTCAAGCTCGTGTGCGGTATAATCAATACGGTATGTATCAAAAACATTGCAGGCGGTGAATCCGATGTCAACAGCAAACGGAGCATCATGTTTTACAACCTGCAGCTGGTCGATATCATCGGTACCATGCTGAAAAGCAGCTGCATCTTTCCTTGCGTCTCTTTTTGCCAAATCAACCAAAATCTGTTTAATCTCGCTTACTTTGCAGTAAGTTTTCAAGATTTTGATTCCACTTTCAGCAGAATTTGAAACAGCAATAATCCAGTCATATCTGATTCCTTCTCTCATTGATTTCTCCTTTCTCAGACTTCACGCATCTGCATAGAATCAAGGCGCTGCGCCGTATAGTCAATATGATACCGCGAGCTATGCTCGCGTGTATCAGACACGGACGGCTCCACCGTCCGTCGATGATAATCAGAAAATACATTGTACGCGTTCAGTACTGTCACATCATTCGTTTTACTGTCAGCGGTTTCTTCAACATCTGAAATGTCCTCAGTACCGTAATTAAAACTCTCTTCATCATTGCTTTTATCTTCCAGGGCGAGCTCTACAAGAGCCCGCTTAATCTGGTCAACACTTCCAATCGTATAAAGCATTCTGACACCGTCAGCTTCCGTATTCCCGATTGCAATGATACCGCGAGCTATGCTCGCGTGTACCAGACGTGGACGGAGTTTCTGTCCACTCCGTACACTTTCATGACTATCGTATCCGACGAACAACTCAGAGGTTGGCCACGGTTTTTTCCGTCCATCGATAATCCACTTCGTCAGCATTATTTTTCTCCTTTCTTTTCCTCTTCCTTCGGCTTAGCCAAAACGGAATCTGATTTATAAGGAACTGTACCTGCCGGCACTACAAGTGAAGCGCGGTCAGTATGTACGTGCTGGTCATCAAAGAAAATCTGCGGCTTAAACTCTTTTAAAACATAAGTTTTATCAAGTCCTCCGAGGAAGAACGCCTGATTTACCTTGATTCCCCATGCTCTCAGTGTCTTAATGGTTCTCGCATGAGCCGGTGCACTTCTGGCAGTAACAAGGGCAGTAACGATTTTTGTTTCGTTATTTTTCCCCTCTTTTTCCTGCTTCGTCTGGATTTTCGCAAGGGCGCGTAAGAACTTCGCCATCGGGCCTTCCTTCATCGGGATATTAGCTTTTTCGCTTTCATTCTTACCAAACGCCTCAAGACCTTCAGCCTTAAAGATAGCTTCTGACTCATCGCCAAAAAGTACAGCGTCACCGTCAAAGGCAACGCGAAGCTCTGTCGATTCAGTCATATACTTCGCTGCTGATGTAATCATCGTTGCAGCCGGAATGCCGTTGTCAATAGCGGCCTTTGCTGAGTCATCGTTTGCGGTTAAAAACAGGTCAATATCCAATGATTTCAGATAATTGATAATGCTTTCACCGCCGGTAAAGAATCCCCTGCAAATATTAAGATTGTGAGCCTGGATTGAGTTAAACACCCGGAGACTCATATCTGCGGTATTTCTTGAGACAACGATGACCTCAACATCATCTTCGCCAAGTTCAAGCAGGGCTTTCACGACCGGAAAAGCGGCACCGGGCTGAAGAATATCTTTTTCATGTTTTATCTGATATTTTTCATATGCTTCCTTACCTTTTGTTGTGAAGATGTCATCTTCCTTTTCCAGCTGAAACAGCGCACGGCTTGAAACTGCTACTTTCAATTTTCCATCAATTGTATATGCCATATTGTTATTCCCCTTTCTTTGTGTGCATATTGTTTCTACAAAATCAATATGCAGGAAAATACGGCATACAAAATGCTATCTTTTTCCAGCCCTGACAGATTCTATCTCCATCTGCCTCGCAGCCACACATCCGTCCTCCTGTATCCTCACCTTTTCCCAGTATTTTTCAGCTTTTTCTTTCTGTATTGCTTTTTGCCTTGCTGCTATTATTTTTTTTGCTGTTTTCTTACTTATCAGAATATTTTTTTGCATTTTTTTACCTCCTTTTTTCTGCATATAATATGCCTGATTTTCGGCTCTGCGATTATGGCAGAAACAGAAACCCCAGCGGCCTTGGCCGCTGGGGTGTGTATACTTTTGGCTATTTTTTTTTGTGTTTTGCATTACACCGCTTTCTTCTGGCAATCTGTCGGCATCGCCTGTATCCCTATAGTTTCCAGCTTGTACATCAGGATTGATACTGTCATATGGACGAGCATACCACAGCCAAACATACCGATAATGAACGTCATGTTCTCAGCAAACATACCGCGTTTAAACGTAAGATATATGATGCCGTAATATCCCACATTGACAATCAGGGAGTTTATTGCATTGTATATTGTCCTTCCATGGGACACAAACCAGCCATCAATGACCGCAGAAATCATATATGTAATGTAGAACGGAACAAGTGGCAGCACAATTTTTATGATTACAGCTCCATCGCTTGCCATTGGCCCACTGATGAAAGATTTCCATCTTGGCATTGTAATCAGCCATACCGCAAAAATCATGATAAGATACCGCCAGCAGTTCTTCATTGTGAGGCGGACTTTGTCGTTCTTCTTGATGACCTCCACAAGACATGTGACCGGCACCAGGAGCCAGCCCCAGATAAAGTTGTTTGCCACCCAGTAGTTTCCAGACTCAGATACCGCATTAACCATCTTACAGACCATTACGGCGTATATGAAATTGTCCAGAAAAATCTGAATACCGGCAAACGCTCCAATCCTGCACCAGTCCTTCAGAAAATCTTTCCCAGGCATCGCAAATTTCAGATATCCCTTACCATATGCCGACAATACGGCAATCAGCCCAATTACTGCGTTAACTGCAATTTCTGCATACGCCGCTCCGACATCCTTGAAGCTGGAAATGAAAATCCAGTCAGCCACAACCTGCAGGCATAACCTGCTTACAAGCAGCCTCCTCACCAGCTTGTCGTCATCATTAAGCGTAAATATCATTACCATGAACGTTCCGACAAACCCGGCAAGCATTGACAATGCCTGCATGAACAGGTATTGCACTGCATTTTCTGCATTCATGAATTTAGCGATACATCCAATTTTCATCATTACAATAATTGTAAACACCGTATACACCGCAAACGACGCCAGAAATGCTGCACAATTCTTATCCGGTGCTGTCTTTTCCTTATCAGGTTTCAGCAGAAAATACAGAGGAACCGTCAGCGCCGTCACCAGAACCTCATCAATCAGGTCAAACCATTCTATTTGACCCATTATGTTTATATCGACGCCGCTGACCGCCACAATCTGCATTCTTATCAGCAAATATACCGACGGCAGCAGGGCATACAATATCAGCGACCCATACAATTTGAAATCTTTTTTTGTCATTTTCTTAAACCTCCGTCTTCTTTTTATACAATATGCCGCATTTATTTTCTTTTTATATTTTTTTGCGGATTTTTTTCTTCTACCATATTCCAAATCTGGCATATTAAATCTGAAACCATTAAAAACTATAAAGAAAGGAAGTAAATAGAATTATGGATGGAGTTAGATTTAAAACCCGCCGTATCAACATATGGAATTCGGCAACTATTGATATTGAGGTAGATGACGGCGTAAAAGTTGTTGATTTCAGTAAAGCTGAATCTAGTATTGAGTTAAGAAGTGTAAAAAAACAGTTTCCGAGCGTTGAAACTCTTATCGTAGGAAAGTCAACATCAATTTTGGAAATTTCAAATTTTATGTTTCCAAACGTGAAAGAAGTCATCTCCGATGACAATCAAAATTTCAAATCGGGAAATGTGCTAATTAAACATGACTATAGCGGGTTTAAGCTTTTAAATACCTTTTGTAAACAGGCAGATGAGGTCATAGACCTGCAAGATGTCATCTCTATTAGCAATTATGCTTTTGAAGGATGTTTGTCAAAAAATATTATCAACATCAAGCTTCAATATACAGAGCAGTATGCCTTTCATGGATATCCGTATATGGCATCTGTTGAATATGTCAGTGGAGCGTATTGTGTCGGGAATATCTGTTTAAGTATTGACGAAGACGCTGATGTTGTTGAAATCCCAAAGAACGTTGAAAGCGTTGTCATCAGCGAAGATTTTAGCGGTAGCACAAAAATTAAGTGTAATAAGCTTATTATAAATAACGCAAAAACGCTTGAATCATGTTCATATGTTACTGGTTTGTCCTGTGATACTATCTGTATAGCTTATGGTGGATACATAGACACAAACCGCCTTAACATTATGGAGTCCAAATGCTTTGAAGTTGTAGGCAACAACAGATATACAACCCGCGATGGATTTTTATATGACTATTCAGGGAAAATGCTGCTTCTGTGTCCAAAATTACGAGGAGGCAAAATTACTATCCCAGACAAGACAAGATATATTGCTAAAATAGCATTCCGCAATAATCTTAATATAACAGAGCTTATCCTCCCTGACAGTCTTATATTCATAGGGGAACAGGCCTTTTCGGGATGTAAAGCATTATCTTCTATTGATTTTGGTAAAGGTTTATCCCAAATTGGAGATAGCGCACGAAATAAGTTTGTATTTTCTGATTGTCATGAATTAAAGAAGCTTCATATTCCTTCAAATATTAAGTCTATTGGCTCTAGTGCTTTTTCAAACTGCAGTTCATTACAGGAGATAATATTTGATGAAGGGGTTGAGATAATTGACGAATCTGCATTTTCATGGTGTGAATCAGCCAAAACTATTGCTTTTCCTGAATCATTGCGCTACGTGTATCAAAATGCATTCTCAAAGGCAAGTAAAATCATAGCTAAAGATTATCTTCCTGATGGTTTATTTAATGCTGCTTTTGTGGCTGACACACCATCGGAAAATAATATGTATGACATTGTAGAGATTACTGATGGTAAATATAAGTTATTTTTACCAAGATATCTTGGCCGAAATGCTATTGACGATTATGCACATGATTTTTATCTTGCCAGGTTTTCTGATATTGCATCAAAGGACAGTTACGAAAGCAAAATCTTAAACTATATTTCGTTAGTTCCATTGAAGCAAAATTTATCAATTTTACTGTATGGATACAATCACGATAAGGATTTGGGGACATATCTCAGAAGAGCAGCTTCAAGCATTATGCAGCGTTTAACAAATAAAGACGATGATGATAGGCTTGTCAGATTCTTACGGCTTGGTCTTGCATCAGCAAATATTCTTAATAAGTTTCATAAGAAAATGAATGCTGAAAAAATGCCGTTGTCATCTGCATATCTATTGAACGAAATCAATAAAACAGGCAGCAAAAAATCAAATACATTCAGAATTTAAAAATAGCAGCTTCGGCTGCTATTTTTTTTATACTCAAAAATTAATCATACTATACTTGAAAAACAAACAAGAAAGGAAGATAAAAAATGAGTAAAAAAGTAAAGTTTAAAGTAGAAAAACGCTCATATCCGAAAAACAGCGCAATCGTTGATATTGATGTTGACGATGGAGTCCAGGAAGTTACGTTTGGCGGGGATACATGTCTTGATGTAGACTTGTATGATGTTAAAAAACAATTTCCGGATGTGAAAAGGCTTATCATCAAAAACAATATTGCATCAATCTCAATATCAAACTTTATGTTTCCGAACGTGGAAGACGTAGTCTCTTACAACCGTAATTATCAATCTGGCAAAGGCAGACTTGTCTATTGTGGAGCCGGACACTGTAAGTTGCGCAACATGTTTATCAAACATGAAGGTGACAAGATTGATTTAAGTGATATTCTGCGAATAGGAGATAAAGCACTTGAAGGGTGCATGTCAACATCATTCATATCTGCAGGCAACTTCAGGTATATAGATGAAGACGCATTTACAAACTACCCTCCCGCTTCATTTGGCCCATTTACCAATGGGGTTTTGGTTTGTGGTAATGCTATTGCCGGAGTTGATACGAAAGCAAAAGAGCTTGTGATTCCGCCTAAAGTTTCAATGTCAGGTATTAAATCGCAACTAGACAGCACATTTAAAAAAATAACCATCACCAGCAACAAGAATATTGGAGCAATTTACAATCTCTGTGCAGAAGTATTATATGTGGATTTCAATGCCACAATGACTTTTACAAACTGGAGTAACATTAACATTAAAAAAGTAGAGGTTTCTGACTCTAACGTATTTTATACATCAAAAGATGGTATTTTGTATGACAAGACAGTAACCATCCTGGTCAAGTGTCCTGTAAATTACTATAAAGACGAAGTTGTAATTCCTGATGGCGTAAAAAAGATTGCCGAAACCGCATTCATGTCCTGTCACATCAAGTCTGTTAAATTTCCAGATTCACTTGATTTAATTGAAGACCGTGCATTTTTCTGCTGTGACGAACTTGAGAGTATTGATTTCGGAAATTCTATTTTTTCAATTGGTGGAATGTACAGCGATTCCGTGTTCTCATACTGTAAATCATTAAAACAGATAACGCTTCCCTCTCAGATTAAAGACATCGGGGAACGTGCATTTATTAATTGCGTCAACTTATCTTCTGTCACGCTTAATGAAGGGCTGTTGTTCATTGGAGAGTCAGCATTTTCAAAGAATAAAGCTCTTACAGAGATAAGCATCCCAGCAACAGTACAAAAACTTGCCGACAGGTGTCTCGATAATGTGAGAAGAATCCATATCAGCAGTTATATGCCAAAAGATTTCTTTAAATCATGCATACTGAATTCAGAAGACAATTATGCATTTGCTGATAACATATATGATATTGTGGAAATTACAGATGGAACATACAAACTATTCATCCCACGTTATATAGCAGCACGGGATATCGCAAAAATGGATGATACATTTTATATGCGTAAATTCTCCGACATTGTATCAGATAACAAGTTTGTGGAGTCTATGCTTGACATGGCATTATATACAGAAACCAAACAGAATCTGGCCATTGCCATTTACAAGTACAACAACAGCTCTTTCATCAAAACTTATCTTAGAAGGACTGCGGTAAACTTGACAAACCGATTGCTTGATTCCAAAAAGGAAAACGAGCTGGTTGACTTTTTGAAATTGAACATTATGTCATTACCTTCAATGAAAAAACTTCTTGCAGACGACAGAATTCATCAATTCACATTAGCGGAGGCTTATTTACTAAATGCAATCAGCCAGTCTGACGGCTCATCTAAAACTTTCAAGCTCTAAACTAAAATGAGCAGGCGATAATCGCCTGCTCATTTTTCTTCAGCTTTCAACAAATTTATATATTTCTTCAAACACACGCTCGCATCCAACATCATGCATGATATCATGAGTGCCCAGGAAAGACATAATCTCTGTATTTGGATTATATTTCTTATATTTTCTATATACTTTTTGTATTCCTTTTCCAAATCCCGAAACCGGGTCATTCTCGCCATACATAAATATTGTCGGAATAGTATTGTTTGGCATTTTTAAATGAACGCTCGCAAGTTCCATTCCTTTCAGAAATTCACAGAAAAACCCTGGTGTTACATTTGTTTTCACAAGTCTGTCCTCTTCATATTCCCGACGCTTTTCCTCATCAGTCAGCAGCCAATAGTTTTCTGGCTTTCCAGGAAATTTTTTGGCATAGCTGCCAAACAGAAGTTCTTTGATGTCATCAGAGATGTAAGCCATCTTTCCGGCATATTTTTTACTGATTTTTTTCTGCATCAGTTTCATCAGCATTTCCTGCTGGTCTCCCGTTCCAATCAGGATTTCTTTTTTATACGGAAACAGACTGCCCATTGTCCTTACAACATAAGAGCCAAGTGAAAAACCAAGAATATACACCGGGAGGCCAGGATATTTTTCATGAACATATTCTCTCGCTTTTTCCGCATCATCGTAAACATTTCTCCAGTCAGTAAAGTACAAACCCAATGATTTTTGAGTGTTGCTTCTTCCATGGCTTATAATGTCATTGCCAAAGACAACGTATCCACGAGATGTAAAGTATTCAGCAAAGGATTTATACCTCCATACATATTCTGTCATTCCATGGCATATCTGTATCATTCCTTTCAGATTGCTTTTGTCCTCTGGTGCGTAAATCTCAAGATGCATAACTGCATCTTTATCGCTTGAAGTAATTGCTATACAAGTTCTTTCCATTTTTGCATATCTCCTATCTTAATTTTTCTTACAATATGCTGTATTTTTCTCAAAACGGAAATTGTTAGCAAATACTTACTGCAATGTTACTACTTTTCCCATAAACAACACCTCGTCATTTGTGGAATCATAGATTAAAAACGCAAATGGCCTTGTCAGGTCTACATTCTTCACAATCGGGTCAGGTGATACAAGCGAGCATGTTTCCATAGAGATTGAAGTCACTGCTGCCGCTTTTGTACCGTTCTCGTCCAGCTCCAGCTTCGTTTTCTGTAACACAGAACCAACCTTCAGTTTTTCATCTGAGATACCGGAAAAGTCTGCTTTATTCGAGAAAATATTTTTAAGTCCCATGTTACTTAAAATATCGCTTAATTCAGCCGTTGTTTCAAAATTCAGCTTTGGCATTTTGCAGTATACTTCATCATACTCCGGTTCTGATTTTAACAAGTCTTTAATGTCAAGACTGTCAAGCGAGAAATCATCTTCATTTTTCGGCAGGATGCCAATAAATTCCAGACCGTTAGCATAGTTTTTTCCAAATGCTGTTGCTGCATCATTTTCGTAATAAACATCGCCTTTGCTTTCCATATATTTTGTTTTTTCTTTTGCCCCAAATTTTTCTTCTTTGTCTGATAACTCCCACGGAGAAGACCATCCAGACTCAAAATACAAAGAGTTTGTCAGGAACAATTGACTGTCCTGATTAATCGCTTCTGGCTTTACGATTTCTGAAATAAGGCCTTCAGTATTTTCATTACACCATTTATTGATTGTACTGCATGTTTTGCTCTTATCCGAAAAATCAAGAACCTGCGCTTCTGCGTTAAAATTGTCAGATACATTTTTCTTAAAGGCATCTTTAAGCGTTAGGCCTTTGTTAAGCCATAACGCATCAGCAATCTTCAACTTTGAAGAATAGCCGTAGGTTTGTTCTTTATCGCCCGGGTTAAAATATTTAGCTGCCTTCAGGTAGTATTTCGCATATTCCGTAAAGTTATCTGTTCCAAGATAGTCAGATAAAACTTTTTTCGTGTCACCTTTTGCACCTTCGGCAATCATGCCAAGAGCAAAATTAAGGCTTGTCGGGCTGAACATCACGTTTGATGTCTCATCTCCTTTCGCCACCTCATCAGTAAGGTTGACTGAATTTTGGAAATTCGCAGCCTTATCTACCTTCGGAGCTTCCTCTTCTGTTTCGTCGTCTGATGTGTAACTTACATCTTCAATATCCGGCATGCTTGCATATGTTGTAATCAACGGAACCGTGGCAAGTGACGCCGCCAGGATTCCGGCTAATATTTTTTTATTAATCATAGATAATCCTCCTGTTTTCAGTATATCATTTTTTAGTTTCATATATGTAATATGAAGAATGCTGAATTTTTTTGACGTTTTTTTTGCATATTATTTTTAAGATTTTGATTTTAAGAAACAATACTGGAGGTAAAAAAAATGGAATACGCATATTATGCAAAATTAATAAAAGACGGGTTTCACACACAGTGTACTTTAGATTTGGAATCCGGAGCAGTTAAGATACAGGAGGTGCCGTTCGAATTCAGGAATACTGAGGCATATGAGGCTGCGCATTTGTATGCAAGAACTATTAAGGACGAAAAAGAACGACATGATGCATACTGGAAGATACAAAAACAGCTGGAATCAGATATTGTACAATGCGAAGCAGAGCATCAGTGGAGACATGGAGGGAAACATATACGCCAGGCGATAATGCCTCGCGATACATCGTGCTTCGTTTTGGAAGAAAGAACAGATGCCTTAATGGCAACATATGACTTCTTATTTATGTTTTCAACAAGCAAATTTTTGTAATACAACAAGAACCCCGCAGAAAAACCTTCTGCGTGGTTCCGTTCTGCACCACCTACTCAATCTCCATATCCATATCATAGTCATCAAAATCAAATCCGGATGCCGATGGGCCATCGAACCCGTCTTCGCTATCAAGACCCCTGAACCCGTCATCATCTCTTCCTCCGAATCCATGGTCTAGGTTATCAGCTCTGTTCTGATTGATATACTGCTGTCGAAGCATGAAATCATTTCCAATATCTTCTTCATCCAGCCAGTTATCAAGGTCTTCACTTTCATCGTAGTCGAAATCATCATCAAGGATTTCATCGTCTCTATCCAAATCATCTACTTCGCCTCCGATTTTGTAATCCTCACTAATGTCATAATCGTCTTTGTCCTCTTCAATAAAATCATCTTTATCCAGGTCGTCTATTTCCTCTTCCTGCTCTTCCTCCAGGTCAGGCTCTTCATCATCGCGAATCAAGTCATTCTTGTCTAAGTCATCCATCTCACTTCCAATTTTGTAGTCATCACCAATATCATAATCATCTTTGCTTTCTTCAATAGAATCCTCACGGTCAAGAAGCTTACCATATTTTTCATGGTCTCTCCTCTTCTTCTCAGCTTCCCGTCTCTTTTGTTCTTCCATCTCCTGAGACATAGACCTACCGCTTCTTTCAGGCGCTGTTTTAATTTCTTTAAATCCTTCGTTTATATCGACCTTATGCATCTGGCCAAGTTCAAAATGTTTCATTGTTTTTCCCTCCTGAATTTCTATATATTTTTGCTTTTTTGTAAAAATCAGGCAGCCGCTTTGCCGGCTGCCTTTTACAATATGAGAAATATACAATAATATGAAATGCCGGATTTCGTATCTGCTCTTTCTTGCTCTTTTTGAGGCTGATTTTGTAAGTTCTTTTTTTGTTTTCAGCTCACGCATTTCATGCACGCAAAAACCCCGAAAATTTCTTTTCGGGGCTATACATATCAGGAAGCGAATTCTTCTTTTTTATCGCCATACATTTCTCCTGCTACCTGTAAGCATTCGTTAAGAAACAGGTTCTCAACATCTTCAGCCGCAGTGCTGACGGCGATAGTGACGCCTGAAATATAAAGTTCTTCTTTGGCTCTGGTGCAGGCAACAAACAAAAGTCTGTTCTTCTCCGGAATATCTTCCGGTTTCAAATCCCTACCGTGCAGCTTTGTAACAGAGCAGAACACGACTGGCCATTCTTTACCTTTTGAAGAGTGCATTGTGGAAAGTACAACTCCATTGTATGCCTTTTCTTTCCTTGCGGTCTGCTTCTGGCCGAACCGGTCAAAATCAATAATATATTCGCATACCTCCGGAAGGTTTTCTTTTCTTACTGCTTCCTCTTTCGCGGTATTAATGTCCTCAAGAAAGCTCTGGTAAATTTCATCATTTCCATCAGGGTCAAGAGCCATGAATTTTTCAAACAGCGCTGACACATCAGAAATTTCCTTCACTTCATTTTGAAGTTCCAGCATACTTTTCCTGATTTCATCTTCTGTCATTGTCATTGCCTTGCCTTTATCTCTGGCATTGATATACATGGTACCGTTAAGCTCGCTGCTGCTCAGCATGAACTTCACAAGTCCAATGGCGCCAAGAACACGTGGATTTTCCAGAATCGGCTCCGGGTTGATACTAACAGACTCAATGCCGCGTTTCTGCAGTAAATCTGCATATTCTACCAGCTCAGCATTTGTCGGGGCAAGAATTGCAATTTCATTTGCACTTCTGCCATCTTCTTTTATCAAAGCCTCAACATTCCTTATGATGTATTCCTGTTCTTCGTCTTTCGTACGGCATTTTTCAACCTCTACATGTTTTCCAAATCCATTTGTAGATACAGGCTTTTTGTCAATTCTGTCTTCGTTAAACGAAATCAGCTTTGCTGCAAAATCAACGATATTGACTGTTGAACGTCTGTTTTCCATCAGCCGAACATCAGTACCGTTCTTATCGCCAATCATAGCAAAGAAATCTTTGATAAGCTCAACGTTTGCTTCACGGAATCCATATATACTCTGGTCATCATCACCAACGATAAACAATGATTTGACGCATTTCGCCTTTCTCATTTCATTGATGATTTTAAACTGTATGTTTGATGTGTCCTGATACTCGTCAACGGAGATGTGCTCAATTCCAACCTCGTCAAACAAGTCTGGTTTCAGTCTCAGCAGTCTAAGAACGCCAAGCTCCTGGTCACTATGTTCAATCAGGCATGCTTCACTTTTGTACTTATCATACTGCATATACATGCGATATATAGCTTCAACCGTTTCATTTTCAAGACGTGTCTTTTCCTGAAAGTCTTCCTGTGAAATTCCGTCCATGATATCGGAAAAATATCCCTTCATCAATTCAAGGATTCCTTTAGCACGGAACATATCAAGGTAAAAGTTTTTATACTTGTCTGCCAGCTCTTCAATAGTGCTGTTCTTGGACAGGATTTCCTCAATGATTTTTGTCCGCTGGATTTCATTAATAAGTACTGGCGGTTTTTTGTATCCAAGCAGATTATAATACTGCTTCAGCAGCGAATCACCGAATGAGTGGATAGTAGATATTGTGATTTTGTCAAAATCTACATCAATCCCTGCGATACTACAGAAACCTTTGATTCTATCACGCATCTCTCCGGCTCCGGCATTTGTGAATGTAAAGCATCCAATCTTTTCAGGGCTTACTCCTGCTTTAAGAAGATTCATAATCCTGTATGCCATCGCAGTTGTTTTGCCGCTTCCGGCAGTTGCGATAACACGGATATTGCCCTCCAAAGCATTTGCTGCCTTTTCCTGGTCAGGGCTTAAAATAGGCAGAGCTTTTGGCTTCGGTCTTTCCTCTTCTGTAAGCGGTACTGATGCGTCATGGTACCCGCAGAGCATTCTTGAAGAACAATTCTTGCATTCCCCGGAAAGGGCTGAATTGCCTTCCAGAAATTCTCTGAGCTTTGGTGCATATATGTCATCAATCGCCTTCATCGTATCTTCTGAATAGATAACAGACAGTGAGATGACATTGCCGCCTTTTCCATCAAAGAAGTTATCGCTGTAATGCTTATCGTCTTCCCTGTCTTTTTTAAGGTAGTAATAGCTTGCACGCAGCAGGATTGGCTGGCCACCAGCACATTTATGCGTGTCAACCCATTTCTGCATCTCTTTTATCATGACGTACAGTTCAAGTCTTGTCCCAATTCCAACGTCAAGTATCTTTGATGTCTCTTTGACAGCCGGCTTATTTGGAAAAATCCTTACAGCCTCAGCGAGGTAAACCTCTTCTTCATCGTAAACCCATTTTCTGCCTTCTTTATGCTTATTGGTTTTTACGATATGCGGGCCAAGGAATGCGAAATCCATCTGGCATTCAAAATTTGCTCCACAGAGATTGATAATCGGATGACCAATGACAATCGGTCTTCTGGTCTCATTATTCAGATACCTTTCAATATCCCTCAAATCATCTTTCGCCTGCATCTGCTTTGTCGCTTCCGTAGGCATCTCAAGGAATTCGTAAAAAGTATCAATCAGCGCCTGAGTGCTGAATCTGACAGAACCAGTCAGCTTACCAACAATCACATCGTTGATGAACCGGCGCCGTGCAAATTGTGACTCATCGTATGGAATTTTAACATCCTCCGCTTTGCATCCAATCGCATCTTTCGCCATAGCCTTAATCATATCAGCATCATTTCCGAAATTCATAATTCCTGAAATAACGATACCTGTAACATCAGGCATACCTTCCTTATCAATCCTTGGAATTTTATTTACTAATTCCTCTCTTTTTCCGCAGCGGTATACACCATGCAGCTTTCCTGATTCGTAAATTTTTTTTGCTTCCATTTTTGAAGTCTCCTTTCTTTATTTGTTTTACAAAATCAATATGCCGGATTTTTGCCGCGGCGAAATCAGGCAGGCAGGCACTTACACATATTCTGTGGCGGGCGGGTAATTGTCTTGCCGCTTTCATATGTAAAGCAGGAAACATCAAGCGGAGTATCGTATTTCTGAACATTTTCAAGCTTCAACACATAATTGTAATAATGCTTCGGGTCTCCAGTCCATCCGATAAGCTTACGATAAGCCGTAAAATCGCTGTCATTATACCACCACCCGACAGGTGGCTTTTCTTTCTGCCTGCACCAGGTGATATACATCTGCTGCATTTTTTCAACTGAAAGGCCGTCAAGCTGCGGTAAACCTGATGGCATATATGCAGCCTGCAGCGTCACGAGTACCTCTTTCACGTCTGCCTGACCTACAATCTTTCCGGCTCCCCCGTTCTTCTTTGTCTCGTAGAAATATAAAGTATGGCTTCCGCCTTCCAGCAGCTCGTTTACAACCTTTCTGCGAAACTCTGCTGTTTTCATTCCGGAAAAGATTGCATTTGTATATTCCGGATATATACTGAGAAGTATTTTTGCCATTATTTTTCGTCCTTTCTTTTTTTTGTTGTTTATGTAGGCCGGCAAAATTGTTTAAACCAGCCGGCATGAAAGGCTTAACTTGTAAAACTTACGACCGATATCGCCCTCCGCTTCGTCGGCAATCTCTCTCCATGCATTTTTTCATACAAGCCGCACAGCCTTCCGTCAGCCAATAACCTTCTTCCCGGCTTGACCGGCCAGCAATCTCCCGCCGCCCCATCTTTCTTTACAGAGCAAATCTCAGTCTTTCGTTTGCGACAACCTTCCGTCAAGGCGCCTTCGGCGCCGGTCTCAATCTTATGGCTTCCAACCTTTCGCTTTCTTTTTCTATTTCTTTCTTTTTGTTCTTTATTTTTTTTGTTTTTTCTTCACCACATTTCACCTCACCCCTTCTTCATCCAATATACCGAATTTTTATTTTTTCCGTATTTTTTTGCGGATTTCTGTACGAAAAAACAGCATCCACTACTGGATGCTGTAAGTTTTCTTGCACATTTTTTTCTTGGAGTTTTTTATGTAAAAGATTTTTAGGCATATTAATATTGAAACAATTAATACACAACAAAGAAAGGAATGAAAACAATGAAAAAAAATTACAGCTCAATAGGTGAATGGGTAAAAAGAAACGGCGTATCATTTTTAGTAAGCGACGGTGTTTGCATGGATATCAAAGTAGAGCCAAATACGGAAGAGGTAGATTTTGGTAATTTATACGGCATACGTTTAAATTTTAACTGCAATGAAAAATCATTTCCAAGTGTTAAACGCTTAAGGTTTGGCGAAAACAATGAAATATATAGTAAATTTCCAAACACATTGTTTCCAAACGTAAGGGAAGTCGTATCTACAAATCCGAAGTATCCTTCTGGAACAATGTTGATAAACAAAATGAGCGACACAGAAAATCTTTTGCTTAATGCCTTCTGTTTGAAAGAAGATGAACCACTGGATTTAAGAGATGTAACAAATATTAATGAAGATGCCTTAATTGGTTGCAAATCAAATCAGGTTATACATACAGAAAGTGTTGTATGGGTTCGAGCGGAAGCTTTTAAGAAATCTGACTTAGCATGTATGAAGGAGCCTTTTATAGATGGTATAAAAATGGCTGGAACTATCGCGTGCGATGTTGATAAAAACGCAGAAAAATATATAATCCCAAATTTCGCAACAGTAATGGCTACGTTTCTCAATTATAATATTAACGCAACTATGATTATAAAATGCAATAAGGCCTTCTTTAGGCGAAATACGTTTGATTCTGTACCAAACAACTTAGTATTTTTGGGTACAGACCATATATCTGAAACAAATATAAAATACTTGAAGCAATATAATGTCAAAATTAGCTCAAACAATCCAGAATATATGATTATAGATGATATTGTATACACAAAAGATATGCGTAAAGTAGTCGCATGCTTTTGCCATAAAAAAGATGATGTAATTATAGAGAGTGGAGTAGAAGAGATTGGAAACGGTGCATTTATTAATTGTCAAATTACTTCTATAAAAATTCCTGACTCAGTCAAGAAAATAGGGCGTGACGCATTCAGAAACTGCACAAAACTTGCCATTATAGAAACTCCGGCCGCGTTAAGTGAACTTAATGATTATGTGTTCTATAATTGCGGAGCATTAGAAACAGTCAAAATAAATGAAGGAACAAAAACAATACACGAAAAGGCGTTTATAGGAGCCCGCATAAAGAAACTGTTTATTCCAGCTTCTTTCGAAGGATTTGACAAATATGCTTATATTAATGCACAGATAATTGTTTTTGCTTCAGACGATATTCCGGATAATATCGTTGGAAGAACAGCCGCAACCAAAATAATCACACCATCTCGCACGATTTATCTTCCAAGCAGAGAGTCAATCACCAAGGAAATCAAAGACGAAATAAATTCTTTGCTGAACTCTCAGAAGACAGGATTTACAGAGCCGCTTTATAAAACATTTGGGAAAAACCCAAAACTCAAACGTACTCTTGCATTTCAGGAATATGAAGTCTTACCTAATGAAGAGACAAAGAAGTATTTAAAAAGAGCAGGAAAGGCTTTAGCGAAAGAATTTATCGATAAAAACGAAGCCGAAAACCTTGCAAAACTAATACAGTATGATGTTTTATCTGTTAGCGCATTAGAACAGATTTCGAAGGCAATAGATGAAATTGGTTATGTAGATTTGCTTGGTGTTAAAAAACTCATTTCAAATAAAATTGGAGAAAATCAAATTTAATATTGTAAACTGTGGCCGCCTGAATATTTCAGGCGGCGTTTTTTGTGTACATTACAGCAAAAAAAACAGCACCCGTTACTGGATGCTGTAAGTTTTCTTATGTAGTTTCTGTTTAGCATATGACAGCTGCACTTTTCGCATTGCTCCACTCGTATTCAGGAAGAGTCTTGCAAGAAGCTGTGCATATTCCTTTTTTAATATGCCGTAAAATGGAATGGAGTACTCATCAAAAACGGTCATTACTGGTTTTCCAGCTTTAGAACTTTTTCGGATGTAGTGCTCTCCTGCCCACGGGACGGATAAGGGCTTGGAATTTTCTTTCAGCAGCTTCGTTCTTAAATTCAGAGCCGTAACGTCTGACGCATATGTTATCTTTTTGCTGTATCCTAAGTCACAACTATCCACTATCTTCTCATCTTCAGCCACAACTTTTTTTCTTGATATTTTTAATTTCTTATCATGGATTCTTGCGTATTCATCATAGCAAGAATAATCAGACTCAGAAAAATTTGTTGTAACTTTGTATCCGTTTTCCTGAATTTCTTTTTTGATTTCATCAGGGATACAATTCAGAAACTCTTGGACAAATTCGGTAAGAGTGAGTTCTTCTCTATGAGAAATTTCTCTAAGTGGTTTGAATGCCTCATCTCTTTCAGCCTCTAGTTTGGCGATATCTTCTTTTTGTGCTTTAGGACGCAAAGAAAGAAATTTCTTCTGTGCAACATATGCTGTTTTCAGTGCATTTCTGACGTCTTCAGGAACATCTGTTTCGTTGATGTAAACCACATTCTTATCTCCGTCTTGTCTGCCTTCCACGCCGAATTCTCCAGTTGTCACGTATTCGTTGATAACTTTCATTGCCGGCTTTAAATCTTTAAATTCCGGAGGGTTTTCACGTTTAATTTCAATCCCGTATTCGTCCACTTCGTAATCATCTTTTAAAATTACAAACTGCATATTTAATTCCCCTTTCTTCGTATACAAAATTTATATTTACAACTGCAATATGCCGGATTCTTCCACACACGAAAAAACCGGCTTCATTTTTTATCGCAACAAAAAAAACAGCATCCATTACTGGATGCTGTAAGTTTTCTTGTGCAGTTTTTTCTTGATATTGCATACCTGCCATCGTTTCATACTTCCATCAGTGTTCAGAAACAACTTTGCCAGCATTTCTGCATATGCTTTTGTCATTATGCCGTAGAATGGAATGATATATTCATCATATACAACCATTACATGCTTCCCTGCTTTGATTTCTTTTTTGATATAGTTCTCTCCTTTCCACGGAACAGGTAAAGGTTTTGAATTTTCTTCCAACAATTTGATTCTCAGCTTCATTGCCTTAATGTCTGTCGTATAAGTGATTTTTCCATTGAATTCCAAATCACAAGTTTTGACCGCATCCTCATCATCTGCAGCTATTTTCTTTCGAGAGATTTTTAATTCTTTGGACGAAATCTTCGCAAACTCTTCATAACAGGAAAAATCCACATCAGAAAAATTCGTCATCACCTTATATTCGTTGTCAATTATCTCTTTTTTGATTTCATCAGGAACATGTTTAAAAAATTCCTTCACAAAATCTAAGAGTGAAATTTCGTCCTTATGCGAAAACTCATCAAGTGCTTTCATCGCATTATCATAATCAGCCCTCAGTCTTGCTGCTCCTTCTTTTGTCGTTCTGGATACAGGAGAAAGATATTTTTCTCTTGCTTCATAAGCTGTTTTCAGCACAGTCTTCACATCATCTGGAACCTCATTCTCATCAACGTGAACCACATCAGGACTATCGGCAGGCCTGATTGTCAGGCTGCATTCTCCTGTCTGCAAATATTCGTTGCATTCAGTAGCAATCTTATGTTTGATTTCAACTCCATATTGGTCCAACTCATACTCGTCTTTCAAAATTACAAACTGCATATTTAATTCCCCTTTCTTTGTATACAAAATTTATATTTACAATTACAATATGCCGGATTTTTCAACACACAAAAAAAACCGGCCGCATCTCTGCAGCCGGCAAATCAGGCATTATCTTGCAAATTTCTTTGCAAGTTCTTTTGCGTATTCTTTTGTCATATCTCCTTCAATAGCAATCTCATACACTCCGGAATACCAGGTTGAGAACTTGTCTCCTGTCCACATGTAACTGTTAATAGGCATAGATACCGGGAGCAGTTTTTCGTTCTTTTTGATGTCTTTTTTATATGCTTCCATCTCTTCAGCCTCATCACACATCATCCAGTTGCCGTCATACTCTTCATAAGCATACGGAATGTTCTTGTTGTATTTATACACAATCACATTTCTGATGATATAGATATGGCTGTCATCGTATCCAAGATTATACGGAGTGCTTCCAGCAGAATATCCATACTGCTTCATTGCATTTTTCACCCTGTCAGGCAGTGCTTCGTAGAAAGCATCAACAAACTCATCTCTGCTGATTATACCTTTTGCATCACGCAGTTCTTTCATTATTGCGCATTCATCTTTCTCAAGTTCATTCAGCTGCTGACTGATTTCTTTAAGGAATTTAGTACGCTTGTCTTCTACCTTTTTTCTTGCTGTATGGTTTTTTGCAAGGTGTTCCAATGCCGTCCGGAGAGCCGGAGGTACATTTCTGGTGTTTTTGCAGTTCTCCGGAGACGGGGATAAATGCTTTACGCCAAGTTCGTCAATATACAGGTTATCTTCCACCTGTACCGCATATACAGTTTTTTCATACACATTTAATTTGATTATTTTTGCCATTATTTTTTCTTCCTTTCTTGTTTTGTATTTGTATATACAATATGCCGGATTTTGCAGACAGCAAAAAAAAGAGACGACTAAGTCGTCTCTTTGTAGCTTACTGCAACAATATCTACTAGCCCTGCAAGTCTTTCAATACAATATTCGGCAATATGTACGTATACGAGCCGTTGCTTTTTCTTGGTTTTGGTTATTTTTGTTAACGCATATACCTTGTCGAGAAAATCATATGTTTCATCTGGGTTGACGGTGGCTCCATCAACGTATTTTTTTACCTCTTCTTTTTCAATCTTGTATTTTTCTGCAAGATACTGAACAACTGCTTCTACCGCCTCGTTGTTAGATTTGACAAAACCTTTCAGCTGAATATATTTTTGCATTTTTGTATCTCCTTTCTTTGTTTTGTTTAGCTACAATATGCAGGATTTTCGCCTACAAAAAAATCCGGCTGTAGTCATACAGCCGGCAATCATTACTTTCCGTACACAAATCCATCAGTTAACTTTGCGACAATTTCTTTCGCATATTCTTTTGTCAGTTTCTTTTCCAGCTTGATTTTGTATGCTGAAACACACTGCAATCCATCTTCCTTATCGTAATACAATTTGGAGATATACTCCGCATTAATCGGCAGCGATTTTGCATATGCCTTAACCATACGCTGATATTTCAGGTATTCTGCAGCGTTTTCATACATCTCCCAGTCTCCGCCTTCTTCGCAATGCATAAACGGCCAAGATTCAAGCCCACATTTTCTGAGGCTTATACCCCTGACATTTAAGATATACATGACATTTTCATCAACGCCCTCTCCAGGAAGTGCAGTGTCGCACCAGAAATCTTTGTCTACCATCTCGTCAAATAATCCTTCCAGGAGTTCATTACCAACCTCTTCCGCAAAATCGGCAATGGACATTCTTCCCTGCAGGTTTCTGATGACAGATTCTGCTCTTTTGATTTCCTTTTTTGAGGCTGCGATTTTCGTATCAATTGCACGCTTCTGCTCTTCCAGCCCTGCAATGCCATCATATAATGATGACAAATACTTAAAAGTATGTTTTTCTTCTTCAGAGACATCATCTGCATCAGAAATCAAGTCAGAATCAATATTTTTGTATGTTACGCCGTCCGCATCAACATATTCATTTTTCCCAATCTCTACTGCTGCAACAGACTTTGCCTTTGTTAACTGAATGTTTACGATTTTTTTATCGCTCATTTTTTTTAATTTCCTTTCTTGTTTTGACTTTTTTTGTTACATCTACAATATGCCGGATTTTTGCCGGCAAAAAAAACGCAGAAACAAAATCAGCCAGTCAGCAAATATTTTTACAAAAATTTGGCTTAAAACATATACAAAACGGCAAAAATGTAATATACTTCTTAACAAAAAAGGAGGATTTAATAATGCCAAAAATCAAAGTAATTCGTCCTACAGAAGAAATCAAAAAAGAATTAGCCGAGCTTGAGGAAAACATTCAGACAGCAGCCGCATCTATCAAGGAGATGAAAACAACCAGAAGAACGTTAAGAAAAGAACTTGAACTTGCACAGGCAAAAGAAGCCGAAGAAAAACAGGCTGAGGAAATTAAAGAACTTACAGAGCTGATGAAAGAAAAAGGCGTTACAGTAGAATATCTGAAAAGCCTTATGCAGTAAGGGCCGCGGCGCTTCGCGCCGCAGCCCTCTTTTTTCTTTTTTCTTCTTTTTATTTCTCTGAATTTCCAGAATCTCCTGAGCCAGTTGCATCCGCAGCATTCTCATCTTCGTCCAGACTTACAATCGCATTGCTGCCAGTGACTTTCGGGAGTTTTCCATCCCATTTTTCAATCTTCTGATAATCAATTAACGCATCGGAAATGCTGTCGGCCAGTTCTTTATTTGCATTAGCCTGCGCTTCAGCTTCAATTCTCATTTTTTCAGCTTTTGCCTCGGCTTTTTTGATTTCTACAGTCTTGTCTGCCTCAGCTTTTTTAATCGCCGTTTTGTTCTCAATTTCCTGCCTTGCAGCAGTCTGCTGAGCGATAGACTTTTGCTGGATTGCCGCGTTGTATTCATCTTCAAAGTCCATGTTCTCAATGATTACCTGATACAACGTTATCGCATCTTTTCCGTATTTTGTATTAAGCACTGCTTCCAGTTTCTTCTGCGTCAGCGGCTCAATCTTTCCTCGGTTAGTTACGTCTTCAGGCGCTAACTCAGCCATCGCTGCCTTCATTGCAGAAGCAACCATGCTTCCCTTAATCAGATTGTCCGTATCGGTTACATTTGCACACAACCACGCAGATTTTTCAGGCGAAATACTGTATGTTACTGTGACGTTCTCACCATATACCGGCGTCTTGTCTGAAGTTTCACCCCAGATTTTCCCCTCACATCTTCTGTCCTGCTGTTTATTACTGATTGTCTGAATATGCTGAACAAACGGCACAGAAATATGAATCCCTGTTGTTAATTCTTTTTCTGATATTTTTCCAAATGTTGATTTAACCCCGGTATACCCGGTCGGGATTACACTGATACTGTTAGCCCCGATTCCAATGACGCATACTGCAACAACTGCGTATTTTGCATATTTCCACATGGCACTTTCGCCATCTTTTTCTCTTTTCTTCCAAAATCTCACTTCTCATCAACCTCCCCGAAGCCTGTCGCATTATATTTATTTTTAAGCATTTCTCTTGCTTCTTCTTTTTCATTCACAAAGCAGTCCCAAATGTTCTTTGCACATTCAGCATCCTGACCAGCCCGGTCAAGCAAATCCCACAGGCTTTCAAAAGTGATTGAAAACTCCACTCTTCCGCTTGCCGGGTAATATACTTCAAGTGTTACCGGCAGCAGATGGTCATCGTTGATTCCAACGTTATACCCTTTCTCTTCCCGCAGTTCAACGCCAAGGGCTTCACATGCAATATCTTTCGGGTTCTGTAACATTACGTTCATCACTTTCCCGACAGGAGTTTTATCATCATCAAAATCCATCTTTAGGCCAATCCCTTCAAATGTATCAAGCATTGTATTTACCTGCTTAATCATACCGATTGCCTTAACATAGATATTCTGGCGATGCCGTGTTTTGTTTATTTTGACATCTTCTTTTTTTTGCTCTGTTTTCTCTTCTTTTTTAGGAATCCTTGCTTTTTCTTCCATCTTTTTCCCCTCCTTTTTAGGTCTTGCCGGTGTTTCTGTATCATTTTTAAGGTCGAACAACTGGAACATACACTTTCCCTCTTTTCTTTTTTTTCTCACATACAATATGCAGAATTTTTTATGGAAAGAGATTTTTTTTGCGGGTTTTTTATTGTCTGCGGGCTGGCGCTGCAAAGCCGGAAAATTTTACATATTTTTGCATTACAGTTTTTATTTTTTTCAGCATATTAAATATATACAAAAAGGAGGTTATGCCGATGCAGGGAAAAGATGATTCAAACAAACGTATTGCCGAGCTCCAAAAGATGAGGCGCAGTGACTACGCAAAAACATGGATTGGACGGCGAAGAATCAAGATAGAGATAGAAAAGATTAAAAAAACGATGCGATAGTATAGCCAAATCTAATCATCAGGAGGAAAAACTATGGAAAATTATCAGATTAGAAGTAAAGTACATCCAAAACAGCGCGTGGCTGTTCTTTTGAAAGAAGATTATGAAAACGGTAATCTTACATACGGAACCGTTGACGAGATTTTAACAAAAACAGATACGCATTACCGCGGTATCAAGGTAAGAATCAAACCAGAAAATGAGACAGAAGAAGAAAAAGAAATCAGAAAGACAAATCCTGATTACCGTCTAGTCGGCAGGATAAAAGTGTTTCTGCCGAAGGTGAAGTAATGGCAGGCTATATTTGGAGACCAAAATATTACAGAAGCCCGAAAGAAATTCCTGTTCCTGTCCAGAAAAATACAACGGCGGCATCTTTCTATCATGGAGCTGACCCGGTCACTTACGACAATTTTAACAAGCGGAAATCTTTGAAAAAAGACACGCTGCTATCGCCCGCTCACAGATGGAAAATGCGTGAATTGCCATACTAACAGGAAAGGAGAAAATAATGTCAGAAGGTTATATCTACATAATGACAAACCCATGTTTGCACGACATGGTCAAGATTGGCTATGCCTCCGATGTGGAGGCTCGCCGAAAGCAGTTAAGCACTACTGCCCTACCTTTTGAGTACGAAATATATGCAACATACGAGACATCAGGGCAGCTGGAGGATAAGAAACTGCACGAGCTTATAGATACACTGAACCCGAAGCTGCGTCTTGCCAAGAACCGGGAATTTTTCGCCATGTCAGCGGAAAAGGCTTATTGATTACTTGAGGCCATCGCCATCATATCAGGCAGCGCAGATAAGCTGAAGCGAGTGGCTCAAAGACAAGGCGAAACCACCGCAGGAAGCTCAAAGAGGCAGACTCACGGCTCAGGCAGCAGCGGGAGGAAGCAAAGGCCGGCGATTAATTTCCAAAAATGCGGTATACCAGTCGGGGCCGAGCTTGTGTTTATTGACAACGATTCCGTCAGGGTGACGGTCGTGGATGCTGAAAAGAACAAAGTGGAGTACAACGGCGAGACCACTGCTCTCTCGCCGCTTGCTGAAAAACTCCGAAATGTATCAGCCATTCAGGGAACTTCTGTTTTTACGTACAACGGAAAGAAGATTACTGATATTGCAGAAGAAACGCAGTGGAAAAAGGAAGATACATTATCAGAAACAGAGACTGATGACTTATTGTAAGATAAAATAAGCCAAAAATCTCGATTTCGCATTGACAGTGCATTTCGTCAGTGCTATACTACAACAGCAATTCATATCACCCTTCCTGGTTGAGCAGCCAGGATAACAGAAAAGACGCCAAAAGCGTCTTTTTTGTTGTCCTTTTGTATCGTTGTATGATATACTGAATATATCCGCAATTTGTTAACAGATGCTACATTTTGCATATTGAATATACATGACAAACAAGAAAGGAGAATGCAAAATGCAGGACAAAAAATTTACAGAAAGACTAAAACAGCGCCTCACGATTGAGTTTCAAAACCATGACCGCAGTGGAGCATACGGTTTTACGCAGCGCAGCATGGCTTACAATTCCAATAAGATTGAGGGAAGTACATTAACAGAAAAGCAGACCGCATCATTATTCGATACCGGTACATTTTTCGCAGATGACGAAGACACAATCTTCAGAGCGAAAGATGTTGAGGAAATGAATGGTCATTTTAAGATGTTTAACTACATGATGAAGCACGTAGGCGAACCGCTTACTGCAGATATCATCAAAGGCATGCATAAAAACCTCAAAGAGGGAGTTTTTGAAGATATGGCAAACGGATATGCAGTCGGAGACTGGAAAAAACGTGCAAATCTTGTAGGCGATATTACCACTGCTCTTCCACAGGAAGTACCGGCAATGGTTGAAGCTCTACTTGCCGAGTATACAGGCAAAAAGAAAGTTGAGCTGAGAGATATTGCAAAATTCCACGCAGTCTTTGAAAATATTCACCCATTCCAAGACGGAAACGGACGTGTCGGGCGCATGATTCTGTTGAAACAATGTCTTGATGCAGACATTACGCCTGTAATCATTAGAGACGAAAACAAAATCAAGTATTACCGGTATCTTAGTGCAGCGCAGAACAAGCGCGATTACGCACCGCTTATTGATTTTTTTGAATCAGAGCAAAAATGGTATCAGGAAAAGGTAATACCGATGATTTTTGATTATGATGAATTGCAATAAGAAAGGAGAACGCAGTATGTCAGAAATATCAGAAAATTTATAATCACAAAGCGAAGAAGAATTTTACACAGATTGCGACTATGCACCTGACGGCAAACCAGCCACAATGAGCGAGTGCTCTATATTTTTGGTGCAGCATATGATTGATGATGAGCTGGTCTCTTCTTTAATGGCTCCACAAAGGTTGATTGATTATATCAACATGAACGATTGCCACGGCGAGAGTTATGAAATTTTTGACTGTATGTCAGAGTTTGGAAAAGTCAAGCCTCTCAGATACAAAGGCTGGCAACCAGGATGTCTGATTGAGGTTGTAGACGAAGCCGGCAAAGTCGTTCTTCGTGGATATGGCAAAGACCACTAACTTTTTATTTTTTCTGTATTTTATCCAGCACGCACGAACAGGCCGATTAATCGGCCTGTTCGTTTTGTCTTTCTGCTTGTTTTTCTCTTTATCTTTTTTGTTTTTTTGCTTATTTTTTTCTATTTATTTTTCTCTTTTTTTTCTTTTTTCAGTCTTTTTACAAAATCTTCTTTTGATTCGCCAGGAATTTCCGTATCCAAAAAAGTACAACTCCTAATGCCATCATATACATCTTTTTCCGACATGGAGTTTATCTCAGCCGGGCATTCCTCCGGATGTTCTTTCCAGCGTTTTTTGTGTTGTTCTATTTGCTTCGCCAGCTTTTCGTTCATCATACACGCATCCGTTCCCTTTCTCTTTCCCGTATCATTTCTTCCAGATTACTATTTCCAAAATTCACTAATGCTCCATTAGAAATATCCTCCAATATTTCCTCCAGCGTTATATCCTCTACGACGATTTCTTTTTCCTCTTCTTTTCTCATTTCTTCTGCAAGAACCGGGTCATTTTTGGCCATCTCATCAAGTATGTCATATTCCTTAATCATATCCGGCAAAACATCCAATCCCGAAAATACCGGGCCGCAGCCAGGTTTCGTTGTCATACTGTCTACCAGTTCATCCAAATGAGAAGTCAGCTTTTGCTTATTTTCCGTATTATTTTCTACATCATTTCTTATTTTCTCTTCCATCTCCTGTCATCCTCATCTATACAACTGAAACTTCCTGCTTATCTCATGCGTCACATCATCTGGCAGCGGCCTAAATCCAATGCACGTCAGAGTCCTTCCAACGCCATTTTCATCCACCTCTTCCGGCTCCAGCTCCGTCAAACAGTTATCTTTAATCAGGAAAAAGTCTTTCCCATCTTCCATCCCCATCTCTTCCGCCATCTTCTTCGCCTTCAACAGATGGTTCCTGTTCTTTGCCTCGCATACCGTTTTTGTAAAAATCCCGCAAACCCAATCATCGTAAGTCTCCGCGTCCATTTTTAACTCAAATACATATTCACCGTTTTCAGTTCTTTTTATCCTATTTTTATCGCCTTTCGCATCCCTAAGCGGCGCTGTTAGAAACGCCATAGACGCATGAGATACCTGAGATGACAGCTTTCCGGCAGACATGTTTAAATCTTTTCTTGCGATTATCAATTGTCTCATGTGTTTTTACCTCCTGGTTTTGGTTATTTTTTTGATAACTCGCGCTTCGCGCTCGTAACCAGACTCCGAACGGGGATTCCACGTTCTTCGTTGAATCATTTACAACTAGAAAAATCAAGGTTATCGATGATATTATCCTTATTGCATTTCTTGTACAAATCGCTTGCAGCATTAAACACCATCATCTTATTGACCAATTTTGAAATCCACTCTTCCGGAATAGCATCAAGACCGTAAGTGATTGACCGACGGGCAACCAGAGGTTGACCGAGGCTTCTTCGCGAGGCCGAATTCGCCTCGCAGGACTAACACTATCCCTCTATCCCCTGTTACGGGGATTACCTTTTTATCTACGCAGCTTTTACCTGCTGTGCATCCTGTTTATTCTTATCTGGTCTCCAGACAAACTTTCCTTTTCCCCAGAGTTTGCAATATTCACATTTTTTATGACTGCGTTCCATATGTCTGACAACTGTGTATTTGCCTGATTTATGATATTTATACTGTTTTGGTCTGCCAGCGCAAGCCTTTGCATTTCTATACAAATCTTTGTAACCGATGGAGATAGTAGTAACACACAAATATGTAAAATCTTTGATACCGTCAAATGCATTCGGGTACTCCTTACGGAGGATGTTTGCGGCTCCATTGATATCAGCGTTCAGAAGAGTCCCATTCTTTGACCTGTAAAGGCCGCGATGAATCCTCTTCCCAGAAAACGCATACTTCTTATTCTTGCCTTTCTTGTATGTTGGTATATCGTCCATATCAAGAAGGCTCGCCTGTGATGTATAACTTTCTTCCCTGATTACTACAGCAATCCCGCATTTTGAGGCAACTGTTTTTAAAATCGTGATAAATTTTGTGTATGGGATAGACACAAAATCCTGATTTACGTTATCTGTAAGGTCGATTTCCTGCTTCTGGCCGTCATTGTGACCCATCACTATCACGTCAACATCTGCGGCTTTTGCATACCTGCAGATATACCATGCGCATTTATAGAAGTAATCACGCAGGAACGACTCCCTCCTCTGGCTTAAAATGTTCAGCTGCTTGCTGTATTTTACAGAGGTCTTACTGTTACTGCCTTTTGTAACAGAGGATATGAGCTTCGCTCGCTTCTTGTTGAACCTCTGATTCTCAGACTTTACTGCACGGCCATTCATCACAAACGGGGCACCACCAAAATTGTTTGCGACACCAAGAAAATTATTTACCCCAGGGTCAAGACCAAGGATTCGCTTCGGATTTTCAGGAACTTTTACTTCAGCAATCTTGTCATCAAATGTGATAAGAATATAGTATTTTCCATACATAGCCTTTACTTCAGTTTTGACGTATTTCAAATCACCATACAAAGATGCCTTCCCGATTTCAAATCTGTCAGGATTGTTTACGAATTGAATATAGTATCTGCCATCTTCTTCCTTCAGCTTCGCCACCTGCTTTGAAAACCATGCAATATATTCCTCATCTTGCTTGTATCCGGGAATCTTTGGCTTTCCGGTAAAACCTGCCGGATTCTTCTTGTATGCCTTTAAAGACTCAAAATATCCCTGCCATGCAGCAACTGCCTTGCGTATTGCATTCTGATTGACCTGGCTGTTCATGCGTCTATATATGGGATTATCTGTAAACTTAAAAATAGCATCAAGTGTCCCGTATGACAAAAACCATTTCTTCGCGGTTGGATACTGGAATGGTTCATGGCTTACAATAGAAAAAGCTGCAACTGCAGATTGCATACCGCCTACCTCAGCAAGCTTCAGCTCTGCAAATTTCTTCTTCATATTCTTCTGACCAATAACCTCATTGGCTTTCTGAATACCGGTAAATACGTAATGCAGCACTTCGGTTTCCAGTGGTGTACGTTCCTCCGGGGACTTTTTTAAACCAGTCATCGTATTACGGATATAAAAATTGGCAGTATTATACATACATTTGGAATCTGCGGTAT
>OOAF01000203.1_pt1 | contig 85101 bp, 74 predicted proteins | sample 1671251 | NCBI WGS metagenome assembly OOAF01 (sample SAMN06348137, study PRJEB24527) | human gut metagenome | biome: human gut; feature: ankylosing spondylitis patient; material: feces | host: Homo sapiens | place: China | collected 2015-10 | reverse complement strand
CAATGTTGCAGTTGATTTCTTCAAAAATTTTCTGCACCCCGTCAATTCTTAAATTCTCATGATAAACCTTTGCTCTGCCCTCTCTGTCAATCTCAATCAGCAAAACATTCTCACCGTCAACCTCAGCATAAACATCGCACGATAACTCCGGATATTTCACCTAACCACCTCGGTAATTTATATGAGGATACATTATGTAATTTAACTTGTAATCGCTTTTGCAATGTGTTATACTCGGGTTAGAAACTGAAAGAGGCAGAGTTATGGTAAGAGAAATTGTACATGATCCTATGTTTTTACAGAGAAAGTCGGAGGACGCAACACAGGCAGATTTGCAGACGGCACAGGATTTGCTTGACACACTCAGGGCAAATTTTGACCGTTGTGTGGGCATGGCGGCTAACATGATAGGCGTTTCAAAAAAGATAATCGCAATTAATGACAACGGAAAATATCTTGTTATGTTCAATCCCGAAATTATTAGCAAGTTCGGTGAATTTGAAACCGAGGAAGGCTGTCTTTCGCTTGACGGCGAACGCAAAACAGTTCGTTACAAAACGATAAAAGTAAAATATTTCAACGAAAATTTCAAGCCCGTTAAACGCAGTTTTTCGGACTTTACCGCACAGATTATTCAACATGAAATTGACCATTGCAACGGGATTCTGATTTAAAGTTAATACAAATCCTTCTCTCCCCGACAGTCACACGGTACAATGTGTGGCTGTCGGGTTTTATTTTGCACATTTATTTTGCACAAAAGTTTTACTGCAATTTATTCATTACAACTAATTTTACCGTCAATCTGAACCTTTTTGGGATTATTGTTTTGTAAAAATCGCACGAAATTGCATGGCAGATTATTTTGCAATTGCACTTTGAATTACATTGTGCTATAATATTAATACAATAGAAACACACAAAAATTGTAATTAATCAAAAGGTGGTAAGATTATGAAAAACAATAAAACTCTCAAATACACAGGAATTATACAAGGTGTACTCATTGCAACTCTGTTACTGCTTGCCATTTGGATTCAAGTGACATTTTTGTATAACACATACTATTGTGAAGATTATACTTTTGATTTTCTTAGAAATATGGGCATTGGTTATTGGGATTTACGGAATAATTCTTCAGCGTTTTTTCTCATAAATTCCATTGCGGAAGCCATAGCTTATTTTTTAGGTTTGATGCGTCTTTATGTTCTTAAAATAATTTTTCAGATTATTGCCGCTGCAGCGTTAACCTTGCCTGTTATTTTAGGCTATCTGTCAATATTCCGCAAAAACATAGTTGCAAACGGATTGATTATTGCAGGATCGGCATTGACTTTGTTATCCGCATGTCGGAGTCTTTTCTCTACCCTATTTGAACTTGCCCGTGGATTTGGCGAATTTACTTTGGTTCAAGTAGTTTTAATAATTGTGATACTGATAAAAATAGAATTGATTGCCGTTTCAATACTGCGGATAAAACAGATTAAAAAATCAAATCAGTTACAGTAAATAACGAAGCGGTGATTTTATGAAAACAAATAAAATCCTTAAAGTTACGGGAATTATGCAGAGTGTTCTCATCGGCATATTGCTGTTGTTTGCGATTTGCATTGAGGTAATGAGCTGTATGAATTTTTATACATACGACCATTCACTCAATTTTGATTATTCTTCTTTTTGGGCAATCCACGGCGACTACCCGTTCCTATTCATTTTCAACACTCTTTTTACAACCTTTGCATCTTTCTCAAGCTTGTCAGGAAATTATGTTTTATATGTTATTTTTGAAATTATGGATATTGCATCATTGGTATTGCCCGTATATCTCGTTTACAAATCCATACGCAGTAAAAGCACGATGGCAAACGGCTTGATTATTATATCATCTGCTGTTACTTTTATGATTATGGTTGCTTACGGAGTTTATACCCTTCTTGACATAATTCGCAGTGCTGAAACATTCAATATTTACAGCATAATTTTCATCTTCATAATGTTGATAAAAGTTACCTTATGCATTGTTTCACTGCTCAGAATAAGGGCAATTAACAACGCTGACGAATAGTATTACATATAAACAAGACAGTTTACGGCTGTCTTGTTTTGTTATTTATTAAAATTTCTTCATTGTATAACCCTTTCCCTACAAAATCTACAGGGACAGTTGCTGTGAACATTGACATATATTGCTGATTTAATATCCCAAATTTAATATTGCTAATTTAGAATTATAATGGTATAATTCGTGTAGATATTGCGGAGGTGTTGTCGTGAAAAAATTTGTATCGTTTTTGCTTGCTCTTATAATGATTTTCGGGAGCAGTACCCTTGCTTTTGCAACTGACAAAACAGACACACAAGACAACTCCACATCCGATGAATCGGACGGCGGTTCAATGCCTACAGATTTTGCGATAATTCTTCTGCTTATCGCCGGCGGTACGGCAGTCGCAAGCTTTAAACGCCACAGAAATGACCGTGACGATTACGATGAACCCGATGATGACACGGAAGAAGAAATTTGATTTTACATTATTAAAAACAACAAAGCCGACAGAATACAATCGCTGTATCTGTCGGCTTGCTTATTTTTAATTAAATTATTGTTGAACCTCAAGAAGTTTTTTGTTCACTCTGTTTGTAACATCAAGATAATATGCAAGGTCAGCAGATGAAAGTTCGTCCTCATCAATTTTTGAAACCTTGTCCATATATGTGTTGTACTGACTCAAAAGTTCGGTATATTCGGAAAGCATTGTTACATCATTTGCATCATAGCTTTTCATAAAGTCAACATACTTGTCCATAAACTCTTCGTACTCGTCCATTGTTTCTTTGAAGGATGAAGAAACTTCTTCACTTTCGGAGCTTTCTTCCTTTGAACTCTCTTTTTTGGAGCTTTGCTCTTTCTTTGAACTTTCTTCCTTTTTAGGCTTTTCGGTTTCGGGTTCAGACTCAACATCACTTGATTCATCTGAAATTTCCGACACTACGGATGTTGATTCCTTCGCATCATCTTCTGAACTGCTGTCTTTTCCGCAGCCTGACAATGATGCAGACATAAGTATTGCAAGCGACATTGCCACAACGGCAAATAATTTTTTCTTTTTCATAGTTTTACTCTCCTTTATAATAACAGAACGATTCTGTTTATTTGCTTAAAATTAAAAAGGGAATTACCAACAATAAACCTATAGTTGTCAATAAGGCAGGTATTCCTCTGTTTGAGCATTTTATTATATCTTTTCTGATAAAAACTGAGGCAACAAACAGTAAAAGCTGAATTGCCGTTACAACAACATTGCCCCATCTGTTAATACTGTATGAACCGATTAAAAAGAGTGCAGAAACAATCGCACCGATTATTGCAACAATGCCAAATCCGCTTTTTCTGTACGCTTCATCAGCTTTTTCCTTTTCTTTTTTCCGCTCCTTTTCGTCTGCTCTCTCCCATTTTTTGTATTCCATTTCCTTATAGGTATCGTTTTTTATTCGTTCAACCTCAACTGCATCACCGTACACTATAACTTCGTCTGAACCGCAATATGGGCAATGAAGGGTTTTGTTACTGCTGTCGGCTGTCATCACGCCGCCGCATTCCTTGCACTTCAGCTGAACTCTCTCGGTTTTGTCAGTATTTGTAATCTTTGCACCGCAGTTTTTACAAAAAGAAGAACTGTCATCAATTTTCTCACCGCAATTACTGCAAAACACAACATATCACCCTCAGTAATAATTTGTATTTATTATAGCATACTATCCTTTTAAAAGCAATACTATCTTTAATAATTTATTTATTTTTATCCTTTTAAAAGATAATATTTACTTGGTGATAAACAATGCTAAACCTTAAAGAAATAGGTAACAGAATTAAAAAATACAGAAAGCAAAAAGGGTTCACGCAGGCACAGCTTGCGGAAATTATCGACATTTCAACAATTCATATGTCACACCTTGAAACAGGTTCTGTTGCAATGTCACTTGAATGTATGATAAAGGTATGCAATGCTCTTGAAGTTTCTCCCGATGATTTGCTGATCGGTGAATTTGAGCTTAATGACAATGCAACAATAAAACAGCTTGCAGAAATAACCAAAAATCTTTCTTCGGACGAAAACAAACTGCTGATTGATTTTGCACTTTTGCTTGAAAAAAACAAACCTAACAGAAATTAAAAAAACCGACAGAATACAATCGCTGTATCTGTCGGCTTATTATTATGCTTAAAAACTAATTCATATTATTGTTTAATTCGTTTGAAGAATTTATTATTTCTCTGATTTCATTTTCGGCTTGTCTGACTTCTTCTAAAAATGCTCTTGATGAAACACGCAACGCACCGTTGCCCAGAATTATCATCTGTTCGAGTGCGTCGGATGTTACAACACGCACCTTGTTGGTTTTGGCAAGCTTGTGAGAGGTTTTCTCAATAAACATATCGGCGGTTTCTGCCTCTTTGGTATATACAATGCTGATATTATTCACGGTTTCAACCTCTCTGTGTTCGCCCTTTACCTTGTACGCATCAAACACGAGAATAAGGTTACACTTGCTGTAGCCCTGATAGTTGCAGAGAATGTTTATCAGAGCGTGCCTTGCACCGTCAAGACTTCTTTCGGAAAGCTCTTTGAGGTGTTCCCACGCAAAAATAACATTGTAGCCGTCAACAAGCAGATACTCCGTGCCGTCATACACGGGGGATTTTTTATACTTTTCAGCCGCCTTATCAATAGACGAAACCGCCTTGACATGACGCTTTTCGGGAGCGTGTTTTCTGCGTGTCACAGGACCGTAGGTCTGTTCAAAAATCTGCATAAGCTCCTTGTCGAGAGCAAAAATATCGTCCTGAGTTTTGCACTTTGCAAAAGCGTTTTCGCTGTTTGTGCCGATTTCATCGTCTTTCGGAGCATCGAGAACACTCGGCAGATGCATATGCTCACCGACCTCATTCCACGGCACATTGTAGCCTGCTCCGTGAGAACAGAACACAGAACCGCATGGATTGTCAACATCGGCATCGCAATCGTAGCCGATTTGTGCAATAACTTCATCGCTGTTGTGACACGGCTCATAGCCTTTAAGGCTGCACGAAAGTCTGCCTCTGCCGTGAGTGTACTGCATAACTTCTTTTGTATAGTTGCCCATTTCGGACACGGGTGCAGTACCTGTGAGAACGGAATTTTCTCCCTTGGCTTCGGGAGAATTGAAAGTACCGCTCATCCGCTGAATATCTGACATTGCCCATCCCACATTTTCGTTAGGCACTTCAAGCGTGAAATCATAAACAGGTTCAAGCAGAATGCTGTTTGCGGAACGCAGTCCCTGTCTTACGGCACGGTAGGTTGCCTGTCTGAAATCTCCGCCCTCGGTATGCTTTGCGTGGGCTTTTCCCGAAACAAGCGTGATTTCAATATCTGTAATCGGCGAGCCTGTCAGCACACCGAGATGTGTTTTTTCGCAGAGGTGAGTAAGAATCAATCTTTGCCAGTTGCGGTCGAGCAAGTCCTCTTTGCAACGGGAATTAATTGTAATTCCGCTGCCACGCTTTGCAGGTTTCAAAAGGAGATGAACCTCTGCATAGTGTCTTAACGGCTCAAAATGACCGACACCCTCAACCGTGTTTTCGATTGTTTCTTTATAGATTATACTGCCTGTACTGAACGATACATTCATACCGAAACGCTCTTTTATTATGCACCTCAGCACCTCAAGCTGAATTTCACCCATAAGGCGAATGTGGATTTCACCGAGTCTGCTGTTCCACACAACATTTAGCTGAGGATCTTCGTTTTCAAGCGTTTTCAGCTTTGTGAGAGCCGTGTGGGCGTCTGTCCCGTCCTCTAATTCAACCTTGTAAGTAAGGACAGGTTCGAGTACGGGAACTCCGGAATTTTTCTCAACACCCAAGCCGTCACCCGATGAAGTGAATGTTATTCCCGTTACCGCACAAACGGTTCCTGCAACAGCCTCCTCAACGGCTGTGAATTTCTCGCCTGAATAAATTCTTATTCTGTTTACCTTTTCGGCATTGGTATTTTTTTCGCTTTGGAGAATTTCACGCACTTTAAGACTTCCGCCCGTAATTTTCATAAATGTAAGGCGGTTGCCCTGATTGTCCTCTGCAATTTTATAGACCTTTGCACCGAACTCAGCACCGTAAGAGGGCATAACCGTGTATTCGTCAAGCAGATTCAGAAATTCCTTTACACCGTCAAGCTTAAGTGCCGAACCGAACATACACGGAAAGATTTTGCGTTCCTTAATCGCACCTGTTATGTCGGTCTTTTCAACGGCATCTGTTTCATAATATTTTTCAAGAATTTTTTCATCACATACGGCAACACTTTCACGAAAGCTGTCGGAGTTCGGATAGGTAAAATCAACGCAGTTTTCGTCAAGCCCTGTACGCAGCTGTGCCATAACGGAAAGCTTGTCCGCACCGTCAAGATCCATTTTGTTGACGAAGATAAAACACGGCACATTGTACTTTTTGAGCAGTTTCCAAAGTGTGCAGGTGTGACTCTGAACACCGTCAGTTCCGCTGATTACAAGAATTGCGTAGTCAAGCACCTGAAGTGTACGCTCTGCTTCTGCCGAAAAATCAACATGACCGGGTGTGTCAAGCAGAGTAAATTCCGTGTTGTTGTACTTCATAACCGCCTGTTTTGAAAAAATTGTAATTCCACGGTCACGCTCAAGCGAAAAAGTGTCGAGAAACGAATCCCTGTGGTCAACCCGACCAAGCTTTGTTATGTTGCCTGATGAGTACATCAGCGCCTCTGAAAGCGTAGTCTTTCCCGAATCGACATGAGCCAGAATACCGACTGCAATTTTTTTCATCTTATCACCATACCCGAAAATCTATATATTTCTTTTAGAGAATTGTTTCCATACCGATTTTTTGAACCTTAAAACCGATACGCTCGTAAAATTTCATTGCACCGTCATTGCCTGCCCACACATTTAGCGTAACATTATAGCAACCGCTTTTTCGGGCAAAATCAATAACATGGTTATACAGCTTTGTGCCGATATGCATCCCTCTTGTATCCTCGTCAACACACAAATCATCAATATACAGGGTTTTTATATTTGTGACCGACTTGCTTTCAAGATTTTGTTTGAAAATACAAAAAGCATATCCTTTTACTTTTCCGTTATGTTCTGCAACAAAAATCGGCTTTTGCTCATCAACAATTATTCGCTCAAGCTCCTCGTCTGTGTATTTCTTCTCACCGACTGTAAAAAGGTCGGGGCGGATATCGCTGTGAATCTTGTGAACCTCAAAAAGGAGCTTGTCAAGCTGCGGTATGTCTTTAAATTTTGCCCGTCTTATTGTTACTTCACACATAATTTCATCTTCCAATCATATAAAAATACCTTGTGCAATTTCGTTTTGCCGAAACCTTCAACATTTATTTTACCACATTAAAAAATTAATGTAAACAAAGCAAAAAGGCTTGCGACCAAAATTGACCGCAAACCTTTTAGGTAGGAATATAAGAACAATAAAGAATAAATCGAATTAAATTATAATAGGCTCTTGTAGAGTTCTGCAATTTCTTCAACGCTGGTATCTCTCGGGTTACCGGGACGGCAAGCGTCATCATATGCAGACTGTGAAAGGAACGGAATATCCTCAGGCTTTACAATCTCTTTGAGGTCAGCAGGAATACCGACATCCTTTGAGAGCTGTTTTACCGCATCAATTGCAGCCTTGCGATACTCTTCAACGCTCATATTTTCTGTACCCTCAACACCCATTGCAGCGGCAATGTATTTATACTTATCGCCTGTTGCAGGTGCATTGTATTCCATAACTGTCGGGAGAATAATTGCGTTTGCAACACCGTGAGGTGTATCATAAAGTGCACCGAGCGGATGAGCCATTGAGTGAACAATGCCAAGACCAACATTCGAGAAACCCATACCTGCAACATACTGACCGAGAGCCATACCCTCTCTGCCCTCGGGAGTATTCTCAACAGCACCACGAAGTGACTTTGAGATAATTTCAATAGCTTTGAGGTGGAACATATCGGAAAGCTCCCATGCGCCCTTTGTGATGTAACCCTCAATAGCGTGAGTGAGTGCGTCCATACCTGTTGCGGCAGTAAGCCCCTTTGGCATTGTTGACATCATATCAGGGTCAACAACTGCGACTACCGGAATATCGTGAACATCAACGCAAACCATCTTTCTGTTCTTTTCAACATCTGTAATTACATAGTTGATTGTTACCTCTGCGGCAGTACCTGCTGTTGTGGGAACTGCGATAATCGGCACAGCCTTGTTCTTTGTGGGAGCAACTCCCTCAAGTGAACGAACATCGGCAAATTCGGGGTTGTTGATGATAATGCCGACAGCCTTTGCTGTATCCATTGAGGAACCGCCGCCGATTGCAACGATACAATCAGCACCGCTTTCCTTAAACACCTCAACACCGTGCTGAACATTTTCAATTGTCGGATTCGGCTTGATATCCGAGTAAAGTGTATATTCAATGCCTGCATTTTCAAGCACATCAGTAACTTTTTTGGTAACTCCGAATTTTACAAGGTCAGGGTCTGAAGCAACAAGAACCTTTTTAAAACCTCTGCCGTTTATTTCATCAGGAATGGAGTTAATAGCTCCTGCTCCGTGATATGATGTTTCATTAAGTACAAATCTGTTCATTATAACCATCCTTTGCAAAAATATCAGAATAAATCTGCTGGTTATATTGTACACCCGTATAGCTAAAATTTCAAGAATCATTTTGACATTTTTGTGTCTTTTGCTGTCATTTGCATTAAAAACTTGTACTTTGCAAAAAAAATGTTATAATATAATCAGAATAAAATTTACATAACCAAGGAGTTGACATATATGTATGAAGAAATTTATGCTCAGGCAAAACAGGCTTGTAATGAGCTTTGCGATGTTGCCAAGCTTAAAGAGGGCAGTATTGTTGTAATCGGCTGTTCTTCAAGCGAGGTTGCAGGCGGCACTATCGGTCACAATTCAAGCCTTGAAACCGCACAGGCTGTTTTCAAGGGTATATACGAAGTGCTTTGCGAAAGAAAAATTTACCTTGCCGCACAATGCTGTGAACACCTCAATCGTGCAATCATCGTTGAGCGAGAGGCTGTTCCGAACGCTGAAATCGTGAATGTTGTTCCACAGCCAAAGGCAGGCGGTTCGTTTGCCACAACAGCATACAAAACATTCAAAGATCCCGTTGCGCTTGAAGAAATCAAGGCTGACGCAGGTCTTGACATCGGCGGAACACTTATCGGCATGCACCTTAAAAGAGTTGCCGTACCCGTAAGACTCGGCATTGACCATATCGGACAGGCAATTCTGCTTGCCGCAAGAACCCGTCCTAAATTCATCGGCGGTTGCCGTGCCGTTTATGACGACAGCTTTTAATTTTATTACAATTGACGGGCGGCAGTTTTCGGACTGTCGCCTGTTTTTTATTACTGCTTATTAAAATTTCAACATATTACCTTGTTTTCCGCAAATTTGCGACATACAATATCAAAGAAAAGTTTGCATTTTTCACTAACTGTGGTATAATCTAATGAGATAATTTTTTTCTGGAGGTACTATGAGCGGTATAATTGTTTCTGTTATTGTCCCCTTTCTTGAGAGCAATAACAAATTAATAGATACTCTGTCATCAATATCCGAGCAAAAGAATATTAATCAAGAGAACATTGAAGTGCTTATTGTTGACGCAACAGACAAAACTTCAGGCAAAATTGCAAGCGGCAGTATGTCAATGTGCAAGGTGATTAATGCAAAGTCGGTTAAAAGCTTTGCCGACGCCTGCAACCTTGCTGCGTCAAAAGCAATAGGCAAATATATCACGGTGTGCAATTGCGGCGACACTTTCAGCGATAACTATTTTGAAAGCTGCATTAAGGTGTTCAACAAAAAGGAAAAAATTCCTTTTGTTGCCGGTCACAGATTTTGCGTAAACCCTGTTTTCAGAGAAAAAAAGGAATTTAGACTTAACAAAGGTCAGCTTGAATCAAGCGTTGTCAACCTTTTTGATAATCCCAACCTCATCAATCTTGAGCTTACGGGTACTTTTTACAGAACTGAAATTTTCAAATCATACAAAATGAACAACAAGCTCAAGTACGAAAGCGCAGACGATTTTGCACTCAGAATTCAGCTTGATTATCCGGAGTATGTATATCTTGATGAGATTGAATTTGACTACTTTATGCCGGTAAGCGATGACTTCATGTACTATGTTCCCACAAACTACAAGGACTGGTACACAGATTCGCTTAACAACTTCTTAAAGCCTCTCATCAATGACAGCAAGGATAGAGACGGAAATATTCCGCTGTTTATTCAGTTCTATATTGTTTTCAATATTACAACAAAGTTCCTTGCAAATATGAACAACCGCAACAAGCGTAATATGAACGATGAAGAGCTTGCGGTTTTCTTTGAAACAGCAAGAGAATGTTTTAAGTTTGCAAATGACGGTTTTGTTCTTAACAAAGACAAGTATGTTTCTCTCGGCTACAGCGAGGAAGCCGCCGAGATGTTCTATATGATAAAGCACAATTGTGTTTTCAAGGATATGCCTTTTGAATATTCCGAGGGCAAAAAAGAGGTTTACCTCAACTGCAACAATGTCTATATTTCTAAGCTTACAGACCAGAGAGTCGGTATGCATGTTATGGACTACCGTGACGGCAAGCTTGTTATTGACGGCTCGTTCAGACAGGTTTTTGACCTTGAAGATTTTGAGCTTTATGTTCAGTTTGGCGACAAAAGACAGGTTCTTACAAACACAGACCGTTATTCTCTAACAAAATATTTCGGCATCAGTGCGTACAAGAAATTCACCTTCCACCTTGAGCTTGAGCTTGATCCCGAAAATCCTCAGCAGACGGTTGCATTCTTTGCAAGATACAAGGATTCAATTATTCCGCTCAAGCTTTCGTTCCTGCACCATTGGTCTAAGTTTACAATCAAGCCAAAGAACTCCTACTGGAGATTCAACAAGTATGTTGCCTATATTGACAAATCAAGCACAATTGTAATCTGCCACGCATCTGCTATGGATACATTCAAGAGAGAACTCAAGTTCCTCCCATATGTTTTCATGGAGAGTAAACGCAGCTTCATTACAAGAATTCAGTATTGGCTTACAAGACCTTTCTTCAAGAACAAGAAAATCTGGCTCATGTACGATAAGCTGTACAAGGGCGGCGACAGCTGTGAATATCTTTACAGATATTGTGCAGACAAAAAGGACGGCATTTCAAGATACTATATCATTGATAAAAACACTTCCGATTACAAGCGACTAAAGGCTGACGGACTCAAGCCTGTCAAGAACCGTTCATTCAAGCATAAAATGCTGTTTCTTAACACCGATATTGCGCTGATTACAAACTCAAATGTATTTCCGTTCAACGGCTACAGTATGGATCGTTCAAGATTCATCAGAGGTTTGTGCAACTTCCCTTCAATGTGCTTACAGCACGGACTTTCGGTTCAGAAGTGTGCAATGGCTCAGCAGAGAATTGTTGACAACACACAAATGTACTTCCTTGCGTCAAAGTATGAGTACAAAAACCTGAGCAACCATGTTTACAACTATCAGGATTTTGATATTCTCAAGATGACAGGCATCGGCAGATATGACGGACTTATCAATAACGATAAAAAGCAGATTCTGCTTTCACCCACCTGGCGTATGTATAATGCAATGCCTGTTACAACAAGCGAGGGTGAACAGAGAGCTTACAATCCCGAATTCAAGCACACAACCTATTATAAAATCTACAACGACCTTATCAATAATAAAAAATTGATTGATACGGCAAAGCGTACGGGCTACAAGATTAAGTATGTTCTTCATCCGATTTTAAGCTCACAGGTTAACGACTTTATCCCCGATCCGTATGTTGAGGTTGTTTCATCGGTTGGCGATTTCAACTACGAAACAGCTTTTCAGGAGTCAAGCCTTATGGTAACTGACTATTCGGGCGTTCAGTTTGACTTTGCTTATATGAAGAAACCGCTTGTATATTTTCATCCGTCACAGCTTCCTGCACACTATGATGACGGCGGATTCTTCTATGATACAATGGGATTCGGCGAAATTTGTACCGAAAGCGACCAACTTGTTGACCTGCTCTGCGAGTATATGGAAAACGGCTGTAAAATGAAGCCAAAGTATGTTGAAAGAGTTGAAGATTTCTATCAGTTTGACGATCACAACAACTGTGAAAGAATTTACAACGAAATCATCAAGTATCAGCAACAGGTTAACAAAGACAAATTAAAATAATATTTAAGCGGTCAGTTTTTTGCTGACCGTTTTTGTTTTGCCAATACTTCTCAAACTCAATATACTTTTATTGCTTTTTGTACATATGTACAAATTTTGTATATATTGTTTAAAAATTACTTGTTTTTCTCTTGAAATACTACACCGCATAAATTGTTATAACAGGCAAATTATGGTATAATTGGTATTTGCAGCAATGTTGCAAATTTTACGAAAATTGTTAAGAAAACGAAGTTCCTGTCAGAAATTGACAGACACAAATCCCGTACTTTTTGGGATTTCCGTTTACGGAGGATTTAAAAATGAGCAAAACCAAACGACAGTCCGGTATTGAGTTACTGAGAATTATTGCAATGATACAGATAATTTTTTTGCATGCGTATCAGTACGGATTACTTCATGACGCATCAAAGGCCGCAGGCGATATTGACGGTACATTGGTGACATTTGTATGGTCATTATGCAGAACCCCTGTTGATGTGTTTATTATGATAAGCGGCTACTTCATGATAACCTCGCAGTTCGATATAAAAAAGACCATACGGCGTGGCGGAAAAATCTACGGTGCAATGATTTTTTACTCGATTATACTTTCGATAATTTTCTTCATAAGCGATCCGTCGCTCATAAATATAAATTCAGTTATAAAGGCGTTCACTCCGCTAATGTCACGAACTTGGTATTTTCTGAGCAATTATTTGATTATTCTTCTGCTCAGCCCATTTCTCAACAAAATGCTTGCGTCACTTTCTAAAAAACATTACCTCTACTTTATGGGAATTGTTTTTGTGGCAGTAAGTCTATGGTCAACGCTTGCGGAAATTCACGGAATAAACAATGTTATCAGCGTCAACAAAATACTTGATCCTTATATGGGCAAGAGTCTTGGCGGATTCCTTTTGATGTACATAATCGGCGGTTATCTGAGGTTGTTTGTAAAGCAGAAACCGCTTGAGAAAAGAAAACCGAATTTCCGCTATCTCGGCATTTTCGTCGGCCTTTGCGTATTAGATTTTGTATTGGCATCTGTTTTTCCACAATACAAGCCGGCATTCGGTATGTTCAACAACCCGCTTGTTCTCGCCGAATCGGCGATGTTGGTTCTCTTTTTCAGAGATTTCAATTTCAGTTCAAAATTTGTCAATACAGTAGCCGGCACAACGCTCGGTATATATGCAATCCACGAAAATCCGTATGTTCGTGATTGTCTGTGGCATGTTGCAAACTTCAGCAATAAGCACCTCTATGACACCCTGATTTACATTCCGATTGTAATTATAACAGTCCTCCTCATATTCGCAGGCTGTTGCGTAATTGAGCTTTTAAGACTTAAACTCTTCGAATTTGTCGGCAATAAAATCAACGCCCGCAAATCCATAACATCCGGCAACCGCTGTACAAAATAATATATCTTATAAAAAACGACACCGACAGATTAGGCCAAAAGTTAACCTGTCGGTGTTTTTATTATTCAAAATATTTACCGCTACCCTTCATTTCTGTTTTAATGAAGTGCGACATAATTTTGCCGAGATATTTTTTCATCATTTTGTTATAGCTTTCAGAGTTGACTTCACCGCCGTATGCCATAACATCAAATGTTATTTTCGCCTCAACAATCTTTGCATTCAGCCTTAAAAATCCGCAACGCTGATAGAATTTATAACGGCTCATTCGCTGTTTTTGATTGGGAGCATTTTCTTCTTCAAGCTGTTCAATTGCAAGAAAAAATTTTTTGCCCTTGTACAAATTTTTAAATTCATCAAGCACGGCAACTCCGATTCCGTGTCCCCTCTCCTTTTCGGAAATTGCATAGTAGTACACATATACAACTTCGCCGTCCGTGATTGCATAGATAAGTCCAATCCACTTTTCTTCATCATAAATTGCGTAGAAATCTGCCCCGTCATTCTTTGATTTTTTCATCAAAAGCCAAAACGGTACTCTCTCAACGGCAGGAAATGCGGAAAAGTATAATTCTTTTACAGATTTATAATCATCAAGTTGTTTTGTGACTTTTTTAAAGCAAATCATAAAAATCCCTTTCGTTAATATAATTACATGGAATATTGTACCACATAAAGGATTAATTTGCCACAACAGTTTTCGTCTTTGAAAGTTTTCTTATTTTAACATAATAAACAGCAATCATAAGGAGCATACTTCCTGTCCATGCGGCAGGACCGGCAACACAGATTGATGCGTAACCTATTACAGAACTAAAAATGACGGGCGTCATAATTCGCATAACAACTTCGATAAGCGAACCGATCATAGGCACAATGCCGTTTTTAAGTCCCTGAATTGTTCCACGGTATATAAACAGCATTGCAAGCGACCACTCAAACGGGCAGTTCCAGAACATAAACTGAACGGAATAATCAATAGTCTGCTGTGAGCTTCCGCTTGTGAAGATTCCTGTTATCGGCTGAGCAAAAATCATTGAAACCGCACCGATTACAATTGAATATGCAATGCAAATTAACAGGCAGAAATTGACGCCTTTTTTGATTCTGTCATATCTTCCTGCGCCCTCGTTCTGACCTGCAAATGTTGCGATAACCGTACTCATTGAGTTCATCGGATTCTGGATGAGTAGCTGAACACGGTTGCCGATTGTGTAGGCGGCAACGGCATATGAACCGAACTGATTTACGAAATACTGCAAAACCATCATTCCGATTGAAATTACTGAGTTTTGAAGTCCCATCGGGAAACCGACTTTTAGCTCGTCCCGTACAGTTGAAGTCAAATTTTTAAAGCTGTTTCTGTTCGGCAAAAGCATTTTCACCTTAAAAAAAATGTACACACAACAGAGAACTGCCGACACAAGCTGAGAGATTACCGTTGCAATTGCCGCACCCGAAACATCCCACCTGAACACTATGATAAATAACAGGTCAAGTCCCACATTCATTACGGATGAAAAGAGCAACAGATAAAGCGGAGTTTTGCTGTCACCAACCGAACGCAGAAGTGATGCCGTAAGGTTGTAGAGCATTGTTGCGGGGATTCCGAGGTAAATTATTGTAAGATATCTGCTTGCATACTCGAATGTATCCGAGGTTGTTCCGAGCATTGTAAGCAACGGATTAACAAGAAGTACAAATGAAACAGTAAGCACAACAGCCGACACAATGCCGATTATTATGTGGGCGGCAACGCTCTTTTTCACCCGTTCCATATCGTTTGCACCGAAATGCTGTGAAGTGATTACCGAACAGCCGGCGGAAAGTCCTATGAAAAATCCGAGTGCAAAAAAGTTGAGCGAACTCGTTGAACCGACAGCCGCAAGCTTGATTTCACCGAGAGTCTGACCGACAATCAGCGTATCGACAACATTGTAAAGTTCCTGCAAAAGGTTGCCGATTATTACAGGAATTGCAAAAAATAAAATCTGACTTGAAATTTTCCCCTGAGTCAGATTTCTAACAGATTTTGAACCATTCATAACATTCACACTTCTTATCAAAAATTTTTATGTTTTTAATATCTTTTTCGTTTAAATTTAAGTCTTGGCAACACTCTGATTTTGATTGTTCAAATGCAGAGTATGTTGTATATAGCAAACAGATTTAAATCAGAGCAACACTCTGCTTTGCTTGCAAGGAGCAGAGTGTGCGATAGATTGCAATCTGCACTTGATTATAGCACAGCGATTTGTGAATGTAAATGTATAAGAATGACGAAATAAAGACGCTCTTGTTTTGAAAAAACTTTACACAATGCACAGTATTGATTTTGTCCTATTTTATTACAGCATAATTTTATAACCCAACAATAAGTATTTCACATTATCCGATTATTATTGACTGTTTTAAGAACACAACCGTTTTGATGAAAATTTGCAAATTGTCAATATTTTGTTATTCTGAGTTTTCAGCAAAAACAAAACAGAGCCGAAAAAACGACTCTGCCTTGTAACATTAGAGAAAATATTTATGAAAACAAACTGTCTTATTAATCAGTCTTTTTTAACATTGAAAGCGTCCGTACCTGGATAAACTGCGCTGTCGCCGAGGAGCTCTTCAATTCTGAGGAGCTGATTGTACTTCGCAACACGCTCTGAACGGCTCGGAGCACCTGTCTTAATCTGGCAAGTGTTAAGAGCAACTGCGAGGTCGGCAATTGTTGTATCTGCCGTTTCACCGCTACGATGTGAAGAAATGGCTGTGTAGCCTGCCTTGTGAGCCATTTTGATAGCCTCGAGAGTTTCCGAAACAGAACCAATCTGATTAAGCTTGATAAGAATTGAGTTGCCGCAGCCAAGCTTAATGCCCTTTGCAAGTCTTTCCGTATTTGTTACAAAGAGGTCATCGCCGACAAGCTGAACCTTATCGCCGAGTTCCTTTGTAAGCTGCTGCCAGCCTTCCCAGTCCTCCTCGTCAAGAGCGTCTTCGATTGAGATAATTGGGTACTTTTCAACAAGTTTTTTCCAATGCTCAATAAGTTCTGCCGATGTGAACTTTGTGCCTGCCTTAGGAAGAACATATTCACCCTTCTTCTCGCCTTTCCACTCGGAAGATGCGGCGTCCATAGCAATCATAAAGTCCCTGCCCGGCTCATAGCCGGCATTCTTAACAGCCTCAAGAATGTACTGAATAGCCTCTTCATCGCTTGCAAGGTTCGGAGCAAAACCGCCCTCGTCACCTACTGATGTTGCAAGTCCCTTTGATTTGAGGAGGGAAGCAAGCGCATGGAAAACTTCTGCACACCAACGCAGACATTCCTTGAATGACGGAGCGCCGACAGGCATAATCATAAATTCCTGAACATCAACTGTGTTTGCGGCATGAGCACCGCCGTTGAGAATGTTCATCATAGGAACAGGAAGTCTGTTGCCCGAAATACCGCCAAGGAATCTGTAAAGCGGAATATCGAGTGCTGTTGCGGCTGCTCTTGCTGTTGCGATTGAAACGGCAAGAATTGCGTTAGCACCGAGTTTTGACTTGTCCTTTGTGCCGTCAGCCTCAATCATAGCCTTGTCAACGGCATAAATGTCTGACGCATCCATACCTGCAACTGTATCGTTAATTACTGTGTTAATATTTTCAACTGCCTTTGAAACGCCCTTGCCGAGATATCTTGACTTGTCGCCGTCACGGAGTTCAAGTGCCTCAAATTCGCCTGTTGACGCACCGCTTGGGGCAGTACCCCTTGCAACAGTACCGTCAACGAGTGTCACCTCTGCCTCAACTGTCGGATTGCCACGGGAGTCAAGAATTTCTCTGCCGACTACTTTTTCAATTTCTAAATAAGTCATTATAATTCTCCTAACTTTTTTCTTGCAGACAACCCTCTCGGGAGGTAAGCACATCCTCCCGAGTAAAGGCTTTCGGTACCCGCAAGGGAAGTCCACATGATTTATTCAAAAGAGTTAGTCTCTGCTAACCGAGTATTATTATATACCACTCAACAAAGAAAATCAAGAGAAATTTTTATTTTTTCTGCAATATTCGTCAGAGGTATTTTAAAACTATTTAAAAATATTTTTAAATAGTTCTTGACTTTTCGGTAAATCAGGCTATAATAAAGCTACAAGCTATTTAAAATATTTTTTAAATAGCTGTGATAGGACTTTGTGAGGAGGTATCTGCTTGTCACTGAACGGTACACTTAAAGCACTTTCAGATCCGATAAGAAGAAATATTCTGACAATGCTGAAAGGCAAGAAAATGATTGCAGGCGACATTGCCGAAGAACTTGGAATTTCACCTGCATCGCTTTCATATCACCTCAATCTGTTGAAGAAAAACGACCTGGTGATTGAATCAAAAGAAAAAAATTATGTTTATTATGAGCTTAACACAACCCTGTTTGACGAACTCATAATGTGGCTTAAACAATTTTAGGAGTTGATTTTATGAAAAAGCTGAATAAAATTATGCTTGCACTTTCCATATTGCCCACTTTGCTTACTTCCGTATTTTTATTCTTTATGAATGACACCGTTCCCATGCACTACAACGCAAGCGGTGCTGTTGACCGTTACGGTTCAAAATATGAAAACTTCATTTTCCCTGCAATCATTCTGTTTATGTATGCATTTTACATGGTGTATACCAAGATATATACTAAATACAGCACAAACAGCGTTGAAAAGATAAATAACAATGCAAAAATCACTGCGATACATGTGACATCAATCATTGCGGCTTTCAATATTCTTCAATTGATGTTTCTTATTCTGGCAATTTTAAAGCCCGACAGCACAACTTTTACAGATAATGTGCCGTTCATTATAAATACGGTTATGGGTTTAATGTTGATTATTGCAGGCAACTTTCTTCCGAAAACAAAACGAAATTCGTTTATCGGAGTAAAAACATCATGGACTCAAAGCAGTGACTTGGCGTGGTATGAATCAAACCGAGCCGGCGGAATTGCCTTTGTAGTTACCGGAGTTTTGACAATCATTGAAAGCTCGTTCATAAAGGGAATCAATTCAACAATTATTATGGTTGCAATTCTTCTGATAAGCATTGCCGTTGCCTACATCTATGCGTATGTAAAAGTAAAAAAATCCGCTTAATCAAGCACAAAACCGCTGTCGGGATTAAACCTGACAGCGGTTGTTTTTTGAAATATTTACTTATAAATATTCACTAAAATTACTGCTCTGCTTTTTCGGGAAGCGACAAAGCTTTGTCTTTATCATTTTTCTTTGTCAACGGAGTCATACTCTTTGCACAAATCATCATAGTTGACGCATTATGCAAAAATGCCGAAACCGACGGCTGAATAACGCCCATAAAGCCTGAAAGCAAAAGTGCCGAATTGAAAGCAATTATGAAACGATAGTTTTTGTTGATTCGTTTCATAAGGTCTTTGCTCAACTTGCGAACACGCACAAGCGCACGCAAATCAGAGCCTTTTATGGTAATATCCGCAGTTTCACGGGCAATGTCGGACGCATCGTTCATTGCAACCGAAACATTTGCGGCGGCAAGTGCCGGAGTATCGTTGATACCGTCACCGACCATAATTACCTTCTGACCGTTCTGCTTCATTTCTTCAACATATCTGTGCTTGTCCTCGGGGAGAACCTGACACTTGTAGTCGGTAATTCCGAGCATTGCGGCAGTTGCCTTTGCAGCTCTGTAGCTGTCGCCCGTGAGCATGACAACATTCTTTATGCCCTGTTTTTTGAGCATATCAATTGCCTGTTTTGCTTCTTTTCGAGGCGGATCGCTGATGCACAATGCACCCGCAAGTTCACCGCCGATTGCAAGGTAAAGCACGGAACATGAGCCGGATTTTTCGTCAATAATATTCTGCTGTTCCTTTGTAACGGTAACATTTTCGTCCTCAACAACAAAATGCTTACTGCCGATTATTGCACGCTGACCGTGAAGTGTTGTTGCAATACCGTGGGCAACAACATACTCAACCTCGGTATGCTCCTCGGAGTGAGAAATTCCTCGTTTTTCAGCGCCGATTACAACGGCATTTGCTACGCTGTGCGGAAAATGCTCCTCAAGGCAGGCAGAAATTCTGAGAACCTCGTCCTCTGTATAATCGCCGAATGCAACAACCTTTTCAAGAACAGGCTCTGCGTTTGTGAGAGTACCTGTCTTATCAAACACGATTGTGTCAGCGTTTGCAAAAGCCTCAAGATACTTTCCGCCCTTGATTGTAATATCGTTGTCAGCCGCCTCTTTGACAGCCGAAATTACGGCAATAGGGGTTGACAGCTTGATTGCACAGGAGTAGTCAACCATAAGAAGTGAAACTGCCCTTGTGATGTTTTTGGTGAAGATAAGAGTTGCGAAAAATCCGATAAAGCTGAACGGCACAATTCTGTCGGCAAGAGTTTCGGCACGGCTCTGAACGCCTGCTTTGAGTTCCTCGGAGTTGCCGATAAGCTCAATAATCTTGCTGATTTTAGTATTTGACGCAAGCTGACGGACTGTTACAACAATACTGCCCTCTTCGATTACCGTACCTGCATAAACGGAAATTCCCTCACGCTTTAATACAGGCAACGGCTCGCCTGTCATTGATGACTCGTTTACGGTTGCCTCACCGTCTGCAACTACACCGTCAACAGGAATAACCTTGCCTGTCTGAACACGGATTTTGTCATCAACACGGAGATCCTCAATCGGAATGAGAACATCGCCGTCATCGGTAACAAGCCATACCCTGTCGGTCTTGATTGCAAGGCTGTCTGTGAGAACCGCCTTTGTCCTTGCCTGAGTATATTCTTCAAGCAAGCCCGATATTCTGAGCATAAACATAACCGTTGCGGCTGTTTTGAACTTGCGTTGACACAAGCACGCCACAACAGATGCACCGTCAAGCACATCTACGGTAAGTTTACCGTTCCAAAGAGTTTTGAGAGCCTTTTTAATATATTTTGCACTTCTGTAAAGAGTGATTGCCGTTCTTATCGGAGCGGGAAGGAACATCTTTGAAAGATAGTGCTTTGCAACAAGAGTGAAAAGATTGTCATGAAAATCGCTGTCAATCTTCTGAATTCCAAATTCTGCACTCGGTTCGTTCTTTTTAAGAGTTTTTACATTAATTGCTCTTACAAGGTCGATAATTTTACTTCTGCTGCCCTTTGTGTAATTGACAAGAATACCGCCGTTTGCAGAACTTACCTGTGCCGAATTTACATAAGGAGATGCGGTCACAACATTATAGATTGCCCCCTCATACTCCTTATCAAATGCATATGCGCCGCAGCGAAAACGAATTCTCTGCGGCTTGTCATAGACAATTTTAAATTTCATTATTCTGTTGTTTCTTCGGCAGCAGCATCCTCGTGAATACCTGCCTCTGTTTTAGCATCATAGCAGATATCCGAAGCCTCATCCTTCATATTCTGGAAAGCTGCCTTTGCATCTTTCTGAAGCTTCATACCCTTTGCAAGACCTGTAACTGCAAGACTGCGAGTTTTATCTGCTTTAAGTATCTTTTTGCCTACGATTACTGCTGCTGCACCTGCAACTGCACACCATAATTTTTCATTCTTGAATACTTTCAACATATAAAGTCCTCCTTTAACGCTCATATGCACAAATGTACATATATTTAAGTTGTTTTACACAACAACTTTACCATTAATTATATATTATATGACAAATTTGTCAAGAATTTGCAGAGTGAAAATTTTCCGATTTTATAAAAAAATTTATCCGAGAGCAACATCAAGAACCATCATCAGCGTAAATCCTATTGCAACACCGATTGTTCCGATGTTGGAATGTTTGCCGTTTTGTGATTCCGGAATAAGCTCTTCGGTTACAACATATATCATTGCTCCTGCGGCAAATGAGAGAAGATACGGCAACAGCGGAACCGCTATTCCTGCAAAAATCACCGTAAGTACAGCACCGATAGGCTCTACAACTCCCGACATAATTCCGAGAAAGCATGACTTTTTGCGTGACGCTCCGCCTGCATGGAGCGGAAGTGAAATTATTGCCCCCTCGGGAAAATTCTGTATTGCAATACCTACCGCAAGAGCCAATGCGCCTGCAACGGTTATTCCCGTATTATCGGAAATTGCTCCGACAAATGTTACACCTACCGCCATTCCCTCCGGGATATTGTGCAAGGTAACGGCAAGAACAAGCATAGTGTTCTTTGAAAGGCTTGAATGAACGCCCTCGGGATTGTCGCTGTCAAGGTGCATATGCGGTATAACGCTGTCGAGCAAAAGCAAAAATCCAATTCCGAGCAAAAATCCGACTGCCGCAGGAATCCACGCAACTATGTTCTGACTTTCTGCCATTTCAATTGACGGAATCAACAACGACCATATTGATGCCGCAATCATTACTCCCGATGCAAATCCGAGCAGAAATTTTTGCAGCTTTTGATTGAGCTCACCTTTTGAAAAAAGCACAACGGCTGAGCCGAGTGATGTTCCGAGAAACGGTATTAAAATTATAATCAGTCCGTTTAAAAGCATATTGACCTCCTTATAGTTAGTCTTTGCTAACTACATTGTAGCACAACAAATTTTAAAATACAATAAAAATACAATAGCGGAACAGAAAATCTCTGCTCCGCTATATAATATGATGTGATATCTTAATCTGTAATAATTTTTATTGAGCTGCCCGACTTTGTGCCGACAACCTCGATTTTGTTGCCTATGCTGTTTTTCAGCTCGCTGATGTGGGAAATGATACCCACAAGGCGGTTGCCGTTGCCTGTAAGGTCATTCAGCGTTTCAATTGCAGATGCAAGGCTGTCGTTGTCAAGTGAACCGAATCCCTCGTCAATAAAGATTGAATCAAGTCTGATTCCGCCGTTTCTCTGCTGAATAATGTCGGAAAGTCCGAGTGCAAGCGCAAGTGACGCCTGAAAAGATTCTCCGCCCGAAAGAGATGAAATATCCCTTTCCTTGTTGTTAAAATTATCACGAACGCTGATTTCAAGTCCTGCGCTGATTCGCTTGTCACGGCTTTCACCACGGACAATTTCATAGCGACCGCCCGTCATTTTTGAAAAACGCAGATTAGCATAGTACAAAACCTGTTCAAAATATGAACCCATAATGTAGCGTTCAAAGGTGATTTTGCTGTTATCGGAAACGATTTCACCGTTGGCGGTTTTCTTGAGATTTTCGTAAACATCGGCTATTTTGAGCTTTTCTTCAAAGTCATTTTTCAGCTTTTCAACGCTGTTGTAAATGTTTTGATTATTGTGCAGACTTCTGTCGCCTGCGGTATAAAGATTGTCCCATTTTTCCTTTTCAGAAGTATAGCTATCAATCAGTTCATTGATTTTAAGGACATCTTCCCTTTGCTTTCCCTCAACAGATTTTTCACAGGCTTCAACCGTTGCACCTGATTTTTTCAGAGCATCGGTAAAGGTTTCTGCCTCTTGTTTTAATTCTTTTATAGAATCTTCGGTCAAAAAATTAAAATCGGGACACTCCAAGATATTATTCTCTGAAAGAACCATATCAAGTTCCGATTTTTTATTTTCAAGTTCAGATTCAAAACTTTTCAGCTGTTTTGCAGTTTCGTTTTCAGCAGAAACCTTGCCGTCAAAATCTGACTTAGCGTTTGAAAGCTCGCTTTGCGCAAGGTCGATTTCAGACTTAATCTGCTCTGCCCTGTCTGCACAAGCCTTTGCCGCATTCAAAAGTTCTTCAACCGATGAGTATTTTATCTCCGTTTTAAGGCTCTCGGTTTCTTCTTTTGCAGAATTATATTTGCTTTTTGCGTCAGCATTTTTGCGGATTAATTCGGTATGAACAAGGTCAAGCTTTTTAAGCTTTTCATCAAGCCTTGAGATTTCAGTCTTGCAGACCTCACGCTGTTCTCTGACTTTTTCAAGGTCAGAAGCTTCGGCTTCAAGCGCTTTTAATTGCTCCTTTTGTTCCGACAAAAGCTGTGAAATCATTTTGGCTGAAAGTGTTTCGACATCAACCTCAAGTGCATTTGCAAATTCCGTGACATTTGTTTTTGCGGATTCTGATTCCGTTTCAAGCCTTGTGACCTCATTTGACTTTTTATGAACGGCGCTTTCAGCAACTTCACACCTTGCCTTCAAAGCATCGAGCGTATCCTTGTCGGGTGCATTTTCGCTGTGTTTTGCCGGATTCGGATGATGCAATGAACCGCAGACGGGACACGGTTTTTCATCTTCGAGTGTGTCGGCAAGCACACCTGCCATATTCATTATATAGATATTGTGCTTAGTGTTGTACTCGTTGTTGAGTGCCGTTGCCGACTTTGCAAGGTCGGCGCATTCTGCTTTTGCAGTAGTCAACCTTGCATTGATTTTTTCGAGATTTTCATATTCCGCAGAAAGCCTTTCAGCCTTGCCTGATTTGTCTTTCAAGGCGGTTATTTTGCTCTTGGCATCAAAGATTTTCTGCTCTGTGTCGCTGTTTTCAAAGATGAATTTTTCCGCTTTTGTCTTTAGATTTTCCGTATCCGAATAAGATTTTCTGTTGTCTGAAATTTCCTTTTCGGAATTTTGCAAAACTGATTCATATACATTCAAATTTTTCGTAAGGTTAAAATATTTTCTGTAAATATCTTCCTTTGCACGGAGTTTTCCCGATCCCTCGTTTAGCGTTGCGATTTTGCCCTCAAGCAACTTTTTCTCGGCAAAAGCATTCTGTTTTAATTTCAAATTTTCTTCGGCAGATTTTCTGTTTATTTCCGCATTTTCACAGTTTTTGAGTGCCGAATCATATCTTTTCCGTGACTCGGCAAAGCTGTCATATTTTGGCTTTACGGAGTGCAGTATTTTTTCGTCATTCTCAGCTTTTTTGAGCATTTCATCGTAATGCGGTTTGCTCTGCAAAAGCTGTTCGAGGCGGAGCTTTTCAGCATCCAGAGTATCAAATTTATTATTAATTTCAACTGCAAGAGCCTTTTTCTTTTCTTCCTCAAGAATTGTCTTTTCAAGCTCTTTTCGCTTTTTTTCAATTTCTGTATTGTCCTTTTTCTGCATCTCGGAAAGTACCGATAGGTGCAAAAGAAATTGCTCAATATCAATTACCGTAAGGTCTGTTCTGTCGGTATAGAGGCCGATTTTTTCGCTGATTTCGGCAAAGCTGTCATCATTGGGAATTTCAACGGCAACGGTTTTTGACTTGATAAGTTCGCAGACCTTTTTCTTTTCTTCAAGCTTTTCGGCTGACTCTGTTTTCAGCCTGTCCTGAAATTCTTTGTAGATGTCCGTGTGAAAAATTTTGCGAAAAATCTCGCTTCGCTTTTCACTTCCCGACTCAATGAATTTTTTGAATTCGCCCTGTGCAAGCATTGCAATCTGGCGGTACTCATCACATTTCAAGCCGATAATTTCGCTGATTTTATTATTGACCTCGCCCGTTTTTGTGAGCGGAGTTGTAATGTCATCACCGGTAAGCTCTGCTGACGCACCCTCTATTTTACTGCCTGTTCCACGCTTTTTTGCGACCTCATTTGAGGTGGTTCTGATGATGCGGTACTTCTTTCCCCTGTGTTCAAAGTCAAGCTCAACATAGGTGCGTGTGAGCGGTTTTGCAAAGTTACTGCGGAGCATTTCGCCGTTTCGTGAAGAACCGCTTGTTTCACCGAAAAGTGCAAAGCAGATTGCGTCGAAAATTGTTGTCTTTCCTGCGCCCGTTGTGCCTGTTATGAGGAAAAGCCCTTTGCCGTCAAATGCCGAAAAATCGACCGTTTCAACATCGGCATACGGACCGAAAGCGCTCATTTTCAGTTTAATCGGTTTCATCGTTTACACCTCCGATTTCTTTGAAAATTCTCTCAATAATTTTTACGGATTCGGGTTCAATCTCTTTTCCGTTCTGCATTTTATAGAAATCCGAAAATAGTTCAATATTGCTCTTACCCTCTGTTTTACCGTACATTTCGGGAGTCATTTCAATGCTCTTTTTTCTGTTGACATATTCAAGTCCCATAATGTTGGGATAGATATTTTCAAGCGTTGAAAATGCATTGGTAACGGGATTTTCGTCCGTAAGCTCGGCAAAAACATAGTCATCGGTTTTATCGTCATATGTGTTGGATATCGGATTTTCTGCAAGTTCACGCAGAGTTCCTTTTATGATTCTCATATCATGCAACGGCTGTACGGGAATTTCTTCAAGATTTAAATTTCCGTTTGAAAGCTCGCCGAAAATCACACATTTTTTGTTGCGACATTCAGTTTTTGAATATTTTATCGGCGAACCGCAATAAGCAATATTTTTGTTTTTGCCCATAATCTGCTTGCCGTGAATATGACCGAGTGCAACATAATCGAACGGTTCAAAAACATACGGCTCAACATTATCAAGCGTACCGAGGCTTGACTCCGAACCCGAGGTTTCACTGCCCGTTACAAACTGGTGAGCAATCAAAATATTGGTTTCATCGGAATTGATATCGGAATGTTCAAGCACAACCCTGACAGCAGTTGTATAGTCGGTAATTTTAGCCGATTCTTCGGGATATACCTTACGCACAAATGACGGACGGATAAACGGCAACGAGAAAATATTAACCCTTTCTCCGTCACATTCAACAGTATTTTTTCTTGCAATGCCTTCAAACACACCGTCGGTAAAAATTCCGTTGAGTTCAATCAGCTTGTTGAAATAACCGATTCTTTCGGGCGAATCGTGATTGCCGCTGATTACAAAGGTTTTTAACCCTGTTTTGCCGTGAAGCCCTGCAATTTCAGTCATAAAGTTGTCGAACAATTCAACTGCCTCGGCAGACGGCAAAGACTTGTCATAAATATCTCCTGCAATCAGCAAAGCGTCAGGATTTTTTTCTTTTATAATCTCAACAATCCGCTCAAGCATATAGCGTTGATCATCAAGCATTCTGTAGCCGTTCACATATTTTCCAATATGCAAATCCGAAATATGCAAAAACTTCATTTTAAAAATCCTTTCAGTTAATCAAAACTTTCCAAACTAATTAAACAACAGGCTATGCGTCAAAAATGTCACACAAAAAATTCAAGAATGAACACAACCGCACAGCATACGCATGAAACCTTGAAAAGACCTGCGTTGAACCATGCCGCTACAAGTCCTGCCGCAAAGGCTGCTATGCCTGCAATCGGACTGTGAGTTGCGTTGATTATTGCCGGAAATGTCATTACCGAAAGCGTTACATACGGCACATAGTAGAGAAACGAACGCACAAATGTGTTTGTAAACTGCTTTTTAACAAGTGTAAGCGGAAGAACACGGATTGCGAATGTTACAGCCGCCATAATAAGTATGTATATATAGGGATTATGCGACATTTTCGTTCTCCTCCTCTTCTTTGACAGGGAACAGCAATGCCGCCGCTGCCGAAATTACGATTGTAAGAATAATCGTGCGTGTACCCTCGTCAATCTGATTGATGACGGGAATATATGCAAATGCAAAACTTGCCGCAAAACTGACAAGTACAATTCCGAGAAGTGTTTTGTTCTTTCTTGACGGCGGAACAATGATTGCAAGGAACATTCCGAAAAGTGCAACGCTTAGTGCGCTGACAATACGAAGAGGCAACAGATTGCCTGCAATTGTGCCGAGCATACTGCCGAATGCCCAACACGGGCAGCCTATGAGTATTGCACCGTAGGTATAGAAAGGATTCAGCTTGCCCGACCGTGAAATTGAAATTCCGAAAAATTCGTCTGTAACAAAAAATCCGAGCAACAGCCTGTGGATAATCGAGGTGTCCTTTGAAATACGCTGACTTAACGCACAGCTCATAAGAAGATATCTTGCGTTGGCAACAAGGGTTGCAAGCGCAATTACAAAATATGACGAATCAGCCGCAATTACGGTAAAGCCCGAATATTCGCCTGCCGATGCGTTGCACAAAAGACTTGCAAGAAAGCTTTGAAACGCATTAAGTCCCGCAGTTTTTGCGGCAATGCCGAGTGAAAACGAAACGGCAAGGTAGCCGAGTCCAATCGGAATACCGTCACGCATTCCCTCAAGAATAACCTTTCGGTTAGATTTTATTAAATTTTTCCCACCCATTTTTAACTCCATACTTTAAATTCATTTTTTACAAAATATTGCAGATATATTTTGCAAGCATACCTTTTATTATAATATTTAACTCGGCAAAAGTAAATAATATATTACACAAATTTACAACCGCTTTTCAAAAAGGTAAAGTGCAACAAAACTTACCTCTTTTCTTTGTGAGTAATGCCAAATTTAGAAACTAATTTTAGGCTATTATTGATTTTGGCTTTTTCAGGTTTTATAATATGGATAACAAAAATATCGGAGTAAAAAAATGAAAAACATAAACAGGCACAAATCATCTGACAAACAAAGCATAATGACAGAGAGCAGTTTTGCTCTTACCATTCTGTTGATTGTGGGAATTACAGTCACGGTCGGCACAATGGTACTTACTGTGTTTTTTAATCTTAGCTTGCCGATTAAAATTGCCGTGTCTGCCATACTCATTCCCGACAGTATTATTTCGATGATTTTTACAATTTCAACAGCGGTAAAAGAACGCAAAAGTACGGGCGATTTTTACTTTGGCAGTCGATTTGAGATATTAGGCTTTTGTCTTGTTATGATTGCATGGTCTGTAATTATTTTCTTAATTTGAGGTTTATTATGTTTGAAATAAATGAAACACCTGAGTGTATCGAAATGGTTAAGGAACGCAGAAACAAAGAGCTTAAATTAAACGAGTTTATGTTAAGCGAGAAAAATCGACTTGCAGAAAAAGTGGATTATTATACACCCTTGTTAAAAAATCTGCGTGACCTTGCCGTAAAATCTGCCGTCAGAAAAGAATATTCAAACAACGAAAACGGAATATACAGAGGATACTACTGTCCAAGTCCTGTTGACGATTTGATTATAGGCGGTTGCAGACGAGGCAAACTTCTGAAACGAATTACAAAGCGCACAAATCCTGACAAGGAATATCTTTTTGACAGTAACAACAGACTTGTTGCGGTTAATTCGTTGTTAGATTGGAAAGCCGTACATACAGAAGTGCTTATTTACGAAGATAACCTCGTCACAGGAATTAATATAGATAACTATGATAATTCCATTATCAAATTATCAGAATGTATTTATGATTCAGATAACAAAATAAAATCATTCCTGACTGCGTCGGTTTCAAGTAATAAGGCAACAAGAACAAAAATAGATGAAATTGAACTTGAAAAATACAGCTATGATGAATCAGGTCTTAACGAAGCCGAAATTATAAGTTACTATAAATCTTGCAAAGCAATTAAGAACATAATTAAAAAATCGTTTGAAGACAATCTGGCACTTGAAACAAAGTTAGATTTGCCTGATTGTGATACAAGCTACCAGCGTTATATTTTTTATCACGATAATGACGGATTTATTGACAAATATGTAATTATAAATCCTTACGGTGATGAAGAATACAAAGCATTAAGAAAAGTAAAAATTTAAACTTGTTGACATATGCTCAAAATAACCATACACCGTGCAAAACTGATTTTTGTTTTGTGCGGTTTTGTTTTTTTCAAAAATGCGGTGCAAACGCAATTAATTAAAATTTTTTCACAATTTAGCAATATTTTTTCAAATTCTATAGATTTCTTCTTCAAAATGTTGTATAATTTTTGTGATTAAGTACCTGTATAAAACTGTACATTATGTTGAAACAGGTGTTTTGAAAGTGAGTGAGAATTATGCCAATCGTTTGCGTTGATGCCGTTAAGGAAAATCTGCCGAATGTTATAGAATTTGTGACAAAAATGCTTGGTGAAAATGCAGACGGTAAGCTTGTTTTTGAGCTTGAACTGATTTGCGAGGAAGTGTTTGTAAATATCTGCAACTATGCTTACGGTGAAAATGTCGGCAAGGCTGAAATTGAAGTTAGCAAATTTTCAGACTGCATTGTTGTAAAATTCATTGACAGTGGAAAAAAATTCAATCCGCTTGAAATTGCAGAGCCGAACATTCACGCTCCGCTTGAGGAACGAAGCATCGGCGGTCTGGGAATTTTCATGACAAAGAAACTTTCCGACGCTCTTTCCTATGAAAGAGCTAACGGCAAAAACATTTTTACAATTACAAAAAATTTCTAATTTAAAAAATCAATTATTCATCACTCAAAATTCAAAACCGAATAATACAATGTTTCCAAAATCAGGTTACAATAATCAGATTGTCAGTATTTTGTCACGGTATTGACACTATAATGGAAATGTTGAACGATTGAAATTAAGAATAAAATTATCGGAGGAACTAACTATGGAAATCAATAAGGCTATAAGCAATCAGAATATTATTATCACACTCAAGGGCCGTCTTGACACAATGACAGCACCGCAGCTTGATGACGAGGCAAAGAGCATTGATTTTGACGAGGTTGAAACCGTAACTCTCAACCTTAAAGACCTTGAGTACATTTCAAGCTCGGGACTGAGGGTTATTCTTGCACTTTATAAAAACCTAAAAAGCAAGGGCGGAAATCTTAAAATTGTCAATGTAAGCAACACAATTATGGAGCTGTTCTCAATGACAGGGATGTCTGACTACCTTGACATTAAGCAGGGATAAGGAGTTAAAATGAGCAGTACCGTACTTGGCAGAAATGCCGTTACCGTCAACAAAAAATACACGGAATATTTTCTTCCTACAGTTCTGACGGCTATGGCAACAAATATTGCGATGATTGTGGACTCAATTATTGCAGGCAATCTTCTGGGGCAAAACTCACTTGCGGCAATCAACCTTATGTCCCCTATTTCGCAGTTATATTTTTCGATTACTATTCTTTTCGGACTCGGTGCGTCCTCGATAATTTCATTTGCAAAGGGCAGGCGTGACGAAAAGCAGGCTAACCGTGTTTTTACTTCTACATTTATTGTACTTATCGCACTCAGCGTAATTTTTATTGCAATTCAGCTGCCGCTTGCCGACTCGATAAGCTCGTTGCTTACAAAGGACGCAGAGCTTAAATCGCTGTTGTATCAATACTATGTTCCGTTCATAATCGGCACACCGATTTACCTTTTGCTCATGTGTTCAATTCACTTTGTAAGAGCAGATGCAAGGCCTGCATTTGCTTCAAACATTGTAATTGTGGCAAATGCCGTAAATCTCGGACTTGACTTCCTGTTTATGGGTGCTTTCAAAATGGGCATTGCAGGCTCATCAATTGCGACCGTAACAGGCTATGCGGTAGGGTTTGTGATGATGTCAACGCACTTCATCATGAAGAAAAGCACATTGCACTTTGACTTTTCAATTCTCAGAAATCCCGTTCAATTCTTTAAATTTCTCGGAAAAATGGTAACAATCGGACTTTCGGGAGCATTGGGTACAATGCTGATAACAGTTAAAATGCTGTTTTTAAACACAATTATTCAGAGCATAGGCGGAAGTGCGGGTATGGTTTCATATTCGGTATGCTCGTCAAGCCAAATTTTTATGTCAATGTTCATCACGGGTGCAAGTCAGACAATGATTCCGATTATCGGGGTTTGTCTTGGTGAAAAGGACTATGACGGTGTGCGCTATGCATTCCGCAGAGCCGCAAGGGTACTTGCTGTTTCAAGCGTTGTAATTATGCTTTTCATCTGTATCGAGCCTGAACCGATAATTAAATTTTTCGGAATTACTTCACCCACAGACATTGCAAACACAGTTCCGGCAATGAGAATCAACGCATTGTCATTCCCCGGACTTTCATTCTCGTTTTTGTTGCTTTACTACTATATGGCAACGCAGAAAAGAGCTATTTCTACTGCAATTTCAATCATCAACGGAATCGTCATACTCATTCCGTCAGCTTTAATTCTCGGCAATTTTTTCGGCATCACGGGCGTATGGTATTCACTCGTGGTTGCACAGGTTGGAACACTTGTAGTTGTGTATTTTATTGACCTTGCCGAAAAGAGAAAATCGGGCGGAAAGTATAAAAACTTTTACCTTCTTGAAGAAACCGAGGACAACGAGCTTCTTGCCCTTTCGTTCAAAGGAACAAAAGAAAATGCGGCAGGCGTTTCTCTCTACCTCTCCTCTTTCCTTTCAAAAAACGGAATTGAAGAAAGCCGTGCAAACAGGATTGCAGTTGCCGTTGAAGAAATGGCTGCAAGCTGTGCCGAAAGAATGGAAGGCAAAAAGAAATTTGCAGACATCGATATCAGAATTTTTGCCGATAAAAAAGAAACCATTATTTCTGTTCGTGACAACGGTGACGAATTTGACCCTCTCAATGACGATAAGGAATTTGAGATGAGTCCTCTCACGGTTGTAAAGGCAATTTCAGATAAGGTTGAATATTCAAGGGTGCTTGGTTTCAACCGCACAATAATTAAACTTTAACAAACGGAGTTGAATATTATGAGTAATTTAATCAACTTGCTTGATACATACAAAGGTGAAAAGCGAGAGCTTTATCCGCTTACACCGAGCCAGATGGGTGTTTATCTTTCGTGTATGCACAATCCAAAAGGCACAATGTACAACATTCCCTGCACCTATGTTTTTGACAAGGGCAGTCTTGATACCGACAGGCTGATAAATGCCGTAAGAAAAGCTGTTGACAATCACCCAATTATGAAAATTTTTATTGACAGTTCAACAGGAAGTCCGATGATGAAGCCTCGTGACAGCGTTGATTTTAACATTCCTGTTGTACAGGTTGACAATCTTGAACAGGCAGGCAAAGATTTTGTTAGGCCGTTTGACCTTGAAAAAGACATTCTGTTCAGATTTGCGGTTTTTGAATGCGGTGACAAATCTATGTTTGCAATGGATTTTCACCACATAATCTCGGACGGCACATCTGTTTCGGTTATCTGCAATGACATTGCGCTTGCATATGACGGAAAAGAGCTTGAACCCGAAAAGTTTTCTCAGCTTGATCTTTCTGTTTTTGAGGAAAAGCTTGAAGAAACCGAAGAATATCAAAAATCAAAGAACTACTATGACAGCATTTTTTCGGCTGTTGAGTCTAAGTCGGAAATAACGGAGGATTTTGCGGAAGATTCAGAGGTTGAGGATAAACCGAACGGTTCTTTTGAATTATCCACGAACAGCATATTCTCCGTTGAGGATATTCGCAATTTTGCCTTAGCAAACCAAATTACGCCGTACACAGTTTTCCTCGGTGCATATGAATACGCAGTTGCAAAGTTTACAAATCAGAGCGAAACAACGGTTTGCACGGTTACTCACGGAAGATTTGACAAACAGCTTAAAAATACGGTCGGCATGATGGTTCGCACACTTCCGATTCATGCAAACATTGATGAAGAAGATACAGTTTCGGACTACCTCAAAAAAATACGCAGGAATATAAAGGAAACAGTTGCAAACGATTGGTTTCCGTTTATGAAACTTGCGTCTGACTATGACCTCTCTGCCGACATTATGCTTGCATATCAGGCTGACATATTCAACACCTTTAAAATAGGCGGTCAGGCTCTAAAATTAAAACTTGTTCCGTTAAAAAGTGCCATTTCAAAATTGAATGTTATGGTATTTGAATCAGAAACAGATTTTGAATTGCGTTTTGAATACAGAAACGATTTGTTCAAAGAGGAAACTGTCCGTTCGTTTGCCGACAGCTTTTTAAAGATTGTTGAGCAGTTCCTTGCAAAGCCAAAGCTCTGCGAAGTTGAGCTTGTAAACGAAAATCAGCTTGCAGAGCTTGATAACTTCAACAAAACGGAATTTCCGTTTGACGACAGCAAAACCGTTGTTGATTTGTTTGAGGAGCAATGCAAAAAAACTCCCGACAAAACAGCGGTTGTATATAAAGAAAAGAAGTTCACCTACGCTGAAATTGATGAGATTACAGACCGAATTGCAGGTTATGTTCACTCAAAGGGTATCGGTAAAGAAGAGGTTGTTTCAATTCTGATTCCGAGATGCGAATATATGCCGATTGCGTCAATCGGTGTGCTGAAATCGGGAGCGGCATATCAACCGCTTGATCCGTCATATCCGCCCGAAAGACTTCAGTTTATGATTAAGGACGCAAACGCAACGCTTCTTATTGCGGACGAAAATCTGCTTGAGCTTTTGCCCGATTACAGCGGTGATATTCTTCTTACAAAGGATATTCCGAATCTTCCGAAATCAGACGCAGTTTTTGCAAAACCCTCACCCGATGATTTGTTTATACTTATCTATACATCGGGTTCAACAGGCACTCCAAAGGGTGCTATGCTTGAACACAAAAATGTTCGTTCATTCTGCGATTTTCATATCAGAAACTCTGACATTGACGAACACAGCGTTGTTTCGGCATATGCAAGCTACGGTTTTGACGCCTGCCTCAGTGAAATGTATCCTGCGCTTATCGGCGGTGCCGAGCTTCACATTATTGAGGAGGACATCAGACTTGACCTTGTAAGGCTGAACAGATATTTTGAGGATAACAAAATCACCCACGCATTTATGACAACACAGGTTGCAAGACAGTTTGCAACCGAAATTGACAACCACTCGCTCAAATATCTTCTTACGGGCGGTGAACGGCTTGTTCCCCTTGAACCGCCAAAGAATTTTGAGCTCATAAACGGTTACGGTCCGACAGAATGTACGGTTTACATCACAACACAGCCCGTTGACAATCTCTACCACAGAATTCCTGTCGGCAAGGCTCTTGACAATATCAAGCTTTATGTAACAGACAAATACGGCAGACGGCTTCCGACAGGGGCTTTGGGCGAGCTCTGCGCATCAGGTCAGCAGGTTTCAAGAGGTTATCTTAACCGTCCCGAACAGACTGCAAAAGCATACGAAAAGAACCCGTATTGCAATGAAAACGGTTACGAAAGGCTTTATCACACAGGCGACATTGTTCGTCTTACAGACGAGGGCAAGGTTGACTTTATCGGACGAAATGACGGTCAGGTTAAAATCAGAGGATTCCGCATTGAGCTTTCCGAGGTTGACAAGATTATCCGCAAATATGACGGCATTACAAACACAGCTGTAATCGCAAGAAAGCTTGAGGGCGGCGGGCAATGCATTAACGCATACATTGTTGCCGACAGAAAAATTGACATTCAAAAGCTCAACGAATTTATTCTTGAACACAAACCGCCGTATATGGTTCCCGCCGCTACAATGCAGATTGACAAAATTCCGCTTAATGTAAACGGCAAGGTTGACAAGCGCAAGCTTCCCGAAATCAAGGCAGAATCTTCAAAAAAGAAAAATTCCGCTCCGAGGGAACTAACATTCCTTGAAAAGAAAATTTCTGCAATTATCGAAAAGATTATCGGACACAGCGATTTTGATATTTCCGAAAATCTCATCAACGCAGGTATGACCTCGCTTTCGGTTATCAAGCTTGCAGTTGAGCTCAACAAGGCATTCGGCTTTGAGGCACAGGTTAAAAAGATGATGAAGGGCTGTTCGGTTCTTTCGATTGAGAACGAACTTCAGGAGTTTATGTTCAGCGGTACGGCAAATCTGCAAACTGTCAAAAAAGAAGAAAAGAAAGAACATAAGGCTCTCTATCCCCTTTCAAAAACTCAGCTCGGCGTGTATATTGACTGTATGAAAAATCCGTACAGCACACTTTACAACATTCCGTCAATTCTCACATTTTCAAAATCAGTCGACGCACAAAAGCTTGCCGACTGCGTTGTAAAGGTAATCAAGGCTCACCCATATATTATGACTCACCTTTCACTTGAAAACGATGATATTGAACAGGCATATGTTGACTCTGCAAAACCGAATGTTCCCGTTGAAAAGCTTACGGAAGAACAGCTTGAAGCCTACAAAAAGGATTTTGTAAAACCGCACAATCTTATGAAAGCGCCGCTGTTCAGAATCTCAGTTGCAGAAACCGAAAAGGCGGTATATCTGCTTTCGGATTTCCACCACCTTATCTTTGACGGTGCATCCGTTGCACTTTTCTTTGAACAGCTTAAAACGCTGTATGAGGGCGGTAATATTGAGCCTGAAAGCTACACCTACTTTGATTATGCAGAGAATGAAATTAAGGCTGAAAGCAGTGATGAATTTAAAAATGCCGAAAAATTCTTCGACAATATGATGAAAAATTTTGAATCTGCAAGCGAAATCACGGCTGACCTCAGAGGTCATGCAGAGGACGGTGCTCTTGCATCTCAGGCAGTCCCCGTTGATATGGCAAGGGTTGAAAACTTCTGTTCACAGCACGGAATCACTCCCGCCCACCTTTTCCTTGCCGGCACATTCTACGCTGTTTCAAGATTTGTGAACAGCAGAAATGTTTACATCAGCACAATCAGCAACGGCAGAAGCGATATGCGGCTTACAAACTGCTTTGGTATGTTTGTAAAAACTCTTGCACTCGGCATTGAAATTGAGGACATCACCTCACTTGAATTTGTTGAAAAAAGCAAGGCTGTTTTCACGGATTCAATCGAAAACGAAATTTACCCCTACGCACAGCTTTGTGCAAAATACGGCTATGCACCGAACATTATGTACGAATATCAGCTTGGTGTTGTTGATAACCTTGAAATTGACGGCAAAGCTGTTGTCCGTGATTACCTTGAAATGAATACTGCAAAGTTCAAAACAGCCGTTCACATTGAGGATTACAAGGGCAAGCCGAGCGTTGTGGTTCAGTACAATGACGCACTTTACAGCGGTGAGCTTATGAGAACGCTTGCAAAATCCGTTCTCTGCGCTGTTGAACATATTATCGAAAATCCAAACGGCAAAATCAGAAAGGTTTCCCTTCTTGACAACGCCGCAATTGCACAGCTTGAAATCTTTAAGTCAACCGAAATTGCCCCCGTTAAGACAAAACTTCTTCACAAAATGTTTGAGGAGCAGGTTGCAAAAACTCCCGACAGAATTGCTCTTTCGGCTTGTGACGGTAAACTGACCTATAGAGAGCTTGACCGTCTTGCAAATATCACGGCAAACTCACTCATTGAAAAAGGTCTTGAAAAGGGCGGAAAGGTTCTTATTCTGCTTGAAAGAACCTCAAAATTCTTCATATCACTTCTCGGTATTCTAAAGGCCGGCGGTGCGTTTATTCCGTCATGTCCCGACTATCCGAAGGAGCGAATCGACAGTATTATTGAGGACAGTGACGCAGACTTTGTAATTACGGACGGCGAACTGCTTGGCGTATATGACCGCACGGTTGATGTTTCAAAACTTCTTTCGGACAATAATGAAGAAAATCCGAATGTTGATGTACAGCCTGACGACCTTGCGTACCTCATCTACACATCGGGTTCAACAGGCAAGCCAAAGGGCGTTATGCTCCGCCACATCGGCATTGCAAACTACCTTGCATACAGCGACTCAAACATTCAGGTTAAGGAGGTTGTTGACAACTGTCACGCATACGGCTCTGTAACTACAATCAGCTTTGATATGTCGCTAAAGGAAACCATGCTGTCGCTCTGCAACGGTCTTACCCTCGTTTTTGCAAGTGATGAACAGACGGTAAATCCGATTTCACTTGCAGAATTCTTTAAAGAAAACAATGTTGATGCGTTCAACTCTACACCGTCAAGACTTTTGCAATATATGGAGCTTGACGAATTTGCAGAAGTAATGGCAAACTGCAAGGTTATTCTATCAGGCGGTGAAAAATATTCCGACAAGCTATTAAGGATACTGCGTGAAAAAACGAACGCAACAATAATCAACACCTACGGTCCTACTGAAATCACGGTTTCTTCAAACGCAAAAAATCTTACGAATGCAGACGAAATTTCAATCGGCAGGCCGTTACGCAACTACACGGAATATATCGTTGACTCAGACAACAATCTCCTTCCAATCGGAGTTGTGGGCGAGCTTCTCATTCAGGGATGCGGTGTTGCACTCGGCTACAACAAACTTCCCGAACAGACTGCAAAGGCATTCATCGAATTTAACGGTGAACGCACCTACCGCTCGGGTGACTACGCAAAATGGACAACAGACGGCGATGTTATTATTCTCGGCAGAACCGACAATCAGGTTAAGCTGAGAGGTTTGAGAATTGAACTCGGTGAAATTGAAAAGTGTCTGACCGCAGTTGACGGAATCAAGAGCGGAATTGCTCTAATCAGAAAGGTCGGCAAGGCTGACGCAATCTGCGTTTACTATACAGCCGACAGACAGATTGAGCCAAATGAAATTAAGTCTGAGCTTGCAAAAACTCTCACAGATTATATGGTTCCGAGTGCGTATGTTCAGCTTGACGAAATGCCGCTCACACCAAACGGCAAGGTCAACACAAAGGTTCTTCCCGAACCTAAAAGCAACAAATCCGAAGGCGGTCGGTTGCCGAAGAATGAACTTGAAAAAACATTCTGCGACATCTTTGCGGAAATTCTTGAACTTGACAATGTTTTTGCAGACGATAACTTCTTTGACCTCGGCGGAACATCGCTTACAGCAACAAGAATTGTAATCTCCGCATCAAAGAAAAACATTGAGGTTGCATACAGCGACATTTTTGCAAATCCTACTCCGCAGACTCTTGCAAAATTTGTGAGCAAGGATGATTCAGTCGAAGATGACCTTGAAAATCTTTCGGACTACGATTATACAAGCATCAACAAAGTTCTTGAAAAGAATAATATTGATACATTCAAAAACGGTGAGCTTCAAGAACTCGGCAATGTTCTTCTGACAGGTCCTGCCGGCTTCCTCGGAGTACACATTCTCTACGAACTTCTTCACAAGTATAACGGCAAGGTTTACTGCATGATTCGTGACAAGAACAATAATCCTGCCGAAAACAGAATGAACTCAATCTACTATTACTATTTTGAAGAAAGTCTGAAAGAAAGATACCCCGACAGAGTTACCGTTATCAGCGGTGATGTTACAAGCCGTGAATCATTCGATAAATTTATTGACAAGGACATTAACACGGTCATCAACTGTGCCGCAAATGTTAAGCACTTCTCAAAGGGTACAGACATTGAAGATGTAAACCTTTACGGTACTCTCAATGTGCTTGACTTCTGCAAAAAGGCTAATGCAAGGCTTGTTCATGTGTCAACAATGAGCGTTGGCGGTATGTTTGTGGGCGAACAAGGTTCTGTTGACAAGCTCAAAGAAAATCAGCTTTACTTCGGTCAGCATGAGGGTTCAAAGTACACCCTGTCAAAGTTCCTTGCGGAAAGGGCGATTCTTGAAGAGGTTTCAAAGGGCTTTAACGCAAAGATTATGCGTGTAGGCACACTTGCCGCAAGAAACAGTGATGGTGAATATCAGATTAATTTCACCACCAACACATTTATGGGCAGACTCAAATCTACACTCCTTATCGGCAAATATCCGTACGAAGCAATGGAAATGCCGTTTGAGCTTTCTCCGATTGATTTTGTGGCAAAGGCAATTCTTCTGCTTGCACAGGCTCCGAAGGATTGCACCGTGTTCCACCCGTTCAACAACCATACTCTCATTATGGGCGACCTCTACACCGAGATGAACAAAATCGGACTTCATTCACAGGGTGCAGAGTATGAGGAATATATGATTGCACTTGACAGAGCCGAGCAGGATCCCGAAAAAGCAAAGATTCTTTCAAGTATGATTGCATATCAGAACATGGCTCACGGTCAAAAGACATTTACAGTCGGCAAGAGCAACACATACACAATGCAGGTTCTTTACAGAATGGGATTTGTGTGGCCCGTTACCTCGCTTGACTATATGAAACGATTCATCAACGCATTAAGAGGTCTTGGCTTCTTCGATTAATAATACAAAATCAAGTCATAACAAAAGGCAAAACAGCGGACATTCCGAATTAATGGATTGTCCGCTGTTTTTATATTTTATAATAACGGCAAGCATAAAAAGCACCGCCCCTGCTCTGCAAAAAAACAGAACAAGGACGGTAAAGTTAAATGCTTGTCAAATTATGCACTTACTGTCAAATTAACAAACAAGATTTCAAAAACAATCTCTGTCTACATTTTAAATATTCAAAGTCGAAAATAAATACACCTTGGAGTAAAAGAGCGGTTTTTGGGAGTGAAAGGAATACTGCATACAATATCAAAAAAATGATATAATAAATTCCAGCAACGGCAATGCCATATATTGACAATAAGGTGCAGAAACATTATAATTTATTGTGTAAAAAATTATAATGAACAGGAGCTAAAGTGCGATTTTCGGGAGTGAAATTACTTTGCAAATAAAAAGCAATCAAACGATTGCCTTTTATTTTTCAGGCATCAGAGCCAACCGAAAAACCATTTGAAAATTGTACCAAACACTTTTTGCTCCCCCTTTATTCTATAGTATGGGATTACAATAGCAAACAAAAAAGGCAATATAAATACAGTTTGGAGCAAGATACTCTGTTTTGGGAGTAAGAGGGTGAAAATATGTTTGCGGCTTTGTGTGATGACGATAAATACATAATCGAAGAGCTAAAAAAGCTGCTTTTGACATACGCAAAGAAAAATCGTATAATTATTGATATTGACGAATTTGAAAGCGGTGAAAAGCTTTTGAGTTCCGAGAATAATTACGATATAATCGTGCTTGATTTTCAGCTTGGCAATACGGACGGACTGACTGTTGCAAAGGAACTCAGAAGACGCAATGTGCTTTCCTGCATAATTTTTCTGACATCTTATCCCAACTTTATGATTGATGCGTTTGAAGTGAACACATTCAGATTTCTTCTGAAACCGATTGACAAATCAAAATTTTTCAAGGCAATTGACGACTATGTAAAAATTGTAGATGCTAATTATCCGATAACTCTTATTCAAAATAAGGAATTGAAAAAAATTAACTCAAATGAAATCTGCTTTATTGAGGCAGACGGAAAATACTCAAACATTCATTTAAATACCAAGGTTATGCACTGTTCAAAAACTCTTTCGGGAGTTACAAATCTTCTCCCAAAGTATTGTTTTGTAAAAACTCATCGTTCTTTCGTGGTAAATCTTCACTATATAAAATCATACTCATCGGATACGGTATATCTGAGTAACGGAGAGGTGGCTTATCTCAGTAAAAATTATCAAAAATCCTTTCGGACATCATATATGAATTTTCTTGAAAAAAATTATGTGAGGTTATAATTTATGTTATTTTACAGCTATGCGGAGCTTGTAATCGGACTTGTTGCGGTATTTTATTTTACTTCAAAAATATTTTCAATTATCAAGTATAAAATGTATTTTGCCCTGTCTTTAATTTTTATAATATTAACCGCTTCGGTTGCTTGTTTTTTAAAAAATGAACAACGGTATGTAATTCTGCCTATTTTGCATTTTATTGCATTAACATTTCTTCCTGTTTTACTCGGACACGACAGAAAGATAATGTTAATATTCTCTTCCTTGTTTTTTTCCGGATTGACATTTTTTATTTATTCCATAGATCAATTATTATGTTCAATTTTACATATAGAGTTAAACTCTCAAAGCTCTGCCGCCTTTGAACTTATTTCTAATCTGATTGTTTTCGAAATATTTGTACTCCTGTCAAGTCCGCTGAAAATCAAAACAAAGCTTGTGGTTGAGTCAATTACCAAACCGACAATAATTATGATATTGATTTTTCTGTATCTCGGCGGAAGTATGGCGACTTTCGGCACATACTACATAATTCCGTCATCTGATTACAGAACAGCTGCACTTAAAATTTTGACAATGATTGTGTCGATTGTATTCTCGTTTTCAATACCGATTCTTTTGTACAATCAGATAAAAAAGAGTCAGTACATGCACGAAAATGACATTTACGAACGCCAGCTGAACGCACAGATTAACTACTACAAAAGCATTACAACTTCGGGTTATGAACTGCGAAAAATAAGACACGATTACAACGATCTTTCTATCGGATTAAAATCACTTATCAACAGTCGGAAATATGATGAGGTTATCCCTCTCCTGCAAAAATATGACAGCGAGATTATAAGCTCATTTCAGATTTTGTACAACACGGGCAATGATTTGACCGATGCGATTTTAAGCGATAAGCAGAAAAATGCAGATGAAAATATTAAAATCACATTTGAGGGTTCGCTTGCAAATGTGCCTGCCGACAACCTTGAAATCTGCGTTTTGTTTAACAATATGATTGACATTGCGTTTGAAAATGCAAAGGAATTTTGCGGTGACGGAAAACAGATTATCGCCTTAAAAGCGGAAACAAGGGCAGGATTTCTCTTTTGCAGTATAAGTTTTCCGATTGAGAATGAAATAAAAAAGGCACAGAACAATGTTCTGCACCACAATTTTGCGTATAAAACTTTGAAAAATCTTGCCGAAAAAAACGGCGGTAAAATTGAAACAAGCCTGTCGGATGACAGACTTGCAATAACCACGGGTTGGGTAATTAATAATTTTAGTTAATTCTTTTCGGGAATTTTTGAATAAGCTTTTTAACATCAGTCTTTTCAATTTTGAGAAGGCTGATTTTTTTATCTATGCCGCCTGCGTAACCCGTAAGATTTCCGTTTGTTCCCACAACACGGTGACACGGCACGATTATCGAAATCGGATTGTGACCCACAGCACCACCAACCGCCTGTGCGGACATCTTGGCAACGCCACGCTGTTTTGCCATAATTTTAGCAATTTCGCCATAGGTCATAACTGAGCCGTAGGGAATTGTCAGGAGAATATCCCACACAGCCTTGCAAAATTCTGAGCCGTCAAGCGAAAGTTTGGGCGTAAAATCGGGTTCGTTGCCCGAAAAATATATATCAAGCCACTCTTTGGTCTGTTCAAACACGGGAAGAAGCTTATCCTCGGTTTCACCTTTTACGGTTGACGCAAAGTACTTTTGTCCATCAAACCACAAACCGCAAAGGCTCTCACCGTCAGATGCCATAGTAATATTCCCGATCGGTGATTTGTAATAGCTAACATATATCATACCAAATCCCCCTGCATAAATTATACAGTAAGAATTACCGACAGGCAACATAATGTTATGCACGAAATGAAAAGGAGAGCTGTTTAGGCTCTCCGATCATATAAAACTTATTATTCAACTTTAATTATTTGAATGAAGCCACAAAGAAAAACTGCCGATTTTCGGTACCGTAGCCGAAACCTTTCCGATTATGTCGAAATCGGTGACATATCCGATGTCGGCGGCATTGTTGGCATCACCCTTAGTTATATACTGCATACTGTCGTTTACCATTCTTTTTGACACAATTCGGTGAATTACGGTTTTGCCGTCTTTCTTAAACTGAATTATGTCGCCCTCCGAAAGATTTCTGTCGGTTTTTGAAACAATTACAACATCACCGACATTAATCTGCGGTTCCATACTTCCCGTTGCAACCGCAACAGGCTGAACGGGCAACATACCGCAAAAGAACATTACGCACACGCACACCGCCGCAACGGCAAACACTGCCGAAACAGAACATATCTTTCTGCTCAGAAATGTACGCTTTTTGGTCTTTTTATCCTCTGTAAACGCACAGTCAAATACAGTTATAAAAATAAGTCCTAAAACCATTCGTATAAAAATGAGCATTTTATCGCCGATTTCAGGCTCAAACGGCACAAGATACGGAAATGATGTTACAAAAACAGAATAAATCATTTCCGCAGCAGCACCGCCCTTTTTACACATAAATGTAAGCAAAATCGAATTTATCAAAAGAGAAACAGCTGTCATTAACAGACTAACCGAGTTTTCCGTATTGCTGTCTGCAAAAGCCGAATTTATAAAGCAATTTGCGGCAGTAAAGAGCAATGCCGTCACAGCAAAGGAAAAATATCTGTTCATTCTTATTTTTCCGAACAAATACAAAATAACTGCACGCAGAATTTCTTCTGCGGAAATCAGCAATGCCGAAAGAAAAAATGCTGTGAAGGCTTCCGATAAATAATTGCTGTATGACGATGCAAAGCCGAAAACAAATCCGCCCGTATAAATTAACATAAGCTGAAGAGTGGCAAAGATAAAGCTCCAAAAAAGCGTATCTTTCCTTTCACACCGCTTTTTCAGCAAAATATTCGATTTGAAAAATCCGAAAAATTCTTTCATTTATTTTTCAATCCTTTTGTGATTGTATTTGCAATACAATACAGCAAATGCACACACGGCAAGCACCGCAATTATGCCTAATTGTGTCATTCCTGTTTTAACGCTGTCAGAATTATTTCTATTCAGCGATTCGGTGGGTGCGGTATCCGAGGTTGCGGACTTGAAGTCCGTTGCCGAAGTCGGCAACACGCTTTCATATTCATAATTACTTTCCGTGCCTGTCGGTTCTTTTGCATACGAAGAACCCTGCGTTTCGTCAGCAACAGAATTTTTTGTCGGCTCTGTTACTGCCGTGTCGGGTTCGGCACCTTGTGTATAACAAATTCTTAAACTAAACTCCCCTGTTTCGGTACCGTTTGTGATGTACCGAGAGTCGCTGTTCCATACAACGGTAACATATACCCTTCCGATTTTGCCTGTTTCAATAATTCTGTCATCAGAGTCAATTAAAACGCCCATATAATCGAGAGAAATACCGTCAACATATAAATTTGAAATTTTAACAGGGAGCGTTCCCGTATTTTTTATGTCAACGGAAATCCTGCTGTATGCTCCGGGAAAATTAAAAGTTCCGAGGCTTGGGATTATCGTGTCACCGTCAAATGAAACACTGCTCTCACCCGACACTCCGTATTCTGATTCCACTCTCGCACCAACAACAGATACCCCGAACATATCAGAGGTATCCGTTGCGGCATCGGCTTTGAAACCGAAAGTCAGAAGAATCATAATTACCGAAAAAGCAAAAAGTATAACTCTTAAAAAATTAAGGGTTGATTTTGAGTGATTCATACTAATTCTCACTTTTCAGTAACCTGTAACGGTTTATTTTGAATAAGTTGCAGACGGAGCGCTGTCAACTGTGTCCTGAACATAATTCATTGACACGCTGAATGACTGTGCCTCTGCGTTGAGTTCTGCCTTGTCTGCGGCTTTAACTACAAATGTTACTGTTGCGCTTTCACCCGGAGCAAGAACCTCGTCCTTAACTTCAGGAGTATCAACTACAAATGAATCCGAAAGTTCAGATGTGCTGAATTTGCAGTTTGCAAGGTTTGCATTTACAGTACCATTATTTGTAACTGTGAGCGAATACTCAGCCCATGCTCCGCCGAGAGAAAATACTGTGTTGTCATAAGTTGCGGCAGTATTGTCTGCGTTAAGCTCAGCCTTGTAAACTGTCTTTGCCTTGCCTGACTTTGCGGCATCAAGCGCCTCAACATATGTAACCTTGAGGTTTTCGTTTGTTGTGTCAACCTTCGACATTGTTGAGCCTTTGTAAGAATACATAACCGCATAGCCTACAAGAGTACCCTCTCTTGCGCCGTTATCATCATTTGCCCAGCTTGTGTTAAGCTTGGTTGCGTTGTTTACAACCTCAGGATTTGTAATCTTTGCCTTAAACTGGCATACGCCCCAGTTTTTCTGACCTGATGAAAAATAGTTAAAGCTCTGACTGCCGTATGTTGTTTCGTAAAGGATTGTGTAATCCTCAAGCTCTGACTGAGTAAGCTTTTCTTCTTTTCCGTTGAGGTCGTCAACCTGTGCAACATAGCATCCGTCAAAACTGCGGATATGTAATCTTAACGGATACACAACAGCATTGCCTGTTGATTGTACTGTTTCGGCTTCGCCGTCAACTGTTGTTCCGTTGCTTGTTCCTGTGATTGCGGCGTCTGTTATTTTAACATCCCACTTTCCGTTTGCGGAAACTGTACCTGTACCTGAAATTTCTGTATTCCACTGAGCAAAGCCAAAGCACATAACACCGAGAGCCATTGTACCGGCTGTTACTGCGGAAAGTAATTTTGTTCTCTTTTTCATTATTTATTCCTCCATAAAATTCAGTTAGCAATTGCTAACTCGTACCCAAAAAAATAAAACTCCGGAGTTTTTCGGGGTAGTTATTTTGTCAGTTAGCAATTGCTAACTGCGATTATTATAATTCCAAATTATTCCATTGTCAAGAGATTTTTCCGTTTTTATCGAAATAATCCACAAAAAAGCACCATATCATTTGTGCATAAAAACTAAAACGCAAAATATAAAAAGTGTGCAGAAATATTCCTGCACACTCAAAATATTTACGATAAAAGCTGTTCTGTTTTACAGATTCATTTCTGAAAGTTCTTTTGCGGTTGCATCAACAAGTTTTTCACACTTCTTTGTGTTTTCGCTGATCATTCCGCCAACGCTGAAAAGCCCACCTGTGATTGAATCCAATGCCGCATTTTTCGCTACATTGTCCATACCCGCCTGAGTGGACTTTTGAATTGAGAATTTCTGCGTTTCCTTGCCGAAACCGCTCTTCATAATCCAAACCTGATTCTGACTGTCGAGAGCGGGAAATGTTATTACGGTAGCCATTCCATGCTTTGTAAGTGACGGAGTTCCTGCCGTAAACTCTTTGTCTTTGATTGCATCAAAAAAGCTCTCAATCGTATAAGAATTTTTTGTCTTAATGTTTTTGGTTTTAACTCCGAATGCCATAGTAACTTCCTTTCAGATTAGTTAGCACCCCAGACATTTCCGTTTTTGTCCGTGAATTTGCCTGTAAGAACCATAATAAAATCAACAAGCCAACCGATACCGAAAACACCGCAAGTTAAAAGCCAGATGATACCTGTTCCGATTTTGCCTGTCATAAATCTGTGAACACCGAGTTCACCGAGAAAAAATGTGATTAGTACCGCCGCTGTTTTGCTCATTTGTAAGCACTCCTTAAAATTTATTTGTTGAGTACACTATACAGAATAAAAATTATAAATGCAACAATTTGGCAGCAAGGTCAGTTTTTCGGCAAGAAAGTCATAAAATCACAAAGGACATTGCCAAATGACAATGCCCTCTGCGAATGAGTTAAAATGAATAAACCTGTTATCTGTTTTGAATTGCAATTTTTCTGTAGGTATCGAACTTAACCCACTTTGCAAAGAAATCCGCATCGTTGATGCTTTTAAGATTTGAATACTCGGAAAGAAACTGCTGAATTTTTTCGTTGCTGTCGGCAAGAACCTCGAAGCCTCTGCCGTTTACAACAGGAACACCGCCGTAGCTGTACTCCGATGTCAAAACGATATCGGTAATCTTACGGTCACGAATCTTTACGGCAACGCTGTCACGAAGAACTATAATATCAAAGCTGTCGGGATACTTGTAGCTTTCGCCCTCAACAGGGATTGTGTCCCCTTTTGTATAGGTTTCCTTAACAGGCTGATATTTGAGAACATTAAGGCTTGAAGTGTCATAGAAAAACTCTTCAAAGATGTCACCTCTTGCCTCAAGTGAGCCGAGTACAAATGACGCTTTTTTTGCATCATCGGCTTTTTCTTCAACCGAATCAACAACACCGCAGGCTGATGTCATATTTGACACACGATCAATCAAAATAAGCTCACCGAGTGTTTTATGCTTTGAGAAAAGGTCAACCGCAATCGGCTCTGCAAGCAGAATTGTGCAGACTGCGATTCCGTTCTTTGTGAGTGAATCGGCAGTAATGTGTTCACCTGTGTTCACATCAACAGCGTACTTGATTTCGGAAACGATACCCGAAATAGTCTTTGTGCCGAGCTTTACAAGGTAATCCTTGCCGGCTGTAAGCTGTTCGTCATCCATCCAGAGAATTGACGCTGTAAGCTCCTGATAGGACGCAAGATTTGTGTCCTTTGTAATTACACAGCCACGGGATACATCAACTTCCTTGTCAAGTGTGATTGTAACGGGCTGTCCCTTGAAAGCAGTTTTAACATCCTTATCTGTCATAAGGATCTGCTTTACATGAGCCTTTTCATTGCTCGGGAGTGTTACGATTTCATCGCCTACGCTGATACTGCCCGACTCAATCTGTCCCTGAAAGCCTCTGAATGTGTGGTCGGGACGGCAAACTCTCTGAACAGGAAGATAGAATCCTTCTTCCTCCTCCGAGGAATCAACATCAACAGTTTCAAGATACTGAAGGAGCGGAACACCGTTGTACCACGGAATGTTTTCGGACTTTACGGTAACATTGTCGCCCTCTGTTGCGGAAAGCGGAATGATGTAGATATCGTCAAGTAAAAGCTCGTTTTTAAGTTCTTCAATCTGCTTTACGATTTCGTCAAAGCGTGACTTGCTGTACTTTACCAAATCCATCTTATTAACGGCAAAGACAAAATGTCTTATACCCATAAGCTTACAGATTCTTGCGTGCCGTCTTGTCTGAACAAGAACGCCCTGTGATGCGTCAATGAGGATAACTGCGAGGTCTGCAAAAGATGCACCTACAGCCATGTTTCTTGTATATTCCTCGTGACCTGGTGTGTCGGCAACGATAAAACTGCGGTTGTCGGTTGTGAAGTAGCGATAAGCAACATCAATTGTGATGCCCTGCTCACGCTCAGCCATAAGACCGTCAAGCAAAAGCGAATAGTCAATGTCACCGCTGCGACTGCCGACCTTACTGTCAAGCTCAAGAGCCTTTTCCTGATCGGCATAAATAAGCTTTGCGTCATAAAGTATGTGACCTATGAGTGTTGATTTACCGTCATCAACACTGCCGCAGGTAATAAATTTAAGTAAACCTTTCATCAGAAGTAACCCTCCCTTTTTCTGCGTTCCATACTGCCCTGTGCCTCGTTGTCAATTACTCTGGAGGTACGCTCCGAAGAAACGGAGCTGAGGGTTTCGTCAATAATTTCATCAAGAGTTGTTGCAGTTGACTCTATGCCGCCTGTAAGAGGATAACAGCCGAGTGTTCTGAAACGAACCGATTTCAATTCGGGTACTTCGCCCTCTTTGAGCGGAAAACGATTGTCATCAACCATAATAATGTTGCCGTCACGGTAAACAACAGGTCTTTTTGCCGCAAAGTAAAGCGGAACGATGTCAATTTTTTCTCTCTGAATGTACTGCCATATGTCCTTTTCTGTCCAGTTGGAAATTGGGAACACACGAATGCTTTCGCCCTTATTGATTTTTGTGTTGTAAAGCTTCCACATCTCGGGGCGCTGGTTCTTAGGATCCCATGCCTGTGCTTTATTTCTGAAAGAGAAAATTCTTTCCTTGGCTCTTGACTTTTCCTCATCTCGTCTGCCGCCGCCGAATGCCGCAGTAAAGCCGTATTTGTTGAGTGCCTGTTTGAGAGCCTGTGTTTTCATAATATCTGTGTAAGCCGCACCGTGATCAAACGGGTTGATGCCTTTTTTAACACCTTCTTCATTGGTGTAAACGAGCATTTCAATTCCGAGCTTTTTTGCTGTGTCATCACGGAATTTTATCATATCCTTGAACTTCCATGTTGTGTCAATGTGGAGGAACGGGAACGGCGGTTTTTCGGGATAAAACGCCTTCATTGCAAGGTGGAGCATAACCGAGCTGTCCTTGCCTATTGAGTAGAGCATAACAGGCTTTTCGCACTCTGCCGCAACTTCTCTGATTATGTATATAGCTTCTGCTTCAAGCTCATCTAAATGTGAAAGCTGACTCATACCTTATCTCCTTTTCACGGAAATACTTACAAAGTGTTTCCTTAGTATTTGTTTGATTCTTTTTGATTTATGTCAATCTTAATGACCTCGCCATGCGGTTTTTCAATTAACCACGAGAGGATATCGCCGTTCTTTTCGGTGTGAACCTTACTGCCCATACCGCCGATATCGGAACCGAGGAAAAAGCTGATTGCATATGCGGGACATTCTTTTATGCAAGAGGTGCAGCCCCAGCAATCCTTGGGATATTTGATGTACGCCTTGCCGTTTTCGTCAGTCTTGATAAGACTTCCGGGGCAGACATTGCGACACCTTTTGCAGCCTATGCACTTGGACTTGTCAATTACTATGCTCATACTTTTCACCTCCCGTTACAAGGTCACGAATAATAATTTTTATCTCGCCGTTTTCAAGACGGGAATTAACATACTTGTTAAAGTTCCTGTCGTCCTTTTCGGGATAGTCAAGGTTTTCGGCAAAGCTGTGCCAGCGTGTTTCCTTTCTCGCTCTGAGGTGAGCAATTACGCTTTTGCAGACCGTAAGCCTTTCTTTAAGCTCGCAGATATACATAAGCTCCTGAAAATCTTCTGCATAGAGGTCATCTGTGAGCGTTTCAAGCTGTCTGATTTTGCAGTCGGCAATGTCAAGCTGTTTTTCGTTGAAACGGTAGTTTGTTTTTATACCGCCTGCGTAGCTGTCCATAACCGTCTGCATTGCCTCTTCAAGCTGTTCCGTGGTGTAGAGTGAATTGCGGTCTGTGAGATATTTCTCGGTTTCCCTGAGGTGATAATTTGTATCTTCATCGCTGATTTTCTCAAAGCTTTCTTTGCTGTCAATATACTTAACTGCCGAAAGCCCTGCGATTTCACCCTCTGCAAGAGCGCCCGTAACATACTTCTGCGGACAACCGCCTGCAACATCACCGCCTGCAAAAAGTCCTTCAATTGTGGTTGCACGGTCTGTGTCAACCCAGTAACCGCTTGCCGTGTGACCGCCTACGATATACGGCTCTGTTCCCTCAATTTCAACATTCTGCCGTGAAGGATTTCTTCCGCTTTCAATCCACTTGATTGTCTGCGAAGGTGCCATATTGAGATAGGCTTTTAAAAGTGATTCGTCCTGCTCGGCTGTGATTCCCTCTGTTTTGAGGTAGCAGGGACCTCTGCCCTCCTGATTTTCATTTACCGTACCGTAAACTCTTTCGGAAGTTGTAAGTCCGTACTTTGTTTCATAAACCTCGCCGAGTGAATTAATCTGCTTTGCGCCTACACCCTGTGCAAGTGTTCCCGTGGGAGCGATTGTGTCCTTGCATCTGAGTGCGATAAAACGCATTTCAAAGGTTGTCATCTCTGCACCGGCTCTGATTCCCATTGCGTAGCCTGCACCTGTATTAAAGGGCGGATACCACATCTTGTGACGGGAAAATCCGGGGTTGTTCGGCTTGTAAAGTCCTGCCGCACCGCCTGTGGCAATTATGACAGCCTTTGCTTCGATTGTGTAGAAAATTCCGCTTTCAATGCCGAATCCGAATGCACCGTTGATTTTGTTGTCCTTTACCGAGTAATCAAAAATATTGACACGATTGAGAACGGTTACATTCTTTGCCTTTTCGACTGCGTCCGCAAGAATCGGCTTTATGTTTTCGCCGTTGATTTTAAGATTTCGGTTGCCTCGTGTAACATACTTTCCGTTCTCGTCCTTTAAAATTACAAGACCGAGTTTTTCAAGCCTGTCGGTTACTTCGTTGAGCTTTTCGGACATGGTAAGGAGCAAATCCTCTCTGACAATCCCGTCAGCGTCCTTTTTAGCGTAGTCAACATAGTCCTGCGGTTTTCTGCCCTCAACAATGTATGCGTTAAGAGCGTTTACACCTGCGGCAAGACAACCGCTTCTTTTGATGTGTGCTTTTTCACAGATAAGAACCTTTTTGTCCGAATTTTCGGAAATGGTCAGAGCCGCATAACAGCCTGCCGTTCCGCCGCCTATAATGAGGACATCGGTGCTTATTTTTTCTGTTTTCATAGGATTTCACTCCCTTGCCGTTATTGTTTTTCGTCAAGATATTTTTCTGCCGAAATCACACAGTTTGCACCGTCCGACACGGCTGTAACGACCTGACGAAGTGCTTTTGTTCTGATGTCACCGCCTGCAAAAATACCGTCTGCGGAGGTTTTTCCGCTTTCATCGGCAATAATGTAACCGTACTTGTCGGTTTTGACAAGATTTGCAAGAGGTTTTGTATCGGGAACACTTCCGACTGCAACGAAAACACCGTTGCAATCAAGCTGTTTTTCTTCTCCGTTTTGTAAAAGTGTGACCGAAGTCACCTTTGTATCTCCGTTAATTTCAGATACCGTTGCATTTGTAAGAGCTTCAATATTTTCCGTGGCAAACACCCTGTTCTGCAAGGCTCTGCCTGCTCTGAAGGAATCCCTTCTGTGAACAAGATAAACCTTTTTGCAGAATCTTGAAAGCAGAAGTGCGTCACCCAAAGCAGTGTCACCGCCGCCTGTTACCACGGTAATTTTATCCTTATAGAAAGCCGCATCACACACCGCACAATAAGAAACTCCGTTACCCGAAAATTCCTTTTCGCCTTTTATGCCAAGCTTTCTGCGCTGTGTTCCTGCCGCATAGATTACGGTTTTTGTTTCAAGACTTTCACCGCCGTCAATGTTTACGGAGAAGTTACCGTTAACTCTTTCAACCTCGGTAACCTCTCCCTCAACAAATTCAGCACCGAGTTTTTCGGCGTGAGTTCTGAACTTTTCTCCGAGATCAAAGCCCGTTTCACCGTAAAGTCCGGGGTAATTATCTACTCTCTCGCTCTCGGCAATCTGTCCCGTACCCATAAATTCTCTTTCAACCACAACCGCTTTAAGGTTTTCACGCTGTGCATAAATTGCAGCTGAAAGTCCTGCGGGGCCGCTGCCGATAATCACGATGTCGTACATAATCTCCCTCCCTTACTCTATAACAAGTTCTTCCTTTTCTGCTGTATCTCCCGTAATTTTGAATGAATTGAGAACGGGGTTTTCTCTGTCCATAAGTGAAAGAATCATATAGCTTGCCTTGCTGTCAAAGGCAAGTCTTTTGTCCTCTTCAGACGGTCTTGACGGCGATTCGGGATGTGAATGCCAGTTGCCGAGAGGAACAAATCCGTTCTTTCTCATATCTTTGATTGCCTCAAGCTGTTCCTTTGGATCAAGCGAAAAATGTTCGTTTGAGTGATCGATATTTGTAAGGAGATAAACCTTTTTAATCTCCCTGTAACCGTCCTCAACCGTTCCTGCAATAAGACCGCAAGCCTCATCGGGAAGCTCCTTTACAGCGTGAGCAAGTATTTTTTCAAAGTCGCTTTTTGTAAGTTTTATCATAAATGAACACCGTCACATTCTGCCTGTTCGTAGTCGATAAGCTCTGTGATTGTCGGGTGGTCACCGCAGACTGCACAATTGTGTGTGTCACTCGGAAGCTTTACCTTGCGAAATTCCATTTTAAGTGCGTCATATGTAAGAAGATAGCCCGTGAGCAACTCGCCCTGACCGATGATGTACTTAATTGCTTCCATTGCCTGCAGGCTGCCGATTACACCGCCCATTGCACCGATAACACCTGCCTGCTTACAGGTTGGAACTGCGTCCTTTGGCGGAGGGTTCTTGAATACACAACGATAACAAGGACCTTCACCCGGCACATAGGTCATAAGCTGACCTTTAAATCTGATGATTCCGGCGTGTGAGAAAGGCTTTTTAGCCATTACACAGGCATCGTTGATAAGAAACTTTGCCGGGAAGTTATCCGTACCGTCAATGATGAAGTCATACTCCTTTACAAGGTCAAGTATGTTTTCGCTTGTAACAAATGTGTGGTATGTCTTTACGGTAACATCGGGGTTGATAGCCTCCATTGTTTCCTTTGCCGACTCAACCTTAGGCTTGCCGATATCCTGTGTTGAGTGGATAATCTGTCTTTGCAGATTTGAGAGGTCAACCTCGTCTGCATCTGCAATTCCTATTGTACCTACACCTGCGGCGGCAAGATACATTGCGGCAGGAGCGCCGAGTCCGCCTGCACCGATAATGAGAACCTTTGCGTTAAGGAGCTTTTTCTGTCCCTTTGCGCCGACCTCTTTAAGAATAATGTGTCTTGAATATCTTTCAAGCTGTTCGTTTGAAAATGCCATTACTGACCGCCTCCCATAAAGTAAAGGAACTCTACAACATCGCCGTCCTTTAAGATTGTTTCTTCAAATGTACCGCTCTTAACAAATTCGTCATTGATTGTAACGGTTACATACTCGGGGGTTTCAACATTCTCGTCAATAATGAGCTGTGCTACCGTAAGATTGTCTGCAACTTCCTTTTTGTTTCCTGCAACTGTGATTGTCATAACGATTACTCCTTAACAAGTTTTTCTGTCACTTCGATTATTTCTGATTTTTTGACCGCACCTCTGAGCCTTTCTTTCTCTTCACCGTTTTTGAAAAAAACGAGTGTGGGTGCCGCCTGTACTTCATATTCCGATGCAAGCTCGGAATCAAAATTAACATTTATCTTTGCAATTTTCAGCTTGCCCTCATACTCTTTTTCAAGCTCAAAAAGGACGGGTGAAAGTCGCTTGCAAGGGATACAGCTGTCGGAATAAAAATCCGCAAGCACGAGTGTATCGGCTGAAAGAACTTCGCTCTGAAAATTGTCTTTGCTTACTCTCTGCGGCATTTAATCACCAACCTTTTCAACAATCAGGTCATATGTGCCGTCCTCGTTGTCAATGAGCTTGAGAATTTTGTGTCCCTCTTCCTTGATACTTCTCGGAACATTCTGAACAGGCTCGCCGTCATTCATTTTGATTGAAAGGATCTGACCTTCGTCAAGTTCTTCAAGGGCAACCTTTGCCTTTACAAAAGTTGTCGGGCATACCACATCGGTAATGTCTACTGTATCGTCAATTACAAAATCAGCCATTGTAAACCTCCAAAATTCTCTGTTCAAATTTTTCTCTGCCTACTCTGTCGATTGTAAACTTAAATCGTTCGCTCGGCTTTGCGTTTTCTGCAAAGAAGTTAAGAGCGGCATCGCAGATTTCCATTAATTTTTCTTTATTTTCGATAAACGGAATAATTGTTTCACCTTTGTTGATTGAGTTGCCGAAAAGTCCGCCGAATGAAACAATGTAACCGTGAATTGTGTCCCATGCATCTGTCGGGCAAGCCTTGAAGCATCTGCCGCAGTAGTTACACTTTGAATTATCAACGGAAATTTTCCCGTCCTCAAGAGTGATTGCACCCTGACGGCAGGCCTTTACGCAGACTCCGCAGCCGATACAAGCGTCCTCTTTCCATGAAACCTTGATTCCGCCCTTGATACCGACATCGTTTTCCTCAGCTTTAAGGCAGTTGTTCTGACAGCCTGTTATGCCGAACTTGAACTTGTGAGGAAGTTCCTTTGCAAAATATCTGTCGTCAAGCTCTTTTGCAAGAGCGTATGTATCAATACAACCGCCGGGACAGATTGCCTCACCCTGACAGGCTGTAATTGTTCTTACTCTCGGACCGCAAACACCCGGCTCAACATCACCCTCGGCAAGTGCGTCCCTAACTGCCTCAACATCATCAAGCTTTACAAAAGGAATTTCAACACTTTGTCTTGATGTGAGGTGAACATAACCGTCACCGTAGTTTTCCGAAACCTCGGCAATTTTCGCAAGCTGTTTAGCTGTGAGGTTGCCGCCTACAACTCTGAGCCTGAGCGAAAAATTATTTTTCTGTTTTTGACGCATAAAGCCGCCCTTTTTAAGCGTAGCATAATCAACTGCCATTTCTCTTACTCCTCCGATTCATTCACATTTATACTGTCTACAGCCTGTTTGAAGTCAGACTTTAAATCCTCAATATCCTCAATGCCGACGCTGATTCTTATTGTATCATCAAACACGCCTGCGTTTCTTTTTTGTTCTTCTGTTCCGTGAGCGTAAATTGTGCTTGACGGATGAATTACAAGTGTTCTTGTGTCGCCTATATTTGTTGCATTTGTTGCATACTTCAAATTGTTGATAAGCTTAAACGCTCTTTCTTTACTTCCTGCCCTGATTGTGAGGATTGCACCGCCTTTTCCCTTCAACAGCTTTTTACAAAGGCTGTAATAAGGAGAAGCTTCAAGAGCCGGATAGTTGACTTCGATTCCGTTTTGTGTTTCAAAGAACTTTGCAAGCTCAAGAGCGTTGTAACAAAGACGCTCCATACGAAGTCCGAGTGTTTCAAGTCCGACAGAGTTCATAAAAGCATTAAACGGTGCAAGGCAACAGCCTATGTTTCGCCAGATACCGTTTCTCAGCTTTGCAGCATATGCAAGCCGACCGAATTTTTTGTACTCTGCAAGACCTTTGTATCTTTCCGTATTCCATTCAAAATTGCCGCTGTCAACGATTATTCCGCTGATTGAATTTCCGCCGCCGTTAATGTACTTTGACGAGGAATGAACAACGATGTCCGCACCGTGTTCAAACGGCTGAATAAGATACGGAGTTGCCGTTGTGCTGTCGATAACGAGCGGAACACCGTGTGAATGAACAAGCTCTGATACAGCGTCAAGATCGGCAATTTCAAGTCCGGGATTGCCGATAAGCTCGGCAAAGACTGCTTTTGTTTTTTTGTTTATCAGCGGTTCAATCTCCTCGGCTGTCACCTTGTTGACATATCGTGTAACAATTCCGAAAGGCTCAAGATCTCCAAACAAATCAATTGTTCCGCCAAAAAGGCCTGCGCTTGCGATTACTTCGTCACCTGATTCAAGAATGTTCAGGAGTGCCATCGTAACGGCTGCCATACCTGACGAACACGCAACCGCACCGACACCGTTTTCAATGGAAGCAATTCTGTTCTCAAAAGATGTTACCGTGGGATTGCCTATTCGAGAGTAGGCGTAGCCGGGAGCTCTGTTGTTGAACACCTTTTCAAGCTGTTCGGCAGAGCTGTGCGAAAATGCACTGACCTGATAAATGGGAGTTAAGGTTGAGCCAAAAACCTTTTCACCGTTAAACCCCTTGTGAAGTAATGCGGTGTTAAACTCCATAATATCACCAACCCCTTAATTTCATACAACCAACCCTTTTGTGTAAGACCGTCGTAGGAATTTGTCTGACGGCTTCGATTGATATAGGTAGATTATACTCCATTAATCATAGTATTTCAATAGGTTTAATAAGATTTTACCTCTTGCACAATTTTTCTTTAAAATTTGCCGTAATTCCATTATTTCCTACAATGCATATTTGTTTAGTAGGTATTGATTTTTAAATTAAAAACTGTTACCATTATTATATACTCTTTCAGCAAACAAAACGCACGGAAAGGAGATGCTAAAATTGAAGATTTCAACAAAGGTGGAATTCGGAATCATCGCTGTTATTGACATTGCGTCACACTCACTAAACGGCAATGCGGTAACAACTCCCGAAATTGCCAAACGGCAAAATATATCTAAAAAGTATCTTGAACAGATTCTCTCGGCACTCAGCTCGGCAGGACTTGTGCGAGGTCAGAAGGGTTCAAACGGCGGTTATGTTATTGCAAAAAACCTTAAAGAGATTACATTCAAGGATATCATAAACGCACTTGACGCAAATGTTCTGAGCAATGTTTATTTTAACACTCGGGGCGATGATGATGTTATGATAAGACTTATCGACAACAGTCTTTGGTCGAAGATGTCGTCATATCTTCAGGAATATGCCGAAAGCATTACACTTGCACAGCTTTGCGATGAGTATATCAAAAACAATGAAATTGAACACAACATTCCGATGTACTACATCTGATAGATTACAAACAAAAAGCCACCGATTTTTAGGGGCGGTGACGTAAGAAAACATTTATGTGAGAGAATCGGCGTAGTTTAGGCTACGCCGGTTTTCTTTTCTTTTTGGGCTGCTTGGGATTGCTCCCTTGCGTCCTCAAAATCAAATGCACCAATGAAGTTATAGACGATCTCAATTTCTCTGACCTTGATGCGCGGCTCGTTCTCGTCCGGCGTGTAAACCTCGGAGATATAAATTTTCTCCACAAACTCCCGGAGAACAGAGGCGTCAAGCTGCTGCATATCGGTGTACTTTCTGACCGCTGCAATAAACTGTCTGACGTTGACTTTCTGCTTCTCCTGTTCCTTGACTTCCTGCCGTAGATGTTCGACAAGATTTGTAAGGTTGGTCTGTTCCAGCTCATAGTCACGGGACAGTTTGATGAAACGCTCGTCAGAGAGCTTGCCGGAAATGTTATCCTCATACAGTCGCTTGATGATAACATCCAGCTCGGCAATCCGCTTTTGTGATTGCGCCAGAGTGTCTTTCTTTTGTGCCAGCTCCTTGTCCCGTTCCCGCAGGCTTTGATCCGCCGCCCGCTGCACAAAGTCGTCCTCATACTGTGTCACATACTGAATGGCTTCCCGCAAGTTCCGCAGCACGATTTCTTCAAGAACGACGCGACGGATAGAGTGGGTCGAACATAAGGTGCGGTCTTTGCGATAGGTAGAACAGATGTAATATTCCTGTTCTGGCTTGAAGTGATTGGCCCGGCACAGATACATCTTTCCGCCGCAATCTGCACAATACAGCAGGCCGGAGAACATTCCCATGTCGCCCATCTTGGTAGGACGGCGGCGGCCCTGTCGGATTTTCTGGACAATCAGAAACACGCTTTCCTCAATGATGGGTTCCTGTGTGTTCTCGAAGATCACCCATTCCGATGGGTCGTTCCACAGCTTTTTCTTGCTCTTGAACGATTGTTTGGTGGTTTTGAAGTTTACCGTATGGCCCAAATAGTCAAGGCGCTCCAAAATCCGTGATACCGTTTCATTCGTCCACTTGTAAGGATTGGCCGTCGGTTTGTTCGCTACCGGCAAGCCTTTTTCATAGGCGTAGGCAGTAGGGTTCAGCACCTTGTTTTTTTGCAGCCATTTTGCAATCTGCGTCGGCCCCATACCGTCCATGCACAGTGCAAAAATCTTTTGGACAACGGCGGCAGCTTCTTCATCCACGATCCATTGTTTTTTATCCTCCGGGTCTTTCTTGTACCCATAAGGCGGGATAGTGGTGAGGTGTTCGCCGGAGCGTCCTTTGGATTGCCATGTTGCCCGGATTTTCTTGCTGGTGTCCTTGGCGTACATTTCATTGAATACGTTGCGGATGGCGGTAAACTCGCTGTCCCCGCGCACACTGTCCACACCGTCATTGACGGCAATAAAGTGGACGCCATACTCTGGAAACAACATTTCCGTATACATCCCGACTTGCAGATAGTTACGCCCGAACCGGCTCATATCCTTAACGACAACGCGCTTGATCTTGCCCGCCTTGATGTCGGCAAGCATCCGCTGGAATCCGGGCCGGTTGAAGTTGGTTCCCGAATATCCGTCGTCCTCGTCGTAGTGGCGGATGGCAGTATAGCCGTGATCCCGGCAATACTTTTCCAAAATCCGCTTCTGGTTGCTGATACTGTTGCTCTCGCCGTCCAGCTTATCTTCTTGGGAAAGACGCTCATAGCAGGCGGTAATGCCCTCGGCTTCCTCCTGCGGCTGGCTGTGGACATAGAATTGCAGCACCGTGTTTTGGATGGTCGTCTTGGTTTCCTCGCTCAACGGCGCGTCGTTGGATACGCGCTGAAAGGAAGTGACTGGCTGTTGGTACATTTGATTGTCAAGGTTCAAAGTAGTATCGTTATTCCGTGTCGCACGGGGGTTCCGTGCAATCACCATTTCCGGCTGTTTGCTCATAAGTTCCTCCTATTCCGCAGCCGGAAAACGAGGCATGATACAAGTATATTATACCATATCATGCCCCATCCGTCTGCTTGTAGGAAATGAAAAAATCTTTAATTTTTAAGTGGCTGCCTTGCTCAAATCATTTTGAAGCAGCCGACGGATTTTCTTGACTGCGGTTTCTTTCGCGCCGTCTTTGACGGTCGCTTTCACAATATATCGAACGCCTCCGATCTCGTACTGACGTACTACGGGGGCGGTCTGGTTCTGACTTGTTACTGTACTCATACAGTAATCCCCCTTTCGCTTACATTGGTGTAAAACGAAATGGGCAGTACGGACGGCTGTTGGCGCAGCTCCACGGGAATTTCACCCCCGCGTGGTTCTCACGCGGCCCTACCTATTGCCTGCGACGCTTTTAACGCTCGGACTTGGAAACCCCGGAAAAAACGGAGCTTCGTTTAGCTATAAGGGAGTATCATTGTCGCTACCTCCGCTGTTTAAGAGCTGCCTTGCCCTCGGCCCGGTGGTTCTCGCTCTCTCATAAGATATGAGGTCATGGCGCACCACGCCGATGCGGAAGTTGCAGAATGTGTCCGCTGCCCTATGATGCGCCGCCGTTATCTTGCGGGCATTTTTGTCAAGGAACTGTGACGCCACAGACCTTTTGCTGGCGGGGAAAGGGTAAGCCGCTGCATCCAGCCGGGCGGTTATCGTTAAACTTTAACGATAGCTTGGATCAACCTGATTTCTAAGCACCGTTTCATGTACTCGTCCACACACAAATGAGGATAGCCGTCCTCGTCATAGAGCGTCCGGGTACACAGACAATTCATGTAATTGTCATAGTACCGAAGCAACCGTTCTACGGCTTGGGGATCGCCTGCACGGGCGGACACATACACTGAAAGGGGCAAAGGCTCTTTGCCTTTGTAGGCAGGTTCTTTCATCCGCGTCAACCTCCTTCCGGCATGAGCGCCATCAATTTTACACGCAACTCTTTCAGTGTCTTTGTCCTGTGGCGCTGGACGGCGCTGCGGGACATCCCTGTGAGGCTGGCGATCTCGCCGTCTGCCATATCCAGTACGCAGTACAGGATCAAAATGCTTTGTTCCTGTTGCGGCAGGTTGGCAAAAGCGTCGGCCACAAGCTCGTTGTCGATATGTAAATCGTACCCATGAGAGCTAAATACAAAGCTGTCGCTGGGGTAGCGGTCTACGGTGCAGAGCTTGTCCAACTCATGCTGCGGCAGGTCGCTGAACATCGTTTCACGATCTCTTTGACGCTTCATATTCCGCAGATAAGCCCGTGCCTCATTCTTCAACACTTTTTTGCAAAAGGCATCGAACTGGCCTTGTCCATAGTCGCGGGGGATAGCTTCCATCATTTTCACCCCCTTTCTGTTGGGGGATTGGGGGGTTCTCTCCCTTTCCGCTACTACTAATCCTGCGATACCCTTTGCTGCCCGCTGCACGCCTCCTTTTTGGACTTTTTTTTGAAAAACTTCCAGAGCAAATTTGAAACCGCAGAAATGACAAAATTCGCCCGACAGGTCGTAGACCCGCCGAGCGAAAATGAAAGCAATATGAAGTTTATTTACATTGTATAGTTCATACTGTTGGCCGGAGCTGCCCCCTGTTGGGTATAGGCTTTTTTTAACAAGCTATGCCTTTGAAAAACAGGACATATCAGCATGGCGGCTCCCTCCGTGGGCCGCCGATCCTGCGCCGGGCAAAGAGAAGCGGCGGCCTTGATTACTCAAAGCCGCCGTTGGTCGTATGGGCGCGTCAAAAGGGCTGCTGGGCGACGGCTTTTTTTCTTTGCCGTCGTCCGGCAGCTATTTCAACATATTATGTCCGAAAGAAGTCGTTACGCTTTAATGTTTCCTTTCTTCCTTATAAGAACTGTCCCCGTCATAGTAGCTGCAAGACTGGCTACTATATGACTAACCAGTACCGCAACCCAAATCCCGTTTAGGCCAAATCCCAAATAAGATAGCAAATAGGCCAAAGGCATCCGAACCACGATATAATAGAAAATCATCAAGAACATACTTTTTGACGGTTTTCCCATGCCGTTAAGCGCACCCAAATAACAGTTTGTGACTGTGTTGAGAACATACCCGATGCTGACAATCAGGAAATATGTACCGACAATGACCGCGACATCGCTGCTCCTGACGAACAGGCCGGAAAGCTGTTTGGAAAATCCAACCACCAGAACAGAGAGGATCACAAGCAGGCCACACCCATATCCCAAAGCGCATTTCAAATAGTCTTTTGCTCGATCATATCGCGCTCCACCAGCGCATTGGCCGATGATTGTAGTTAAAACCATGTTCAGAGCCATAGCCGGATAGAACAGGATAGTTTCCAGTTTTCCCGTTACCCCATAAGCCGCTATTGCCGTTACACTATATGTACTAACGAGTGCCGTAAGGGAAGTTGTGCTGATTGCTGGAATACTTTGCTGAATTACAGAGGGAATTGCTTTTTGAATCAGCAGCAGGACATCACTGCAATTAAAAGCAGAGGTTTTGAATGTAAATAACTTTTTCTTTTTCAGATAGGTCAGCATAAACAGCAGGCAAATCATCTGTGAAAGCAATGTCGCAATCGCGGCACCATGAAACCCGATGAAATGAATAAAAACAGGATCAAAGACGGCGTTCAAAATGGTTGATACCAGCATTGCAACAGCCTGAAACATGGAATTACCAAAGCTACGCAAAACCGCAGTGAAATACAAGTAGAGGTAAACTGCCAGATAGCCAAGGATATAAATTGCCAAATAGCTGTATGCCATATCATAAGTTTCGGCAGGAGTGTTCAAGGCTTTCAAAATTCCCGGAAGAAAAATTTCAAGCAAAATGGTGACAAGTAGGGAAAATGTCACTGCTACGCAGAACGATGTGGCTATCAAACTTTCGGTCTTTTTCTTATCCTTTGCACCAATGGCTTGGGAGATCAAAATAGACACACCGTTTGTTGCTCCCATTGCAACAGAAGTCAAAATTAAAATGATAGGGGTAGAATTTGTTAAAGCGGCATAGGCCGTTTCACCGAGCAGATTTCCGATCCACAGACTGTCTACAAGGTTATACATCATATTAAGGAACATGGCGGCAATCATCGGCAGCGCCATTGCCATAAGGCAACGCTTTGTGTTACCACCTATAAAATCAATTTTCGTTGGCATAAATAGTCTATCCTTTCCATAGATAATGAATGAACAACATTCATATTGAAGCCCAAAATAAGCACCGCTGTTTGCGGCACGCTTAGTTGAATGAAAGCTATTCATTTCCTGCTTTTTGAAAATCCCCCGTCCCAAAACGGGGGATCATCTCAAAGGTGAAGTGCAAATATGAGAAATTCACGAATCCGTTTGGATTTATCTTCTTGTGTAAGATCGTCTGCCAGTAGAATACCAAGCTGCCCATATACGCAAAATGTCGCGGCGGCCTGCAAATCATCGAAATGGATTTCACCTTTTTGTTTGGCACGTTGCAGCAGTTTTTCTACAAGTGGCACCAACTTCTCACATACCTTGAGGGCAAGCTGATCGTGAAATTTTCTGTTCTCCATTCCGTGAAAAACAGAATAATATTTTGTGTCCTGTTTTTCCATAGTGGCAGGCATTTCTTCAATAATCTGACGTAAGGTTTTGCGGTCGTCTGTTTCGGCATATGCAAATTGCTCTACCAGCACATCGGCATATTGTTCAATCGCGCTGTCAAATAAAGCCTCTTTGGACGGAAAATAGCGATAGCACAAACCTTGTGCCACACCGATGGCTTTTGCTATATCTGTAATTGAGGTTTTTTCATAACCGTTTTCCCCAAACAATTTGAGGGCAGTGTCTAAAATTTCCTGCTTGCGTACTTCCGGCTCTTTTGTAATTCGCATAGTTTTGAGCCTCCTTTTTTTTATCATATCACCCCCACACGAAAAAATCAATGAGTGAATATCAATCATTTTTCGCCCATAGCAATACACGCAGTATTTCCAATCTGCTCCCACGATACATTGCGAAAATATTTTGAAAGCATAGAAACAATTTCTGCTTCGGAGTAAATCTTGACATCCCCCTCTTTGCTGTGGCGCATATAGAAATTCATAATGATGCGTCCTACAAGTGGCTGCCAACAATCGCCCATTAGGAACGTGCCGCCGGGTTTCAATACCCGGTGTACTTCTCTTAGGACATTCATCGGAGCTGGATAATGATGAAACGAATCATTGCAATACACGACATCAAAGGTATTGTCCGGGAAAGGGAGTGCCTCACTATCTCCCAACAACAGTTTCACTTGCTCCGGTAGCTTCGACTTTGCAACATGAAGCATTTTTTCTGATAAGTCAATTCCGTATAATTCTTTGCCGACATCTTCTTGCAAAATAAGTTTCAACATCTCGCCAGTTCCGCATCCTAAATCAAGGGCAGATTGGAATGGAATATGCGACAGCTTTTCCAACAGGACAGGATAAAGGGATCGGGCGTGCTGGCCCTTAATATCTTTGTCATAGGTAGCAGCTTGTTGGTTAAAGGCTGCCTTTGAGTTTTCTTTTGCAGTATTCATGGCATTGACCTCCTTTCCATCTATCAGTATAGCACCATTTTCTGAAATGTCAATGAATGTTATTCATTCAATTATATGAATTATAAAGTTTAATCTACCTGCATATAGCAACATTCCATCGGGATACTATGAACTATACAATGTAGATGGGTGATGTTATATGGCGAAAGTTGAAGATTGCCCCGGCTTTGAAACTTTCGGCGCAGATGTGAAAGCTGCGCGGAAAGCAAAGCACCTGACGCGCAAGGTGCTGGCCGAAATAGTGGGAATTGAATGGCGCTATCTTGCCAATATTGAAAATAAAGGCACGATCCCCAGCCTCCCGGTTGTGATCCAGCTTATCAAAGTCTGCGGGCTTCCCGTGGAGCAGTATTTCAACCCGGAAATCATACGCGGGGACAGCGAACAGCGGCAGCGGGTCAACCACAAGCTGAAACTTTGCCCGGAACACTATTTGTCAGTCATTGAGGGCGCAATCGACGGGGCGCTGAAAATTGAACAATCAGCGAAAGAAACGGGGGATGTGTGAAAGCATCCTCCGTTTTCCGTTTTGCCAGAGGGCCGCAAGGCTCTCTTATTTTTTTGCCCTTTTTTCAGAGAAATCCCGTATTTTGCGGGTAGTTGGACGTGTTGGGAGCGTTTTAGTAGCGGAGAAAAAGAAACGTAGCAAGCATAGGAAGTGTAGCCACACTTCCGAAAACCGGCCCGCCCCTGTCCCTGCGGGCCGTGGCCGGTTGCTTGTTGGGGAAAGCCCCAAACCCCTGTTCAGAAAGGACGGTGAATGAATGGCAAACCGAACACGAAACATTGTGCTGCGCGTCCCTGTGACGTCGGAAGAACGGGCCTTGATCCAGCAGAAAATGGCCCAGCTCCACACGAAGAACTTTTCCGCCTATGCCCGGAAAATGCTCATCGACGGGTATATCGTCCACATGGACACCAGCGACATCCGGGCGCAGACCGCCGAGCTGCAAAAGATCGGCGTCAACGTCAATCAGATTGCCCGGCGTATCAACAGTACCGGGACTGTGTACGCGCAGGACATTGAGGACATCAAAAGGGCGCTGGCGAAGATATGGCAGTTACAAAGATACATCCTATCAAGTCAACGCTGAAAAAGGCGCTGGACTACATCGAGAACCCGGACAAGACCGAGGACAAAATGCTGGTGTCCTCTTTTGGCTGTTCCTATGAAACAGCGGACATAGAATTTGAAATGCTGCTGGCGCAGGCCATCCAGAAAGGCAACAATCTGGCCCACCACTTGATCCAATCCTTTGCCCCCGGCGAGGCCACGCCGGAACAGGCCCATGAGATCGGCAAGCAGCTTGCCGACGAAGTGCTGCAAGGCAAATACTCCTATGTGCTGACAACCCACATCGACAAGGGCCACGTCCACAATCACCTGATTTTCTGTGCCGTGGATATGGTGAACCACCGCAAGTACAATTCCAACCGGCAGAGCTACGCCTATATCCGGCGCACCAGTGACCGGCTGTGCCGGGAACACGGTTTGTCGGTGGTACAGCCCAGCCGGGATAAAGGCAAGAGCTATGCGGAATGGGATGCCGGGCGCAAGGGCAAGAGCTGGAAAGCCAAACTGAAAGCTGCTATTGACGCCGTAATCCCGCAGGCCAAAGACTTTGACGATTTTCTCCGGCTCATGGCGACGCAGGGCTATGAGATCAAGCAGGGCAAATTTATCTCGTTCCGCGCCCCCGGACAGGAACGCTTCACCCGCTGCAAGACGCTGGGCGAGAACTACACCGAGGAAGCCATCACCCGCCGGATCAAGGGGCTGGCCGTGGACAGAGGCCCGAACCGGCAGCGCAAGGGTATCACCCTGCGGATCGACTTGGAGAACAACATCAAGGCCCAGCAGAGCGCGGGCTATGCACGTTGGGCGAAGCTCGAAAATTTGAAGCAGGCTGCAAAGACAATCAACTTCCTTACCGAGCATGGCATTGAGCAATATGCCGAGCTGGAAAGCAAGGTCGCGGAGATCAGCGCGGCCAACGACGAGGCGGCTGCGGCCCTCAAAGATGTGGAACGGCGTCTTGGGAACATGGCGGTGCTGATAAAGAACCTCACCACCTACAAGCAGCTCCGGCCCGTGGTGCTGGAATACCGCAAGGCCAAAGACAAGGCTGCGTTCCGGCGCGAACATGAAAGCCAGCTCATTTTGTACGAGGCGGCGGCAAAGGCCATCAAGGACGCCGGGATCACAAGGCTGCCCGATCTGGCCGCCCTGAAAGCCGAGTACCGGGAGCTGGACAAGCAGAAAGCTCGGCTGTACGAACAGTACGGCGAAGTCAAGCGAGAGCTGAAAGAATACGGCATTATCAAGCAGAATGTGGACAGCATTTTGCGGGTGACGCCGGGAAAGGAACAGGCACAAGAGCTATGAGCATACCGAGAATGAATTACCCTCAATACCGCAAGGCCCGGAAGCTGACGCATGAGTGCTGCAACTACTGTGACGGGAACTGCCTCTTGCTGGACGACGGCGAGGAATGTGTGTGCGTCCAGAGCATTTCCTATTCATTGCTGTGCCGGTGGTTTCGTGCCGCTGTTCTCCCGCTGGATGGGGCGCTGTATGCCGAGATCATCCAGAGCCGGGACAGCGTGAAGCGGTGCGCCGTGTGCGGGGCTGCATTTACACCGAAATCCAACCGGGCGAAATATTGCCCGGATTGCGCGGTTCGGATGCGCCGGAAGCAAGAGGCCGAAAGGCAGCGGAAAAGATACCTGCAAGCTACGCAGTTAAGCCGCTGAATAGGCCGCCATAGCGGGCTTCTGACAAGCGATTGACGGGGCGGCAATAGGATTGCTCCAATCCCCGCCGAAACAGGCTTTGAAATGCGTAGAATATCCCCCATAGGAAAACGCCGGGCGCAGGGCCAGCAGGCCGCCGCGTCCGGCGCTTTCTTATGGGCTGTTCAGGATGGCCCGGATCAGTCTGCTTTGTAATCGGCGCTTCATGTACTCGTCCACCCGCACACGGGGCAAACCGTCCAGATCGTAGAGCGTCCGGGTACAGAGCTTATCTATGTAGCCCTCATAGTACCGCAAGACGCGCTCCACGGCCAGAGGATCACCGGCGCGGGCTGCCTCGATCACAGACAGGGGCAACAGCTCCCGCCCACAGAAAGTCGGCTGCTTCATTTCGGGTTCCTCCTTTCATCCTCCAATCGTTTCTACAATTCGTTCAGGGCCTTGGTGCGGTGCCGTTGGACGGCGCTGCGGGACATTCCCACAAGACTGCCGATCTCACCGTCTGCCAGCTCCAACACACAATGAAGGATCAAAATGCCTTGCTCCTGTTCCGGCAGGCTGGCAAAGGCGTCAGCCACCAGCTCGTCCCGGATATGCAAGGTATAGCCATAGGCCGTGAATAGAATGCTGTCGCTTGGGTATTCGTCCACTGTGCAGAGCTTGTCCATTTCATGCTGCGATAAGGCGCTGAAATCGATTTCCCGGTTCCGCTGGCGGCCCAAATCCCGCAGGTGGGTTCTGGCCTCGTTGCGGAGAACGGTTTTGCAGAAAGCGTCAAACCGGCAGCGTTCTCCATAACCATCAGGGGTGTACTTCATCTTCTCACCCCCGATCTGCGGGAGAGTGAGAAGCCGGGGCCGGTTGCGCCGCCCCCTGTGTCCATGTTGCTGCGGCAGCTCCGGCCCGCACCGAAAAACCGCAGGAAACGACAAAATTCGCCCGGCAGTTCGTAGACCCACCGGGCGAATATGAAAGCGTTATGAAGTTTCCTTACATGGTATAGTTCATATCGTTGGCCGGAGCTGCCCCCTGTTGGATACAGGCTTTTTTTAACAAGCTATGCTTTTGAAAAACAGGGTATATCAGCATGGCGGCTCCCTCCGTGGGCCGCCGATCCTGCGCCGAACAAAGGAAAGCGGCGGCCTTGATAACTCAAAGCCGCCGCTGGTCGTATGGGCGTGTCAAAAGGGCTGCTGTACGACGGCTTTTTTCTTTGCCGTCGTCCGGCATAACATCAAGTTTTTATATTAGATAAATAAATATAGGCATCTTCAAGTGATGCTTCGCAGGGCCAACATTCGATGTCAGGATGTGACGAACTGATTATTTTCATCAACAATCCATCACTTGTAAGTTGTTTCGCTGAAACATGGTATCGCTGTTCTACTTCTCTGGCTTTATTTTCATTCGATACCCTACACTTCCAAACATGACCTTGTGCCTGCTCAATTAGTTCAGACATATTGCCTGAATAGAGAAAGTGACCTTTTTTCATTACAGCGAGTTGATTACAGGTAGCAGCCAAGTCCTCCGTAACATGGGTTGAAAAAAGAACTGTTCTGTCCGCAGAGAAATCAAACAATAGATTTCTAATTCGGATGCGTTCTTCCGGGTCAAGCCCTGTTGTGGGTTCATCGACAATTAAAACAGATGGATTGTGTAAGAGAGCTTGGATAAGCCCCACTCTGCGTTTCATTCCACCGGAGAGCTGCCGATTTTTCTTCTTCTGATGTGCAGATAACCCTGTGGCCTCCAAATAATAGTCTATTTGTTTCTGGTACTCCGCTTTTTCCATGCCAGACATAATCCCAACATACTCCAATGCTTCACGCACTGTAAGATTGGGATATAGGCCAAACTCTTGCGGCAAGTATCCAATTTGCTTTTTGATGATCTCGTAATTTTCCGGCTTAACAGTGAGGCCGTTTATTTCAACCGTACCAGATGTGGGAGTAAGAAGTGTAACCAATATCTTCATCAGTGTTGTTTTTCCGGCTCCATTTTCCCCCAGAAGTCCATATATGCCATGTTCGATAGTCAAGTTTACATGATTTAGGACTTTCACACCCTTTTTGTATTCCATTACTAAATCACATACTTTTATTCCCATGTTTACACCACCTTTTTTTATTAAAATCCGGCTGCTGATTTACCAGATGTAGATTCCAGTACATTAAAGCAACTGCACATACAACGTATAATATTCTGCTCGGCCAAAAAGGAATTAAATAACCATCCTGAACAACTTCCCCTGACAGCTTGAATAGCTGTAATATTTCTGGTAACACACGAATGATCGTAGATGTCAAAAGCAGCCAAAAGAAGAACAGCAGGCCGATAGCAAGCCCTATATTCCGCATTAGATTTGTAGCGGTAAAGCAAAACGTTCCCATAAAAAACATACTTGCGGCGCAGGCACCCACGCAGGAAGCGTATAGACTTATGACGGGAACACCAGAATAGTTTGTAGGATGATACACTAACACGAAACCCCAATAAAAAACAGCAACTAAAACAATTAAATATAGTTGGCTAATAAAAGCGCGTTTTAGGATCGAACCACGTTTTTGTTTTATAGGGAATAAAGAGTAAGTGGAGATTCTTTCATTCATATACTCCATATAATAAATATCAGCCATGAACACGCCTGCAAGAAGCGCAACACTTGATTCCAGAACAGAAACAATCTCGTTATAGGACATAATTGGCCTTACCAAAATGATAATTACCATAAAGAGCATAGAATAAATGATCTTATACATAGGCAGTGCTATTTTTAATTCATACTTCATGTATCACGCCTCCTTTCCCATATCTGAATACTGGCAATAAGCAGAACAATAGCTAAAATCAAAAGAAAAATTTGATTGCTTACAATTCCAGATGGTATTTCTGTTTCAGTAAACAACTGAGGAAAGCGTATAAATATTGCTCCGGGCTTTACCTGATAGTGGTAATCCTCGGCGGAACTCAGCGTACCGATGTTGGCGTAAATGAAATACAAAAGCATTGCCGGAATTGCCGGAATTACGTTCTTGAACAAAATTGAAATAAAGAGCATAATGCAGCCTGTGAGTAGAATTCCGGGCAGATCATACATTATGATATTGGCCCAAATATCCCAAAGGCTTGTTTTGTATCCATAGCTGTTTCCTGCACTTACAGCGACAACATCGACAATCGCTGTTAGTATAACAACAAAGAGTAAGACCATTGAGATTCCAGCAATATATTTGCCCAGAACATAATTCCGGCTGCTGATCGGTTTCGTATGAATAAAACTGTAAATGCTTTTCCTCATGTCGCGCATAAGCAAAATTGCAAAAACAGATATTGTGAAAAGTATAGAAGTGATTCCGAGATAATCCGCATATTTTCTTCCCAAATAGCTCGTATATGATTCTTCCTGAAATACTGAATCCAAATATTGCTGCACCTCGCCAGCATCAGCTTTTTTATAGGCACTCATATTCCATACAGATTGAAAACCGACTATCCCATATTCATCAATGAAAAATTGTCTAATTTCTTGCACTGTCCAGCCTTTACTAAGCACTTCGTCCATTTGCTTTTGTGCATCCTCATGGCTCATTTCACATTCACTTACCAGATAGGCTTCCATTTCTTGTGATACATACTCCCACCGTTCGTTTTCCGGTGTCGGAATATACCCATCCGTAATGTTGCCATCGTAAGAATATTCCATTGTTTCTCCGTCTGGCTGAAAATCGTCATATAGTTTGATGTATGGCGATACGGTGATATACAGAATCACAACCATAGAAAGGACACCAATATAGGTAAGCGGACTTTTCAGCAGCAGCATAAAATCCTTTTTGACTAAACTCCAATTCATGCAATCGTCCCCCTTATCCGTTTTCTTATCCTAAGTATATCGGTAAAATAACTACAAAAAAACAATAGCGGTGATTTTCTTAAATCTACCGCTATTGCCCGATTCATGCAGTAATATTAAATTCCACGCAGGCACCTCCGCCCGGTGAGTTATATACCCGGAGAAATCCTCCATGCTTCTCACAAAGCATTTTGCAAATGTATAGACCCATGCCATAATGCTCTGTTCCTACGCTTTCGCCATGATAATAAGGCTTGACCGCTTTACTTAATTCGTCTGGCTGAAATCCTTTTCCATCGTCATGCACGCAGACATTCAATAGGGATTGAGAGTAGCGAAACTCCACACGAACACACTGAACCGAAAAACGCATAGCATTATCAATTAGATTTTCAAGAACTTCAAGGAAAATAGATATGTCCAAATTCAACTGTTGTTCTTTCAGTTCGCTATGCACCTCAAACTGCTTCGCATATTTTTGAGCGAGAACAGTCAAAATTGCTTCTGTTTTAGCAAGGAGATCGGCTTGGCTGACATACGCTCTGCTTATAATAATTTCATCCAAACGATTTATGTTTTTCATTGTGTCAGCAAAACAGGATATTCTTTCTGTTTGGCTCTGCAATTCTCCCAGCACTTCTATTACTTTTTCCTCTGATAATCTGTGCTTAGGATAGTACCGCAACAAATACTCAACATAACCTTTCATGACCGCCAGTGGTGTTCGTAAATCATGAGAAAAGGCTGAACGCATTTGCTTTTGTTCGTCTATCATGTTCCACATTGAGCTGTTGTTTTCTGCTAATTTTTCGCGCATTTTTTCAAATGCAGCACAAATCTGGCCTAATTCATCATCATAGACATAAGAGATTTTGAAATCCAAATCCTGTCTGCTTATTTTATCCGCAGCTTCATTTAATACTGAAAATGGTGTTTTCAACCTGCGTTTATAGAATAATGTGAGCGATAAAAAGACACCGAAAAGTGTAAAAAACAAAATGCACCAGCTTGAAATAAAATCACAAAGCTCTTTTGCTATACGATCTGATGGTGTCATTATTTCCGGGGAGACATCGGGGATTTGCGGCACATCACCAAAAAGTTGAGAATATCCGTTTTGATACTCATATAGTTTTGAAGAATCCGTATACTTTAGCTGAATATTGTCAGAAATATTTTGTGCTGCGTCCTGAACTGCGATGGAAAGTATGATGGATATTGTTAATGATATTATTAAATACTTAAAAAGTGACCGTTTTATTTTGCTGCCCATCTATATCCACATCCCCAAACCGTTTCAATGAACTCCCTATCTGTATGTTCTCTAATCTTGTTACGGATTCTCCGAATCAATTCTGTTACATTTTTATTATCGCCATCCCTATCCAGTCCCCATAGTTTTTCATAGATCATTTCTCGATCAAAAACTTGTCCGGGATGACGAGATAAAAACGCCACTATATCAAATTCAGACTTTGTAAGTTCTATGACCTGATTATCAAAACTTACTTTTCGGCTATTCAGATCAATAATCAAATCGTTGTCATATCGAAATTCTGTTTTCCCTTGGATTCTTGCCTCTCGCCTTAAATGGGCTTCGATCCGGGCCAGTAATTCGCCAATCGAAAACGGCTTTACAATATAATCATCACCACCCGCTTTCAAACCGATAATTCGGTCTTTTTCTTCTATACGGGCGGATAAGAACAATATAGGGCAATGTACGCAGTCACGGATTTTTTTGCAAACCTCTATGCCGTCCATTTTGGGCAGGTTTATATCAAGAAGTATTATATCAGACTGCTTTTGGACTTGTTTTAGAGCTTGCTCTCCGTCAAATGCAGTCGTAACAGCATACCCCTCCATCTCTAAAACATCTTTTATCATATTAACCATACTTTTATCATCGTCTACAACCAAAATCTTTTCTTTCATGCGTTCCTCCACGGGCAAATCAACTCTAACTTTGGTGTTTTTCCAACACCTCATATATTTTGGAAAGGGTGAAGTTCAGTTTATCATAGAAACAGTCGGCACCATTTTTAATCACGGCTGCGGATAAGGCTTCATCCGCAGCCGCAGATACCGCGATAACAGGAATATCAATCCTTTGCAGTTTCATCCATACTAATAAGTCTATCACAGTTTCACCATACAATAAACAATCAGAAATAATCAAATCTGGCAATGTAGAGGATATAATCTGCTTTGCTGTTCTAATATCTCCACATGATACAGGTATCCAATGTTTATTGGAAGCAGCCATGCTAACGCCATTTCTATATGCAATATCGTTATCTATTATCAAAACCTGCATATTCAACCTCCGCTTATCACAGTTTCCCTATTTTAAGTTATAGTTTTAATTTAGTTTACAAGGAGAATGTCTACAAAAAGACAACAGAGAGGAAAACATCTTCCTGTCTACGCATTTAGGGGGCAAAAAGTCTACGGAAATCAAGGCTTTTCGGCGGTGGTCGATGGGGTGGCAGAATGATTTATCACATACCCGTCGAAACGGGCTTTGAAATGCGTAGGAAAATCTTTCCGCCGCTGGTTTTCCTGCCGGTTCTGTGGTATGCTGGAATAAGACAAAAAACGACAGGAGTTGACACGATGGCCAAACAGGAAATGTTACTGGACACAGCTACCATCAAGGCCGCCGTCGCTGGTGAGAAGTGGGCCAAAGATAAAGTGATCGAACACTACACCCCCATGATCGACGAGCTGGCCGTTGACGCAGATATGAAGCAGCACCTTATTTTGAAGCTGCTGGAAGAACTGCCACACTTCCCGATGGAACAGGAATAAAAAAGAGCGCCGGACGCAGAGGCATACAGCCCCCGCGCCCGGCGCTTTGCGATGCTTAGATCACTCTTACACTTTATATTTCATATTGTATTGTTCTAAAACCACATTGATGATATACTAAGAAAAGAATATCAAGTGTGTATCTACAAGTTAAAAGAAAGGGAAAAATATACTATGCTCAAATCAATTATAACATTGATAGTTACCCTTATTGTAGGAGTTGTATTCATGACAATAGGAAATGATTTCCTTAATGGATCTACTGATCTCGGTGTAATTGTAGCCGTTGCCGTAGCGGGGGCCTTGGTTGTGTTTTTTAATGGACAGAAAGGAAAATGAAAGGTACGATTACAAAATAGGATTTTTGATGTGGAGAGCTGATTATGGAGAATATATTTGATAAGTTCAAGAAATTAAATTTAGACACCTCGCCCATAGGTCTATCAATCGAATTGAGAGAACCATTTTTTTGTACGCCGATTGGAGCCCAAATTATTGGGTGGGATAATGGAATACATTATTGCTTTATCAAGGGATTTAAGGAGATTGTTTTTTGCGTAAATCCAGAAACGTGCTGTAATTATTATGTTTATCCACTTGCTAAAGATTTTACAGATTTTTTAAGGTTGCTTCTTTCTCTGAAAACAACAAATGCAATTCAACAAGTAGTGTGGATGGATAAAAATGCTTTTGAAAACTTTATGAATGATCCTGATGAAGTTAGATATACAAGCAGCGAACCAGTGCAAAGCATACTTCAAAACATTTCCTTTAATTTAGAGATTGAACCGATAGAAAATCCATTTGATTACATTAAGAAACTCCAAAAGGATTTTCCATATAAAGATATAAAGTTTACAGATGAATTTTATAATGCAACTGGTTTAACACGGGAAGGTAATATCTAAAAAGAGCGCCGGACGCAGAGGCTATACAGCCTCCGCGCCCGGCGCTTTGCTATGCTTAGATTACTCGTCCGTGAAATGGAACTGCCGCGCCTCAAAGTCGGCGTCGTGCATGGCGTCCAGCTTGTCGGCGGTCTGGCGGGCCAGCGCCGCCATGTCCTCGTTCATGTCCGGCAGGGCGGCCCGGATGTTGGCCGCCGTCCTGCGCCGGTCGCTCTTGTGATACATACAGATCAGGTTTTCTTCTTCCACGGTAAACTGCATTGTCATACCTCCAATTCGTTTTTCTTGGTTCTGGCCGGGGCCTTTTTCGGGGCTTGGGCCTGTTTGGTTTCGGATAGCTGCCTGCGGATGGAAGCGCGGGGCCTCCGCACTTCCTTGTCCCGGTTCTCGTCCTTGCCGATCACCGCATACAGGCCGTGCCGGTCTTTCATGCCGGTAAAGCACAGGGATTTATAGGGCAGCATGGAAAACAGCCGGTCGGTGTCCTTGCTGGACGCAATCTGGACGAAGTACGGGGACAGCTCCACCATGAAATGCGTTTTGTTGGGGCTGTTGGGGGCGGACAGATCTTTCAGCCCGGCCACGATCCGCTGCGCCTCGGCCAAAATCATGCCGTCATGCAGCGCCGTGATGTGGGCCTTAAAGTCGCCGGGCGCAAGCTGCGCCCGGCCTTTCTGTTCCTGCCGCAACAGCTCTCGCAGGTGTTCCGGCTCATTGGGCTTGGCCTCATACCGCAGGAACGCCCCCAGCTTGGGATCGGGCCGCCCGTCGAAGTACAGACCGGCGGGCTGCTCTCGATCGCCCTTTTCATAGTGCAGGATGATGTTGTCGGCCTCTACCGCCTCGGCTGCAACGTGCCGGAAGTGCTGGGGATAGTCCAGCTCATAGAGATTGCCGCGAATGACGCCCCGCACATTGCCGGTCAGCTCCACGGCGTAGGCCAGCACCCGGTCACGGGTCTGCTCCCCGTAAAACTTCCATGTGTTGTGCTGCCGGGTGCCTTGCAGGTACACATCACTTTCCCGGAAACAATGTGTCCCGGACGGGCGGGACATCCACAGCAGCGTCTTGTCCTCGGCCTTGTCGCTGGCAGCGGCCCGCCCGATGATCTCTTTGTCGATCTCAAAATCGCTTTGGTAAAAGGCGGTGTTCTGCCGCATGAGCTGTTCCAGCGCGGCCAGAACATCCACATTCTCAAACCTGTTCATGGTGTCACACCTCCAATTCCTGTGCTTTTTCCCGCTGCGGCGGTTTCTTCTGCTGTTCCTCCTTGGCAGCTTTGAGCTGCGCCCGGATGGACGGCTTTTTCTGTTTCTGCGCCGGGCGCTGGGTCTGCTTGGGCTTTTGGGCCTCCGCCTTGGCTGCCTCGGCCACGTCGAACAAGGAAATCTGTTCCCCGGCTTTGGCCTTGGCTTCCAGCTCACTCATGGTCGGGGCATTGTTCAGAACGCCGTCGATCATGTTGTAGTTCTGCTCGGTCGTCATTTCAGCGGCCTTGATGGGGCTTTCCTGCTGGGCGGGGATGGCAAAGGCGTCCGTGCCGTTGCCCATGATAAGATACTTGCCGTCCTCGGATTGATGGTGGAAACCATAGCCTGCGGCCTCCAACTGCTCCCGGCTCATGTCGGTTACAAGGAAGCTGCCCCGTGGGGTCTGGATGCTCTCGCCGGTCAGCAATTCCCGTGGCGTAAGCTGTTTTTCCCGCTGCAAGAAGAACTCCGGCACTTCTCGATAACCGAAACCGGCGTCCACATAGTAGGCCGTCTGCTGGCCTGCCTGCTGGAACACCACAACGTCGCCGGTGGAGAGAGAACGGCCCGTATAGTCTGCCGGGTGATCCATCTGAAAGCGCCGGTCAATATCGACAAGGGTGGTTCCCGGTTCCAGCGGGGCCGTGTAGACATGAGCATAGTTGTTCTTGTCCACGGACAGCCCTGCGGCCTGTAATTCCTCATAGGGCCGATAACGGAAGTCCCGTCCCTCCGGGCCATCCGGCACTTGGTAGATGGTAAAGGTATCGCCCTGCTCCGGGGGATCGACGGTGAAATACGGGTTTTCCCATTGGGTGAAAGGCATATCCGGCATGGCCTTGTAGCTGCCGTTCTCCAGCACATAGGGCCGCACCCGGTCAAAGCCGATTTCCTGTGCCACACGGGAGAGGCTTTCCAGTACCACGGGATCACTCCGCAGCCGTTCCATGCGGGTGAAGTCCTCCACAAGATAATTTTGGCCCGCCCGCACATGGAGAATATCGGCGGCGCTCATGCCGTCCTTGCTTTCCATGCCCAGCGTCAGATGGGCGTAGGGGCGGCCATCGGTGTTCAAATCCTTGGCCTCGCTGTTGTAGGGCTGGCTCCGCAGCTCGTCGAACCGGGCCTTGGCTTCCTCAAAGGTGGCGAAATGCTCTATCGGGGTCTGCTGCTCTGCATGGGTGGCCCATGTTTTCAGGTCGGGAATGATGTAAAAGCCCCATTCCCAGCCAGCCTCCGGCGCGGCGGCGCTGCGCTCGGCCAGTGTCTTTTCGGCCCGTTCCCGCACATCGTCCCGCAACGGCACCGTATAGAGGGTGGACGCAGAGGAAAAGCCCACGTTATTGAAAACGTAGTCTACATCGGCCTCTTTCAAGGCTCCTGCCGGGTAGTAGTCGGCCCGTGTTGGGGTGTCGCTCACCTTGCCGCTGGCAATGTCATGGTTCAATCCCGTTTCCAGATGGGTACAGATTTTGCCGTCCACGGCCAGCGTCACATAGTACCAGCCAATATAACCGCCGGTCTTTTCATCGGCTCCCTCGTTGAACTCCACATTGAGCAGCGTGTAGGGCTTCAAGCCCTTTTGGGCCGCGATCTCGTTGTCCTTGGCTTCCCGCTGCAACAGCGCGGGCAGGGCCGCTTCCTTGGTGGCCTTGACGATCTCCGGGTTGTACTGTACCAAAGTACGGTTGACACCTTCCGTCTGCACCTTGACCGTCTTGGCTTTCGGCGTCAGGTGGTTGCCGATAAACAGGGACGCGCCGTTGTCAAAACGGATCGTCATATCGCTGGTGCCGCGCCATTTGCCGGTACAGGGGGACGTATGGATTTCGCCGGTCTTGCAGCCAAACGCCTGCGCGATCACATCAATCTTGGCCTGCAAGGGCAGGTCTTTGTATCGGTCAGCGATTTCCAGCGCCTTTTTCTGCAACTCCGTCAGGGTTTCGGCAGAGGCCGCCTGCGGCTCGGCGTCGGAAGTAACCTCCTGCGCCGGGGCGGTTTCCGGCTCCTGCACGGGTTCTTGTTCCAGCTCCGGCTCTTGTCCCGGTTCCTGTTCCGGGGTGGGTTCCTGTGTCGGCTGTTCCTGTTCCTTGGCATACAGCTCCTTGACGGCTTCCTGCGTCAGCTCCCCGGTATTGAGCTGATCCATCAGCTCCCGGCACCGTTCCGGCGTCCCGACATAGAGAACATCCCCGATTTTGGCCCTGCCGTTATCCTGCGGGATATAGGCTTGCAGTATATACAGGTTTTCCCGGCTGTCGCTGCGGGGGTTAGCGTGTACCCGGTAGAAGTAGTCCGGCTCGGCCTGCTCCTGTGCCGCCTGCGCCTGCTGTTCCCGGTTGCTGTTGCGTTGCAGCTCCGTGGGCTTGATGCCGGAAAGGGGTTGAATACAAGCGATCCTGTCCGACGCATAGTAGGCATTGTCGTTCAAAAGCCGCTGCCATGCGCCCACACTCGGCGCCCAGCGGAAACCGTGTTCTTTCAACTGCTGGCGGGCGTCCGCCTCCGGCTTGCCGTCAAAGAACACCTGCAAGCGGCTCTGTTCCCGCTTGGCCTCCACATGGCCGCCGTCAAATTCCCAGCCCACATAGGCCACTTCATTTGCGCGGGTCAGGCTTTCGATCCGCTGCCGGACACGGCGAATTTCCGCATTGTTGTTGGACAGCTCCCAGCTCTGAAACGGCTTCTTTTCATAGTGCCAGCCGGACGCCATATCTGCTTTCAGGTTTTCAAGGTTTTCAGGAGAAAGGTGCGGGCAGCCGTCCAGCGTACCGTGTTTGCGGTAATAGGCATTGACCGCTTTCATGGTTTCCTGCGCCTTTTCCAGACCGGCCAGCTTCTTTTGCAGCTTGGGAATGGCCTGCGGGTCGTCTTGCCGGATGCCGCCCATGCCGGTGCTGCGGATTTTATCAAGCAGCCCTTGGATGTACTGCCATTCCTGCATATTGCTGTCGCGGGCCGCGTTCTGTTTCTCTTTCTTGCGTACCGGGAAATTGGAACCACCGGCAATCAAAATGGATGGAACACGGGCGTCAATCTCATAGCCGTGGTTCATATTGGCAGCCAGCTTCCGGGCATAGGTATCAAGCAGGCTGTCGATCTTCTCATGGTACATGGGATCGACGCGCTTTTTCTGTTCCTGTGCCAGTGCAAAGGCTTCATCCACATAATGCCGGTACTCGGCTGTGGCGCTGCCGGGCTTGTAATCGGAAAAGCTGTTCATTTCCTTGGCACGGCGGGCCGTACCCTCATTGATGGAATAGTAGTAGTCGGACGCCGCAGGCTCTTTCACCGGCTGTTCCGGGGTTTCCTGCTGGGGCGGCTCTTGGGCCTCCTGCGGCTGGGCCGGAGCCTCATAGCCAGCCGCCGCATATTCCTCTACGGTCATACCGGCGTCGGCGGCCTCCTGTGCAATTTCGGCCTCCACCTGCGCCTTGTAGTCCTGCAAGCTCTGATCGAAGTCGGTCAGTTTCGGCATTTCCGGCAAAGGCTCTCCGTGGTTGAGCAGCGGACGGCACTCCATAGCGTAGTCCACCAGCGCCCCATAGTAGGTGGTTTCCTCCGGCGTCAGGGTGTCGCTGGACGCCAAACGGGTCTGCGCCTCCTGTTCCAGCCGGGACAGGTTGCAATGCAGCTCCATGTAGGGGATGATCTCGGTGAGAAAGGCTTCCCGGCTGGCGTGATCCTCCGCCCATGCCTCCGGGCCTCCCTGCCGGGTCAGATGGTCTTTCCATTTTTCGTCGTTCAGATAAAAGGTCTGATGCTCCCGGATATGCTCAATCAGGGAACCGTCCCGGTCGCCAAAATCCTGCCGCCCGGAATAGCTGTGCGGCTCTCCTTGGAATGTAAAATCAATGCGGAAGTCGGTCTTGTCATAGTAGCCGCCGCCTCGATGTTCTGCGTCCAGCCGGGCAAACAAGGCGTCAGCCTCATGCAGCGGCATTTGCTGGCCCATTTCCAGATGGGGGCTTTCGGTGAAAAGGATCGTTACAACCGGCTCCGCTGCCGGATCAAGGGCGGTTTGCTGTTCCGCCTTGGCAACGGCAATCTCACTTTCAATCTGGCTTCTCACAAAATCATCCATGTGGCCGTGCTGCATTTCATAGCCCTGTTCGCACAGACGGTTGATAAGCTCGATCACCTTGTCCGTATCGCCCACAGCCTCGGCGTACTCCACGATCAACCGGCGTTCCTCGTTGCCCATGCGCTGACCGTCACGCTCGGCCCAGTCGATCAGAGCGTTGGCCCGTTCTGTGGGGGTGGCCTCCGGCATAATGGGCTTGTTGTTCAAGAGGCCGTCAATCCCATTCCACGGCTGCGGCTCCGGCTGTACGGAAATAGCATTGGCTTGTTCTGCGGCCTCCTGAAAATCTTCCAGTGCGTCGCCGGTGATGGTTTCCGTTACATGACCCTGCGGTGCTATCCCGGAAAAAATTTCGTCGCGGGCCTCCGACAAAGAATACTCCGTATTGTCCAACTGTCCGCCGTCGATCTCTTTGTAGTCAGGGCCGTACACGGTATAGTCAAAGCCGTTTTCGCTGGTCTGGATAAAGAGAATATTGCCGCTTTCCAGACGGTAGGCAGCTTCTTGGGCCTCGGCCCGTTGCAGCGTCCCGTCGCCGGAAAGGACAAAGCCCTGTGTCTGAATAGCGTCCAACGTGCCTTGTGTCACCTCGCCGGTGGATTTCACATCGGCGTCAATCAGGGTTTGCAGCATGGCTTTCACACTGTCGGTCATTTCCTGCTGCTGTTCCGGGGGCAGCTTGGAAAACACACTGTCGGGGGCAGGCTGCTCGGCGGCCTGTTCCACGGCCTGCTGTGCCTGCCGCTGTTGCTGAAGCTCGGCAAGGTGGCCGTCGATGGCGGTAATCAGCTCATGGGCGGTGGCCCGGATGGTTTCAAGGGACGCCCGCAGCTCTTTCAGGTCTTTGCCGGAACTCCAACCAGCCACATACCCAAAGGAATAGTCGGACGTGTCCAGTCCGTAGTGCTGGCAGACGGCATAGGCCACGCTCTCGGCCTGCACCTCGCTGGTGCGGCTGTCGGGCCGGTCGGCCTGCTTGGTCACAGGGGCGTCCGGGTCAATGGCGTGGAGCTTGGCATGGGCAATCTCATGGATGGCTGTTTTCAAAGTTTGCAGCTCACTCATGTTCTCCTGTATGGCGATCCGCTTTTCCGTCAGGTGGTAGTAGCCGTGAGAACCACCGGGGATGTCCTCAAAGGCCATCGGCACGGGGGAAGTCTGTTCCAGTGCCTTGAAGAAGTCCTCGTATTGCTCCACATTCCCGGCCAGCTCGTCCACACCGATAGAGGGCAAGGGTTCGCCCTCGGTCTGGCTCACGTCAAAGACAGACACGATCTTGAACGCCGGAACTTGTGTTTCCTGTACTTCGGTCAGAGGCTTGCCGTCTTTGTCCATGACCGGCTTGCCCTGTTCGTCCAGCTTCGGCACTTCCTTTTTCACCTTATAGGGGGCGGGGGCCAAAATCTTGATGCCTTTCTCGCCCCGTTTCACATTGCGGTGAAAATCGTCCCGCCACTTGTTGTAGCCTGCCACAAGCTGGCCGCCCTGCATGGCGATCAGCAGAGTATTGTTGAAACTGTAACTGTGGAACTTCGCCATAGAGGTGAGATAGGCTTTGTAGCGTTCACTCTCGAAAAGCTCCTGTATGCCGGTTTCCAGCCGGTCGGTGATCTCTTTCATGCGGTCGGCGCTGTTCTGGCTGTTGAGAATGATAGGGACGACGGGCGGCGGGGCCGCAGCTTCGGCGGTGGGCGCTGCCTCCGGCTGCACCGTCCGGGCCGGGGCCTCGTCCCGCAGAATTTCCGGCGCGGGATAGGCCATCACACGGTATTCCTCCGGCACCGGCTGGCCCTCATGGACACGCTGCCACTCGTCGCCGCTTTTCACCAGATAGCCGTAATCGGTGAAAACACCATGCTCCGTATTGGCAATATGCAGGCCGAAACGGGGCAGGAAAATTCCCGCTTTCCATTCCTCCGGCATATCCACCATGCCGGAACGGTTCAGGTAGTAGTCACCCAACTGGCCCGTGCCGGTGACATCCGGCAGATGCACAAAGTAGTCCACGTTGTCGGGGTAGTCGATAATCTGGCCGATACTGTGAAAATCGCTCTGCGGGCTTGTCAGGGCGGCGTTCAGCTCCGCAAGCTCGGCGGCGTCCAGTTTTTCCAGCCTCGCGGCAAGGAAGTTCAGCTCGTCCACATCGGCAGACAGCACCAAATCGCGGGGCAGCTTAACGGGACGCTCCTGCGGGCTTCGGTAGTCGTACAAGAAAAAGTCCTGCGGATTGTCGGCACTGATCCCGATTTCCCGCAGGGCTTCTTGCAGCTTTTCTGTTGTGGTCGGCAAAGAAAACCAAAGGCCCTCTTTGCCTTGCTCATAACGCTGTCGGTTATGAAGCAGGATCGAAAACACTTCGTTCATGGGTTCACTCCTTTCATATTCATAGGGGTTTGGGGCTTTCCCCAACAAGCAAAATCCCCGGCCCGGCAGGGTGGCCGGGTCAGGGATTTATCGGAAGTGTGGCTACACTTCCTATGCTTGCTACGTTACTCCGTCAGCTCCTTTTCTCCACGCGGTAGTTGACGTACTTCCCGCCGGTATCAGCCAAAAGCACCGTCCCGTCGTAGGTTTTGCCGGTTTTCATGGAGCGCAGGCCCTTTACCTTTGCCTTTCCGTCTTTGAGCAGCGCGGCGGCGATCTTCGGGGTGAACGTCTTGCCCCGTTCCTCAAAAAATCGGTCATTCTTCCACATGACAAACTGGCAGGCCCGGTTTCCGCAGTAATAGTTTTTCTTGCCCTCGTAGACGGCTTCGCCGCAGCGGGGACACTTGCCGATAACAATACGCTCGGCCTGAAACAACTTCTGCGCGTCCTCGCTGATCTGCGAATACCGGGAAATCAGGCTCCGGGTCATTTCCTCAATGCCCGCCATGAAGCCCTCCGGGTCGGCCTCGCCCTTGGCAATGGCCGTCAGCTTGGTTTCCCAATCAGCCGTGAGCTGGGGAGAAGTCAGCACATCCGGCAGGACGCACACAAGATTGTGGCCGTCCTTGGTGGGAAGTAGCTGCTTGCCTTTGCGTTCCACAAAGCCCATCTGCACCAGCTTTTCCAGAATGGAAGCGCGGGTTGCCGGGGTTCCCAAACCTTGGCGCTCGGCGTCCTCCGGCATATCCTCGGCCTCGGCCCGTTCCATAGCAGACAAAAGCGTATCTTCCGTGTAGGGCTTGGGCGGTGTGGTGAAATGCTCGGTGATGCTGGCCTCCACCGGGTCAAAGGTCTGGCCCTCGGTGATCTCCGGCAGCTCCCGTGCCAGCTCCGGCGCGTCCTCGTCGGCATCGGTCTTGAACGACGCCTTGAAGCGGCGCTCAATCTCTTTCCAGCCGGGGGTGAGAATGGTTTTTCCCTTGGCGGTGAACTCGTTCCCGGCGCAGGTGAATGTGGCGGTGACGGCCTCATACACATGGGGCGCGGCCACGGCACACAGCAGCTTGCAGCACACAAGGGACAGCAGTTTCTTTTCGCCCTCGGTCAGCCCGTCAAAGCCTTTCTGCACAAACTCCATCGTGGGGATAATGGCGTGGTGGTCGGACACCTTTTTGCTGTTCAGCACCCGGCCAAACTGCGGAGCAATGTCCAGCCCCGCCGCAAAGGAAAGCAGCGGCCACAGGCCGGACACGATGCTTTCCGCCGTAGGCTGCATATCGTCGGTAAGATACTGACTGTCGGTGCGGGGATAGGTCAGCAGCTTCTTTTCGTAAAGCTGCTGGGCATAGTCAAGGGTCTGCTTGGCGGTAAATCCAAACAGGCGGTTTGCCTCCCGCTGCAAGGTAGTGAGGTCATACAGGCGGGGCGGCTGCTCCGTCTTTTTCTCACGCTTCACCGATACACAAACGGCCTGCGCTCCTGCACAGGCCGTCTTGGTGGCGTCGGCGTCGTCGGGGTTTATAAAGCGGTCGCTGGCCGCCTCCATGCAGCCCGCCGCGATATGGACAACGTGGTATTTCTCTTTCTTGAAATTGCTGATTTTGGCTTCCCGGTCAACCAGCATATTGAGGGTAGGCGTCTGGACACGGCCCACGGTCAGGGTCTTGTGATAAAGGATGGAGAAAAGCCGGGTGGCGTTGATCCCTACCAGCCAATCGGCCTGCGCCCGGCACAGGGCTGATTGATACAGGTTGTCGTAGTCGGCCCCCGGTTTCAGGTGGGCAAAGCCCTCCCGGATCGCGGCGTCCTCCATGCTGGAAATCCAAAGGCGCTTGAACGGCTTTTTGCAGCCCGCCATCTGATAGACGAAACGGAAAATCAATTCGCCCTCGCGCCCGGCGTCGGTAGCGCACACAAGGCCCGTCACGTCGGGGCGCTCCATCAGGGAGCGCAACACGGCAAATTGTCCTTTCTTCTCGGCGGGGATGATGTACTGCCACTCCTGCGGCAAAATCGGCAGGTCGTCATAGCGCCACTTCTTGAAACGCTCGTCATAGGCTGCGGCGTCAGCAAGGGAAACAAGGTGGCCGATACACCAGCTCACCAGATAGCCGTTTCCCTCCATGTAGCCGTCCCGTTTCTGATCCGCACCGATCACGCCCGCAATGCTGCGGGCGACGCTCGGTTTCTCTGCAATTACCAACTGAATACTCATTCCTTATTCCTCCTTATCCTGCGCGGGTTCCTCGTCCTCCGGGGTCGGTTCGTCCTCGTCGTCCTCGTCCTCGCCAAAATCGTATTCGTCCAGCTCGTCGCCGCCCTTGGTGTCGGCCTTGGGCTTCTTAAACTTGAAGAAGTAAAGGGCCGCGCCGCCGCCGATCAGGGCCACCACAAGGAACACGACAAGGCCGCCCATGCCGCTGCCTTTCGCTTCATCTTCCTGCGGCTGCTCGGTTTCCTCCGGCTCCTGCGGCTCCGGCTCCGGGCCGGTACACTCGGTCATATTGGTTTTACATACCGGGCAATTCGTGTTGACGGTTCCTGCCGCGCACTTGGTCGTACAGGTGCAGGTTTCCGGGGCGGCTTCGCCATCCTCCAACAGTGCTTGCAGGTCAGCGTCGTCCACTTGGTTGAGGAAGTGAACGGCGGTTTCCTTGTCCTCGTTGGCGCGGTCGATCAAGATATAAAAGTAGTTGCCCGCCTTGGTGGTAACGGTAATAAGCTGTTTATCTCCGTAGAAATCATCCACCAGTGTTGCGTTGCCCTCCGGGGTGACAGGTACGCCCTCCGGCTCCATGCCGCCGGTGGTGGGTTCTTCCTCCTGCGGTGCCTCGGTGGTTTCCGGCAAAGGCTCCGGGTTGGGATCAGTGCCACCGGCAAAAGCGGTGGTGGAAAAGGCCGTCAGGCAAAGCACGGCGGCCAGCGTCACGGTAAACGTGCGAATGATCTTATTCTTCATCGGCATTGTCCTCCTGTTCAAAATCCGGCTGCGGGGCCGGGGCGCTCTGCAAAGCGCCGCCGCGCAGGAACGCCGCAAATTCCTCCGGCTTCATGTTCAGGCCGCGCACAAGCTGGATGATCTGCAAATTCTCCTGTTCGGTCTTTGCCGCTTCCAGCTCACGAAGCTGCTTTTGCAGCTCCGCGATCTTGGCCTTGGTTTTCTCAATGTCTTTTTCGATACGGTCAAGTTTGTTTGCCATCGTCAAAACTCCTTTCTGGCGTCAAGGCAGACGCCCGTAACAATAGAAATGCTGCTGCCAATAACTCGAATTGAGGTTGGTGTAAGAAATAGGGTCGCCACAGTGCAACATCACGGAATTGCCCACATAAATGCCGACATGGGAAACGCCGGGGGTGTCGTAGGTGCCGACGAAAAATACAAGGTCGCCGGGCTTGGCCTGCTCCGGGGAAACAGGGGTACAGATATTGCAAAGGCCCTGTGCGCCCAGCCGTCCCACGTCCCATCCGCTGTGATTGATTACCCAGCTCACAAAACCGCTGCAATCAAAGCTGGTGCTGGGGGAGCTGCCGCCCCACACATATGGATA